>WBZL01001002.1_pt1 | contig 30816 bp, 21 predicted proteins | sample 5204291 | NCBI WGS metagenome assembly WBZL01 (sample SAMN12344345, study PRJNA552823) | activated sludge metagenome | biome: Activated sludge suspended growth; feature: Nitrification reactor; material: Wastewater; isolation source: activated sludge from nitrification reactor of wastewater...
CCCAGTCCTCCAAACTCTGAGGAAGTAATAACTGCTGCTCGTAATTTGCCTTTATCTGTCTGGACATTTGAAGATTTTGTTTGTACAAAAATACAAATTTTTATCGAGAGGTTTTGAGACAACCTCCCTGGAGGGGGTTAGGAGGTGGGTGTTATAACAAGATTGTCATTCCTGCGCATGCAGGGGGCACCCTCTGGGTCATCTACGGGTAGTGAAGATACTGTAACGAAGGTCCCTACTTTTGCAATCAACTTTACAGATCAGATGATAATGCGCATATCCTTGTCAGCATGAGCCAAAAGAAGATGATTGTGGATTCAGGACTGTCGCACAGATGACCGTGTGAAGCTCACAACACGCAGAGTCCTCGGAAGAGCGCCGAGAGACTCTGCGGAGACGAGAGATAGTTCTGTTCAGAATACGCAGAGTCCTCGGAAATGTGCCAAGAGACTTTGCGAAGACGAGAAGATTACTGACATGGAATGATTTCAATCAATCCGCTTTCATATTCTCAGATGCAGTCGTTAGGCGCATCGGTCGCAATTATTGTGTATCCGCCGATTGAATGAAACTGTGTGAAGTGGATTCCTAATGTGAAGTTATACCACTGAATCTTACCGACAAAATGTAAATGACCATTGTACGAAGTTCACATTCCCGCCGTATCCCAGTAATTCCAGAGGTTCAATATCTTTCCCTCTTGCACTCTGAAGAACTCGCCTTCATTGTAATCAATTGGTTTGGGTGAATTGGGAATCGGGATTGCAGATCCTGCAGTATGAAACGATGTTACGGGCCCGCTGTTGTTGCCCGTTACTCTGAATCTAACTGCTACATACTCACCACTTCCGATCAGAAGCAATGGTTCAAGATGCAGATCAGGAATTGCTTCGAGATAGATCTTCCATGCCTTCTCAACATTTTCCTTTCCCGAGAGCTTTGACTCATTGAATTGATACTGAAAATCATCGTGAAGGCATTCCATTATGCGCGGGATGTCATGTGAATTCACTGCTTCGATCCAGCATTTGACCACATCAACCGGCGGCTTCAACTTGTCTTCCATGTGTGTTGGTTACCTTAAGTTCATTAATGTGCAATTTACTTAAATCACATTGAAGATTTCCAACAAATAAACATCGGAGCGCTTTCCTGAACACATGTGATGTTCAATTCCAACTCCGGTGCCGCAAGTTCCGCAATGTCGGAAACGCAACGTCCCGCTTCGAAGCGGCCTGTTTATAAGAACCGGGTGATAAGACATTTGTTGATATCCCGCCGGATAAACTATTGTCTGCGTTTGATGAAATTGAACTAAATGTTGATGCAAAAGTCTGGCTAAAGAAATTCAGGGAAAGGTATTTTTAAATGTAACTCTGCTTGTTAGAGTGTGAGCAATTCTTTACACGCAGAGTCCTCGGAAATACACCGAGAGACTCTGCGAAGACGAAAATAAAGATTGTCATTCCTGCGCATGCAGGGGGCACCCTCCGGGTCATCTACGGGTAGTGAAGATACTGTAACGAAGGTCCCTACATTTGCAATCAACTTTACAGATCAGATGATAATGCGCATATCCTTGTCAGCATGAGCCAAAAGATGATGATTGTGGGTTCAGGACTATCGCACTGATGAGCGTGTGAAGCTCACAACACGCAGAGTCCTCAGAAATGCACCGAGAGACTCTGCGAAGACTATGATAACTTTCATTCAGCCCACCAATTCCCCCTCCTTGGAGGGGGTTAGGGGGTGGGTGCTATAACAATCAGACTTATTGTTTATTTCAGGATTGCTATTCAAAGTCCAAGTTAAATTCTTGGAGGCACAAGAAAAGTCTTTGGAAGCTCAGGTGAAATTCTTAGCACTCCGCGTCAACTCCTTTGCACACCAAGTCAAGTAGTTAGCACACCAAGTGAAGTAGTTAGCACACCAAGTCAACTCGTTAGCTCATCAGGTCAACTCGTTAGCACATCAAGTCAACTCGTTAGCACATCAGGTCAAGTAGTTAGCACATCAGGTCAACTCGTTAGCACTCCAATTCAAGTAGTTAGCACATCGCTTCATCTGATTGGAACACCGCGTCAAATCATCAGCACCCCACGCCAACTTGTTAGCACACCGCGTCAAGTTATTGGCAGATCACGTCATGCCATTAAAACCTCACGTCAAGTTGTCAGTACACCATGTCACGCTGTTAGAACTTCACATCGGGTTGTTAGAATATCTGGTAAGATTGTCTGAAGAATGATTCATGCAGTCGGAAGTTGAGATCAATACATTCTGCACAGAAATGATTTAGAGTATTGTGATTTTGCGGGGAGGAATGAGCAATGAATTTTCAGATGAATCCACTCAAAACCTCTGTTGCATCTTTTTAGGTTCCGCAATGGTCATGATCTAAACTCATCAATGAACATAATTTGACAACGATAAAAAAAAATTTTACTTGCATGGGAACTCCCGGGAACTAAAAAAAATGAACGGGAATTCTAAGATGTCAAACACCGGAAGTAGCAGCCCGGTGACAAAGTGAAGACGCAAAGACCAGGATGAAAAGGGAAGCAAAGATGCTGAAGTGATTGAGAGATCTTGTTCATTGGTATTCTTGAAGAATCATGAATTAAGTGCTAATCCGGATAGCACTGCTTAAATAAACAACCCTAAACTAAACGCGGCTTAGCCGCAGAAAGGGACAACGTCATGAAAAGGCATGAAAGAAACAAACTCCTGATGATTGACGCAGTTGCAAGTTATTTGAGCGGCAATCAATCCGTAACAGCAAACGTTCCAGTGATTGCCGAAGGAATGGCAAAACTGATCTCAATACAGGACAGCATCCGCAGTTACGAAGAACTTCAATCAAGCGTTGCCAAAGTATCTTCGGCACAAAAGGCGGAAGCAAGACAAAAAGCGGAATTCGCCGGCAGTGCATTCGCAGGCAAGCTCTACAGCTTTGGCATCAATACCGGTAATACTGAGATAATCAAGAAATACGAAATGACGATCTCAGACTTCAGAATAGCCGGTGACGTTATGCTGGTAACAAAGCTTTTGGCAATCAAAGATGATGTGCGAAGTAATCTGAGCGCCCTTGGTTCACATGGAATAACTCAGGAATCTTATGAAGAATTCGCAGCTACGGTTGACAAATATGTAACATCAGTAGGTAAGAAGGAAACTTCATACGCGCAGCGCAGCGCAGCAGTAAAATCTATCAGCGCTCTCTTTGATGAAGCATCAGAAACATTGAAATCGCTCGACAAGCTTGTTGAAGAATACCGCTCCAAAAATCCGAACTTCTTCAACGGCTACAAGAGCGCAAGAGGAATCAAGGATTTCGGCTACAGATCCAAGGCTGTTCCTGAATCAACACAAAACCAGAATCAACAATGACAAAACACAATTCATTCTCAAAACTATAACAGCCGGGCAGAAATGTCCGGCTGTGTTGTTTATCACGCTCACTTTCCTCTCTAAACTTCTGCATAAGCTTTGTCTCACACACCTTAGCATGTTCATTCCTCATTTGGACTCTGATTAAAAAATAGTTTTATGTTCTTTGTTATGTAGATTGGAAACCTCACCGGCTCCCTTTTATAGAGGATTTCCAAAGTCATGACTCTTGCAATGATGAGAGTGTTAAGATCTGAACACGCAGAGTCCTCGGAAAGTCGCCGAGAGACTCTGCGGAGACGAGAGAGTGAGTACTGTTCAGTACACGCAGAGTCCTCGGAAAAACGCCGAGAGACTCTGCGATGACGAGAGAACACGCAGAGTCTTCTGCTTTTATGAGTATGTGAATATTCACAACACGCAGAGTCCTCGGAAAGTCGCCGAGAGACTCTGCGAAGACGAGAGAGTGAGTACTGTTCAGTACACGCAGAGTCCTCGGAAAAACGCCGAGAGACTCTGCGATGACGAGAGAACACGCAGAGTCTTCTGCTTTTATGAGTATGTGAATTTCACAACACGCAGAGTCCTCGGAAAGTCGCCGAGAGACTCTGCGGAGACGAGAGAGTGAGTACTGTTCAGTACACGCAGAGTCCTCGGAAAAGCGCCGAGAGACTCTGCGGAGACGAGATAGGGATTTTGCTTTGACGAGTGTGTGAAAATTCACAACACGCAGAGTCCTCGGAAAAGCGCCGAGAGACTCTGCGGAGACGAGATAAAATATTCAGCAATTCTCAACTAGCGTTATCCTACTTTTCTGAGACAATTTGAACCGTTAATGCTTTCAATCAAAGTAATCAAAACGGAGGATTCAAATGAAACACAAGATGAGAGGCATGATGATGATCATAGGAAAAGCGCCGATTGACTCCGCGGAGACGATGAAACTCCTCCCCCTTCAGGGGGAGGTTGGGTGGGGGTGAGATGAATTCGAGAGAGAATTATTATTTTCACCCCTCCCTGACCCTCCCCAGAAGGGGAGGGAAACTTGTTTTCCAACAAATCTGTAAATTCATTTCTGAAACTCCTTCTCCTTCATTGGGAGGTTGGGTGGGGGTGAGATGAATTCGAGAGAGAATTATTATTTCCACCCCTCCCTGACCCTCCCATGAAGGGGAGGGAAATTTTGTTGCAACAAATCTGTATAATAATTTCGAAAACTCCTTCCCCTTGATTGGGAGGTTGGGTGGGGGTGAGATGAATTCGAGAGTGAATTATTATTTTCACCCCTCCCTGACCCTCCCCAGAAGGGGGAGGGAAACTTGTTTTCCAACAAATCTGTAAATTCATTTCTGAAACTCCTCCCCTTCAGGGGGAGGTTGGGTGGGGGTGAGATGAATTCGAGAGTGAATTATTATTTTCACCCCTCCCTAACCCTCCCCTAAAGGGGAGGGAAGTTTGGTTGCCAATAAATCTGTAGAATAATTTCTATAACTCCTCCTCCTTCAGTAGGAGGTTGGGTGGGGGTGAGATGAATTCTAGAGAGAATTATTATTTCCACCCCTCCCTGCAATGTCATTTAAGCAATAGCATCCTCTTAGATATCACAAAATTGTCTCCCGAAAGTCGGTAAATATAGGCTCCGCTGGAAAGTCCGGTTCCGTCAAAGACAATTGAATAATATCCTGCATCAGTTGGTTTGTTGTATATCATATTGACAAGCCTGCCTGACATGTCGAACAATTCAATTCTTATGTCAGATGCCACAGGGACCTCGAAATCAATTCGGGTTTTGGGATTGAAAGGATTCGGGTAATTCTGCAAGAGTGAGAATTCAACCGGAATGCCGATCGTTATTGAGCCGACAAAATCGAATACTTCTGTAGCTCCGTTGTAATCTTTCTGTACAAGCCGGTATGTATAACTGCCTGAAGTCAATTGCCTGTCAAGAAATGTGTAATCAGTCCTCGCAGTTGAATTGCCGGTTCCTTCTACAAATCCGATCGAAGTCCAGTTACCGGATGAACTCTTTCTTTCAACAGAAAAGCCTGCGTTGTTCATTTCCCACAAAGTTGTCCAGTTGAGTAACACATTGTTGTGCTCCTGAACAGATGCACTAAGTAATGACATTTCTACAGGCAGTCCAACTTCAACTCTTACGGATTTTGTGCAAGTGTAAATACTGTCATTGCCTGCATACTGTAACACAAACCTCCCGCCTGTTCCGCCAGTATAGACAATTACAATTCTTTCTTCCCAAACCTCCATAATGCTGGCAGTGCTGCCAAAGTTTTCCAGACTCCATGTGCCTCCCACGAAAGGTGCAGTAAAAGGAACTGGCGTGCTGTTTGTAATGCATACATCCGGACCGCTGATCCTTGTGTCATTGAAGTTGTCAAACAAGTAAGCTCCTCCTGCGCCATATCTGTAGTATGCGCCGGCAAGTATTTCAGGAACAGAATCATTGTCAACATCAGCCGAACCTGTTGAATAGCCGAATCTTTCTACGTAAGCTGTGTTTCCTTTAAGTCTGATGTTTGGAACATCGTGCAGAAATGAGCCGCCGAAATAGATGTACGCTCTACCGGAGTGATCCGCATATTGGTAAGCACCGATCAGGAGATCCGAGAAACCGTCGCGATTGAGATCGCCGCAATTAGATGAGCCAAAGCCAAACTGTGAAAAATCTGATTCACCGTGATAGACAAAATCGGATATGTTATTGGGGGCGCTATCGCCGAAATACACAAAGACCAGTCCAAGACTGTTATCACTTGATCCGCCTGCAATTATGAAGTCATCATAACCGTCACCGTTCAGATCGCCTGCATCAGATACAGTTCCGAAGTGAGTTGATGAATTGCCGGGGAAAGTCAGATCAGGTGTATTGTTAACTGAGAGTCCGCCAAAATATAGGTAGACCTTTCCAAGATTTCCGTTATACTTGACTGCGCATATCAGGAAATCATCATATCCGTCACTATTAACATCGCCTGCACTGCTGCAGGAATTGCCGAACCAATCGCCTTGATTTTCACCTGTCATAATTACGTCGGGGATGTTGTCCATTGCAACGCCTCCAAGGAATATGTACGCTCTTCCTTTTTGATTTCCGTAGTAATGATCAGTGATAAGAACATCGTCAAATCCGTCACCGTTAACATCTCCTGCGGATGATACCATGTAACCGAATCTTCCAAGTGTAGTTTCTTCGCCTGTCATAAATACATCCGGGATATTGTCAGGAGCAAGATCACCAAGATAAATGTATGCTCCGCCAATATTGTTATAGTGCCTTTCTCCAATAATAATATCATCTATTCCGTCGCCATTCACATCGCCGGCACAGTTCACTCTCCATCCGAATTCGGCATAAATGTTATTGGAGAATACAAGATCCGGAACATTATCCATGTTGGCGCTTCCAAAACACATGTAAACTACACCGGGATAAGGTGAGCCGATGATCACATCATCAAAGCCGTCATTATTGAAATCACCTGCGTTTTCAGTGCTGATTCCGTACCAATAGTGATCAGGTGTTGAAGGACTGAAGATGATATTACTGTAATTGGGGTTGATTGGCTGAGTTGCTGTTGCAACTGTGATCATCAATGAAAGCAACACAGCTATTGAAAATGCGAGTTTGGTACTAATTAAGTTCTTCATGATTTATTCTGTGTTTAAATTCATGAATAGGGAAAGGATGATCTTCCCGATTAAGGATTATCGCAAGTTCAATTGGCGGGCAGGAAGCATAATTTAAAACAGACACTTGGAATGTTCAAGTATTGTCTGTGAAGCAAAGAGTTGCCGGTTCTGCCTTATGGTTTGGGGAATGTAGATATGTGAAATCATTTCGGCATACTCCTGCCGGTTCTATTAAAGAAGGTCATTTATTGACAGAACATATTCAATTGAACTAATGAAAATATCCCTATGGAAGATCTTCTGACCTGCTGCAAAATTGGAGTAAATTAGTGTCGAAATAAATGCAAAAATTTGTGTTCCGAAAAGTATACCCCCAGAAGTTGATTTATCCGAACACCTCTCTGAACGGCTTCAGATTTCCGTCCGGATTGTGTTCCCTTCTGCTGTTGTGATCCTCTATTATAGCAAAAACTATCCTTCTGAATCTGTTTCTGAATTCCTCTTCGCTTAAAACTGATTTGAATAACTCTGCCATGTGCTTTGGGGGATTTCTGAATGCGCCACAACCGAATGCGCCAAGGACAAGACTGTCATGATTGTGAACAAGTGCTATCCTAAGTATTGTCCGTATCTTTTGCTTACTTGGACCTATCAATCTCTCAGCAATTCTGTACTCGCCACTATTGAGTTTTTCCAAATCAGGATTGCTTATGGCAGGTACGGTTATCATTGAGACTTTGTATGGATTTTGTAAGTAAGAATATCCGTCTTCCTCTGTACCTCGAAAGACAGTAACCCCGGGGGAATAGATCCCACCGGTATCTTTGTTGAGCGGATATTTGTGAAATCTGTTCGCAGGTATAGAGTACTTATCGCAATAATCTGCAAACTGGTATAATGATACAAACAAATTGCTGCGTCTGAAAATGTTCTCTTCCTGAGCGCCGGCACCATTAATAACTCCTCCTCCGAGGTTGTGCCTGTTAGCCATGTTCAATACAGCGGGGATAAATGATTGAACCAGGAGCTCACCAGCTGCTAAAAGGCAGTCGGTATTAACAATGGAAATGTCAGTTTCACCAATTGATGGAGCAATTGAAACGGGAGGAGATTCATAGAAGACTGTTCCTTCAATCAGTTCGTCATTTCCTCCAAGTACAATGTTCTGACCATTAATTGAATATTGTCCAAGGTTAACTACATTCAGAGTGTCCTGAAACACAATTGCGCGAAGGCCGGAGAATCCTACTCCTGATGATGAAACTTCTTTAAACTTCAACTTCCATTCTTCTGCATTCCAAGTATGATCGTTATTGATCATATGTAAGAATTGTCATTTGAAAAGGTACTTGCAGAATTGAATAGTGATGGCTCGATTCTCTCGGCATTTCAATAACAAAATCCGCAAGGTGTCTTCCCGTTTGCCTCTGCTTGTTCCAATGTGACCTGCAACTTTTCTCCCTTGCATGCCCGCATACCTTTGCAGCCGTTTTCAGTTGCATGATATCTTTTCGAATATTTACCCGTGCATATCCAAACAAGTTGCTGCGGCGAGGCAGTGGTGTCTAATGCTTTATCAAATGAAATGAATGAAAATGAAAGAAGTGATATGAAAAGCCCGAAGATAAGTTTCTTCTTCATGATTTAAAATTTTTTGTTTGTCAAAATTAGTTTACTTTCTGTGAATTTTCAATTTAAGTAAGTGTGGATAATATGCTTAGATGATTATCCACACTTTTTCTGGTATCATCTCAATAAGATTGTTGAGCATTCTCAAGCATCCTTTCCTTTAGAGAACACACTGAACCAATTTCATTAAGATCTCCGGACCGATCATGTCTCGATAACCGGTTCGTACTCATCGGCACTCATTCCAAATGTCCAAGCAATAGCGCCCTTCAAAGTACTTGAGTGGGGGACTCTAAGAAGGTATTCCTTCGATGTTGTCGGACATATTACCTTTGCAAAGAAACCCTTCTCGCCTCTGCCAAGATCTATTTCGAGCAATTGATTTTCCCCGTGTTTGTCTTTCAAAGAGTCAATCACCTTTGCATTCGACAAAGAGACAAATTTCTCTATTCCAAATCTCTCAAGAAGCACGCTCTTAACTTCCTGATTTATTTCATAAAGGATCTTGTCAATTGTTATTTCTTCAGGTCGCATTACTGCATATTCAGGAACTTCCACCCCTTTGATATAATATTTGACCTTCCCATCTGTATCACGAAAAGCAGGTCCGGAAAGATTGTGTGGCCGAAGCTGAGCATCATAAACATATTTCTCATAACAATAGCCGAACATTGCTTTAGGAAAGAACGAAAGATATCTGAGTCCGTATCTTATTGCTTCCCGAATATGTTTCAGAGAGCCGGCAAATGTCCTTGAGTCAATTTCCTTTGACAGACCAAAAGAAGTGAGGTTCTTCGTTCCGGCAAGAGAATGATACATGCAGTCAATCAGGCAAAAGAACCAGCAATCAAATATGTGAAATGATTCTTTGAAATACATATCTCTGCCAACATGTTTTACTTGTGAAGTATAGTGTTCATGAGCTAAGTTAACTTGAGAATTTAATGATGATTTCAGTGATGCGTATTTAGAAATGCTCACAAGAAATTCCTCAAGAACATCTGCATAATGACACACAGCGGCGAGAGCTTCAAACAAATTGATTGTGGCATTTATCGGATAGATCTTCACATAAGGTAGTTTCTCAGGGTTGAAATCAAAATCGAGATTGTAATAACAATCCATAAGGTTAAAACTTCCGATGATCGATCCAATACGCAGTTCATAGTTGATCTCAGCATTCCACTTCTTAAGATGTTCCAGCATTTCATCATTGTCAATGCTGTCAATATCAAAGAATGAATTGGTCCAGAATTTTAGTCTGCTTTGGAACCTGCCTCTGATCAGACTTCTCTCGTCATCCGAAAAACTTACTTCGTTGTCCTTTGTACTCTTGATGATGGCATTTGCCTTTTCGATAACAGAAATTGCCGTTTGATTCTTCTTAGTCTGCGACATACCTGAACCCCCTTTTCTTTTCATCAACAGGGGAGTACTCTCTCTGCATGACTATTCTGTAATTGCCCTTCGGAAGCAAAATAGACCCATGTTCATTGTGTACAACATTGGACTTGCTCAGTACCTTTAGATATTTTGATGTTTCTTCGAGCTGACCATCATAGCTAAGATGATCGAGATTTGGCAGGGCTTCATACAGCACGGCAGAATCCTCCAATATCTCATGCTTATGTCCCGTTGCCTCGCCTTCGGCAATGATCTTGTGATTGAGTTGTATAACTTCCTTTTTAGGAATTGAACTGATCTTGACAAAGAGTACGTCTCCTTGTCTGTATATCTTCTGCTTAGCCATTTTAGATTTCTCCTTTGTGGTTAATATTGTTTTTAAAAAAGAATAGGCCTGTTGCCGACAGAAGCAACAGGCCTATTAAACCTTTACCTCTTTAGCAGTATTTATGGTGGCTGCAATTCGGCCGAAATCCCACCTTAAACCAAAAAACCTTCGCGCTGCGAAGGTTCTCTTATTCGAGTTCTTTTCATGCGCTTTAGCAATTTATTTTTTGTCGCTGCAAGTTGCTAGCTTAAATCACGACATATATTTTTTTTGTCACTGCAACAATAAACTTTTTTATTGAAAAAGCAAAGAGAAAATTTTGTGCACGAAAGAATCTTAGAAACTTTCTCATCAATACTTATTATACGACCTAAACATATAATGGAAAGAATTTCTCGGATACTGCAATAATTGATACACTAATGTTCTATGAAGTTGGAAGAATCGTGTTGAAAGATGTTAATGCAGGTTTGACGGTTCTCGCCTCTGTTGGAATTTTTTAGCAGCAGAATTACTGATTGTCGGAATTATTGGATTGGCATTAGCATCGGCACCGGAGCCAATTCATATTGAGATACAATAGAGTTGGTCGAATTTGGAAAGATTGCATTACTGATTGAAGTAATTTGAAAATCCCGCTCGAGTCATTGTTAAGTTAGATTCAATTTAACTAACTATTCTTTATCGCCAGGTATGCAGTCTTCACATCAGGATAGAACATCTCCGAATTCATATCAACATTCTCAAAACTCTCACTTAACTTTTTCTGAACCCATTCATTTGGATTGAACACTATGAATCTGATATTCCTGGAATCAAGTTCGGAGATCAATTCAACAAGATCATTGGCAAATGTGACATCAATATAATTTACCGGATTCGCATCCAGCATGACATGACTGATGTCGTTCTTTTCGGCGATTCTTTGATAAAGTCTCTCTTTGAAGTATTCAAAGTTGTAAAACAACATTGAGGAATTAAAACGGTAGAAGAGTATTCCTTTCTCAACAATGTGTTCGTTGTCACTTGTCTTTTCTAGTAGAATGTCATCTTTCGGGTCATACACCATCTCAAACTCTACCGGCTGATATGACTTCTTTATCAGATTCAGGAAGGAAAGTATCAATGCAATCATTATTCCATTGAGAACGCCAATTGCCAAAACTCCGCCCATGCATATCAGTGCAATTCGGAATTCTTCCTTATTGAATTTCCTGATTTGCTTGAGACTGCTGAAGTCAAAGATGCCTATTGATGACTTAATAATGATTGCCGCAAACACTGCGGAAGGTATCAATGCAAACTGTTTTGGAAAAATTACCATTACAAGAACCATGATCACTGCGGCAAGAATTTTGGAGAATCTTGTCTTCGAGCCTGAATCAATATTCACCTGAGTTATTGAACTGGTTCCGCTTGTTGGAATTCCTCTGAACATTCCCGAGACAACGTTTGAAACACCCATTGCATAGAATTCCTTGTTGGAATCGTAAGGCTCTTTGCCTGCTGCGAGAGACTTTCCTACAACTACAGTGTTTGTGTAGGTCAGGAATACTATTGCTGCGGCATCAACTATTATCTGCGAATAATAGTCCTTCAAAATACCTATCTCCGGAATGAAGAGGTTAGGCACGCTGCTCAGGATCTCAGGAGCGAATTTTAATCCGTAAGAATCAAGATTAAACAATACTGTCCCAAATATTGATACAAGTATGACGATCAATTGAGTTGGAAGATTCTTCGATGCTTTGGTCAAGATTATGATCAATGCCAGTGAGATAAGTCCTATCACAAGCGTCGGTATGTGGATTGATTTGATGTTGACGAGGAATTCAAAAAATCCGACAATTGAATTACTATCCTTAATGGGTACTCCGGTAAACTTTGTGATCTGTCCTATGAGAAGCATAACGGCAACCCCATTTAGAAATCCCGCAAGTATAGGCTTTGAAAGAAAATTAGAAATGAATCCAAGTTTAAGATATCCGCAGAGGAAGAAAAGCAATCCCGAAAAGAAAGTGGTTACGAATATGAACTGGAGCCCGGCGTTAGCGCTCGCATTGCTTAGAGAGAACACTGAAGAAGCAAGTAGCGCCACTGTTATGGAATCCGGTCCGATGATCATATCTTTTGAGGCACCGAGAAGGAAATAGAAGATCAATGAGAACACAGCAGTATAGATTCCGGATTCAGGCGGAAGTCCTATCATTTCTGCGTATGCAATTCCAACAGGCAGAGATAATGCTGCTATAGATATTCCTCCTGTCAGATCATATCGTAGAAAACTAAGCTTGTATTTTTCTATCATGATGATTTAATGAACAAAAATATGAATTTGTCAACGTCAGGTTCAGCCAAGAATTTTGGTTTAGCACAGATAAATTTTGATTTGTAATGTTTAAGCTATTGGTTCTCCTGACTCCTTGTTAGGCATAAAGTAATTTCATTTCAAATTAGGAAGCATTATAATCCCGCTAAATTATCCAACAAAAAAGAAACATATTTGAACAGAAGAGACTTTTTGAAACTAGCCGGCTCGTCAGTTGCACTGGGTGCAGTTGGCTCTGCATTTCCTTCCATTCTCAGAAATGAAACCGTTCTGTCAAACATTGACAAGTATGAATATATAGTTGTGCTTATGCTTGAGAACAGATCATTCGATAATATGCTTGGATATCTTTACTCTCCGGGTGAGTTGACGAATGGTCAAAGCTTCGAAGGAGTAGCAGGGAAGAATCTTTCCAATCCGCTTAACATAAATCCAAACGATACTGTCTATTCACTCGACAGCATAAAAGTTCATCCTGATTCGGTGATGACACACCCGAGCCCTGATCCGGGAGAAGAATATCCGCATGTTAATACGCAGTTGTTTGGAACTATACTTCCTGATTCAAATAAGTTCAGGCATGTTTCTCAAATGCAGCCACCATACAATGAACCATTTCCTGTGCCTGATACTGCTTCGATGAATGGTTTTGTTACTGACTATATTTATTACTTCCGTTTATTTTTCGGAAGGTATCCGAAAGACCATGAGTACAGGATAATAATGAGCTGCTTCCCGCCGAGTGCAGTGCCTGTCATAAGCACGCTTGCAAAAGAGTTTGCTGTTTGTGATCACTGGTTCTCTGCCGTTCCAAGTCAGACTTACTGTAACAGGTCATTCTTCAATGCTGCATCATCATGGGGATTTGTAAATAATTCTCCTTCACTCAGATGGGTGCAGAATGCTGCGCCGACTGTCTATAATCGTCTGTCCGAAGTTAATGTACCATGGAAAGTCTATTTTGATGTCCTCGATATCATTCCTGCAACACTTCTGCTTCACTTTCCTGTACTGGCAAAACATCTTGATCATTTTTGTTCATTCGACAAGTTTCTCAATGATGTGCAAAACGGTGACCTTCCCAGATACTCATTTGTAGAACCGCGTATGCACTGGTTTCATAATGATGAGCATCCGCCGGATGAAGGCAGCATGCAGAATACCAACTTCCCTGCGCCTTCGAATGTGCTTGCCGGAGAGCAGCTTATACACACAGTTTACAATGCGATTAAGAATTCAAACAGCAAGAATAACAATTATCAGAATACTCTGCTGATAATTACTTATGATGAACACGGCGGTTGTTATGACCATGTTCAGCCGGTAAGAGTTACTCCGCCGTATCTGAATATCCCCGTTCCATACACGCATGGAAATGAGATGAATTTCAATTTTGACCGCTCGGGAATCAGAGTACCTGCAGTGCTTGTATCAGCATACCTGAAAAAGAATACTGTGATCAATACTACATTTGAACATACATCTGTGATAAAGACTCTCAGGGAAAAGTTTGGATTTAGCCGCCTGACCAACAGAGATGAATTCAATCCGACATCACTGAACAATGTATTCAATCTGGATACACCAAGGGACAGGAGCACTTGGCCGGTTACTGTTCCAAGGCCCTATACACATTATGGCGACAGAGAGTATTTCAATAATGAGAAGCTTACAGGTTTTCAAAGAGGGCTTGTTGAAATAGCAATGAAGCATGCAAATATTAATGAGCCAACTCCACAGACAATAGGCGATGCACTTGAGATGCTTCAAAGAGTCAAGCAGATAATTTTTCCGGGATTTTGTTTTTAAACCATGAACAGAATAATTCTTAAAATATTGGTGGCAACATTCTTCTGCAGTAGTGTAATGGCACAGTCAATTAAACTAGATGAAGCATTTGATTCGCTGAATGTAGAATCACGAGGCTGGAAGCTGATCAACAACGACGGAAGCATGGATGACTATCCTGCTTTTACCGGATCATTCACATTCACAAATACGGGACTGCTTGCACCGCAGAAAGGCAATTACTTCATTCATTTTGATGCACTAAATGCAAATGAACAAGGAGTTATTGATCAATGGGTAGTCACACCTCAGATAAATAATATCGGAAAGTTTGACAGGTTTACATTCTGGTGCGGAGCAGTTGATGTGAAATACAAAGATTCGCTGAGAGTTCTGATTTCAACTACAGGAAACGAAACTAATGATTTTGTTGAGATAGACAGATTCAAAGCAGACGGCCCATCGGGAACCTGGCATGAAAAGGCATACGATCTTTCTTCCTATGCCGGCAACGACATTTACATTGCCGTAAATTATCTGATGAAAGATGCCGGAGTGCTGGGTGCAAATTCCGACAATGTATGGATAGATCATTTTACCGTTAAGAATGCTTTTGGTCCTGATATAGAAGTAAGCAGCTCTGAACTTTTTCAGAACTATCCGAATCCGTTTAATCCATCAACTGAGATCGTATTCAGCATTCAGGAAGATGCACTCGTGCAGATAGTCATCTATGATATTACCGGTAAGGAAGTTCAGAAACTAGTGAGTGATAATTATCAGTCAGGCAGGTACAATGTAAAATGGAATGCGGCGGGACTTTCAAGCGGAACATATTTCTACACTATATCTGCCGAATCGCTATCCGGCGGAAGGTCAATACTTGAAGATACAAAGCAAATGGTTTTCATTAAATAATATGAGGTAAGCAAACCTTACTGTGTTTCAAATGTTCTGCATCTGACGTAAATTGTATCACGTCAGGCAATTGTAATTTATTGATAATTAATAGAAGTTTTATAATGTATAAAGGTCTAGTTCGAAGATGTAAAATTATGATATTCACCTCAGCATTATTTATTGTGCTTATCGGGTTATCAATGACCGTTTATCCCGGGGGAAATCTGGTTGACAGAACATCGGTCCACTATAATTTCACCCTAAACTACTTCAGCGATCTTGGCGCCACTTCCACTCACTCGGGAAAGCAAAATACTGCATCTGATGCTCTCTTCATCATTGCAATGGGTATCTGCGGATTAGTTATGATATATTACTCAAGGATATGGAGAGCAATGGATATTGATATACATGAGAGATTATTTATTGGAGTTATAAGCAAAGTCTTACTTATTGTCAGTGGTTTATGCTTCATCGGAATGGCATTCTCGCCATGGAATCTTTATCTTGAAAACCACATTCTTTTCTTCAAGACAGCCATGATATGCATTTTCGGCTGGACCTTAATGATACTGATACTTCAAATGAAGAATGAAAAGATAAAGAACTTGATGATTCTGAATGCTGTCTTTCTTGTCATACTGGGTGTGTACGATTATCTGTTGTTCACAGAGTCAGATTTTGGAACGATCAAAAACCTTGAGTTCAACGCCGTAGCACAGAAACTTATTATGCTGTTGTTCATTTTCAATATGATGTTCCAATCAATTGGAATTCATGGCTTTTTGCGTAGGGCAGATTTCAGAAGAAGCGGAGCTAAGAATTTCTACATTTGATGCTTGCTGCAAAATGCTTTTCCCTTATCGCCGTAACTGCCAAAGCCCAAACTGTAAATCATCAAACTGCATTTCTTAATTACTGAAGTTTCCTCATCTTGCTTCAAAACATTACCTCGAACCTAATTCTCCGGAATATTTAATCTGTTGAGTATGAAGACTTTGATATTAATTATGCTGATTAGCATAAGAATTTTCTTTCAATTGGAAGCATCCGCTCAGGATCTTCCGCATTTCATGACGCAAGAAGAGCAAAGGATTTGGGAAAGCTATTCACCGCCATTCATTTCTTCTGAATTCACAACACCTCCGCCAACTCCAGTTCGAACTATGGCTGAGTGGGAGCAAGTTCAAGGAATCATAATTGCATGGACTTCATACACAAGCATTCTGCGTCAGATTGTTGATTATGCTCAGGATGAAGGATTGGTGTTCATTGTATGTTCCGACTCAAATACTGTAAGAAACTATCTGACATCAGGCGGTGTGCCGCTGATCAATCTCAAATTAATTCAGACTTCCTTTAACTCTGTCTGGTGCAGAGATTACGGACCATGGGCAGTATATTCAGGAGTTGCAGATTCACTGAAGATGATTGATTGGATTTATAACCGTCCGCGTCCGCTTGACGATAATGTTTCTGTTGTGTTTTCAAGTTACATCAATACACCTTTGTATCAATCTATAGTCAGCCCGAACAATCTCACTGCAACAGGCGGTAACTTTATGGTTGACGGCCACGGAACAGGATTCTCTTCTAAGCTCATTCTCAATGAAAATTCCGGCAAGACGGAAGCTCAGATCAACAGCATTATGAATCAGTATATGGGAATCAGCAGATACATTAAGATGGACAATCTGCCTTACGATCAGATCCATCACATAGACATGCACATGAAACTTCTTGATGAAGAGACTTTGCTTGTCGGAGAGTATCCGGCCGGTGTAGCTGACGGTCCGCAGATCGAAGCAAATCTTCAGTACATTCTTAACAATTATCTGACTTGTTTTGGAAGACCTTATAAGGTAATTCGGATTCCAATGCCGCCGAATAGTTCAGGGCAATATCCTCCGACCGCGAATTATTACACATACACAAATTCAGTGTTCATTAACAAGACGATCATCGTTCCGATATACGGTTTGTCAAAAGATACTACTGCGTTAAGGATCTATCGTGAGTCACTACCCGGTTACAGAGTTGTGGGAATAAATTGCAGCGGGATGATATCCGCACTTGGCGCGATTCATTGCATAACAAAAGAGATTGGAGTCGCTGAACCTGTTTTCATTTCACATGCAAAACTTCTTAATACTTCTAATACTGTATTACCGCATCAGGTCAATGTATTTGCTAAGAGCAGAACAGGAGTTGCCGGAGCTTCATTGTACTGGAGAACTGACACAACTCAGTCATATTCACAAGTCAACATGACACTCTCACAAGATACGTTTCGTGCAAGCATACCTCCTCAGGCATCAGGTAAGGATATTTACTATTATGTATCCGCTTCATCTAATTCAGGGAAGACAACTACCAAGCCTCTAACAGCTCCATCGGGATACATAAAGTTTCGCGTTGAGAATCCTGTGATAAATCTAAGTCTGAAAATAACTCCGGAAGGTTTGCTCGATACACTCAATAACAGGCTTTATAGAAGAGACAGCGTAATGATTTACTTGAGAGATTCTCATGCACCGTTCTCTTTAGTTGACTCCGCAAAAGGAATAATTGACTCTGTCAGCATGACTTGTCTCCTTACTTTAAGTAATGCATTATCCGGCAGGTATTATATAGTTGTCAAGCACTTTCAAAGTCTTGAAACCTGGAGCAGAGCCGGGGGTGATTCACTAAGCGCTAACGGGCTTGTTTACAATTATGACTTCTCATCAGGTTCTTCTCAGGCATACGGGAACAATCTGAATCTTAAAGGAAGCAGCTACTGCATAATTTCGGGTGATGTGAACAGTGATGGAATTGTTGATGGTTCTGATCTTCTGATGATTGACAATGATCTGTACAATTATGTTACGGGAAGATTTGTCATAACTGATTTGAATGGCGATGAATATGTTGACGCCGCTGACATGCAGATTGCAGACAATAATAATGGAAGGGAAAGCGCCTTTCCAATTGAGAATTGAGAGTTGAGAATTGAGAAATTTGTTCTCTTGAAGTTCTCTCTGTTAAATCACATCCGTCCAAAACGTTTTGAATCTTTGGAGTAAAGGGTTTAACAAAATACGATGCCAAAAGTTATTCCGCTTTCTTTTGAACGACCCCTCGCACGCTTCGACAAGCTCAGCGTGACTATGGGCAGGCGCCAGAAAGCTTGGCAAAGAAAAGTCGCCCGCCCGCCTGCGAAAAGTGTTGAAGTTCAGTATTCTTCGGGCAGGCCCGCCTGCGAAAAGTGTTGAAGTTCAATATTCTTCGGGCAGGCTGCATCCTAATTGCCTAAAATTGTTCGCTTTGGCTACGTGAATTTCAACTCCTCACACGACAGAAGAACGCTGTCGTGTTCGTCAAACAGGAAATTCACGTTTACGCCAAAGCTCACAATTTCTTAACGGCATTAGGATGAGGCGGGTTGTTCTTACGACTTTCGCAATAGGGTTTACTCTTGAACTGTAATGGCAATAATTTCGTAATTTCAAAAATGTTTTGGACAGCATTGAAGATTATGTGCCACATACTGTGCAGAATCCATTGACTTCTTAAGGCAATTTTTGAATAATTGAATCGGAGTTTTGGGTGAAGATTATCAAACGGTTATCTTCACAATCCGGAGCAATAAAATCAGAATCATTTCAGCAAGAAAAATGAGTAAAAAGGAAAGGAGTTTCTATAATGAGAGGACAAAAGAAAAAGGTAAAGCAGATTCCTGAATTCAAATCAGAAGATAAGGAACGTGACTTCTGGCAAAAGGCAGATACTTCACAGTACTTCAATTGGGATACGGCAGGAAATGCTATGTTCCCTAATCTGAGGTACTCCACTGAGTCAATTTCAATAAGGCTCCCTTCGTCGTTGCTTAATAAGATCAAAGCATTGGCAAACTCAAGAGACGTGCCTTATCAATCATTCATCAAAATGATATTGGCTGAGAAGGTCGAAGAAGTGAGTCAAAAGTATAAACCAAAATGAACATGGTCTCCAGATCGTGTTAGATTAGTTCTATTCCTACTTAAGGAGTATCATTGCTCTTGCAGAAGATTCAATGACTTTCCCACCAAACGATCTTGTAGTCAGCCGATAATAGTAAACTCCGCTTGGAAATTCAGCTCCTTCAAAACGAACATCATAGTTGCCCGGCTGTCTTGCTTCATTGATCAAAGTGTGTACCTCATTTCCTCTAACATCAAATACTTTCAGTTCCACTAATGCTTCTGTCTTCAATTGGAAGTTGATAACTGTAGTTGGGTTGAATGGGTTTGGATAGTTCTGATCCATCAGAAAAGTGTAGGCAATTGAGTTTGAATTTGACACACCTGTCATCACAGAGTATTTAAGAATTGTGCCGGAGTGGCCCACTGCGCTTCCAGTATTCTTATTTAAGAATGAAATTGCCTCCAGATATCTTTGCGTGAGTGATGCAGTTGTGTCCCAGCTTGATCCACCGTTGGTTGTTGAAAGTATGCAGCCGAAATTTCCGCAAACATAACCATCAGAGCTGTCTATAAAATAGATGTCTCTGAGAAAACGAGATCCGGGAATCTGAACATTGTTCCAGTTAGTTCCGCCGTTTGATGTTCTGATCAATACATTGTCATTGCCGGCAGCAAACGCATTGAAAGCATCTTTCATGAAAATTCCTCTCAAGGCAGAAGGCATCGGCGAAGTCTGTTGAATCCAGTTTATTCCTCCATTGGTCGTTCTGATAATTACCGGCTGATCGCCAAGCGAATTATCACCGCCCACAGCAAAGCATATATTAGCGTCATAACTATGGATTGAAAACAAAACCTTTGTGATGCCCGTTGGCTGAATATTCCAGCTTGCTCCGGCTGTTACAGTCTTTAACATCATTCCGTTAAAGCCGCATACAAATCCTGTAAAACCTGTACCCGAAGGAGGAAAACTTACACTCCTCAAATGCTCAGTGGTGCCGCTGTTCAATCTTGTCCAGTTGTTTCCTCCATCAGTTGTCCTGAGGATGGTGCCTGTATTTCCCACAACATATCCGGTATTGATTGAAGTGAACGCAATGCCTCTCAGAAGATGAGTGCCGCCGTATATGCTGTCCCATGCTTGACCGCCGTTTGTAGTCTTTAAAATTATTCCATACTCATCTCCAACTTTTCCACCCACAACATAACCGTCTGTCTCACTTACATACAGCACATCGAAAAGATCTGCAGAGGTACCGCTATACTGAAAGGTCCAGCCGGAATAGCAGAGATCACTTTGAATCAACATCACGATTAGAATGAATATTGTTTTCATATTGATCAAAAAGTTTTTGAGCGATTAACAATCTAGTACAAATTATACATATTGCCCTCACTTGCAAGAACGAAAAATTGTTAATTTGTAGTATTCAGGAATGGAGAAGCAGAATGTTTGAAATCAATGTAACTCTAAATTATACGCAAATAACATGTTTGAAATATTGGAGTACATTTCCTTAATTATTCAAACCTTTAAATCGTCAGCATCAACTACGATTGAGACAAAATATCATTGCAATATTATTGCTGAATGAAGAACGTTTGAATCTTAAAAGATGAATGAGAAGATCATAACAGAAGGCATTTTACCGTCGGGGGTTGTTACTTTTATCTTCACAGATATTGAAGGCAGCACCAAGCTGGCACAGGAACATCCGGAATCGCTGAATCAAATTCTTCATAAGCATAATACGATATTGCGGCAGTCGATAGAATCAAACAACGGTTTTGTATATGACGTGATAGGAGATTCTTTCCAGGCGTCATTCTACAATGACATTGATGCGATCAGGGCTGCAAGAGATGCGCAAATCAAATTGTTCTCAGAAGACTGGGGCGATATGAATGTCAGAGTAAGGATGGGAATACACAAGGGTCCGGCTGAATGGAACGGAGAAAAATACATGGGATACATTACACTCGCCCGCACAAACAGGATAATGTCAGCGGCATGCGGCGGACAGATACTGTTGTCCGATGATGTTTATAAGACAATTGAAGAAAAACCGCACGGGTTCATATTCAAGGATTTAGGTGAGAGAAGACTTAAGGACCTGATCAAGCCACTGCAGATATTTCAGCTTGTAACGGATTCAATACAATCCGACTTTCCTCCGCTTAAGACTCTTGATGCTCGTCCAAATAATCTTCCTGTTCAACTCACGAGTTTCATTGGCAGAGACGCTGAAATTGAAAATGTAAAAGAGCTTATCAGACGCTCGCGTTTGTTAACTCTCACCGGTATGGGTGGTGTAGGAAAGACACGATTAGCGATGCAGACAGTTGCTGACCTGATTGATGAGAATGACAACGGAGTTTGGATTGTGGATCTTGCTCCTGTCAGCGATCCTCAGCAAGTCCCGTTCACTATTATGCAGACACTTCGCATAAAAGATGAACTTACCATTGCTGCGGTAGATACTGTTTTGAATCATCTTGAAAATAAACAGATGATCATGATTCTCGATAACTGCGAACACTTGATTGCAAAAGTTGCGGAAATTGTTGAAAGCATTCTTATGAGGTGCGGCAAAGTCAAAATTGTTGCCACAAGCAGAGAAGAGTTAAAATGTTCCGGGGAATTAGTGCATGCGGTTGGACCCCTTTCTGCTCCTGATCCGGCAAGCGAATGTGTGCCAGAGGAGCTGGTCAAGTTTGAATCTGTCAGACTGTTCATTGAAAGAGCACTCGCGGTTGACAACAATTTCAGAGTCAACAGTTCAAACGCAAATGCTCTTGCCAAGATTTGTCACAAACTCGACGGCATTCCGCTCGCAATTGAACTTGCAGCATCGAGAGTAAAGAATATGACTGTTGAAAAAATTTCTGAACGACTTGAAGACAGATTCAGATTGCTTAATTCAGGAAGAAGAACTGCTTTGCCGAGGCAGCAAACTCTAAAGGCATTAGTTGACTGGAGTTACGATCTGTTGGATGAACAGGAAAGAATTCTCTGGAGAAGAATGTCGGTGTTTGTGTCCGCTTATTCGCTTGAATCAATTGAAGGAGTCTGTGCGTTCGGTGAGATCAGCAATGAGAGTATTTTGGATATGCTTTCATCATTGGTTGAAAAGTCTATAGTAATATTTGATACAAATTCGGGATACTATAAGATGCTTGAAACAATTAAATATTACGGTCTCGAAAAACTGACTTTGGCAGATGAAAATAGGATTGTGTATGACAGACATCTGGAATTTTTCAAAACATTTATCAATGATGAGAGCACTGCATTGAATTCGGCGAAAAAAGTTGAATCACTTAACAATATTGAAAGAAATAACTTAAATATCATTCAGGCGCTGGAGTGGTCAGTAAAAAGCGGCAGAACTCTTGATGAGATAGCCATAATATCTTTGATGTCTGAGTATTGGCACATTAGAGGATATCATTCAGAAGCCAGAGAATTGTTCGAATCCGTGATTGACAGGAGCAAAGGAATAAGGAATAGGGACAAAGCAAATGTATTGAGAAGATACGGCTATATGTTGAGTTTAATGGGACAACATGAAGAAGCTCAATGCGTGCTTGAAGAAAGTCTTGAACTGTACAAAGAATCAGGTGATGACAGAAGCATAGCGGCCTGCCTCAACAATCTCGGATTAGCCGCGCACAGCAGGGGATTGTCTGATGTGGCAATTGAATATTATACACAAAGTCTGAAAATACGGGAAATGCTTGATGACAAAAAAGGAATGTGTGCATCTTTAAATGGGTTGGGAATTGTAACTTTTGAAGGAGGGGAGTATGAAATTGCCAGGGATTACTTTGAGCGCTCACTTAAGATTGCTAGAGAAATTGGTGACAGAGAAGGAGTGGGAATCAATCTTAATAACCTTGGTAATATTTACATTAGACTCAGGGACTACGAAAATGCACAGAAGTCTCTGGAAGAGAGCCTTAGCATAATGAAAGAATTTGGAAACAAATGGGGCATAAGCATTTCACTCCTGAATCTTGGATCAGTTGCATCAAACACCAATGACTTGGTTAAAGCAAAACAATTCTTTGCCGAGAGCCTGACAATGAAACAAAATACCGCTGACAAGATAGGCATTGTTTATGCAACTAACGGACTTGCAAAAGTGGCGTTAAAGGAAGGTGATACTGAGTTATCGTCAAAATTATATATTGAAAACCTGACACGGCTCAAGGATCACTATGATACTCTTACAGTTGCAGGATGTATTATAGGAGTTGCTGAAGCGTTAGTGAGAGATAAGAAATTTGACAATGCACTGTTGATAATTTCCATAACTGAAAACAGGCTAATGAAGGAAAACATTTCTCTCGAGTCTGACCTTCAGGAGCAATTAGATTTTGTGAAGAAGATTTTAGATAAAAACATCCCTCCAAATGAGATACTCGAAATCAAAGAGAAGGCAAAGGAACTAAGTGTTGAAGATGTTCTGAAAATGCTGACAGCAGGAACTGAGTTTACTGCTTGAACAGTATTTGCATATATGAAAAATAATCGGGCCTGCGTCCACACGAAAGCAAGCCCGATCATGCAAATGCTATTTCACGAGAATCATTTTCCTTGTATCAGAAGCAATGACTGAACCTTTGGATGAACTGATATTCAGTCTGTAAAAGTAAACTCCGCTGGGGAAATTACTTCCCGAGAAATCAGCAGAGTAATTGCCGGGTTGTTGTTCTTCATCAACAAGCGATGCGATTTGATTTCCCAGTGCATCAAATACAGCGAGTTCAACGCGTGCAAGTATTGACAGCTCGTAGTTTATCTTAGTGCTCGGGTTAAAAGGGTTGGGAAAGTTTTGGCCCAGTCTGAAGTTACCCGGCTGTTCAATGTTTATTTCACCAACGTTGATCAGATTTCCATTCTCGGTTATTGTAACATTTTGATTTACCGGAACACTTGTGAAGTACTGATCACTGCCTGCAGGCCATTCTACTTTAATCGAATCAATAGTCGTTGCATTACCGAGTCCGAAGTGTAGAATAAGATTCTGCCCGCAGTATCCTGATTGCCCGTCCACCTCCTGCATCTGCCAGACAGCGCTACCGTTGATCACAGCTTTTACTCTTACCTTTGCACCTATGGCTGAGCGATTGCTCACTGTTCCTTTGCATTTGATGCTGATCCATTTATTGCTGTTTGAAAGTTCATTCTTGTAAAGAACACTTTTCTGATTCTCATCAAAAGTATTGGCAACAGCTACATCAAGATCACCATCGTTATCATAATCACCCCAGGCAAATCCGTATGAGTAGCCGGAGTCGCTTACAATGTCACCTGTAGTTATCTTTTGAAATGATGCGGTGCCGGATTCCATCAGAAGGTTCTTGTATAGTTTATTCACAAGTTTCTGAGTGAATGTTGGTGCGACATACGCCTGTGTTATGAACATGTCAAGATCGCCGTCATTATCATAATCTCCCCATCCTGAAACAGCGTTATATCCCGGTTCGGTTACAATCGGATCATTTGTAATCTTAGTGAAGCTGAAGTTACCATCATTTCTGAACAGGAAATTATTCTGATTGGATGAGTTTGTCACCAACACATCAAGATCCCCGTCATTGTCATAATCACCCCAGCTGCCGCTCCATGATTCTCCTCCGTTTGTGGTCAGTGGTGAGTCAGTGATCTTTGTGAAGTATCCGTTGCCGTTATTCCTGTAAAGATATTCATTCTGATTGACCTCCCTGCAGACAAAGAGATCAAGGTCACGGTCATTATCAATATCCACCCAGTTTGCACCCCGGGCTCTGCCAAGTTCACTTACTACAATTCCTGTGTCGATTCTTACAAAGTTTCCGTTGCCTGAATTTCTGTACAAATAATTTCTGTGACTTGTTCCTGCGCTGTTGGTAATGAACAGATCGATCCAGCCGTCATTGTCATAATCACCGAATGTGCATGTTTCGGAGTATCCGGTTTGATTTGAAACAGGACTAGATGACATGAATGTGAAATTACCGCCGCCGTTATTTGTATAAAGAAGTGCAGGCCTGTTATACCAGTTCACCACGCACAGGTCTGCCAGTCCATCGTTATTGAAATCCCCCCAACTGCTTCCATCAGAAGGCATGCCGTCACTAACAATCGGCTGATCATAGACTCTTATGAATGTTCCGTTGTCATTTCTGTAAAGCATGTTATCTTGTCCGCCTTGCAAGCCGTTTGTAATAAACAGATCAAGGTCATTGTCATTATCATAATCAATCCAGTTTACACTTCTTGAAGCGGCACTCTCAAACTCAATTACTGAAGCAGGTACTTTTACGAAGTCCTGTGAAAGTATTCTGCTGCCGAAGAATATCAGCATAGGCAGAATTAATAGATTCTTTTTCATGGTGTTGGATTTTATTTTCATTTAAGATTTTTTTGATTGAACAAATATACGCATCATATCCAAGCTTGATTCGGATTGAGAGCAGAAAGCTTTCCTGTTCTGTTTGTATCCCGATATCAAGATTGAGTAATGCTCACGTACGTTTCCTACAAATCATTGCTAAAAACTAAGGATTTTTTTGAATCATTATTGGAATCCCGATGAAACCATCATCTGAATTATTTGAGCTGATCAAGTCAATGACCGCTCAGGAGAAAAGATATTTCAAGTTATCCGCATCACTTCAAAGCGGAGAGAAGAAGTATATTCGGCTATTTGATCTGATTGACAAACAGGAAAAATATGATGAAAATAAACTGAAGCATAAGCTGATTGAACCGAATCTGATAAAGAACATTGCTTACACAAAAAATTATCTTTACAAACTGATATGCAGAAGTCTTATACAATTCAGAAATGATCTGAGTGTTGATTCAAGATTGAGCAATCTGTATGAGCGCAGTAAGATACTTTATGAGAAGGCACTCTTTGATCAATACTTCAAAACAGTAAAGTCCGGAAAGCAGCTTGCTGAAAAGCACGAAAGATTCGGATATCTGATTGAATTTCTTGAAATAGAAAGACAGCTGGTGAAGAAAGAGGATATGGTAAGAAAAAAAAGTGACAGGTTTTACAAGGAAGAGTTGTTGATACTTGAGAAGATAAGAAATCTCAACGAGTACAGGAGTGCTGTGTCAGATATACTCGATATGCACAGGTCAATAGGAATTATCAGAACAAGAGAACAGAAGTTGAAACTGAAAGAACTTATGCAGCAGATTGAAACTGAAAGCAAAAATAAGCCCGGCTCAATTACTGCAACAGAAAGGCTTTATTATGCAATGTATCTCTTAAATTCCATCAGCGGTGACTTCAGATCTGCATGCAACTATGCTGAAAAGAGGAAGGAGATCATTTTGCAACATCCCGAAGTATTTGAAGGCTCTCTTACAGATAGCTCAAAGGAATCTGTATATGAACTTACAAGATCATACATTATTTCAGGAAATTATAGAACTGCAAAAAAGTATGTTGAACAATATAGAAGTCTTGCCGGCAAGTCAGAACTTGATATGATCAACATAAAACTCCTGGAACTGTTTCTTGAAATTGCAGAGTCACAAGTGTCAGGAATTTCTGATCACAGAAAAACTGCCGAGCAAGCGCAAAGGTTTCTTAGGAGCATGAAAGGAAAGATCACAATAATTACTCTAAACGAATTGACATACCGTCTGGCTTATCTTGCGTTTAGGAGCAAAGATTTCATCGGCGCTGTCAGATTATTGGACTCGATGCTGAGTACAAAGAATATGAAACTTACGCCTCAGATAGAAGTGTATGTTAGAATGCTGCTTGTGCTTTCTCACTATGAACTTGGTAATTATAAACTGCTCAGCTTTCTCATTCCCTCTACTGCAAAGCTGTTTAAGAAAAAGAAAATGTTGTATGATCTTGAAGCAACGGTGCTGCGGCACTTGAGAAAGATCATTGGAATTAAGCGCGAGGAGTTTGTTCTTGAACACTTGCAACTTCTTGCAGATGAGATTATAAAAGAAAACGCATTTGATTATTCCGTAAATGCTGCTGCATATTTAGATTACAATGAATGGATCCTTCGGAAATTACGCGAGATGAATGTAACGGCTAATGTATGTCTCAGATAAATTTTATTGATTAAGATTAGAAATATTTGTTGTAAACAAACAGTGGATACAAAACTGAGCACTTTCATTTATTGCCGATAAAGCTTCCCTCGTTATTTTATTTCACGGCACTGCAATTGTGGCATGAACGATAATAGAGAAAAATATTTGAATTTAAATATCTGGCAATATCAAATAAGTTTGCTTTGAAATTAGTAAGCAAACCTAAACTATACAGCCATGAAAGAATTAATCTGCAAGTGTTTCATTGCTGTCTGCTTCATTCTTCTGTCTGTTCCTGCAACAATGGCACAAGGTAACCAGTATGACTTTGCCAGTGCAGGCCTCACAATGACAATCCCGAATGATTGGGTTGCAAGAGAACATATTCTTCTACTCATGATGCCAAAAGCAGAGGACCTGATCATAGAAGCTGAAGTATTGACCACCAATGATCTATCGGAAGCGGTAGAGCTTTCCTCAATTGAATTAAAATCTGTATTCCCGACAGATACATCTTTTGTTGTTGATGATATTGTTATCAACAAAATGCCTGTGAAGAAGATTGACAAGATCTCAGGCCCGGATCAGTTGATATACTATATCCTGAAAACACCTGAAGATAAAGTCGTAAAGTTACATTGTAAGGCACCAAAAAAAACGATCACTAAATACAAGAATGATCTGGCAAAACTGATTCAAAGCATTAAGCCAAAAGAGTAATGTTAATTTACTTCAAAACAAATCTTAACTGAAGGAGTAATAAAATGAAAAACGTATTGAGAACAATTGCTTTTTGCGCACTCCTATTGCTTGCATCATCTTCTAATATAGTTGCACAGGATGATGCATTAGTGAAGGAACCGGTAAGCTATAATATAGAAGGTGTGTTCAGTTGTGATTGGAATGGAAAATATTATGTAAGACAGATTGGAAACGAAGTCCTTTGGTTTGGAGAAGATGATAATGTTACACCCACATGGTCAAATGTTGCGCATGGCACAATCAACGGAGATATGATAAACATAATCTGGGGAGATGTTCCGAAAGGCAGCGTTATGCAGCATGGCACACTGGTCCTGAAGATATTATCCAATGACAGCTTTGAAAAACTGTCACAGGAGGGTGACTACTTCGGGAGTACTATATGGACAAGATACAATCCGTAAGTCTGCAGCCTGTTACAAGAATAAACTCTTCCTTAGGAGTTCCTATGAAGCGCAATTGAATTAAGAACTCCTGAAGATTTTTGTTCATGGATTGAGATTCTGCATTCGAGCATTTTACTTCAATGGCGCAATGCGTCTCCATGAAATTCTACTTATACAAACTTCACAATCATCGCTATGAAAACTCTCATCCTTATTCTGCTTATAATTACAGGCGGAATGGTCCATTCGCAAGAACTTAACATAAGAGACAATCCTTACGACAAGGCAGACAATGTTACCAAAAGCAGGAAAGCCTTTCAGAGAGAGAAATGGTTTTATGAACAGAGAATGTTTCCAAGGAATGTTCTTCCAAAAGGTTTTTATGAGAATGCAGTGAACCAAAGAGATAACATCCGCAAGTTGAATGGATTCTCCATGTCAGGCCCGTTCGATACTTGGTTGAGTATTGGTCCAACAACCGGATACTATTTTGACTATGCCAATATCACTTCAAGAATGGCAACAGTTAAGTATGATCCACTGAATCCAAATATAATTTACATCGGAGCCGCATGCGGGGGAATATGGAAATCAACAAACGGCGGAATCAACTGGTTGGCAAAATCTGATTTCGAAGCTTCGTTGTCATCAGGTTCTATGGCAATTGATCCGACGAATACAAACATAATATACTTCGGAACAGGCGAAGCAACTTTCAGTATAGTATCTTATTACGGAAGAGGACTGCTCAAATCTACAGATGGAGGAACTACCTGGATAAACTATACAGATGGGTTACCGCAAAACTCTTACACATCAAGAATTGTGATAAGGCCAAACTATCCAAATCAACTTCTTGCGGCTATGAGCTATGAGGGACTTTACAGAAGCACCAACGCAGGAGTAAGCTGGTCGAGAATACTTTCAGGAAGATGTGATGATGTAATATTTTCGCCAACAGGTGACACAGTTTATGTAGTGGGAAGTGGAACCGGGTATAAGATATCTACAAACGGAGGAGTAAGCTTCTCTGACAATTCATCACTTGTAATGCTTCAGAGGAATCACATAGCTTTGTGCAAGTCATCGCCAAATGTTGTTTACTGCTCTTCTTACAATCCGGGAAGCATTGTAATTTTCAAGTCAACGAACGCCGGAAACACTTTTGCTCAGATTGCTGTCGGTCAGGATTTCAATCCGGTTCAGGGCTGGTATGATTTCTATATGCACGTTAATCCTTTCGATCCGAACACAGCTTATGTGGGCTCGATTGATATCTGGCGAACGACAAACGGCGGCGGCAATTTCACGAATATTACAAACGGATACGGCGGAGGGAATGTGCATGTCGATCAGCATAATATTGATTTTCATCCAACTGATCCCAATCAGATGATCTGCGTAAATGACGGAGGCATTTGGAAATCAACAAACAAAGGAACAACGTGGAGTAATCTGAATACGAATCATACTCTGACACAGTTCTACAGGATTGCGTCTGATCCTTCCAATGCCAACCATGTGATTGGCGGAACTCAGGATAACGGTACGCAAAGAACTACAGGCACAATCAACTGGACTGCAGCATACGGTGGTGACGGCGGTGAAGTATGCTTCCATGCGAAGAACAGTCAGTACATTCTTGGAGAAACACAAGTGAATGGAGTGTTTCGCTCAACAAACGGAGGAGTTTCTTTTGAATCAGCAGAGAATGGTCTGACAGGAAATGGTGCATGGATAGGTCCCATCATAAGTCATCCTGACTCAAATGGAATTTTCTACACTGCCAGAGAGCAGGTGTTTAAAACTACAAACTGGGGAGCGAGCTGGTTTGCTATTTCCGGCGGTACTTCCGGTGTCATCCGTGAACTTGCAATAGGCAAAGCTTCCGGCAATGTCATGTTTGCAACATCGGAGAACAATATCTACAAATCAACAAACCGCGGATATACTTTTGCAAACGTTACAAACGGATTGCCGACTGCGACTATCACAAGTGTTTATGTCCATCCGGATTCTTCTCAGGTTGCTTTAATAACTTTCTCCGGTTTTGGCAACGGCAAAATATTCAAGACCACGAACGGCGGCGCATCCTGGAACAATATCTCAGGCAATTTGCCTGACTCACCTGCAAATGATGTTGTGATCTATTATCCCGGAATGGCAACAAGTGTTTATTACATTGCAACTGATGTAGGTGTATTTGTAACAAACAATTACGGGCAAGTTTGGGTTGAACT
>WBZL01001003.1_pt1 | contig 30812 bp, 28 predicted proteins | sample 5204291 | NCBI WGS metagenome assembly WBZL01 (sample SAMN12344345, study PRJNA552823) | activated sludge metagenome | biome: Activated sludge suspended growth; feature: Nitrification reactor; material: Wastewater; isolation source: activated sludge from nitrification reactor of wastewater...
GCAGGGGATTCCCGAAGCCTCGACCGCCCGCGTGACGCGGGCAACGGTGGGGAAATCGAGGCTCACCGGCTTTTCGCAGAAGACGGCGAGCCCGCGTTCGGCGGCGGCCAGAAGAAGGTCGCCGTGGCTGTCGGTCGACGACGCGATGACGATGCCGTCGATGTCCGCGTCGGCCAGCGCCTCGGCCGCGGAACTGACGCGCGCGCGGGTCTCGCGGGCGAGGGCAGCCGGGTCGGTCCCGGGATCGACGAGATGGGCGACCTCGACCCCCGGAAGGGCCGCGGCGTTGCGGGCGTGCATGGCGCCGATGCGCCCCGCGCCGAAGATGGCGAGCCGGATGGTCATGTCGGCGCCTCCCTGATCTCGCCCACGGCGACCCAGCGCCGTTCCTCCACTGATTTCAGCATCGCGTCGACGCCGCAGGCCGTCTCGTGCCCGGCGGCGAAGTCGGGCCAGAGCGGCCCGCCCGCCCCGATCGCCCCGAACCGCAGCTCGCTCACCGCCCGTTCCTCCGGATCGCGCCGGTACGCGCCCGGCTTCCCCAAGGCTAGGCCGAGGTGTATCAGGCCGCCATCGCGGCGATGACGAGATTTACTCAAGGGGCAGGGATGGCGCGGAAGACGACGGCGCGGGACGTGGCGGAGGCGGCGGGAGTGTCGCCGGCGACGGTGGACCGGGTGCTGAACGGGCGCGGCGGCGTCTCGCCCGAGAAGGAGCGGCGCGTGCTCGACTGGGCGCGGAGCCTGAAGCTCGACCGGGCGCTGTCGCTGACGGCCGCCCGGACGCTCAGGATCGCCGCATTGATCCAGCCGCCCGTCAATCCGTTCCACGCCAAGCTCGCCGAGGAGATCGCCCGCGCGGCACCCGTGCTGGAGATGTTCAACATGCAGATCCGGGTGATCCACATCGCCCCCGCCGCTCCGGCGGAGATCGCGGCGAAGATCCTCGCGGCGATGCAGACCCATGACGCGCTGATCGTGAGCGCTGAGGAGGATGCCGGGATCGCCGCCGCATGCCGCGCCTTCGCGGGCAGGGGGCCGGTCGTGACGCTTGCCACCGACATCGCGGGCTCGGGGCGGCTGGGCTATGTCGGCCCAGACAACCGCCGCGCAGGCCGCGTCGCCGGCGACCTGATGGGCCGCTTCCTCGGGCCGGAGGGCGGCGATGTTCTGATGGTCGTCGGGATGCTGGCGATGCGCGGCCAGGCGGAGCGGGTCGAGGGCCTCGGCGCGGTCTTCGCGGAACGCTACCCCGCCTGCCGGATCGCCGGCCCGGTCGAAAGCCTGGAAGACGGCCGCCGCACCGGGACGCTGGTACGCGAGGCGCTGGTGCATCGGCGCGGGCTGCGCGGCATCTACCTTTGCACCGTGGGCGCGCGCGAGGTCGTCGCCGCGCTCAAGGCTGCGGGCCGGCGCGACGTGGTCCTGATCGTGCACGAGTTGACGGCAGAGCGGCGCGCGCTCCTGAAGGCCGGTGCCATCGACGCGGTGATCGACCAGAACCCGGAGGCGGAGGTGCGCGGCGCTATCGACCTTCTGGCGCATGCCTTCGGCCGGCGCGACGGGCCTGCCCCGACCCATCCGCCGATGATCCAGATCCACACGATCGAGAACTCATGACCGCAGGGCATGACGGGGATTGCAATTCTCATGCGGGATTGCTGATATGTTACATCATTTCTTCATGAGGTGTCCGTCATGGCGCGCGTCACGATTGCCGACCTGGCCCGCGAAGCCGGCGTGAGTCTCGCCACCGTGGACCGCGTCCTGAACGGGCGGCTGAAGGTGCGCGAGGAAACTGCGCTGAAGGTTCACGAGGCGGCGCAGAGGATCGGCTACCACGGCGCAAACGCGATCCGCAGCCGGATCCTCGCAGACCTGCCGGAACTGCATGTGGGCGTGATCCTGCAGAAGGAGCGGCACGCCTTCTACCGCGACTTCGCGCGCCAGATCGAGTCGCGGGTAGCCCGGGTGACCTCGTACCGGATGCGCGCGACGATCCGCTTTGCCGAGACCACTCTGCCCGGCGAACTGGCGGACCTCCTGCGGTCGATGTCGGGCAAGGTGCAGGCCGTCGCGGCCTCGGGGCTTGACCACCACGAGGTCACGGCCGCGGTGGCCGACCTGAAGGCGCGCGGCATCCCGACCTTCTCGCTGCTGTCCGACTTCGCCCAGGGCGTTCGGGAAAGTTACATCGGGGTCAACAACTTGAAGGTAGGCCGGTCGGTTGGCTGGCTGATGTCCAAGATCGCGCTGCGGCCGGGGAAGATCGGCATCTTCATCGGCGGGCACAGGTTCCACGGCCATGAGCTGCGCGAAACCGGGGTGCGCAGCTCGCTCAGGGAATATGCGCCGGACTTCGAGCTTCTGAACCCCATGATCAACCTCGAGGCGCGCCAGATCACCTATGAGGCGACGCTGGAGATGCTTGCAAAACACCGCGACCTCGTCGGCCTCTATTGCGCCGGCGGCGGAATGGAGGGCGCCATCACCGCTCTAAGGGAATCGGGCCGCGCCAGCGACGTCGTCCTGGTCGTGAACGAACTCACGGACGAGACGCGGCTCGCCTTGCAGGACCGGACCGTGTCCATCGTGATCAGCACGCCCCTGCCCGCAGTCTGCGAGGAGCTTGCCACGCTGATTCTCCATACCGTCGCGAACGGAATGGCCGAAACCCCCGGCCAGCGGTTCCTGCCGTTCCAGATCTGGACGCCGGAATCGTTGTGAATGATGTCGTTACATCATTATTGGCTTCATTTTACATCAGCAATGACGAGAATCCGCCAACATCGCCGTTGACCGATGGTGGCGCTATCGGGAATCCTCATCGCCGTGGCCGTGAGGAGTGAGGCGGCCGAGGGAGGTTCCGGAGTTTGCAGCGCATGGACCGCGTTTCGCGGCAACGTTTCGCATGCCCTGCAGATCTGCGGCCCCATCGTGACAATGGCCCGCAACGGGCCGTCTGTGGAGGAGCTACGATGAAGAAATTCCTGATCTCGACCGCGGTTCTCGCGTCCCTGGCCGGGGCGGCCTCGGCCGAGACGGTCGGCGTGTCGATGGCACTGTTCGACGACAACTTCCTGACCGTGCTGAGGAACGGCATCCAGAGTTATGCCGACGAGCAGGGCCACAGCGTCCAGATCGAGGATGCGCAGAACGACGTGGCCAAGCAGCTCGACCAGATCAACAACTTCATCGCCTCGGGCGTTGACGCGATCATCGTCAACCCGGTCGACACTTCGGCGACGCAAGCGATGACCGATGCGGCCGCTGCGGCGGGCGTTCCGCTCGTCTACGTCAATCGCCAGCCCGTCAACCTCGACACGCTGCCGGACAATCAGGCCTTCGTCGCCTCGAACGAGGTCGATTCCGGCACGCTCGAGACCATCGAGGTCTGCCGTCTTCTGGCCGAGATGGGCAAGACCGAGGCCAATGCCTATGTCATCATGGGCGAGCTGTCGAACCAGGCCGCCGTGCAGCGGACGCAGGACATCCACGACGTGATCGACGGCGGCAAATGCGCCGTCAAGCTCAACATCCTCGACAAGCAGACGTCGAACTGGCGGCGCGATGAGGCGCAGAACCTCATGACCAACTGGCTGTCCACCGGCACGGCCTTCGACGCGGTGATCGCCAACAATGACGAAAGCGCGATTGGCGCGATCCAGGCGATGAAGGCGGCGGGCATCGACATGGCCTCGGTCATCGTCGGCGGCGTCGATGCGACGCAGGACGCGCTTGTCGCGATGCAGGCGGGCGACCTCGACGTGACGGTGTTCCAGAACGCAGCCGCCCAGGGCTCGGGTTCGCTCGACGCCGCCGTCAAGCTCGCCAAGGGCGAAGCCGTCGACCAGGCCGTCTGGGTGCCCTTCGAACTCGTCACGCCCGCGAACATCAACGACTATCTCCAGAAGAACTGATCCGTCCGCGGATCACGTCGGGGCGGCGCGCTGCCGCCGCCCCGCCGGCCCTTCGGGAAACGTGCGACGCACATTCTCCGCGACATTGGCCGACATCGAAAGGTGACACGCATGGCACATACGACGCACGGTATCGGGGGGCTGACCTACGATCCGGCCAAGAAGGCACGCCCGCCCGAACTGAACGTCTTCGTCGCGCTCGTCCTGATCGTGGTCGCGTTCGAGGCGATCGGACGGCTGTTCCTCGGCGAGAGTTTCCTCTTCAACACCCGCGACAACGTTGACGCCATCTTCAACTGGCCGCGGCTCAACATCATCATCCTGCAGGTCTCGATCGTCGGCATCATCGCGGTCGGCGTGACACAGGTCATCCTTACCGGCGGAATCGACCTCTCCTCGGGTTCGGTCGTGGGCGCCACCGCGATGATCGCCATGAGCTTCGCGCAGACGGCGCTCGTCAATGGCAACCCCAACCCTAAGGCGATCTTCGGCGACTGGGCGATGGACCTGCCGGTGATCGTGCCGGTGCTCGTCGGCCTCGGCTGCGGCCTCGCGGCGGGGCTCGTCAATGGCGTCTTTATCGCCTACACGCGCATCCCGCCCTTCATCGCCACGCTCGGCATGATGGTCTTTGCCCGCGGCCTTTCCCGCTGGTGGTCGAACGGCAACCCGATCTCCTTCCCGACCGAAGGCTATGCCGCGATCGGCAAGGGGATGATGCCGGTTCTCATCTTCGTCCTCCTCGCGGTCCTCTTCCACCTCATCCTGACCTACACGGTCTATGGCAAGCACACCTATGCCATCGGCTCGAACGAGGACGCGGCACGGATGTCGGGGATCAAGGTCAACCGCCACAAGGTGCTGGTCTATTCGATCGCCGGCATGCTCGCCGCCATCGCCGCGGTCGTGCTGAGCTCGAAGAACCTGACCGCGCAGGCCGGCATGGGTGTCATGTACGAACTCGACGCCATCGCGATGGCGGTGATCGGGGGCATCTCGCTGAAGGGCGGGCGCGGCTCGATCCTCGGCACGGTGCTCGGCGCCCTGATCTTCGGGGTCATCATCTCCGGCTTCACCTTCGTCAAGCTCGACGCCTACTACCAGGAGATGGTGAAGGGCGTGATCATCGTCGGTGCCGTGGTGCTCGACCAGTGGCGGCAGCGCCGCTCTTCGGAACGGACGTAGGGAGGCCGGCATGAGCGAACTGAGGCTGCACGACATGGGCGACATCGTTCTCGAGACGCGGGACCTGACCAAGCACTACGGCGGGGTCCACGCGCTGGAAGGCGCCAACTTCATCCTGCGCAAGGGCGAGCATGTGGCGATCATGGGCGATAACGGGGCGGGCAAGTCCACCTTCGTGCGCCAGATCACCGCGGTCGAACAGCGCACCCGGGGCGAGGTGGTCTTCGACGGCCGCGCGGTGCATTTCGCGGGCCCCCTGGAGGCGCGGGAGGCGGGGATCGAGACCGTGTTCCAGAACCTCGCGCTGGCCGACGATCTCGACGTGCCATCGAACCTCTTCCTCGGGCGTGAGAAGGTGCTCTTCAATCTCGGGCCTTTCTCGATCCTCGACCGCAAGGCGATGCGCGAGGCGACGATGCGAGGGCTGGAGAAGACCGGGGTGAAGATACCGAACATCCTCAACACGATCCGCAACATGTCGGGCGGGCAGCGGCAATGCGTGGCGATCGCCCGCACCGCGGCCTTCCATTCCAAGCTGACGATCATGGACGAACCCACCGCGGCGCTTGGCGTGCAGGAGACGGCGCAGGTGGAAAACATCATCCGGACGCTGAAGAAGCAGGGCGAACCCCTGATCCTCATCAGCCACAACATGCGGCAGGTCTTCGACCTGATGGACCGGATCGTCGTGTTCCGGCGCGGCCGCATCTGCGCCAACCTCAACGTCGCCGAGACCAACCCCGAAGACGTCGTGGCCTACATCACCGGCGCGAAGACCGGCGCCGAATACGCCGACGTGGCCTGAGCTTCCGAAAGGACCGACCCATGAAGATCGCGCTTGATCCCTTCATGCACCGCCACCTGAGCCTTGACGAACTTCCCTTCAAGGTGAAGGAGCTTGGCTACGACTGGATCGAACTCAGCCCCCGGGGCGATTTCCTCGAATGGTTCAAGGCGCCGCGGGTCTTCCCGGACCGGGTGAAGAGCTTCAGGAAGGCGCTGAAGAAGGCCGGTGTCGGCATCGCCTCGCTCCTGCCGATGTACCGCTGGGCCTCGAACGACGAGGCTGAGCGGCAGGCCGCCGTCCGCCACTGGAAGCGCGCCATCGAGATCGCGGTGGAGATGGGCGTTGACACCATGAACTCCGAGTTCGGCCGGGGTCCGCACCCGGACAAGGGGTCCTGCTACTGCTGCCACACCGGCAGCATGATCGAGACCTGCGAGGACGCCTGGTGGCGGTCGATGGAGGAGCTTGTCCCGATCCTCGAGCGCGAGGGCATCAACCTGCACATCGAGCCCCACCCCGAGGACTGGTGCGAGACGATCCAGCCGGCGCTCGACATCATCCGCACGGTGAACTCGAAGCGGGTGCGGTTCCTCTACTGCGCGCCGCATACCTTCTATTTCGGCGACGACACCAAGGCGATGCTGCGCGCGGCGGCGGATGTGCTCGCCCATGTCCATGTGGGCGACACCTTCAACCACAAGGCCAGTTCCGGCCTGCGCTACATCCTGAACCCGCCGGGGACGCAAGCGCGCGTGCACCAGCACCTGAACATCGGCCAGGGCGAGGTGCCCTGGGACGACTTTTTCGGCACGCTCGCCGAGATCGGCTTCGACGGCATCATGACCGCCTGCGTCTTCGCCTGGGAAGACAAGGCCGACGCCTCGGGCCGCTTCATGCGCGCCGAAATGCAGCGCTACATCGACACGTATTGGAAGTAAGGGTCGGAAAATGACTTTGAGAATTGGGGTGATCGGCACCGGCGCCATCGGCCGGGACCACGCGCGGCGCATCCAGCAGGTGCTTTCGGGCGGCGAGATCGTGGCGCTTTCGGACGTGAACCGCGCCTCGGCCGAGGCCGTGCGCGCGGACATCGCGCCGAACGCCGAGGTCTTCGCCACGGGCGAGGAACTCGTCGACTCGCCAAAGGTTGATGCGGTGCTCGTCACCTCCTGGGGCACGACGCACGAGCAATATGTGCTGGCGGCCATCGCGGCGGGAAAGCCGTGCTTCTGCGAGAAGCCCCTGGCGACGACCGCCGAAGGCGCCAGGCGCATCGTCGATGCCGAGGTCGCCCGCGGCAAGCGACTGGTGCAGGTCGGCTTCATGCGCCGCTACGACGCCGGCTATGTCGCGCTGAAGGACGCGGTGCGGACCCATACCGGCGCGCCGATCATGGTCCATGCCGCGCACCGCAACCCCGCGGTGCCGGAGCAATACATCACGCCGATGGCGATCCACGACACGCTGATCCACGAGATCGACGTGTTCCGCTGGCTTCTGGACGACGACTACGTCTCGGCGCGGGTGATCTTCCCGCGCAAGGCGGCGCGGTCGCACGGGAAGCTTCGCGACCCGCAGATCGTGGTGCTGGAAACCGCCCGGGGCGTGGTGATCGACGTCGAGATCTTCGTCAACTGCCACTATGGCTACGACATCCAGTGCGAGGTGGTGGGCGAGGACGGCATTGCCCGGCTGCCCGAGCCGATGGCAATCCAGATGCGGCTCGACGCCAAGCTGCAGAACGCCATCCTGACCGACTGGAAGGACCGCTTCGTCGCTTCCTACGATGTAGAGCTTCAGGATTTCCTGAAGGCCGCCAAACTTGGCACTGCCTCGGGACCGACGTCCTGGGACGGGTACATGGCCGCCGTCACCTCCGACGCCTGTGTGCAGGCGCAGGAGAGGGATGGCGAGGCCGTCGCCATCCGTACCCCCGCGCGCCCCGCGCTATATGCCTGAGGTGATCCGATGCGCTTTGCCATGAACCATATCGCAGCGCCGAAACTCGCGCTGCCCGACTTCTTCGCCATGGCACGCCGGCTTGGCGCGACCGAGGTGGAGATCCGCAACGATCTGCCAGATGTCCTGGGCAGCTGGAAGCCCGCCGACGTGAAGGCGGCGGCCGAGGCGGCCGGCGTCACGATCCTGTCGATCAACGCGCTCTACCCCTTCAACGTCTGGAAGGGCGACCTGCCGGCGCGGGCCGAGAAGATGGCCGACTACGCCGCCGCCTGCGGTGCCCGGGCGCTGGTGATGTGCCCGCTCAACGACGGCACGCCCGTTGGCCATTCGGCGGTCGTGGCGGCGCTCGAGGCCATGGCGCCGATCCTGCGCGACCGGGGCGTGATGGGGCTTGTGGAGCCCCTGGGCTTTCCCGTCTCGTCGCTCAGGACCAAGCGCGAGGCAATCGCCGCAATCGAAGAGGCGGCGGGCTGGGACGTCTACCGGCTTCTTCACGACACCTTCCATCACCACCTTGCGGGCGAGACGGAGTTCTACCCGCGCCGCACGGCGCTCGTGCACATCTCGGGGGTGACCGATCCGGCGATCGCCGTGAAGGACATGCTCGACGCGCACCGGGTGCTCGTCGATGCCAGTGATCGTCTGGAGAACATCGCGCAAATCAGGGCGCTTCTCGCGGCAGGCTACGAGGGCCCCATCAGCTTCGAGCCCTTCGCGGCCGAGGTCCACGACTTGCCTGACCCCGAGGCGGCGCTGCGCGAGAGTATCGGCTTCGTGAGGGGCGCGGTCTGAGCCATCCGGGCGGGGGCGGCGGTGTCTCCCCGGCGCCCCCACCGAGGTATTTGGGGCAAGATGAAGGAAGCGGGAATGAAGACTTATGACCTCATCACGATCGGCCGGGCGGGGGTGGACCTTTACGGGGCGCAGATCGGCGGGCGGCTGGAGGACATGGGCTCATTCCGGAAGTATATCGGCGGGTCCCCGACGAACATCGCCTGCGGGACAGCGCGGCTGGGGTTGAAGTCGGCGCTGATCACGCGGGTGGGCGACGAGCATATGGGCCGATTCATCCGCGAGCAGCTGGAGCGCGAGGGCGTGGACGTGCGGGGGGTGAAGACCGACCCGGAGCGGCTGACGGCGCTGGTCATCCTCGGCATCCGCGACGAGGAGCAGTTTCCGCTGATCTTCTACCGCGAGAACTGCGCCGACATGGCGCTGTCGGAGGAGGACATCGACGAGGGGTTCATCGCCGAGGCGCGGTCGGTGCTGGCAACCGGTACGCACCTTTCCCATCCGCGGACCGAGGCGGCGGTCGTGAAGGCACTGAATCTCGCCCGCAAGCACGGGGCGAAGACGGCCCTGGATATCGACTACCGCCCCAATCTCTGGGGCGTGGCGGGGCATGGCGCGGGCGAGAGCCGCTTCGTGGAAAGCGCCAAGGTCACCGCGAAGCTGCAATCGACGTTGCATCTTTTCGACCTCATCGTCGGCACGGAGGAGGAGTTTCACATCGCCGGCGGCTCGACCGATACAGTGGCTGCGCTGCGGGCGGTGCGGGCCGTGACTGCGGCAACGCTTGTCTGCAAGCGCGGCGCGAAGGGTGCCGTTGCCTTCGAGGGGCCGATCCCCGAGAGCCTCGACTCGGGAGAGGCGGGGCCGGGATTCCCGATCGAGGTCTTCAACGTGCTCGGCGCCGGCGACGGGTTCTTCTCGGGGTTGATGAAGGGCTGGCTCGACGGCGAGACCTGGCCGCGCGCGCTCGAATACGCCAATGCCTGCGGCGCCTTCGCGGTTTCGCGGCACGGCTGCACGCCGGCCTATCCGAGCCTGGAGGAGCTGAGGTTCTTCCTGACGCGCGGCATCGTGCGGCCCGATCTGAGAAACGACGCGGAGCTGGAGCAGATCCACTGGTCCACCAACCGCAAGGGCGACTGGTCGAGCCTCAGGACCTTCGCCTTCGACCATCGCGCGCAGCTTGAGGAGATGGCAGGATACTCGGCCCGGAAGGGCGCCGCGTTCAAGGAGCTCTGCCTGAAGGCGACGCTGCGCGTGGCCGGCGGACGGCCGGGTTACGGCATCCTTTGCGACAGCCGGATCGGCCGGCGGGCGCTCCATGCCGCCTCCGGCAGCGGACTCTGGATCGGACGGCCCTGCGAATGGCCTGGCTCGCGGCCGCTCAGGCTCGAGCCCGAGCTTGGCCCCGATTGCGGCGGACTGGAGGAATGGGCCCGCGAGAATGTGGTGAAGGTGCTGTGCTTCTGCCATCCCGACGACACGGCCGCGGTCCGGGCCGAGCAGGAGGCGACGGTGAAGCGGCTCTTCGCGGCGGCGCGGCGTAACGGGCTCGAGTTCCTGCTGGAGGTCATCCCCTCCAAGGTCGCGCCGGTGGGCGACACCACGACGGCGACGCTGATCCGCCAGTTCTATGCGGCGGGAGTCTTCCCCGACTGGTGGAAACTCGAACCGATGAGGACGAAGGCGGCCTGGGAGAATGCCATCGCCGCCATCCGGGAACATGACCGCTACACCCGGGGAATCGTCGTCCTCGGGCTCGATGCGCCGGAGGCGGAACTCGCCGCCTCGTTCGAGGTGGCGGCGGGGTTCGATCTGGTGAAGGGCTTTGCCGTCGGCCGCACGATCTTCGGCGACGTGGCGCGGGGCTGGATGGCGGGCGATCTGGCCGATGCCGAGGCCGTGGCAGAAATGGCCCGGCGATACGCGCGGCTCTGCGATATCTGGGACAGGGCGCGGGCCGCCGCGCGGGAGAAGGCAGCATGAGCATGTTCAGCAGAAGCAGCAACCGGTTCCGGGGTTCGAACCTGCGGGGGAAGGCAGAATGAGCGGGACGGTGAGACTGACGGCGGCGCAGGCGATGGTGCGCTGGCTCTCGGTGCAGATGACGGAAGAGGGGACGCGCTTCATCGAGGGTGTATGGGCGATCTTCGGACATGGCAACGTGGCGGGGATCGGAGAGGCGCTGCACGGGATCGGCGCGGCACTACCGACCTGGCGGGGCCAGAACGAGCAGACCATGGCCCACGCAGCCATCGCCTATGCCAAGACGCTCAGGCGGCGGCGGGCGCAGGCGGTGACCTCATCGATCGGGCCGGGGGCCACCAACATGGTGACGGCGGCGGCGCTGGCGCACGTCAACCGGCTGCCCGTGCTCTTCATTCCGGGCGATGTCTTCGCCAACCGCCGGCCGGACCCCGTGTTGCAGCAGATCGAGGACTTCGACGATGGCACGGTCAGCGCCAACGACTGCTTCAGGCCGGTCGTGCGCTACTTTGACCGGATCGCCCGGCCCGAGCATCTTCTGACCTGCCTGCCGCGGGCGCTGGCGGTGATGACCGATCCGGCGAACTGCGGGCCGGTCTGCCTCGCCTTCTGCCAGGACGTGCAGGCGGAGGCCTACGACTACCCCGAGAGCTTCTTTTCGCCTAGGGTCTGGCGCATCCGCCGGCCGGAGCCGGACCCGCGCGAGGTTGCGGACCTGGCGGCGCTGATCCGCGCCGCGAAGACACCGGTGATCGTCTCGGGCGGGGGGGTGATCTATTCCGGGGCGGAGGCCGATCTCGCGGCCTTTGCCAAGGCGCACAACATCCCCTTGGTGGAAACCCAGGCGGGCAAGGGCGCGACGGGATGGGACAATCCCATGAACTTCGGCTCGCCCGGAGTCACGGGGTCCGACTGCGCCAACGCGCTCTGCGCGCGGGCCGATCTGGTGATCGGCGTCGGCACCCGGTTCCAGGACTTCACCACGGGAAGCTGGACCGTGTTCGGCAACCCGGAGCGGCGACTCGTCTCGGTCAACCTCGCGGGCTACGACGCGACGAAGCATGGCGCCGTGCCCTGCGTGGGGGACGCCAAGGTGGTGCTCGCCAGGCTTTCCGCCGCACTCGGATCGCACAAGGCGCCTGCCTTCGACCAAGACGCGCGGCTTGCTTGGCACGAGGCGGTGCGGCGCGTGACGGCGGCGCCCGAGGGCGAGACGAATGCCTTGCCCACCGATGCCCAGGTCATCGGCGCGGTGCAGCGGATGGCGACGAAGGACACGCTCGTGATGTGCGCGGCCGGCACCATGCCCGGTGCGCTGCAAGTCCTCTGGCAGGCGGCGGCAGGCGGCTACCACATGGAATACGGCTATTCGTGCATGGGCTACGAGGTCGCCGGTGCAATGGGCATCAAGCTCGCCGCGCCCGCGAAGGAAGTCGTCTGCTTCGTCGGCGACGGCAGCTACATGATGGCGAATTCGGAGCTTGCGACGGCGGTGATGCGGCGCGTGCCCTTCACCGTGGTCCTGACCGACAACCGCGGCTATGGCTGCATCAACCGGTTGCAGCAGGAATGCGGCGGGGCCGAGTTCAACAACATGTACAAGGACAGCAACGTCGAGGTGCAGCCCGAGATCGACTTCGTCTCCCATGCGCGGGCGATGGGTGCCCACGCGGAAAAGGCCGCGACCATCGCCGAACTTGAGGCGCGGATCGTCGCCGCGCGGGGCCGCGACATCCCCACAGTCATCGTCATCGACACCGACGCGGTGTCTGGCACCGGCGCGGGCGGACACTGGTGGGACGTGGCCGTGCCCGAGGCTGGCGGACCGGAGCGGCTGGAGCGGGCCCGGGCGAAGTACACCGCGCAGGTCAGGCGGCAGAACGTCGTGAACTGAGGCGGGGTGCGGAGGCGGGGCCCCCGGACGCCGGCGTTTTCGGGCCAGGAGGAGATTCTGGCCCCCGAAAAGAGAGAGACAGAGAGATGATCCTTTACGGCACCAACCCCATCGCCTGGTCGAACGACGACGACTGGTCGATCGGCGACCAGTTCACGCTCGACGACTGCCTGTCCGATTGCCGGAAAATCGGCTTCGACGGGATCGAGAAAGGCCACAAGATGCCCGACGACGGCGCGGCCCTGAAGGCCGCGCTTGGCGCCTACGGACTCCGGTTCGCGGCAGGCTGGTTCTCCACGAACCTTCTCGTCAACGACATCGAGACGGAGAAGGCGCGGCTCAAGGAATGGATCGACTTCACCAAGGCCGCGGGCGGCGATCACATCAACGCCTGCGAGTGCTCCAATACCGTCCACGGCAACGACAAGGTTGCGGTGAACGACCGGCCGATCCTGTCGGAGGCCGACTGGGACAGGTTCTCGCGCGGCTACGAGGCGCTTTCCAAGTTCGCGCATGATCATGGTGTGAAGATGGGCTACCATCACCACATGGGGACGATCATTGAAAGTGCTGCCGACATCGACCGGTTCATGGCGATGGCGGGCCCCTATACGCGGCTCCTGCTCGACACCGGGCACTGCACCTTCGGCGGTGCCGACCCGGCTGAGGTGGCGCGCAGGTACATGGACCGCGTCACCCATATCCACGCCAAGAACGTCCGGCCGGACATCGCCCGCGAGGTACGGGAAAAGGGGCTCTCCTTCCTCGAAGGGGTGCGCCGCGGGGCCTTCACCGTGCCGGGCGACCCCGAGGGTTGCGTCGCCTTCGAGCCGGTGCTGAAGATCGCGGCCGAGCACGGCTATCAGGGCTGGCTGGTGATCGAGGCAGAGCAGGACAGCGCCGTGCGCAATCCGTTCCACTACCAGGACATGGGCTTCAGGGCGCTGAGGCGGATGGCGCGCGAGGCGGGGCTCGACCGGGCGGAGGCCGCCTGACGCGATGGGGCGGGGCCTATACGACCTTGACCATCCCTGGTTCCGGCCGCTCTGGCGGCGCGTCCTCGTCGCCGGGACCGCGCTCGGCTGGGGTGTATTCGAGCTTGCGCAGGGCAGTCCGGGCTTCGCGCTTCTCTTCCTCGCGCTCGGCGCCTATGCGGCCTGGCGCCTCTTCGTGACGTTCAACCCCCGGGAGGACGAATGAGTCAGCTTCTTCGCAAGCCCTTCGGTACGCACGGCAAGGTGCATGAGATCACGCCGGCCTCGGCCGGGTGGCGCTATGTCGGCTTCTCGCTCCACCGATTGCGCCCGGGCGACGCCGCCGCCGAGGCGACGGGTGACCGCGAGGCCATCCTCGTGATGGTCGAGGGCAAGGCCGCCGTCACCGCCGCGGGGCGGGAGTGGGGCGTGCTCGGCGAGCGGATGAGCGTCTTCGAGAAGACCCCGCCGCATTGCCTTTACGTGCCGAACGGAGCGGACTGGCGCGCGGTGGCCGAAACCGATTGCGTGATCGCCGTCTGTTCTGCGCCGGGGAAGGGCGGGCACGCCGCGCGCCGGATCGGGCCGGCGGGCATCGCGCTGACCGAAAGGGGCCGGGGCACCAACACGCGCCACATCAACAACATCGCGATGGAGAACGAGGACTACGCCGACAGCCTGCTGGTCACCGAGGTATTCACGCCGGCCGGCCACTGGTCGTCCTACCCCAGCCACAGGCACGACGAGGACGACTTCCCCCGCATCACCTATCTGGAGGAAACCTACTATCACCGGCTGAACCCCGCCTCGGGCTTCGGCATCCAGCGCGTCTATACCGACGACGGGCGCCTCGACGAGACGATGGCGGTGGCCGATGGCGACGTGGTTCTGGTGCCGCGCGGACACCATCCCTGCGGTGCGCCCTATGGTTTCGAGATGTATTACCTCAACGTGATGGCCGGCCCCCTGCGCAAGTGGCGCTTCGTGCCGGCCCCCGAGGTGGAGTGGATCCTCAAGCGCGACGCATGAGGGGACCCTGCCGGCCGACTGGTCGGGACCGCGCGATTCAGCGCATCCAGTCAAGCCCTGCGGTCGTCGCTCCCTTCGGGGCGTATTCGGCGCTGACCCAGCCCTCGTAGCCCTCCGCGTCGAGCATGGCGAAGAAGGCGGGGTAGTCGATCTCGCCTCCGAAGGGCTCGTTGCGGCCGGGAAAGCCGGCGATCTGGACATGGGCGGCGCGGCGGCCGTGGGCGGCCCAGGAGCCGAGGACATCGCCGGTGATGCGATGCGCGTGGTAGGCGTCGAACTGAAGCGCGAGGTTCGGGGAGGCGACCGCATCGAGAACGCGGGCGGCGGTCGCGTAGTCGGCGAGGAAATAGCCCGGCATGTCGGCGCGGTTGATCGGCTCGATCGTAAGGCTCTGTTTCGGTGCACGGGCGACGGCCCAGCGGAGGTTTTCGACGAACGCCGCCTCGGCCTCCGGCCCCTCGGCCGCGCCGGCCATGATGTGGATATGACGGGGCTTCAGCACCTGGGCGAAGCGGAGGGTGCGGTCGAAGTCGCGGTGGAAGCGGTCCTGAAGGCCGGGGGCGGCTGCGAAGCCCTGCGGCCCGCCGGTCGCGTTCGGCGGCGGGCAGTTCATCAGGACGAAGGCGAGGTCGTTCCAGACGAGCTGGTCTCGGATATCCTGGGTCGGGTGATCGTAGGGAAAGAGCACCTCCACCGCGTCGAAGCCGGCCTCCTTCGCCGCGCGGAAACGCTCCATGAACGGGAGTTCGGGAAAGAGCCAGGAGAGGTTGGCGGCGAACCTCGGCACGGGGATCAGGCGAGGTCGGCCGAGGGGATCACGGGGAAGAAGGTGCCGTCCGACCAGAGGCCGAACCAGCGTGTCCCGTCGCGATCTTCGTGGGCGCCACGCTCGACGAGGCGGTAGAAGGTCTTCCGGTCGATCAGGGCTTCGAGGTTTCGCCGCACCAGAACATAGGGCGCGGGTTCGCCGGTCTCGGGGTCGCGCTCGACGCGGATCGGGTGCTCGGGACCGGCCGTAACCACGTCCTCCACGCTGGTGGTGAAGGTGATCCGCTGGTCGCGCCCCCTCCCGGTCACGTCGGCATCGACGGCGACGAAAGGGGCGTCAACCACGCGGATGCCGACCTTTTCGACCGGCGTGACGAGGAAGTAGTCCTCGCCATCCTTGCGGATGATCGAGGAGAAGAGCTTCACGAGCGCATGCCGCCCGATCGGGGTGCCTAGGTAGAACCAGGTTCCGTCGCGGCGGATTTCCATGTCGAGATCGCCGCAGAAGGGCGGGTTCCAGAGATGCACCGGCGGCGGCCCCCTGCGGCCTGCGGCCCTGGCGGCGGCTGCGAGGTTTTCCGCTGAGGGGTTCACGTTCAATTGTTCGGTTTCCGATTTCGCCATTGGTGCGGGCCGCGATTTCTGCCTTTATGGTTGCAAGACTATACCGAGGAAGGAGCGCTTGCCATGGCCGAGTCCCGTGACCTTCTGGTCGAGATCGAGGCGCTTGGCGAAAAGATCGCCGAGGCGCGTCAGGCGGTGGGGCGGCGCTTCATCGGCCAGGAACGGGTGGTGGAGCTGTCGCTCTCGGCGCTTCTCTGTGGCGGGCACGGCCTGCTCGTCGGGCTGCCGGGCATGGGCAAGACCATGCTCGTCGACACGCTCGGCACCGTCATGGGCCTTACCTCGGGACGGGTGCAGTTCACACCCGACCTGATGCCTGCGGACATTCTCGGGTCCGAAGTTCTTGAAACGGCGGCAGATGGGACGCGCAGTTTCAGGTTCATCGAGGGGCCGGTCTTCTGCCAGCTGTTGATGGCGGACGAGATCAACCGCGCCAGCCCCCGCACCCAGTCCGCGCTTCTGCAGGCGATGCAGGAACGCGAGGTGACGATTGCCGGCGTCCACCGGCCGCTGCCGAAGCCCTTCCACGTTCTCGCCACGCAGAACCCGATCGAGCAGGAGGGGACCTATCCCCTGCCCGAGGCGCAGCTCGACCGGTTCCTCGTGCAGATCGACGTGGACTATCCCGACCGCGCGACGGAACGTGACATCCTTCTGGCCACGACCGGAGTCGAGGCGGCGACATCACCCCGGATATTCAGCGCGGACGAGCTCATCGCGGCGCAGATGACGGTGCGACGGATGCCGGTGGGCGAAAAGGTGCTGGAACTGATTCTCGACCTCGTGCGCGCCTGCCGCCCGGGCGAGACCGAAGCGGGGCGCGCCGTGAGCGAGAGCGTCGCCTGGGGGCCGGGACCGCGGGCCGCGCAGGCGCTGATGCTGACGGTGCGGGCACGGGCGCTCCTGAGCGGCCGGCTCGCGCCTTCGGCCGAGGATGTCCTGGCACTGGCGCGGCCGGTGCTGAGCCACCGGATGGCGCTTTCGTTCGCGGCACGCGCGCGCGGCGAAAGCCTCGGCGCGATCATCGAGGGCGTTGCGCGGGACGTCACGCGCGCCGAGGCGGCATGAGCGCCACCGTCCAGAGCTCCGCCCGGCCGGCGGGGCTGAGACGCAGCGCCGAGGCGCTGGCAGCGACCCTGCCACCACTGCTGGCAGAGGCGCGGCATCTCGCCGCGACCGTGCAGCTTGGCGAACACGGCCGGCGGCGCGCCGGCATGGGCGACGAGTTCTGGCAGTATCGCGCGGCCCATGCCGGCGACGAGGCCCGCGCCATCGACTGGCGGCGCTCGGCGCGGGCAGATGTCCAGTTCGTGCGCGAGAAGGAATGGCAGGCGGCGCAGTCGGTGCACCTTTGGGTCGATGACGCGCGGTCGATGGAATTCACCGGCGATCCGAAGCGGCAGGCGAAGGCTGACCGTGCCCGGCTTCTTGCGCTGTCGCTCGGGGTTCTTCTCATCCGCGCGGGCGAACGGGTCGGGCTTGCCGACGGCATCGCGCCGCCCCGGTCGGGCGAGGTGCAGCTACTGAGGCTCTCGGAAGCCTTCACGCGGCCGGCGGGCGAGACCGACTACGGTGCGCCGCAGGCGCGCGCGATGCTGGCCGGGTCGCGTGCCGTCTTCCTCTCCGATTTCATGGGCGATCCGGCCGGGGTGGAGGGCGCGCTGGCGCAGGCCGCCGACAAGGGCGTGACCGGTGTCCTCATGCAGGTGCTCGATCCGGTGGAGGAGGCGTTTCCCTTCGACGGCCGGACGATCTTCGAGAGCATGGGCGGCACCCTCATCCACGAGACGCGAAAGGCCGGCGATCTGCGCGACCGCTACCGGGCACGGCTGGAAGAGCGGAAGGAGCGGCTCCGCCATCTCGCGCGGACGGCAGGGTGGCTCTTCACCACCCATCACACCGGCGATCCGGCGCAGGGCGCGCTTCTGTGGCTCTACGCCGCGCTGAGGAAGGGCAGCTGATGCTGGTCCTCGGCCCCATCGGCTTCACGGCGCCCTGGCTCCTCTGGGGGCTCGCGGCCCTGCCGGTGCTGTGGCTGCTCTTGCGCGCGATCCCGCCCGCGCCGATCCGCCGGCGGTTTCCGGGCGTGGCGCTTCTCCTCGGCCTCGCCGACGAGGAGCAGGAGGCCGACCGGACGCCCTGGTGGCTCCTTCTCCTGCGCATGCTCGCCGTGGCCGCGATGATCGCCGGCTTTGCGGGGCCCGTGCTGAACCCCGAGGTGCGGACGCAGGGTGGGGGGCCGCTTTTCGTCGTCACCGACGGAAGCTGGGCCTCGGCCCGCGACTGGTCGAAGTCCGCGGCCCGGATTGCAGCGGCCGTGGATGAAGCCGGCCGCTCTGGGCGCAGCGTGGCGGTCGTCTCGCTCACCGACGTGCCGCCGGGCGGGCCGGTCTTCGCCGCGGCCGATGCGGTTGCAGAGGGGTTGCCCGCGATCCAGCCGAAGGCGTGGGAGCCGGCCGAAGGGGACATGGCGCGGCTGACGGACGAACTGCCGGAGGGCGGATTCGACACACTCTGGCTGTCGGACGGGATAGCGCGCGCGGGCCGGGCGGAGCTTCTCGCGTCTCTCATGGCACATGGCGCCGTGACCGCGGTGGAAGCCTCGCGCGGCCCGCTGGCGCTTGGTCCGCCGGTTTACGAGGGCGGTACCGTGTCGGCTTCGGTGCTCAGAGCGCGGAAAGAGGGGGAGGGCGCGGCGGAGGTCGTTGCGCGCGGGCTCGATCCTGCGGGGATCGAGCGCGAGCTTGCCCGGGCCGAGGCCTCCTTTACGCCTGGCGACGGGCGGGCGGTGGCGGAATTCGACCTGCCGCCGGAACTCAGGAACCGTCTGACCCGCTTCGAGATCGCGGGCGAGACGAGCGCGGGGGCGGTGACACTCGCCGACGACGCGCTGAAGCGGCGCAAGGTGGCGATCATCACCAGCGGCGCGGCGCGCGAGGGACTTGAGCTGCTGGCGCCCGACCATTTCCTGCGGCAGGCGCTGGTGCCCACCGCCGATGTGATCGAGGGCACTGTCGGCGACGTCCTTCTCGCCGCTCCCGATGTCATAATCCTCGCCGATGTCGCCAAGGTGGCCGAGGTGGAGCCCCTGACCGACTGGATCGAGGAGGGCGGTCTGCTCGTGCGTTTCGCGGGGCCCCATCTCGCGGCCTCCGACGTCGGCCGCGATGCCCTCGACCCCCTGCTGCCAGTGAGGCTCAGGAGCGGCGGCCGCTCGGTCGGCGGCACGATGAGCTGGGGTGAGCCGAAGGCGCTCGCGGCCTTCCCGGAAGGCTCGCCCTTTGCCGGGCTCGTGCCCCCCGACGACGTGGTTGTCTCGGCGCAGGTCCTCGCCGAGCCGGGGCCGGACCTCGCCGCCGCAACGATCGCCACGCTGGCGGACGGCACTCCGCTGGTCACGCGCCGCCAGATCGGCGACGGGCAGGTCGTGCTCTTCCACGTCTCGGCCAACGCGGAATGGACGAGCCTTCCCCTCTCCGGGCTCTTCGTGCAGATGCTCGAGCGGCTGGCGATCTCGTCCAACGCCGCCCGGCCGAAGGCGGGGGACCTCGCCGGCACGACCTGGACGGCCGAGCGGGTGCTCGACGCCTTCGGCGCGTTGGGAGAGGCAGCGGACCTGCCGGGCGTGCCCGGCGAAAGACTCGCGGAGTCGCGGGTCGGGCCCGACGTGCAGCCTGGCCTTTATGGCTCCGGCGACCGGCGGCTGGCGTTGAACGTGATTTCCGCCGACCGCGAACTGGCGGCGGCGGAATGGCCCGCGGGCGTGGCGGTCGAGGGCCTCGTCGTTGCCCGGGAACAGCCGATGAAAGGCTGGGTCCTGACCGCCGCGCTGGCGCTTCTTCTGGTCGATCTTGTCGCCTCGCTCGCGCTTGCGGGGCGCCTTCGGGGGGTGCGTGCCGGTCTTGCCGTGCTGGCATTGGCGGCGCTCCTGCCGGGGATGGCCCCGCGCGGAGCCGCGGCGCAGGATGGCGGGGCCCTCGACGACAAGGTGCTGCGCGCGGCAGGCAGCGTCGTTCTCGCCCATGTCCTCACAGGCGAGGCGGAGACGGACCGCGTGGCCGAGGCCGGGCTCTGGGGCCTGTCGGAGATTCTGTTTGCGCGCACCTCGGTCGAACCTGTGGAACCGCAGGGCGTCGACCTCGAGAGTGACGAACTGTCGGTCTACACCTTCCTCTACTGGCCCGTGACGGCGGCCCAGCCCGCACCGTCCCCTGCCGCCTATGCGAAGCTCAACCGCTACCTGCGGTCGGGCGGCCTCATCCTCTTCGACACGCGCGACGCCGACGTGGCCGGCTTCGGTGCCGCTTCGCCGGAAGGTCGGCGGCTGCAGGCGCTGGCAGCCCCCCTCGACATCCCGCCGCTGGAGCCGATTCCGCCCGACCATGTTCTGACCCGCAGCTTCTACCTGATCCAGGATTTCCCCGGCCGTTTCGACGGCCGCGCGATCTGGGTGGAGGCCGCGCCACCCGACGCGGAACTGGCCGAGGGGATGCCCTTCCGCAACCTCAACGACGGGGTGACGCCGGTCGTCATCGGCGGCAACGACTGGGCGCGGGCCTGGGCGGTGGACGAATCCAACCGGCCCATGTTCCCGGTGGGCCGCGGCCTGGGCGGCGAGCGGCAGCGCGAAATCTCCTACCGCTTCGGCGTCAACCTCATCATGCATGTGCTGACCGGCAACTATAAATCCGATCAGGTCCATGTGCCGGCGCTTCTCGAAAGGCTCGGCCAATGATCGGGCAGGTGATCTTCGATCCGCTGGTGCCGGGGCCGGCGCTCTGGGCCCTCGGTGCCCTCGCGCTCGCCTTCGTGACCTTTGCCGCATGGCGGCGAATTGCCGGCTGGTGGCTCAGGGCGCTCGCCGCCGTGGCGCTCCTGGCAGCTGTCGCCCAGCCCTCGCTACAAAGCGAGGAGCGGCGGCCCCTTTCGGACATCGTGCTTCTCGTCATCGACGAAAGCGCGAGCCAGAAGATCGGGGAACGACCGGAGCAGACGGCGGCGGCCGTGGCCCGGATCGAGGCCGAAGTGGCGGCGCTGCCGAATACCGAGTTGCGCAAGATCACCGTTGGCGACGGGGCCAAGGACGCGGGAACACTCGCCATGACGGCGCTCGCGCAGGCGCTGGCCGAGGAGCCGCGCGCGCGGGTCGCGGGGGCGATCCTCGTCAGCGACGGTCAGGTCCATGACGTCGACCTCGCGCCGGCACTGCCTGCGCCGCTCAACCTGCTCCTGACCGGTCATGCTGCCGACTGGGACCGGCGGCTGATGGTCACGACCGCGCCCGCCTTCGGCATCATCGGCGAGCCGCTCTCCCTCGCGCTCCGCATCGAGGAACAGGGCACGATGCCGGCCGGCGAGGCCGGACGGCGGGTCAACCTCGCCATCTCGATCGACGGAGCAGAGCCGGAGACCTATGCCGTCCCGGTCGGGCAGGATCTCGAACTGCCCCTTACGCTCGACCACGGTGGGCAGAACGTCGTCCAGCTCACGGTGGAGACGGCCGAGGGCGAACTGACTGACCGCAACAACGTTGCCATCGTGCAGATCAACGGCGTGCGGGACCGGCTGCGCGTGCTCCTCGTCTCGGGCGAGCCCTATGCCGGCGAGCGGACCTGGCGCAACCTGCTGAAATCCGACAGCGCGGTGGACCTCGTCCACTTCACCATCCTGCGTCCGCCGGACAAGCAGGACGGCGTGCCGGTGTCGGAATTGTCGCTCATCGCCTTCCCGACGCGCGAGCTTTTTGTCGAGAAGGTCGATGAATTCGACCTGATCATCTTCGACCGCTACCGGCTGAGGGGCATCCTGCCGGCCGCCTATCTCGACAACATCCGCGACTATGTGCTGGGCGGCGGCGCCGTGCTCGTCTCCGCCGGACCGGAATTCGCCTCGGCCGAGAGCCTCTATCACTCCGGCCTCGGTGAGGTGCTGCCGGCGCGGCCGACGGCGCGGGTGATCGAGGGGGCGTTCCTGCCGCGGGTCTCGGACCTCGGGGCGCGCCACCCGGTGACCGAGGGACTGGAAAGCTACGCGCCGGACGGCGCCGCAGCCGGCGCACCCGGCGCGCCGAAGTGGGGCCGGTGGACCCGCTACGTGGAACTTGCCGACGCGGATGGGCAGGTGGTCATGGAAGGCCCCGACAAGGTGCCGCTTCTGGTCCTGAACCGAGCGGGCGAGGGCCGGGTGGCGCTTCTGGCGTCCGACCAGGCGTGGCTCTGGGCGCGCGGGTTCGAGGGAGGCGGGCCGCAACTGGAGCTTCTCCGCCGCCTCGCCCACTGGATGATGAAGGAACCTGACCTGGAAGAGGAGTCGCTGACAGCGACGGCAGAGGGCAACGTCCTCACGATCACCCGCCGCACGCTCGGCGAGGGCGGCCGCGAGGTGACGGTTACCGCGCCCGACGGCACTTCCACGCAGCTTGCGCTGACCGAGGTCGGCCCGGGCCGGCATCAGGCGACCTATGCCGCCCCCGCGCTCGGGCTCTACCGGTTGTCCGACGGAGATCTGGAACGGGTCACCGCGATCGGCCCCGCCAGTCCGCGAGAGTTCGAGGCCGCCATAGCCTCGCCCGCGCCGCTGGACTCCGTCATGGGGTCGACCAACGGCGGAGTCACCCGGATCGAGGACGGGTTGCCTGATGTGCGCGCGGTGCGCGAGGGGCGCCCGGCGACGGGGCGGGGATGGATCGGCATCACGCCGCGCAATGCCTACCAGACGACCGACATCCGGATCGCGGCCTTGCTTCCGCCCTGGGCGTTCCTGCTGATTGCGGCGGCGCTGACGCTGGCGGCCTGGCTCCGCGAAGGGCGACGGTAGCAGGGGCTCTGTGCCCGAGAGGCACGTTCCGCCTCTCGTTCGCGGGGTGGTCCGCCTGCGGCCTGGACCCTGGTTCCGGAAAAAGCGACGGCGCGGGCCCCCACCCGCGCCGCCATCGCATCAGTCCTGTTCGGCCTCAGAGCGGCACGTTGTCCCAGAGGGACTCGGCATCGTTGCAAAGCGTCAGGAGCCGCAGCTGAGCGCGGCGCTTCTCGGGTGTGGTCCGATCGGTCGCCGTTTCGCCGAAGGTCTGGCGCAGCTTGCCCTTCAACTCCTCGGCGCGGTCGGGATTCGCGAGCAGGTCATCAACAAACAGGTCAATCTCGTCACGACGTTGCGGCTGGCTCATCACATCCTCCCAGGGCGCTTCGCGCGTCTTTGAGCACGCATATGTGGCGGTGGTGCAACGATAACACGGGAAAAGCGATTCTCGCCACGGTGGAACATGGACAAATCCGCGCAACTGGCCCTGACGGCGGCAAGATGCCGAAACTTCCGGCGTCAGCGGCGGAGATCCAGGCGGGTTGGCGACGCGGCCCACCCGTCGAGCGTGCAGCGCGGCCGAATCAGGACATAGTCCACCCCACCGCCGATGACGATGCCGGAGAGGCTGCGGGTGAAGGGCTGTTCCTCCACGTGAGGGTGGCTCAGTTCGCGGTAGCCGAGCCGTGTGCCATCCGGTGCTAGAACCTCCCAGCCGCTTGCATAGTGGTCCCATCCACTGTCGGCATGCCGCAGGGTGACGGTGATCGTCCAGCCCTTTGGTCCCGGGGTGGCCGTAGCCGCCACGACCTCGACCGGGCTCGCGCGCAAGGGGGACGCCGTCAGGACGGCGAGCGTGGCGGCAAGGGCGAAGGCGGGACCGATCATCCCCGCACCATGCCACGTCCGGTCGGGGCCGGCGATCACTTTGGCGTGCCGTCCATCAGCACCCGGCGCGAGACCGAGGCGAATTCGCGCCGCCAGAGCACGGCGAGCGTGACGGCGGTCGCCATGGTCAGCGCGAGCGGGCCAAGTATCCAGGCAAGCGCCGCGAGTGCGAAATAGACGGCCCGCAGACCCCGATTGAAGCTCCGCGCCGCCGAGATGTTGATCTGGGCCGCCTGCCCCGCCCGGTGAAAGGCAGAGGGATCATCGGTTTCGTTCGGCACGGCCGCCATCACGATGGCGCAATAGCCGAAGAGCCGGTGCGACCAGAGGAACTTCAGGAACGCATTGGTGAGGAAGAGGAGGATGACGATGATCTTCGCCTCCAGCACCGCGGCAGGGGCGGAGGCCAGCGTCAGGTCCTCGGCGAGGCCGAGGAGCCGCTCCGTATTGCCGATGAGCGCCACGCCGCCGCCGATGGCGATCATCGTCGCCGACGCAAGGAAGCTCGTGCCCTGACGCAGGCTGTCCATCACCGAGGCATCGAAGATCCGCGGCTGGCGGGTGACGAACTGGCGCATCCACTCGCGCCGGTAAGCGGTCATAAGGGCCGAGACGGACGGCAGGCTCCGGGGCGGATGCTCGACTAGGAAGCCGAAGACGAGCCAGCCGAGCAGGAGAAAGCCGAGCGCGGCCATGTCGGCGGTGGTCATGTCGCTGGGGGAGATGAGGTCGGTCATGGCGCCGAACCTATCGCGAGGTTCGCCATGAGGGAATCCGCCGTCGTCGCCCGCGTTACATCTTCGCGGCGGAGTTGCTACGATCCCCGGAGGAAGCATCCCGGAGGCACCCGATGCCCGAAGCGAACCGACTCGACTGCATTGCCCACTGGCGCGATATCGAGGGCCCGGATGACGCGCACTATGAGGGGGATGACGAGCTTCTCGGCATCGGGGCTGCATTCGGCCGGCACTTCGGCCTTGCCCGGATCGGCATCCATCACGAAAGGCTCCTGCCCGGCCGCCGTAGCTCCTATCCTCATGCCGAGAGCGCCGAGGAGGAGTTCGTCTATGTCATCGAGGGCACGCCGGACGTCTGGCTCGACGGCCGGCTCCACCGCCTCGGCCCCGGGGATGCCGTCGGGTTCCCGGCCGGCACGGGGCAGTGCCACTGCTTCCTCAACAACAGTGAGGCCGAGGTGCGCCTTCTGGTCGTGGGCGAGCGCCCGAAGCCAGAGAACCGCATCGTCTACCCCCGCAACCCTGAACAGAGGACGCTTCGCGACGACTGGTGGGAGGACGCGCCGGAGCGCCCGATGGGCGACCACGACGGGTTGACGGACCGGCTGCGTGCGTGGCGGGCCGGCAGAGGACCCGCCACCTGAGGGCGATCAGCGCGCGAGGCTCTGCGCGAGCCGCATCAGCTTCACCGCCTCGGCGCGATAGCCGTACGGGTCCTCGCCCTTCGCCCCGGAGGCAAGCGCGATCGCCTCCACCCAGCCCCAGGTGCCGAGGTATTTCGGCTCGCCCAGAAGCTGGCCCATTCCGGCGATGGCGGCGGCGAAGCGGGCGTCGGTGTCGGCCTCGCCCGGTGCGGCGGGGATCGGCGTCTCGATCAGTCGCGACGTGGCCTCCCCCGGCGCCTTCCAGCGCAGCTTGAGGAAACCGAGCTCCGATGCATCGCCGCCGCCAGGGGCCGCGCCGTAGCGCAAGGGATCGGAGAGCCGCGCGGCCGAGCCGACGGGCGTGATCTCGTAGAGCGCGGTCACCTGATGGCCGGCGCCGATCTCGCCCGCGTCCACCCGGTCGTTGTTGAAATCCTCGCGCGCAAGCGCCCGGGTCTCGTAGCCGATCAGACGGTATTCGGCGACGGCGGCGGGGTTGAACTCCACCTGCACCTTGACGTCGTCGGCGATGGGGAAGAGCGCGCCGGTAAGCTGGTCCACCAGCACCTTCTGCGCCTCGGTCGCCGTGTCGATGTAGGCCGCCGTGCCGTTGCCGTTCTGCGCCAGCGCCTGCATCGTCGCGTCGTCGAGATTGCCGCGCCCGAAGCCGAGGACGGAGAGGTAGGTGCCGCTCTCGCGTTTTTCGGCAATGAAGTCCTTCAGGTCCTCGGGATTGTCGATACCGACGTTGAAATCTCCGTCCGTGGCGAGAAGGATGCGACCGATGCGCCCCTCCCCGGCCATGCTTTCGGCGACCTGATAGGCCTGGGCGAGCCCCTCGGCCCCGGCGGTGGAGCCGCCCGCTTCCAGCCGGCCGAGCGCGCCGAGGATCGCATCGCGGTCGCCGGCCGCGGTGGGCTCCAGCACCAGCCCGGCGGAGCCCGCATAGGTGACGATCGCCACCCGGTCCTCGGGGCGCAACTGGCCGAGCAGGAGCCGGAAGGACTGCTTCAGGAGCGGCAGCTTGTTCGCATCCTCCATCGAGCCCGAGGTGTCGATGAGGAAGACGAGGTCGATCGGCGGGCGGTCTTCGATCGCCGGCATCCGACCCTGCAAACCGACCCTGAGAAGCTGCGTTCCGGCGTTCCAGGGGGTCTGGAAGAGGCTGACCGAGGCGCGGAAGGGTGCCGCCCCGGCCAAGGGCGCGGGGTAGGCGTAGGGGAAGTAGTTCACCATCTCTTCGATCCGCACCGAGTCCTTCGGTGGAAGGACGCCCCCGGCGAGGGACGAGCGCAGCACCGACCACGATGCCGTGTCGGTGTCGATCGAGAAGGTGGAGACGGGCTCCTCCGCCGCGATCTTCACCGGGTTCGGGGCGGCATTGGCGAAGGCTTCGGTGTCAGCCGCGGGCAACCGGCGCGCCGTGTCGTCGGCCAGGGTGAGGCCGGCGGCGAGGCCGGGGGCGGGGGCGGGGGCCTCCGCCTCGCCGGACGCATAGGCGCCGGCCTCGCGGCTGCTGCCGAGCGCCTGGGCCATCTCGGCCATCGGCGCCACGGGCGGGATTCTGGCGAGCGTGCTGGTTCCGGCGCCGGTCGGATCGGCAGCGGCGACCGATGCGGCCTCCGGGGCGGAGAGCGGCGCGGCGCCGGCCACTGCCTCGCCTTCGGCCTTGCGCCGCGCGTCGGCAGGGTCGGCAGCGTCGGCAGCCGGTGCATTGGCAATCGCGTCGGCAATCCCGTCTGCAAGGGTGGCGGAAGGGGCCTCGGCGGGGGCGGCGAGCCGCGACTCGGCCGGTGCCTCGACCGGCGCGGCGGGCAGGGTCTCGGCCTTGTCCGCGGTGGCTTCAGGCCGTGGCGCGGGCAGGCCCGTGCCCTGCCGAAGTTCGGGATAGAGTGCAAGTGCGAGGCCGATCACGGCGACCGAAGCGGTGGCGGCGAGAGCGGCGCGGGGGGAAAGGTGGGCAAGCATCTGGCGAACTCCTGTCGGGAACCCCGCCCCTTTTGGGCGGTCCGACATGGGACGCGCGGCCGCCAGCGTTTCTTGGCGCCGGTCGAAGGATTCCATCGCGAGCCTGAGCGCCCGCGTCCGCGCCTCTGGATTCGGCGCCGGGGGCGCGGCCTTCAGCCCGTCGCGGAGCCGGTCGAGTTCGTCGCTCATAGCATCCCCTCCGCCCGTGCCATCTCGCGCAGGCGTTTCTTCACCTCGCTCATCCGCCAGGCCACGGTGCCTTCGGACACGCCGAGAACCTCAGCCGCGTCCTTCTGGCTCAGATCCTCGCCGAGGGTCAGCGCGACGGTGTCCCTCAGTTCCGGCGAAAGCCGCGTCATCGTGACGGCGAGCCAGTCGTGCGTCGCGGCCTGTTCGGCGTTCCCGGCGCGTCGGTTCACCTCCCAGTCTCCCCAGCCGTCGGCGGCCCTGTTCCGGCTGAAGTCACGCCGTCGCCGGTCATGTGCGGCATTCACCGTGACGCGGTATAGCCAGGTCGTGAACCGTGCCTCGCCCCGCCAGGATCCGAGCTTGGCGGGAAGGGCGAGGCAGATGTCCTGGGTCAGATCCTCGGCCTCGGCCCTGGAGCCGGTGAGGCGGAAGGCCAGCCCGTGGATCCGGCCGTAATGCCGCCCGAGGAGCGCCGCGAAGGCCTCGCGGTCTCCGTTCGCGGCGGCACTCGCCAAGGCCTCGTCCGGGGTTTGCATGCGCATGACGAAACTCTGACGCGGGGCGCGGGTCAATCCTTGGGGAGCGCGCGAAAGAAAGAGAGGGCCGCCCTGGCCCCCCTGCAATGGTGGGGTCAGCCGAGAATGGCGTTGTAGAACTCGTGCGCGCCGCCCAGTGAGTCTAGTTGCGCGGTGCCGGTGGAATCGCCGGCGATGGCCATGATCGCGCGGTAGGTCATCGGGCCGAAGGCGCCGTCGATGCCGCCATTGTAGTAGCCCGCGTTGGCAAGCCGCGACTGGATCGCCCGGCGCTGGGCCGCGCTGTAGCTGTTGAAGGCCCTGGCGGCCGGCGTGGCATAGATGCCCGACGGGGCCGACGGCTGGTAGCGCGGCGTGCCGTATTGATCCTGGTAGCGCGTCTCGTAGCGGTCCTGATACCGTTCCTCATGGCGCGGCTGGTAGTAGCCCGGCACCGTCTGGATCGGTGCGCGGGCGACAGGCGGGGCATTCCGGCGCTTCTTCTCGTTCAGGATGAGTGTGCCGATCACGCCGGCAGCGACGATCGCGGCCAGGGCGTTCTGTTCCTTTTCGCCCCAGGCGAAGGCGGGGGCGGGCATGGCGAGGCCCAGCGAGAGGGCGGCGATGGCGGCGGTGGCGGATTTGCGGAGGTTGGGCAGCATGTCATGTCCCCGTGTTGCGGTGGGTCGATGCCCGCAACATGGGAAAGGGCCGCCCGCTAGGCAAAATCGGCCTTGCGCTAGCCGATAACATCGGCCCCGGCGGAAGGCCAGCCGCCCGGCCCGGTCTCGGACGGCGCGGTACCGGCGACGACGAAGAACTTCCTGGGCAGGACGATACGCCAGCGCACGCCAGTCGGGTCGATGCGGTAGTCGGCGGCCGTTTCCAGCAGCGACCCGGCAAGGTTGGTCAGCAGCGTATGACCGAAGCCGCGTCCCTCGGGTGCGGCTTCGGGCTCGACGCCGTCCTCCAGCCATTCGAACGCGAGCCCCGGCCCGTCGGGGGCGTCCTCCAGCATCCATGCGATTCGCACGCGTCCCTGGTCCGTGGCAAGCGCGCCGTGCTTCAACGCGTTGGTTCCAAGCTCGTGCAGCGCCATGCCGATGACCTTGACGGCCTGCGGCCGGATGTCGATCTCCGGACCCGAAATCTCGATTCGGTCGCTTCTGGCGATGTCAAAGAGCGCGGTCTGAGACCGGACGAGTGCGGCGAGGGGCGCGGTCGTCCAGTTGCCCGCCGTCAGGAAGTCGGTCGAGGTCGCGAGCGACTTGATCCGCTCGCCGAAGCGGACGTTGAAATCCTCGAGGCTCGTACTCGCCGCCGCCGTACGCCGGTGCAGCGCGGCGATCACCGTCAACATGTTCTTGGCCCGATGGACGATCTCTTCGGCCACCATGCGGCGCGACTGCTCGTGGCGACGCCACTCGGTGATGTCGCGGTGAATGTTCGAGACCGCCACGAGTTGTCCGGAAGCATCGTAGACCGGCGCCGCACTGACCCAGATCTGGCGCTCCCGGCCCGACTTGGTGCGGCGCACCACCTCGAAGCTCTTGAGTGCGCCGGCGACGATCTCGTCGCGGTACTCGGTGATCCGCTTCGGCCAGCCATCGGGATAGATGATTTCGAGCGACCTTCCGATCACCTCGTCGGCCCGGTACCCGTAAAGCCGCTCGGCCGCGGGGTTCCACGTCATGATCTTGCCATCCAGATCGTAGCTCAGGATTGCATCGTTCGACGAGGCAACGAGAGCCGAGAAGAGGCCGGCGTTGACCCGCGCCGCGCGGGCCTGCATGCCCTCTAGCGCCCGGCGGGTCACGTTGCGGTGGACGACGACGGCGAATGGCTCGCCCCCGTCACCCATGCGCCTGGCATAAAGTTCGAACCATCGCTGCTCGGTCGGGCTGGGGCAGGCGTACTCGTGGCGGAACTCCACGCCTGCCGCGATCACCTGCCTGAGGCCCTGTGCCACCACAATCGCATCCTCGTGCTCGGTCGGGCAGACATCGAAGTAATTGCGCCCGACAAATCCATCGGGCTCGCCGCCGTTCTCCACACTGAATTGTTGCCATGCGGCATTGGCGGCAACGATGACGCCCTGGCCGTCGATGATGGCGATCTGGTCCTCGAGGCAATCGAATGCCTGCCGGAAGTCACGAAAAATGGCGGCCATGACCACGCGACCCTCGAAAGAAACGGCCCCGCAACGGACTGCGGGGCCAGCACTTGTCATGACGATAGCGCGGGCCGGAATACCCGTAAAGCGCGATCAGATTGCCAAGCAGATGTACTTCATCTCCAGGTAGTCCTCGACCCCGTGATGGCTTCCTTCGCGGCCGAGACCGGACTGCTTCACGCCGCCGAATGGCGCGACCTCGGTCGAGATGAGGCCGGTGTTGACGCCCACCATGCCGTATTCCAGCGCCTCCTGGACGCGCGTGATGCGTCCGATGTCGCGCGCGTAGAAGTAGGAGGCGAGCCCGAAGATCGTGTTGTTGGCAAGGCGGATGACCTCATCCTCGGTCTCGAACTTGAAGAGCGGGGCGAGGGGGCCGAAGGTCTCCTCGGTCGAGACCTTCATCTCGGGCGTGATGCCAGTGACGACGGTCGGCTCGAAGAACGTGCCGCCGAGCGCGTGGCGCTTGCCGCCGGTGACAATGTGCCCGCCGCCCGCCAGCGCGTCGGCGATGTGCTCCTCGACCTTTTCCACGGCGGCCTCGTTGATCAGCGGGCCGGTGGTCACGCCGTCCTTTAGCCCGTCGCCCACGTTCAGCTTTCTCACGGCTTCCGCGAGCTTTTCCGCGAAGGCGTCATAGACGCCCGCCTGAACGTAGATGCGGTTCGCACAGACGCAGGTCTGGCCGTTGTTGCGGAACTTCGAGATCATCGCGCCCTCGACCGCCTTGTCGAGGTCGGCGTCGTCGAAGACGATGAAGGGTGCGTTGCCGCCGAGTTCCATCGAGCATTTCATCACCTGATCCGCCGCCTGGCGCAGCAGGATGCGGCCGACCTCGGTCGAGCCGGTAAAGGTGAGCTTCCGCACGATCGGGTTCTCGCAGAACTCCTTGCCGATGGCCGAGGACTTGGTCGATGTGACGACGGAGAAGAGGCCCGCCGGCACACCCGCGCGTTCGGCCAGAAGCGCCATGGCGAGCG
>WBZL01001004.1_pt1 | contig 30811 bp, 26 predicted proteins | sample 5204291 | NCBI WGS metagenome assembly WBZL01 (sample SAMN12344345, study PRJNA552823) | activated sludge metagenome | biome: Activated sludge suspended growth; feature: Nitrification reactor; material: Wastewater; isolation source: activated sludge from nitrification reactor of wastewater...
AGTAACACAGCTACCACTACCGAACCCAAAATTCAAATTTCCCCCACCAGCGGCACGGCCGGCACCCACATTGCCATTTGGGGCAACGGCTGGGCAGCCAACGAAACCGTCCAGCTTTACCTGGACGATTTGGGCAGCGGCAGCGAGTCACCCATCTACGCCCAAGCCACAGCCAACGAAACCGGTCTGTTCTTTGTTTCGTTTACCTTCCCGGCAGACATCCAGTGGCACAGCTTGCCTGACATCGGCATCGTTGTGAAATCTGCCAGCAGCGAACGCACAGCAACGGCCGTTTTTGCCCTGCAACCCGAACCCATTGCCCCCACCAAAATTGCCACCCTGCCGCCCACACCCACGCCAACACCCACCCCGACGCCGATTCCCACGGCCACCATAACCCCCACGCCAACACCCACGCCAACCTGCACCTACAACATGCGTTTTGTCGCTGACATGAGCATTCCTGATGACACCATCACCCAACCCGGCACTGGCTTCCTCAAAACCTGGCGCATCCGCAACAGCGGCAACTGCGCCTGGCCGGCCGGAACCAGTTGGGTCTTTGTCTCTGGCAGCCAAATGGGCGGAGCAACTTCTATCCCCGTTGCCACCACCGAACCCAGGGAAGTGGCTGACGTGTCCGTTTATCTAATCGCCCCCACTACCCCCGGCACCTACACTGGCTATTGGATGCTGCGGCTGCCTAACGGAACGGCCGTTGGCGAACGCTGCTTTGTCCGCATTGTTGTCCCGGCACCGGCACCCACGCCCACACCGGCTCCAGTGCCTACCATCTACAACTGGCGCGGTGAATACTTTGCCAACAGTTCACTTAGCGGCACACCGGGGTTCGTTCGTGATGAAACGGCCGTTGACTTCAACTGGGGCTACAACGCACCGACCATTGCCCTGCCCGCCGACAACTTCTCTGCCCGCTGGACGCGCAGCCTACACTTTGAAGAAGGCGACTACCGCTTCTACGTCCACAGCGACGACGGTGTGCGGCTCTGGGTTGACAGCGTGCTGCGACTAAACGAATGGCACGATGCTGATGGCAGCACCTACACTGCCGATGTCACCCTGACGGCCGGCAATCACTTCATCCAGGTAGAGTTTTACGAAGCACAAGGCATTGCCCAAATCCAGATGTGGTGGGAAGAAAGGACTACAGCCACCTATACCGACTGGCGCGGTCAATATTGGGCGAACAGATACCTGGCTGGTACCCCCGCCTTTGTCCGCAACGACACCGACATTAACTTCGACTGGGGTGAACAGGCTCCCTTCACCGCCCTACCCACCAATGAATTCTCCGCCCGCTGGGTTCGCACGCTAACATTCCCCCCCGGCACCTATCGCCTCTATGCTCAAGCCGATGACGGGGTACGGGTCGCCATTGACAATTTGCAGGTTATTGATGAGTGGCACCCCAACGACGGCTCCACACCCTATGCTATTGATATCTTCCTCGAAGGGGAACATACGCTCTACGTTGATTACTTTGAGAGCCAGGGGCGGGCAAACATTCACGTTTGGTATGAGATGATTGAGGCCAAACCAGATGGCATTAAGTAACAGTAGGTTCTGTTAACTTTTCAGAATCTTAAATGCAGAGAGAGCGCGTAGAGAAAGAGAAGAACACAAGGTAAATCTGGGTCATCAGGAATTCAAGAGGTTAATGGCACAGGTAGGGTGCCTTGCCCAAATACGTCAATTACGCCACAAAATCCCAAAGATCAGGAAAAACGCTGAATCTTGGCAACCTTGTGTGATCTTTTTTACCCAAGCTGCTATAGACCTGCAGATACTCTTTTTGGGTTCAGTGTAGCCGAGCTTTCCCAAGCTCGCCCTTTCGCCTAGGCAGAAGAACGAGGATTGGAATCCTCGGCTACAAGCTACAAGCCAAGTGGGCAACGGAAGAACGAATAAACGAATACGTCGCCCCGTCTTGCATTTGGTGCCGCTTTTTCACACGGAAGGACACGAAAAACGGCCGTTTTTGGGCGGGGGAGCAGGGGAGCAGGGGGGGGCGGGGGAAACGGCCGTTTCGTCTGTGTTCGTCCGTATTTGTGTGGTGAAGAAAACGGCCGTTTTCCATCACTCATTCCGTCGTCCGTCGCCCCGCAAGCACAAACACAAATTCCGTAAGACAGGTTGAAATAAAAATGTGGTATAGTACTGAAGTCATGGGGAAAACGGCCGTTTTTTGCCCTGCTACATCGGGCAAGGCGACCTGAGAGCCAAAATCTACCAAACAAAAGGTTGACCTGCATGTCTTCACTCCGTCGTCTTGCCCTCTTTTTCTTTGGCCTCCTGCCAAGTTTGCTGCTGTGGCACCCGATTTATGCCCAAACAGAAACAACCCCGCCGCTGTTTAGCGTGGCGCGTGGTTTTTACACGGCACCGTTTGACCTGGTGCTGACCAGCGACACGCCAGAAGCAACAGTTTATTACACCACCGACGGCTCCACGCCAACGGCCGTTTCCACCCCCTACACCACGCCCATTCACATAACGACAACAACGGCCGTTCGCGCCATCGCCATCGCCGACGGGCAGCCACCCTCCCCCGCCATCACCCATACCTACCTCTTCCTCGCCGATGTCATCCACCAGGGCAACAACCCACCCGGCTACCCCGACCTCTTCGCCGCCACCGACGAAAATGGCCCCTACCCCGCCGACTACGAAATGGACCCCGAAGTCGTCAACGACCCCGCCTACAGCGACGAAATGGAAGACGCACTCACCAGCATCCCCACCCTCTCCATCGTCACCGACATCCCCAACCTGTTCGACCCCGACACAGGTGTTTACTATAACGCCATGATGAGCGGGCGCGAATGGGAACGCCCCACCTCGGTTGAACTCATTTACCCCGATGGCAAACAAGGCTTCCAGGTCAACGCAGGCATCCGCACCCACGGCAAGGGCAGCCGTGACCCCCGCATCTCACCCAAAAAATCATTCCGCCTCTACTTCCGCAGCGAATACGGCCCCGGCAAGCTCGAATTCCCCCTGTTCGACAACCCCAACGCCGCCGTCGAATTTGACAAACTGGTGCTACGAGCCGGTTCCAACAACAAATGGACACATTGGAGCACCTTCCAGCGTCCCGTCGCCCTGTACATGCGCGACGAATTTGCCCGCCGTTCCCAGCTGGCTATGGGGCAAGTGTCGCCCAACGGCATCTATGTTCAGCTCTACATCAACGGCCTCTACTGGGGTCTCTACAACATCGCCGAACGCATTGACGACGTGTACGCCTCTGACTACTTTGGCGGCAACGAAGCTGACTGGGACGTGATCAAACCCGACGACTTTGGTGGACAGGAAGCAGCCGAAGGCAACTTGCTGGCCTGGCAAACGCTGTCCGCCCTGGCCGAGGAAGATTTGACCATTCCCGCCAACTATCAGGCGGTTGTGGACTATGTGGATCTGGAGAGCCTGGCCGACTACATCATCCTGATCCACTACATCGAAAACACCGACTGGCCGGATCGCAACTGGTATGCCGTTCGCAATCGCGTTAGCGGCGGTGGTTTCAAATTTATCGCCTGGGATTCGGAACTGTCGCTAAAAGACAAAAACCGCAATATCATTGACGTAGATTACCCCAACACCCCTGCCCGCCTGTTCCAACGCCTCCGCACCAACGCCGACTTCCGCATGTTGTTTGCCGACCGCGTTTACAAGCACCTCTTTAATGACGGGGCATTAACTGAAGCCGAAGCAACTGCCCGCTTTGTCGAACTAACTGATTTGGTCTACCAGCCCGTTGTCGGTGAATCTGCTCGCTGGGGCGACTATCGCCGCGACGTATATCAGCGACCCGATGTAGGCGACCAAAACCCATTTGAGTTATATACCCGCGACGTACACTGGGTGGCGCAGCGTAACAAAATGCTGGCGCAATATTTCCCCGTCCGTGCCACCAACGTCATTTCAAACTATGTCGGCGCGGGTCTTTACCCCACCCTCGCCCCGCCCAGCTTTAGTCAGCAGGGTGGTGCAGTGACGGCCGGCTCAGTGTTAACCATTAACAACGATGAAAACGGCGGTCAAGGTACGATCTACTACACCGTAGACGGCAGCGACCCCCGTTTGCCCGGCGGCAACATTTCGCCCAGAGCCAATAACGGCGGCGATGCTGCCAACGTGCCGATTTTTAGCACGGTAACGGTGAAGGCACGGGTTCGCAGTGGCTCGACATGGAGCGCAGTGCAGCAAGCAGCCTTTTTTGTGCCGCAGGATTTGAGCAAGCTGGTAATCAACGAAATCATGTACCATCCACCCGATGACACGGGGCTGGATGGGAACGAGTATGAATTTTTGGAGCTGCTTAACACGGGCAGCGAGACGCTAAACCTGGATAACGTAACCTTTGCCGCCGGAATTACCTACACTTTCCCGCCGGGAGCGACGGTGCCGCCGGGTGGGTTTGTGGTGCTGGCAAGCAACGCCACGGCGTTTGAGGCGAAATATGGCTTTGCACCCGATGGGGTGTACCTGGACAGGCTTTCCAACAGCGGCGAAACGGTGCGGCTGCTGGGGGGGCTTGGTGGTGAGATTGACAGCGTGACCTACACTGACCTGCCGCCGTGGCCGGCCGACGCCGATGGGTTAGGTTCGTCCCTGGAACTGATTGACGCGCAATTGGACAACAGCTTACCGGAAAACTGGAAAAGCTCGGCAGCAGCGGGCGGCACACCGGGTGCGCCCAACTCCTCCGGCACCACCGACCCGTGCGCCACACCGCCGCCGGTGATCGTCATGAACGAAATCAACTACAACTCGTCCGACACATTCAACCCGGAAGATTGGGTGGAGCTGTATAATCCGGGAGAAACGGCCGTTTCCCTCACCAACTGGGTCTTCCAGGACGAAAGCGCGGGGTTCACCATTCCGGCCGGCACCACCCTGCCCAGCCACGGCTATCTGGTGCTGGTGCGCGAGAGTGCCTTGTTTAGTGCCACCTTCCCCGCTGTCAGCAATTATCTCGGCGACCTGCCCTTTGGCTTTAGCGGCGGCGGCGAACGACTGCGGCTGCTTAGCCCCGGCGGCTGCGTGGTGGATGAAGTGACCTACGACGACGTAGCCCCCTGGCCGCCGGCCGCCGACGGCACCGGCCCCACCCTGACCCTGCTCAACCCGGCACTGGACAATGGCAACCCGGCCAGTTGGGTCGCCTCCGCCATGACGGGCGGCACGCCGGGGTCAGCCAACTTCCCCGATGGCCCAACAGACAATTACACCGCCTACCTGCCGCTGATTGTGCGGAAGTAGGCATTCGCAAGATTGATAGCAAAAAAGGGGCGTATGCGATACGCCCCTTTTTTTTGCCTAACAGCGAGAGCCAGTTGACCTTTTATCTTTATTAAAGTTACAATGTGGCATCTTGTTTGAGGAAAAGCTAGCAGGTGCTATGTCAAGAAGGGGTATTTTTCATCATTCTGTACGTCACGCGCTTGAAAAAGAAGGATGGATCGTAACCGATGATCCATTAAAAATTGATTGGGGCGGTGCGACTATAAAAATTGATTTAGGTGCAGAGCGGCTCCTGGCTGCTGAACGCGAGGGTGACAAAATTGCCGTAGAGATAAAAAGCTTTGCTGGCAGTTCACCCATTTCAGAATTCCATACGGCTTTGGGCCAATTTATAGGGTATCGCCGAGTGTTGCGAGATAAAGAGCCGAGCCGAAAGCTATTTCTCAGTGTGCCCATTGATGCCTACGAAGAATTTCTAGCGACCGAATATGCTCAATCCCTAATTGAAGAACAAAGCGTTGCTTTCATCGTGTATCATCCCATTCATGAGGTCATTGTAGAATGGAAAAAATAGCAACTTATCAAAGATATATTCAAGAAGTCCTGCATAGTTTTATCGCTACCGAAGATGACGAGATGCTGAGGCTTGTTTGTGATACAACCCGAAACCATTATCAACTGTTGTCAATAGGATGGGAAAATGAGACAAAACGTATCCTGAACATTATCGCTCATGTTGATATTATTGACGGGAAAATATGGATTCAGCGTGACTTTACAGAGCCTAGCATTAGCGACCATTTACTTGAATTGGGTGTACCCCCGTCTGATATTGTTCTTGGGTTCCAGCCACCGTACAAACGGGTCTATTCTGATTTCGCTGTTCGGTAAAGATGCCTCATGCAATAGCCGGTTTCCATCTTTCATCCCCCTTACTCCCCTACCACTACACCAAAGCTGGAACACTTGAGGGCTTGAAAAGTCAGTTCATAGCGGCTATGGTTTTAGGCAAAGTCAGCCGTAGCCCGCACCCATACGGGCTGTACAGTTACCGGCGTGGCAAAGCTTATCCTGATTTTGGTGGCTTAACGGCCGTTACCGCCAGTGCATCGAGCAGGGTGCGGGTGTTGTTGGCAATGGTAGAAACGGCCGTTTCAAACGCCGCCTCATTTGCCCGCGATGGTTTCCGGTAGCCGCTGACCTTGCGCACAAATTGCAGCGCAGCCTCATACAGCTCTTCATCAGTGGGGGCGCGGTCATCAAAACGTAGCTTTTTAATGCTGCGGCACATAGCTTGTTCCTATAAAAATGGGACGCAGATTTGCCTGATTTTCCCGATTTAGGATCAGGTCGATCAGGAAAATATGCGTCCCATTTATCTTTTAAGCGCGGCGGCGAGCCTGGAGCAGGAGACCCAGGGCGATGAGGGAAAGGGCGACGAGGGCAACAACGGCCGTTAATCCCGCACTGACCGCGCCACCCGCCTGGGGCAACAGCCCACTGCTGGTGGTCGGTGCCGTGGTGGACTGCAAACAAAAGTTAATGTTCTCCGCCAACCTGTTGTTTTCATCAATCAACGCATACAGCGTGGCCGCCGAGGTGATTTTCCAGCCATCTCCCGGCTGTACCGTCACCCCCCAATAGCTATCCCCCACCGAAACCAGACCAAAGGTGCCGTCGCTACCGGTGGTATGGTTCATCACAATCCCGCCATCGCTGTTGACAAATTGCAGCGGCACGTTGGCAATGCCAACTTCCCCTGTCACCCCTGTGCCAACGCACTTGCCATCCCCATTGACATCCACCGCCACCGCCCCACGAATGGAGCCGCTATCCTGGGCATAGGCAATGCCCACAGCCGCAAACAAAACAAACACAAACGTCAACCAGAATAATTTTTTCATGATTTCCTCCTAAAACAGGTATTCGCAAACTATTATGCCCCTGCGTCGGCGATGGGGTAGGCAACGACGATGACGCGGTGGGAGTTATCAGTATAGGGCCAGCAGCTAATCAGGGTGATGCGTTCGTCGTCGGTGGGGTTGATCCAACTGGCGTTGGCGAGGCGGGTTGCCAGCGATTGGCCGCGCTCTTTGAGGATGATGCTGGTGGTTACGCGGTAATGGTGACTGCTGGTGCTATCCTCCACAATAATTTCGTCCCCGTCGGCCAAATCGGACAGATAACGGAACAGTTCGCCGTAAATGTTGTGGTGGCCGTTTAACACGGTGTTACCGATTTGACCCAAAACGGCCGTTTCATTGTGCCACCCCGCCACGCTGCTGTCTGGAACCTGCCACTGGTAATAGGTTTGGCCGTTTTCAACAAAGGGCTGCCGGGCAACTGGCTCGATGGGTGCGTCAATGTTTAGCCGGGGGATGATGAGGCGGGTGGGAATGTGGGCGGGGTCTGCTTCAGCCGCAGTGCGTTGGCTTGTGGGGAGTTGGGGTGCAGAAACGGCCGTTTCTGGCAGCACCACCAACTGGGGCGTGGGCAAATAGGGGGCGACCAGCAGGTACAGAGGACGAGGCATGAGTTCGGGCATTATCAGCCAAACGGCCGTTACGCCAATTAACAAAATCAGCCCCACCGCAAACAACACAAAACCCAGCGGAATGCGTTCCTCATCTCGTTCCATAAAGATAGTATAAACGACATCGGCAAGAATAGACAAGACGGACGAAAGGATTAGGGTGCGCCACCTTTTTCTTATGAACCAGGAACAAGGGAGTAGCGAAAGCGTGACAGCCGGGTAGACGTGGCCGGAGATGACTCACCGCAAGCGTTGATACCCAAAACCAGATAATAATAGTTATTACTGCTGTTGATAACGTGGCTGTAGCCGGTTACGCCGTTGACAAGCTGGCAATTTAGCCCGGCACCAGGGTTGCTACAGTCGGCACCGGGCGTGAAGTAGGGAGCGTCCAGCGTGTACCAAACTTCATAGCTGGGGACACCCAGGTCGTCCCAGGTGAGGTGAACGGTGCTGGTACCAGACGCATAGGTGATTTCAAGACCCGTGACGGGGTTTGGGGGCTGGCAAGGAACTGTTTCAGTGAGGGCAATGTCATAGGCAGTGGTGGTGCCGGCCGTATCTACCTCGTTTTTCGCCATCAGGTAATAGGTTCCATTGGCGGGGGCTGTCCATTCTAACAAGGAAGCGCGGCCTCCGCCCCCATTTTGGTCATAGGTGAGGGGAGTGGTGCCGTCGGTGTCATACAGATAGAGCGCGGTATCGCTGCTGCTGCCAAGGTTGGAGGTGGTGAAGGTGTAGGTGTTGCCAGAAACGGCCGTAAATTCAAACCAATCCACATCCCCAGGGCAATCAAAATTATGCGCTTGCGCCGCCGCCCCCGCCACCAGCGTTGTTGCCTGCCCCGTTTGGTTATCGGTCTCATACCCATCCGGGTTGGTGCAGGGAACCACAATCTGGAATTGATAGGTGCGGTAGCTGCCATAAGCAAAGCTGCTGTGGGCAAGACGCACATAATAGGTGCCGCTTGTTGACGGTGTCCACATCATATAGGCATCGTTGGGGAAACTGTCGCCCGATGACAGAGGGAATCGTGTCTGACCATCGCTGTGGTACAGATCAAAGCGCATATCGGTATTGGTGGCGTTAAGTGTTTGCAGCAAATAGGGCGTGCCGGCCGTCGCCGAAAACTGTACCCAGTCGGCATCATAGGGGCAGTGGATAGTATGGCTTTGGATGGTGCCGTCGGTGGCAATGGTGCTCGCATCGCCAAAGTTATCATCCGCTTCATAGCTGTCGGCATTGGTAACACAAGATGGTACCGGAGACAGGTTGGTGGTGGTAATGCTCAATAAATAATCCGTGCTGTTGCCATAATAAATGGGAGTGACTTGCACGTAGTAGGTGCCATTGGTTGGGGCTTGCCACAGGATGCGGGAAAGGCCGCCCCCTTTGCTGTTGTAATCAGCGGCAAGAAGGGTCGTGGCATTGGTATCGAAAAGACGCAAGGTGACATAAGGATACCCTTGCCCGGCGTTCAGGCTCTCGATGGCGTAGGTTTGGCCGGAAACGGCCGTAAATTTCACCCAATCCACATCTCCCGGACAATAGCCATTGTGCAGTTGGTTGGCTCCATTAACAGCAAATGTGCTGGCATCGGCTGCTGCGTTGTCGCTTTCAAACGCATCGGCGGTAGCACAGGTGGGGTCAGGCGTGCCACCGCTGGTCACACCCAAAGTGTAGGCCGTGCCGCTGCCAAAGGTGCCAAACAACCCCCAATAGTGCCGCACACGCAAGTAATAGGTGCCGTTGGCCGGGGCTTGCCACTCAATCTGGTGGGGACTGACTCCGTTGTCGTGGTGGTAAGCCAGCAGGGTGGTGCCGTCGGTATCATACAGCTCCAGGACGGCCGAGGTAAACCCGGTAGCCTGGATGGTGTAAGTTTGGCCGGAAACGGCCGTTAATGCCGCCCAATCCTCATCCAAAAGGCAGAACAAGTTGTGGTTTTGGGTTGCGCCGTCGGCCACAATGGGGGTGGCAGTAGCGGGCGTGTTGTCGCTCTCAAAACCGTCGCCGGTGGCGCAACTCGTTGTTGGGGTGGCATTGGTGGTCGTCACGCTCAGTTCATACTCACCCGTACTGCCGTAAAGTTCACGAACATAGATGGCATAAACGGCCGTTACCGGTGCCTCGAAAATAATTTGGGAGTTATTAACCCCAACATCATCCTCATCCAAAGCCAGCAGCGTTGTCCCATCACTGTCATAAATAAAGAGCATGGTGTTGACACCTGATCCTACATTTTGGGTGCGGATGTCATAGGTTTGCCCGGCCGTGGCGGAAAATTTTACCCAGTCGTTGTCGGCCAACCACGAGGCATCCCGCCGGTGGAAGTTGTGGCTTTGGGCCGCGCCATTGACGGCAATGGTGGAAGCCAGGCCAGCGGTATTGTCGGCTTCGTAGCTGTCGGGCAAAACCAGGCAGGCGGGCAGGTGAAGTTCAACAGCCTCAACGGCGGTGGTGGTGGTGGTAACGGCCGTTGATCCCGCCCCATGTAAATCGGTGGCGGCACTGATGAGTGCATCGCCTGTATCGGCAAAGTCGCTGCCGCTGGTGAGATAGGTGGTGAGGGCGCGGTAGAAAATAGCGGCCGTTTGGCTGCGCCCCAGCGCCGTCATGGTTTGGCCGTTGTAGCTACCTCCCTCAGCCATCAAATAGGCGGCGTGGTTTGGCACACCGCTGTTAATATGCACACCGCCGTTATCACCACCGCCGCAATAATATTGCGCGTCGCTCACCTTGCCCGGATCACCGTGCAGCGTGGGGTCAGCCAGGCTACGAATGGCACCAATAGGCAAATCCTCCCCCATGTCCCAATCGTCGTCGTCCACCATCGCACCAAAGATGTCGGATATGGATTCATTTAACGCACCGGGCTGGTAGGCGTAGATCAAACCAGCCGTATATTGCGTCACGGCGTGGGTCCACTCATGCGCCACCACGTCCCTGGTGGCATAGCCAGGGCCATAGGCGGTTTGGCTGCCATTCCAAAAGGCGTTGGCCGTGGTGCCATAGTTGACGCTGGCCGTGAGGGTGGCTCCGCTATTGTTGTAGCTGTCGCGGCCGTGTTCGTCAAAAAAGTAGTTGTAGGTTTCGCCGCTGTAGTTGTAGGCGGCGGTGCAGTCGGTGGAGGGGGAGCCAATGGGGCCGGATTCGTTGTAGCAGGGGGTGCCGGGCAGGGTGGTGGAGCCGCCTAGCTCGTGGATGGCGCGGTTGAGAACTGTTTCGAGGATGTCGTAGTAGAGCAGGGTTTGGCCGGTTTGGGCATCTATGAGGGCTGTCCAGGCGTGGGGGGTGGCTTTGTCGCTGATGGTGAGGTGGTAGGCAAGGTGGTTGCGCGAACGGCCGTTTCCCACTAGAGCCGGGTTATATACCACCAACTGATCCGTCTCGCGCACCAGTTCCGGCCAATCGCTTTGCGTGTGCAAAGCGAGTTCATTTTGGAAGGCGGCCAGGGCTTGGTCAGGGGTGAGGGTGGGCAGGGGGTGAGCGGCCGTTTCTGCCAGATAGCGCCCATTAACGGCCGTTACCCGCCCCGTCTCGTCAAAATGCACCGCCACCTCCCCCGCAAAAACGGGAAATTCACCCGCCATTTGCTGGAAAAACAGGTGCGTTTGCCCCGCAGCCTCTTGCTCACGCCGCTGCAACCGCCAAATGGCCGGCGCATCCAACCCCAACTCCCGATAATAAGCCCGCAAAAAAGTACGGCCGGCCGCCTCTATCCCCGCTGCCCCATCGGGAGTCGCTGCCAGCAGGACAGCCTGGCTAACCGCTGCCGAACCCAAAAAGGGGGGAGTATCGGGCAATGCCGAATGCCAAAACAACCGTACAGGCGCACGATTTGCGGCCTCAGCCGGGAATAAATCGGGGGAAGTTGTTGCCGCCTGGGAATCCTGGCTCTGCCCCATAAATAGCAACAAACCAACAAGTATGATAATGACACGACTTGCGAAACGCATATGCTCTCCTCATTATGGCTTGAATGTACTCCGCTGTGAAATCAGGATGCACAAACAATCTAGTTCAGGCTACAAACGAATGCTAGACAATGATAGATTGCCACCCGCTATTGGCTCTTTAGAGTTTAATCAAAATAGCTTTGTGGTTCCAGAAGTTCAACTTCTCTCAGAAGTTGAACTTCTAAACCCCAAGTTATTAACGAACGAACCCTTAGAAATTCTTGATACCCAATAGAAAAGAGTTCCTACAGACTTAACCTGTTATTCCAATTGCAGACGTGACAGGGCAATAGTTTACCATCTTTTTGGAGAAGATGTGTCCCGAAAAACGGCCGTTTCGTCCCATTTTTCCCTGCGATCAGCCCATCCGCTTACGCAGGGTCTCCGTCCAACTGTGGTGCAGCATGGTAAAGCACCAGCCGGCCGACTCCGCCTCCGACAGTGCCACCTCTAGCACATCCCCATGCACCGCCCGCACATAGCGGGTGGGGTCGGCTTGCGGCACGTTGTGGCTAAAAAAGGTGGGGTGCGCCGCTTGCAGCGTCGGCAATAGCTCTGGGTAACTGTGGCGGTTGGAATTTTGCCAGAACAGCTTGTCGTCGGGGGCGCGGCCGTCAAACCCCCACAGCCCCACCTCTTGCGCCAACGTGCAGCCCAACGGCAGCAGCAGCAGTGGCAGCACGTTGCCCAAATTGGGCAGGGCAAATTGCTGTGTCAAGTCGGCGTGGATGTGGCGGTGACGGCCAATGGGAATGGGAATGAGCCGGTTGGCTACTTCGGCCAGTTCGCGGCGGACGATGGGATCAAAACGGGCAGGGTAAATAAAGAGGGTGTCGCTTTCGCGCAGCCGCGCCAGCAGGTCACGGCGAAAGGCGTGGGCAAAGGGGGTGTGGCCGAAATGGTAAATGCCGTCACCGGCCACAATAAAATGGGGAGCCAAATGATGCCACAGGGCAGCATCGCGGACGATGGTATTGCACACCACGCGGTAGCCATCATTCCAATCCCGTTCACTGGCCGCCGCCAGCGAGGGGCCAGTGCCAAAAAGGTAGCATTTGTTTAGCCCTTCCTGGTGCAGTTGGGCTACGCGGTGGGCAAAAGTTTGCTGGGTAGATGATAGCAACGCACCTTCGTCCGTGTTTGTCCGCGTTCGTCCGCGTCCCATCAAAAAAGGAGAAACAGCATAAGCAGCCAAATCGCACCACTCCCAGCCATCACGGGGATTGCGACGGTAATCTATGTCAAAGACACCGCTGCGCCATTTTTGCACCCAGCGAGGGAGGCGGTCGGAGGTGTCGAAGAGGAGCAACGGCCGTTTATGCCACACCTCCCGCCACCCAACCCGCGCCACCACGCGCACACCCCCAGCAGCCAATGCCGGGGCATAAAACGCCAGCCGGGTTTGCAAATCGGCCGTTTGCGTCGGGGTAATGTCGCGGCTGAGGATGATAACGGCCGTTTTCCCCGTCACCCACTGCCCAATTGCCTGTCCCCTCGCCACCAGCCAGCGTATTATTCTGTTCAGCCAAACACGAAATGTAACCATTCATAGTGGTAATCAGTAACCGGTAATCGGTAATCAGTGAACCCACTGATTACCGATTACTGATTACCGATTACTGTGTAACAAAGATGCTCCTGATCATCGCGCAACTGCTGCCAAATGGGGGCGTAGCCGATGGTTTCAAGGAGGGTGCGGGTCTCAACGGCCGTTCCGCCAAAGTCAGGCAAAAAGAGGGGGTGGAGTTCCAGCATGATCACCCGTGGCCGGGGACCAAATTCACCCGCCAGCAGCCGTTGGCAACCGCGCAGGCAAAGCAGTTCCGCCCCTTCGATGTCAATTTTGAGGACAGTTGGCAGTGGCAGCTCGCTACGCGCAATGGCTTCGTCAAGCGTTTGCGTTGGCACCGTGATTTTGCCCTGTGGTGCGTGGCGGCGGGTTTGCTGCGCCAAGGTGGGGGCACGGCCGGCCACCCCGTCGCTGTAGAGCGTCACACTGCCCGCCCGGTCACTGACGGCCCAGGGCACAAACTGGACGTTGGTGAGTTGGTTGAGAGCCACGTTTTTTTGCAGCGCGGCTCTGGTTTCGGGGTCTGGCTCAAAGGCAACCAGCCGCCCCTGCGGCAGTTTGGTGGCGGCGGCGATGGCGTAGAGGCCAACGCTGGCTCCAATGTCAAACACAACATCGTCAGGACGGATTTGCCCCAAAAAGGCCTGTAGTGCCTCCCGCTCATCGCCATATTGCGCCACGCGGTACCGCTCGACGGGGCTGTGGGTGAGGAAATGGAGGGGAACGGCCGTTAAATCGGTCAAGGTTATTTTTTGCCGCTGCCGCCAGCGACGAACAAGGTGGTGTAGGTTCATTGCGTTGTTGCTGGAGATTGGAGATTAGAGATTATGAACCTTCATCAATCTCCAATCCCCAATCTCTCAATCTCCCATCTTCTGCCAAACCCCGCACAGCACGCCATCTACATGCCCACGGTGAGTAGCCTGGGTGGTGGTTAACGGCCGTTTGCGCCAGGTGACTGCGCCGGGTAATGATGGGCGTTGATGGGCAGGAACGGCCGTTCGCGCCACGCGCCGCCGCCGCAGCCGGTTGACTGCCGCCTTCCCCAGCCGCCGCGCCGTCATGGGGGCCGGATATTCATCATACTGATCCAGATAGTGGCTAAACTGGTATTCGTAATAATCAAGCTGGACGGGCTGCAAAATTGCGTCAAAGCGGCGCACCGTTTGCGCGGAGTAGCAGCGGGCTGACTGTCCCAAAATCAATCTGTCGTGAGAGCCAAAGGGGAAGGTCATGACCAGCTTGCCGCCGGGGCGAAGCAGCCGCGCCAGTTCTTGCACGGCGGCCACATCGCCATCGCTGTCCAAAGCGGGCAGGGTGTCGGCGTTGACCTGGGGGTCGGGCAAGCCGATGTGTTCAATGACGGAAACGGCCAGAATGAGATCAAAGGTGGCAGTGGGCCACGGAAGCTGGCGCACGTCGCCCTGGTGGAAGGTGAGGTTGGTAAACGGCCGTTCTGGTGCATCATAATCGGTGGCGTGGACATCCAGCGGCAGCCGTTCCAACCAATCAATCCACACGCGGTCGGCCTTTACCGTGCCTACATCCAACATGCGCTGGGCATTGCCAAGCTGGGCGGCAGCAAAGGGGTATTCCACGCAGCGGCTGTGAAGCTTGTCCCAACTGCGGTGGAACAGCAGATTTGGCACAATGGCTCCATCGGCATCATATTCATAAAGGGGGACGGTGATTTGGTTGAGGGTCATACGTCGTAAAATTTGTTGTTGGTTACTGGTTATTGGTGATTCGCCCGGAAACACGTTGGGCAAGAAGTTCAACTTCTTCTGAGAAGTTGAACTTCTAAATCCCAAGTTATTAACCAACGAACCCCACGTAGCTCATAATCATGTTACTTGCGGGCGAGCAAGTTGAACAGGCGCACAAGGCTGGCGCGGCGGCGATTTTGGCGGAGCGTTTGCTGCACAAGGGCCGGTGACAGGTCAGGGGGCAAGGCGGGCAGGTTGGTGGGAGAAACGGCCGTTTCTGAATAGCCCAACAGCGTCAGCAGCGGCTGCGCCAGCCATGCCGCCTGCCGCTGTTGCCCCGCCGACAGCCGCTGCCGCCACTGTCCCGTCTGCCCCCTGCGAACGTGATCCGGGTGCTGCTGCTGCATGGTGCCAAAGGCCACATCCTTTTTTACCTGGGCAATCAGGGCTGGAGAAGGCTCCAATTCCAGATAGCGCAGCAGTGCTGCCAACTCACTGTCAAAGGCATGGATCAGCCGTTCGTAAAAGACCAAGTGCATGTTGAGCCGCTGCACATGCGGCAGATAGCCACCTACATGCCCCACCCAATCGCGGATCATTGCAGGCAGCCGCTGGCGCAAATACAGCTTGCGATCTGCCGCGCCGTGGGGAGAAACAAGCTGCATGTAGGGGGTGAAGGCAAAACGCGCCATCGAAATGGCGTGGTCACGCGGGTCGCGCACAATGTAGACGATTTTGTCAAATTTGGGCAGCACCCGTTCGCTGCGAGCACTGTAGGCGGAGTGGCTCCAAACGTGGCTACACGCTGATAAATAGGCATCTATGTCCTCGATGGGCATCCGAAACACGCTACTGACGCGGTAAAAACAGCGATGGCGTTCGATGTCCAACACATCAATATCGGCTTGCTCGCTGTGGCTCAGCGGCCATGTCTGCGCCAGCGGATAAATGGGATGGTTTTGAATAAAGCTGTCCTGCGCCAGGCCAGCGTGGGCCATGACGCTCTGCACAGTTTTGTACAGCCAAAAGTTCCCACTTTTGGGAACACCAATTTGCAGAATTTTCATTTGCTAATGAGGGACACGGACGAACACGGACGAACACGGATGAGTCTACGAAATCTGCAAAATCTTTGATTTTCATGCGTGTTTGTTCACGACGCCTGTCATATCCCGAAAATAGGACGCAGATTGGCCTGATAATCAGGCGATCAGGTCAATCTGCGTCCCATTTCTCCCTAAAGAGTGCCCGAACGGGGTCTGGACGGCAGGTGCTGGCGAAGTTGGGCGATCATGCGGGTCATTTGCTGCCGTTCGGTGAGGAAGAGGGTGGCGGCGTAGAGGATGGTAAAAACGGCCGTTTTCACCAACCCCGTGCGCCAATCTGACCCCAATACGCCGGGCAACAGCAGCGACAATCGCGCCAGCCAGCCCGCCAGCAGCAGTGCCAGCGCCGGCATGGCAAACATCGCCCACAGCGAATAATCCACAAACTCGCCCACCTGCCAGAAAAAGAGCGCAATGCCGACAAAGAGCATCACATCCACCGCCACCGCTACCCCGGCAATACCCCAGCGTGGCCCCAGGGCAAACAGCCCAATGCCCAGCACCACAAGCTGCACCAGCCGCGTCTGCACAATGCGCTCTGGGTAGCCCATGTAGCCAATGAGGCTGGCGGTGGTTAGCTTGAGCGGGTCGAGCAGCGTAAAGATGAGCATCAGGCGAAAGGCGGTCAGCATGGGCAGCCATTTTTCCGTTAATGCCAGCCGGATAAATTCGGGGGCAACGAGTGCCAGCAGCCCGCCAAGAAAAAAGCTGCTGCGAACAAGCAGGGCGTTGGTGCGGAAAAAGGCCTGGGACAGCCGCAGCCGATCATTTTTGAGCGCGGCATAGGTGCCACCGGCCACATCGCTGAGGGGCATGGCAAGAAATTGGCGGGGGGCGGTGGCAAAGTTGTAGGCGCGGGAGTAATAGCCAAGGGGTAAATTGCCCAGGGCCAGCCGCACCCACAGGTCGTCGAGCCGATCTAGCAGTTGATAGAGAACTTGGGCGGCGAAGCCACGCCGGCCGAAATTGAGATAGTAACGAACAATTTGCTGGTTCCAGCCAAAGCGAATGCGCCAGATGGGTTGCCAGAGCAGGTAGCCGATGAGATAAACGGCCGTTACAACCACATCACCCAGCACCAGCACCCAAATGGAGTCATAGAACCAGGCCAGCAGCAGCATGACGATGCTGCTCAACAGCACCCCCAGTGTTTGCACCACGGCAATGCGTCGGTGGGCTACGCGCCGCACAAGAATGGTTTCGACGACTTGTGCCTGGTATTGCCCGGCCATTGCCAGCAGCAGCACCACGTAGGGGGCGGCTTCGCCGGGGCGGGTAAGCCAGGGGAGCAGCAGGAGCATGATACCGACCCAGCCGAAGAGGAACAGTAAACGGAGCGTAAATAAAACGGCCGTTGCCTGCTCTTCGTCCTCGGTTTCGGGGGCGCGGTGGATGAAGGCCCCGGACAGCCCAAAGCTGGTGGTGGTGACGGTGAGGGCGATGATGACGCGCAGCCCGGCGTAGCTGCCAAAAAGTGCCACGGGCAGCCAGCGGGTGAGAAGGAGCATACGGGTGAGATTAACGGCCGTTTGCACCCCCTTCGCCGCCGCATTCCACCCCACCGATTGGATCGTTCGCTGTGCCAGGGACATGGGAGGAAGTAATCGGTAATCAGTTATCAGTTATCAGTACTGATTACCGATTACCAATTACTGATTACCGATTACCGATTACCGATTACCGATTACTGATTACTGATTACCGATTACCGATTACCAAACGCATCCACGCCACCGTCTCCCGCAACCCCTCATCAAAGTTGGTAGTGGCGCGGAAGCCAAAGCGGTCGGCGGCACGACTAGTGTCGAGGGCGCGGCGGGGCTGGCCGTTAGGCTTGCTGGTGTCCCACACAATGCGCCCGGTGAATCCAGTTAGCGCGGCAATTTTTTCCAGCAAATCCTTGATGCTGATTTCAAACCCCGACCCCAAATTCACAGGGTCGCTGCTGTTGTAACGTTCGCTTGCCAGCAGAATTCCTTCCACGGCATCGGCCACATACAAAAATTCCCGCGTGGGCGAGCCATCGCCCCAGGCCACCATCTCTTCTACCCCCTGCGCCTGTGCCTCCAAACATTTGCGGATAAGGGCAGGGATGACATGGGAGGTTTGTAAATTCATGTTATCGCCAGGGCCGTAGAGGTTGACGGGCAGCAGGAAAACGGAGTTGTAGCCATATTGTTCGCGGTAGGTTTGGCTTTGCACCAGCAGCATCTTTTTTGCCAGCCCATACGGGGCATTGGTTTCTTCGGGGTAGCCGTTCCACAAATCTTCCTCGCGGAAGGGAACGGGGGTGAATTTGGGGTAGGCGCAAACGGTGCCGATGGCGACAAATTTGTCTACCCCGGCACGCCAGCTTTCGTGCAGCAACTGCACGCCCATCATGAGGTTGTCATAGAAAAATTCGGCCGGCCGCTCCCGGTTCGCCCCAATCCCCCCGACCAAAGCCGCCAGGTGGATGATGAGGGTGGGTTGAGTGTCATTGAGAAGGTCGAGAACGGCCGTTTGTTCCCGCAAATCATACACCTCCTTGCGCGGAACAAACACCTCAGCCGCACCCCGCGCCTTCAACCCGGCCACCACATGCTGCCCCAAAAAGCCACTCCCACCCGTCACCACAACCCGCTGGTTTTCCCAAAAATTCATGCTAAACCTCCAAAGAAAGAGATTAGGAGATTAAGAGACTAAGAGACTAAGAGATTGAGAGACTCAACCAGTCTCCCAGTCTCCAATCTCCAATCTCTAATCCCCCAATCTCTCAATCTCCAATAACGCCCGCAACTGCGACACGACCATTGCCATCGCCACTTGATTACGCCCGCCACCAGGGATGATAATGTCAGCGTGGCGTTTGCTTGGCTCCACGAATTCCAGGTGCATGTTTCGCACCGTTGCCAAATATTGCCCCACCACCGACTCCAAATCCCGCCCCCGCTCCGTAATATCCCGCTGCAAACGGCGAATAAAGCGCACATCGGCATCGGTGTCTACGTAAATTTTGATGTCCATGAGCGCACGCAGGGCTGGCTCGGCAAAAATCAGGATACCATCAATCAAAATAATGGGAGCCGGCTCCACCCAAATCACCTCATTGGTACGGCGATCATGGGTAAAGTCGTAGATGGGCATCGGAACCGCTTGCCCCCGCAAAAGCTGCTGCACGTGGGCAACCAATAGCTCGGTCTCCAGCGAATCGGGGTGGTCATAATTCGGCCGTTCGCGCCCCTCCACAACGGGAATATCACGATAATAGGCATCATGGGGCAAATAGGCCACGCGCTGCGCCCCCACCGTTTGCAGCACCGTCTGCGCGACCGTTGTTTTGCCAGAGGCGGTGCCGCCCGCCACCCCAAATACAATTGATTTTTGTCTACTCATCGTTGTACCAAATTCAGCAGGCCACGATAACACCAAACCAGCCGCCAAATCTATCAATTGATTGACAATATTGACCCAATTTTGGGTTGGGCAATTGTAGCCGAGGTGGGGTAAACAAAAAAGCTGCCGGAGCGGCAGCCTTCGTGTGAAGCCACCCATGGGACTTGAACCCATAACCTACGCTTTACGAAAGCGTTGCTCTGCCAATTGAGCTAGGGTGGCGAACGGGTGGAATTATAACAAGGACGGGGGGCGGTGGCAACAGCTTTTTTTGGCTGGGTTGGGGCTTTCTGCTAAACTGCGGCTAGCTGGGAAGAGGTACACGTAGGACAAGTTTGCAAACTTGTCCTACAGGTCAGGGAAACGATTATGCAACAATATCTGGATTTGCTGCGCCATGTCGTGGATAGCGGCGTTTGCAAAGAGGATCGAACGGGGGTGGGGACGTTAAGCGTGTTTGGCTACCAAATGCGCTTTGACTTGGCCGATGGCTTCCCCATCGTCACCACCAAAAAGCTGCACCTGCGCTCAATCATTCACGAACTGCTTTGGTTTTTGCGGGGCGACAGCAATGTTCAATATCTACACGAAAACAGAGTAACGATTTGGAATGAGTGGGCAGATGAAAGCGGGGAGTTGGGGCCGGTGTATGGGGTGCAGTGGCGGTCGTGGCCGGGGCCAAACGGCCGTTCCATTGACCAAATCACCAACCTTATCCACAGCCTGACCCACAACCCCAACTCCCGCCGCCACATCGTTTCGGCGTGGAACGTGGCCGACGTGGACGAAATGGCGCTGCCGCCGTGTCATTGCCTGTTTCAATTTTATGTGGCAAACGGCCGTTTATCCTGCCAACTGTACCAACGCTCCGCCGACCTCTTCCTCGGTGTCCCCTTCAACATCGCCTCCTACGCCCTGCTCACCCACATGGTCGCCCAGGTAACGGGGTATGAACCAGGGGAATTTATCCACACCTTTGGCGACACCCACATCTATCTCAACCATTTGGAGCAGGTAGACGTTCAGCTCTCCCGCCAACCACTTCCCTTGCCCACGTTGCAACTTAACCGTGACGTACAAAATATTTTCGATTTTCGCTACGAAGATATTGCCCTTATCAACTACCAATCCCATCCACGCATCGCTGCGCCGATTGCCGTGTGAAGAAATAGTGGGGCGTAGGGAGTGGGGTGTTGCCCTACGCCCTACGCCCCACTCCCCAAACCCCACAACTATGCACATCTCACTGGTTGCCGCTATGGACAAAAACGGGGTGATTGGGGTAAACGGCCGTTTACCCTGGCACCTTCCCGATGAAACCAAACACTTCCGCGCCGTCACCATCGGCAAGCCCCACATCATGGGGCGCAAAACGCTGGAATCTATCGGCCGGCCGCTGCCCAAACGCCCCAACATCATCCTCACCCGCGACCCCAACTACCGGTTCGACGGCTGCATCATTACCCACACAGTCGCCGAAGCCCTGGCGGCGGCAGGCGATGTAGCAGAAGTGACAATTGGCGGCGGCACAGACATCTTTGCTCTCTTTCTGCCCATCGCCACCCGCCTGTACCTGACCTTTGTGGAAGCAGAAGTAACGGGCGACACCTTTTTCCCGCCGTGGAGCCGGGATGAATGGGTAGAGGTCAGCCGCGACTATCATCCTGCCGATGACCGCCACGCCTACGCCTTTACCATGCTGCTGTTTGAGCGCAAGCGTATTGATGAATAAGCAGACCCACTTTCTTTGGTACGCTGTGCGTATGCTGTTGTTTACCGCTGTGGCTGGGCTGATGGGCTGCCAAACGGCCGTTATTACCACCACCACTCTCATCACGCCAACGGCCGTTTCCCAGCCCCTCCCCACCCTTGCTGCCATCGCTGCCGCCGCCACGTCAACACCCACATTGGCTCCCACCCAAACAGCCACGCCAACACCCACATTGGCTCCCACCCAAACAGCCACCCCCACACCCACGGCCACCAACACTGCCACGCCAACGCCGCAACCCGTTGGCACACCGGTAGACCGCACCTGCCCCGACCCAGCCCCGCTGCGCCCGCCCTATGACCGCTACTATCTGCCGTTTGAACGCTGGCCGAAGCCTGACCCGGCGGTGGAAACGCCCCACTTCTGGCTGGCGCATCCTTTTGCCGGGGGCGACCGGCTGCTATTTAACCAGGATTTTCCTTATGGTTGGGACAATAACGGCCGTTTACTCCTCCACAACGGCGTTGACGTGGCCGAACCGCTGGGAACCCCCCTGCTGGCCGTTGCCGATGGCACCATTATCATTGCCCAGGCCGATGAAGCCGAGCTATACGGCTGGCGCTGCGATTGGTACGGCCATCTGGTGGTACTGCTGCTTGACGAAACGTGGAACGACCAGCCCGTCTATGTGCTTTACGGTCACGTTCTCAACATCACCGTGGAAGCCGGGCAGCGGGTAAAGCAGGGGGAACAGGTAGCCGAGGTTGGGTTTGGCGGCGCGGCCGTTGCTCCCCATCTGCACCTGGAAGTGCGCGTGGGCAGCAACACCTTTGGCTCCACCCGCAACCCGGCACTCTGGTTCTCGCCCTCCCCCCGGCGTGGCCTCATTGTCGGGCGGCTGGTTGGCCCACAAGGGCAAGCGTGGCAAGGGGTGGATTTGCATCTACAGGGCGTGGACAACAGCGAAGAAAGCCGCACCACCTGGAGCTATCTGGGCGATCCTGACCATTTGGCGAACCCTGACGAAGGGTTTGGCGAAAATTTTGTCTTTGCCGATGTGCGCCCTGGGCAATATGAGCTATTGGTCACGTTGCAGGGTGTCGAGTATAACTTACCGGTAACAGTGACGGGTGGGGAAATAACGGCCGTTGAGCTAATCACTGAACCGCTTCAAGAAACGAACAATTGAGCATTGGGGCGTTCCCTAATGCGCTGTCTATAAACCGGGGTCAACCATGACACGTAAACATTTGTTGGTAACTACTTCTATTGTTTTAGTGCTGGCGTTACTGGTGCTGCTGCAAACGCAGCTAACGGCCAAGTCGGCTGATTGGGTGCGGCTGCTGCCGCTGGCGGCGCAAACGGAACCGCCGGGAACGCTGGATGAGGCACTGCAAATTACGCATGGGCCTATGAGTGGGGAGGTGACGGCAGAAACGGCCGTTCTCTGGGCACGCGGCAGCGAGGCGGGCGAACTCCGCTTTGAACTGGCTTCCACCGAGGCGTTTACCGACACGCTGGCTGTTAGCATTGCGCTGATAGATGAAACAACTGATTTGACGGGAGAAACGGCCGTTAACGACCTGGAACCCGGCACCCTTTACCACTACCGCGTCACTCTCACCGTTGGCGACAGCCGCAGCGAATACACCACCGGCCAGTTCAAAACCGCCCCCGCTGCCGAAGCCGAAAACGCCGCCTTCAGCTTTGTCTTTGGCTCCTGCCTCGGCGGGCAAGGGTATTGCCGCGACCCCGAAACAGGCTGGTTTATTTTTGAAACCATGCGGCTGGAACAGCCCGACTTTATGATTCTGACCGGCGACACCATCTATGGCGACAGCACCTGCACCGAACCAAACAATGTCCCCGGCTCCGAAGGCCCCTTTGCCGACCTCGACGGCTTCCGCAGCCGCTACCGCTACCATTTGGAAGACGAAAACTACGCCACCTTTTTGCGCCAAACCCCCGTTTACGTCACCTGGGACGACCACGAGGTAATTGACGATTTCGGCGGCCCCGCCCTCAGCCGCTTTAATCCACAGCTTTTTGCCGATGGCAGCCAGGCGTTTTTTGACTATTGGCCCCTGTCAGCCAATGCCGATGGCGAAAACCAGATTTACCGCAAAATTTCCTACGGCCCCCAAGCCGATATTTTTATGCTCGATACCCGCTCCTACCGCGACCCCAACGTCAATTGGGACCCCAACCCGCGCACGCTAACCCCCAAAACCATGCTGGGTGCCGAGCAGTTTGCCTGGCTGCAAGACGGGCTGGCAAGCTCCACCGCCACCTGGAAATTTATCGTCACCTCCACGCCGCTTTCCTACCCCACCGGCTTCCCCCAGCCCGAAGTGGACGGGCGCGACGGCTGGGCCAACTATAGCGAACGTTCCGGCTACGAGACAGAGCTGATGTCGCTGATCTTCTTTGTCACAGCCCACGATATAGACAATGTGGTTTTCCTCACCGGCGACACCCACTACCCCTTTGCCCTCAGCTATGACCCCGACCGCGACGGCACGGCCAACTTCCATGAATTTGGCTCCAGCCCCATCAGCGCCATCAACCTGCCCCCCGTTGCCATCCCTGACCCGACGTTTAATCCCACTGTGCTTTATGCCGAAGGGGAATTCCAGGGGACGCTGTTCAACTTTGGGCAGGTGCAGGTGGATGAAGCAGGCAATCTGACGTTCCGCGTGGTGGACAGAGAGGGGACGGAGCGATTTGCCACGACGCTGGAGCCGAAGAGTGGCGGTTAGCGATTGGAGATTGGTGGGTGTCAATCTCCAATCTCCAATTAACCAATCTCCTACTGTCCAAAACGGCCGTTTCCGAGTACTATTCTGTACTTGGCGGCCTGTCGGAAAAAGAAAATGGATGAGCGGATAACGCGGATCGGAGCGGATTTTCGCGGATAAAAAAATCCGCGTTTATCCCGATAAAGATGCGCCAGCCGCGCATCTATTCAGACCTCTCCGACAAGCTCCTAAAGAAGAAAATCTTGTTGTACCGACCTGCTAATCGCCCCACCATGAATGCCCCCCGCATTCTGCTTGCCCTGGCCGCCTTTCTGCTTATTTTGCTGGCCTGGTGGTTTGTTTTTGCTGCCCAAACAGGGCTAACCACACGCCACCTGATGCAAGACGGGGTGCCAATGCAATTTATCTTCCCCAGCGACGGGGATGATTTGCCGGGGGTCGTGGTTGCCCACGGCTTTGGCGGTTCGCGCCAGCTCATGCTAGGATACGGCCACGTGTTGGCTCACGCCGGTTTTGGCGTGTTGCTGCTCGATTTTCCCGGTCACGGGGCCAACGCTACCCCCTTCAGCCGCAGCAACAGCGACAGCCTGCAACAAGCCCTCGCCACCGCCCGCGATGTGCTAATTCGCCAACCGGAAATTGCGCCGGGGGATGTGGCCCTGCTGGGGCATTCGATGGGCAGCGGGGCGGTGATGCAGGCAGCTATTGCCAACGAAGCGGAGTATGACGCCACGATTGCCGTTTCGCCAACTGATGCCCCGGTAACGGCCGTTTCTCCCCGCAACCTCCTCCTGCAAGCCGGGCAATTTGAGCCAGGGTTTGTCGCCAATGCCCAAATGCTGCTGGCCCAGGCCGGGGGGGAAAACAGCGACTTCGCTGCTGGCACGGCACGGCTGTTTGTGCAAGTACCCAGTGTGGAACACATCACCATTTTGTTTAGCCCCGTCAGCCACGCCGCTGCCCAGCAATGGCTGGAACGTGTGTTTGGCGTGCAGCGGGAAAGTGGCTACCAGGATGTGAGAATGGCCTGGTATCTGGTGCATTTGGGGGCGTGGCTGGTGCTGTTAACGGCCGTTTCCCCCCTTCTCCCCCACGACGAACCCCGCAGCCGCAGCCGTCGCACCCCGCTGCACTGGCTCGGCCTGCTCATTGCCCCACCCCTCGCCAGCGGCATCCTGCGGCTGTTGGAACAATTCATCCGCACGGACAACCTCGCCAACATTCTGGTTGGCAGCACCCTGGGCATCTGGTTCTTCATCTTTGGCGCAATCTGGCTGCTGGTCGGCTTTCGCCCGCCTCGTTTCACCTTCTCCGGTGTATTCTGGGGGATCATCCTCTTTGGGCTGCTCTGGTTTGCCTTTGGGGCGCTGGCACAATTTGTCTGGCTGCCCTGGCTGCTCATTCCGGCACGGCTGCTGCGCTGGCCGGCTTTGGCAGCAACCGCGTTTCCCTGGCTATTGGCGGCCGGCATCGCCCAGGCGGGCGGCAACTTTTGGCGACGGCTGGGCTGGTGGCTGTGGCAATCCCTGTTTATCGGCGGCGGCATCCTGCTGCTTATCAACCTCGTCCCCAATCTTGGCATTCTGATCCTCATCCTGCCTCTCTTCCCCGTTGTCTTTGCCATCCTCGCCATTGCCAATGCCGCCATTGACAAGCCGTGGGCCTACGCCATCGGCGGCTCCCTCTTTTTTGGCTGGATGCTTCTGGCCTACTTCCCGCTTACGGGCTAAAATTTACCTTATGCTTTTTGTTGATAACCAAAACATCACCGACCCGCGCCGCAATTTGGCGCTTGAAGAGTTTTTGCTGCGCCATGTGCAGGTGGAAGAGCCAATCCTGCTCTTTTATATCAATGAGCCGTCGGTCATTATGGGGCGCAACCAAAACAGCGCGGAAGAAATTGACCCCGATTTTATCAAGGACAACGGCATCCATGTGGTGCGGCGGCTGTCGGGCGGCGGGGCAGTTTATCACGACCTGGGCAACCTCAACTTTAGCTTTATTACCAACGCCCAGGAAGATTTGCACAATTTTGCCAAGTTTACCGACCCGGTAGTACGGGTACTGCGTGAATTGGGGGTGCAAGCGGAACTGCGCGGTAAGAGCGACATTTTTGCTGATGGCAAAAAGATTTCGGGTAATGCCCAATATGCCAGTGGCGGGCGCATGTTTAGCCACGGCACGCTGCTGTTTGACACCAGCATTGAGACGATGCTGCGGGCGTTAAACCCGCGCCAGGGGCAGATTGAGTCGCGGGCGGTGCAGTCGGTACGCAGCTTTGTCACCAATATCCGCGAGCTGCTGCTGGTTGACAACAACATTTACCAACTGCGGCAGGCACTACTGAACGGCATTTTTGGCGCAGAACCCATTCCGACGTATGACCTCAGCGAGGCGGAATGGGCGCAGGTGGGGCAAATTGCGGCGGAAAGGTATGAAACGTGGGCGTGGAATATCGGCCGTTCGCCCAAATTTAACCGGCGCAAGGATGCTCAACTGCCGGTTGGCAAGATTGATGTGCGGCTGGATGTGGTGCAGGGGGTTATTGAAGGCGTGAAAATTTATGGCACCTTTTTTAGCCACCGCGATATTTTTGAACTGGAGAAGCAGTTGGTGGGGGTACGGTATGAACGAGAGGCATTAACGGCCGTTCTTGACACCATCAATCTCGCCGCCTACTTTGGTGATCTAGACAAACAAACCTTTTTGGAGCTTTTATACTAATGCTACCCTCCCGTCTACAGGAAATTGTTGACGACTTCAGCTACTGCGTCGGCGAAGAAAAACTGGAATATCTGCTGGATTTGGCAGAGCAACTACCCGACCTGCCAGCCTGGCTAAAAGGCAAACAAGGTGACATGGATCAGGTACATGAGTGCATGTCACCCGTTTTTATCTTTGCCGAAAAACATCCCAACAACACGTTTTCCTTCCACTTTGACATCCCCCCGGAAGCACCCACCGTGCGCGGTTTTGCTTCGGTGCTGCAACAAGGCATGGCTGGCACCACGCTGGCACAGATTGAAGCCGTTCCCAACGAATTTTATCTGCAAATGGGGCTGCAATCGGTGCTAACAGGGCAGCGGCTAAACGGCATTAGCGCCATTCTAGCCCACATGAAAACGCTGGCGCGGGAAGAATAAGGTTTTCTGGTTCTTCAGGCATTCGTGGAGCCACCCCAAATTGTATTGTCGAGGCATGCCTCGACAATACAATTTGTTCCGTCAACCCCATGATATCCCAAAGACCCGGTTTTTCCCTCAAGATTTACACAAGAAGTTCAACTTCTCGGAAGAAGTTGAACTTCTAAATGGGCAATGTCTATGCCTGTCGGTAAAACCACATCAAGCGCACCTGTCAAGGACGCTTATTCCCCACCAGGGTTCAGTTCAACCGAAATCTTGCTAAAGCCAGCACCCGTCGTGTCGCCATCAATGCCTTCAAGCGCAGCGGCGGCCAGGTCGGTGCGGAAAGCACCTGCATCAGGGGCGGCGCTCAGCACGCCACCTTCAATAGCAACATTGACCGTTTGGTCATACAGTGCCTGATCCATCACGCCAATGCCGTTGGGCGACGGCCAAATCAGAGCGTTGACCTCGTTAAGCTGCCAGCGCATGTGGCTTTCGCCTAGCGTTGGGCCGGCGTTTAGCACATGCTGCACACAGGCATCCAAATTGTCGCGGCAGAACATCCAGCCCCGGAACGTAGCTCGCAAGAACTTCTCAGCAATGGCATCGTTACCATCCTGGCTAATCCATGAGTCAGTAACCCAAACTGCATCTTGCAGCATCGCCGTGCCGACCTGGTTAAAGTCAATCACATTGAGGTCTTCGGGCTGATACAGCTCGCCTGTCGCCGGGTTTTCTGCTTCCAGCACCTGGGCATACTCGTTATAGATCATCGCCTCAGCCGCGTCAATTTCGCCTGTCAGCAGCAGCGTCATGTCAAAGGGCTGGATGACGATGTTGACATCACTTTCGGGGTCAAGTCCCTCTTTCCGCAGAGCGGCAAACACCTCATGCTCGTTACCAAAGTCCCAGACACCCACATTACGACCAGCCAAATCGGCCACGGAGGTGATGCCAGAATCCTTGAACGATACTTCCAGGGTGCCGCTGCGCTGGTAAATTTGGGCAATGTTGACCAGATCGGCTCCGGCTTCGCGGGATTCGAGGGCTTTGGGAACCCAGGCGGTGCAGAATTCGGCGCCGCCGTTGACGCATACCTGCTGTGGCACAATGTCGGGTGCGCCTTCGAGGATGGTGACATCTAGCCCTTCTTCTTCGTAGTACCCTTCTTCAAGGGCGGCGTAGTAGCCAGCAAACTGGGATTGGGCGACCCATTGGAGTTGGACACGAACGGCCGTTGGTTCCCCACCGCCACTGCACGCCGACAAAACAAAGACACCAAAAACAAGCATTAAGACAAACACAACCAATTGCTTTTTCATCTTCTCAGAATCTCCTCAAAAGTTTTGTAAACAGTATTCGGTAAACGGTAAATAGTTCGTTCGTGGGTTTGTATCACCTCCTTTAGGTTTGAGATTAGAGATTAGAGATTGGAGATTAGAGAGTGACAATCTCCAACCTCCAATCTCCAGTATTACACTTCCTGCCCCTTTGACCAGGGCGTGACCCACCGTTCCACCAGCAGCACAATGGTATACAGGGTGATGCCGATGAGGCTGGCGACGAGGATGGCGGCCCAGGTGTTGGCAAAGCGCAAAACGGCCGCTTCCTGCGTCACATATTTTCCCAAGGTGTTGCGTTCCGCGCCAAAAAAGTCGGCTACAATGGCTCCGATCATGCTGAGGACGCTGGCGACGCGCAGGGCGCTGAACAGGTAGGGCAGGGCGTTGGGAACGCGCAGCGAGAGCAGCACTTTGAGCGGGCTGGCGGCGTAGGAGTGCATGAGTTCCAATGCTTCTGGCTGGACTTCGGTGAGGCCGCGCACGGTGTTGATGAGGACGGGGAAGAAGACCATGACGGAGACGATGACCATCCAGGAGAATGGGTTGAGGGGGCCAAACCAGTTGAACATGATGGGGGAGAGGGCGATGATGGGGACGGAGTTGGCGGCGATGGCAAAGGGCATCATGGCTTCGCGCAGGCTGACAAAGCGGGCGGTGATGAAGGCCATGAGGATACCAACGGCCGTTCCCATCACAAACCCACCCACCGCGCTGCGCGTGGTAAAAAAGATGCGCGGCGCAATCACCGGCCACTCGCTGATAAGCGAGGCGACGATGCTGCTGGGGCGCGGTAGCAAAAATTGCTGGATGTTGAACAGCCGCACCAGCAGTTCCCAAAGAGCCAACACCGCCACCGCCACCACAATCGTTGGCAGGTAGTAGCGCAGTCGTTCAATTAGTTTGGAGTCGTTGTGGGTTTGCATTCCTCACCTTTTATGACATGAGGATGCCATTTTTTGCATAATCTGTGATTAAAGAGTTGCCTTCTTCCCATTCTTCAGGTGTAAAAGCAGAGGCTTCAATGGGGGCAGAAACTTCGTAGATAGCATCGGTTAGAATGTCAATTCGCTCCCAGTAGCTCTTGTTGACAAAGCTGGGTGAAATAACAACCAGATCGATATCGCTGTCTTCACGCGCCGTGTTTGTAGCATGTGAACCAAACAAAATCAGCTTTTCGATTTTTATATTGGCAGTTGTCAGGGCTTTTTCAAACTGTTTTACTGTTTTGATAACTGTTCTTTGATCCATTATTCAATCTCAGCCTGGAACGCATCGCGGAGGCTTTCACGAACGGCCGTTACATACCCATAATACGCCTCCGATTCCCGCGTTTCAAACAGGCGCGGGTGGGGCAGGTCTACGTTGATAATATCCTTGATGCGCCCCGGCCGCGCCGACATCACCACCACCCGCGTAGACAAAAAGACCGCTTCGGCAATGCTGTGGGTCACAAACAGCACCGTCGTTTGCGTTTGCCGCCAAATCCGCAGCAACTCCATATTCATCCGGTCGCGGGTAAACTCATCCAGCGCCCCAAACGGCTCATCCATCAGCAGCAGCGGCGGCTCAAACGCCAGCGCCCGCGCAATCGAAGCCCGCTGCTGCATCCCGCCGGAAAGCTGCCCTGGATAATGGTTGCCAAACCGCCCCAACTCCACCATTTCGAGCATCTTTTGCGCTCGTTGCTCCTGTTCGGCTGCCCCATACCCCATAATTTCCAGGGGCAACTGCACATTTTTCTTGATGGTGCGCCATTCATACAGCGTCGCTGCCTGAAAGACAAAACCATATTCCCGGTTCAACCGCGCCTCCTGCGGCGATTTGCCATTGACCACCACCGTGCCGTTGGTTGGCTCCGTCAGGTTGGCGATGAGGCGCAGCAGCGTGGATTTGCCGCAGCCCGATGGCCCAATAAAGGAGACAAATTCCCCCGGCTGGATTTCCAGGTTGATGTCTTTGAGGGCAATCACCTCTTCGCCGCTGCCCACGTTAAAAATTTTGTTTGCCGCTGAGATAGAAATAACGGGTTTGTTGTTCATTAGCGTTCTCGTGTGACGGTAAAACCGCGCAGGGTAACTTGTTCAACCAGGCTGACAAGGCCAAAAAAGAGCATCCCCACCAGCGAGGCCATGATAATCGCCGCCCACAGCTTTTCCGGCTCCGAGGCGTAGTTGCCGCTGGCGCGAAGAATGGCCGCTGCCAGCCCGTCGCTGCGGCTGGACGGCAGTTCGCCGACGATGGCACCGACGACGCAGGCGGTAGACGCGACCTTGAGCGCGGAAAAAATGTAGGGCAAGGCCGATGGGAGGCGCAGCTTCCACAAAATGGTGGATTTGGAAGCGGCGTAGGAGCG
>WBZL01001005.1_pt1 | contig 30783 bp, 21 predicted proteins | sample 5204291 | NCBI WGS metagenome assembly WBZL01 (sample SAMN12344345, study PRJNA552823) | activated sludge metagenome | biome: Activated sludge suspended growth; feature: Nitrification reactor; material: Wastewater; isolation source: activated sludge from nitrification reactor of wastewater...
GATGTCCTCGTCGTGCGTGCTGACCAGGAACATCGTGCCGTTCTCGCGGCAGAGCTCCCGCATCAGCCCCAGCACCTCCTCCCTGGTCTCGTGGTCGAGGTTTCCGGTCGGCTCGTCGGCCAGGACGATGTCCGGGGCATTCATCAAGGCGCGTGCGATGGCCACGCGCTGCTTCTGGCCCCCCGAGAGCTTCGGCGCCCGGAACTCCAGTCGATCGCTCAACCCAACTCGCCGCAGCAGCTCGTCTGCGCGTGCGCGAACCGCGCCGGGCTTGCCGCCGGACACCGCCACCGTGCGCAGGGCGGCCGGCGAGTAGCTGGGGATGAGCTTCCTTGCCGACGGCGGCCTTGGGGTGGCGGTGCCGATCCAGCACCCGGCGGCGCAGCGGCCCGGGTTCGCCTTCCGCCGCTGCACGATCAGTCGTTAGTCCACCAGGTCGACGACTGCAGGTCGACCAGCGCCCGCCGACGGCGCGGTCAGTCGCTGCGGGCCGCGTCTTGCAGCCAGCGTGCGCGTACGTGCTCGAGGAACTGGTGCACCCCACGCGCCACGGCCTGCGCGCGCGGGGAGCGCGCGTCGTCGAACCCGTGGTAGCCCCCACGGACCTCGGCCAGCAGCACGGGGGCGCGCGAGACGGCCTGCAGTCGCGTGGTGAACTGCCGGGCGCCCTCGACCAGTGCCAGCGCATCGTGGGTGCCGCTGACGATCAGCACGGGAGGGGCACCTGCGTGCACGAAGGTGGACGCTACCATGCCGGCCCACGCGGCCGGGTCGGCCTGGCGCTCCGGAGGCAACACGTTGGTGCGCAGGTGACGCACCAGCAGGTGGTTCATGTCGGAGAAGTCGTAGTCCTCGAGGCCGGCGTAGTATGGGACGGCAGCCTGCACCCTTGTGTCCGCGCCCTCAAAGCCCGGCTGCAGGGTCGTGTCCCCTGCTGTGAGGGCGAGGTAGAGGCTCAGGTTGCCACCCGCCGAGCCGCCGGTCGCGACGATGAACGCAGGGTCTCCACCGTACTCGGCGATGTGCTCGCGGACCCAGGCCACGGCGCGCTTGGCATCGACCAGTGGAGCGGGCCAGCGCGCTTGCGGCGCGAGCCGATAGTTGATCGTGACCACCACCCAGCCGGCGCGGGCCATGCGGTGCAACAGCGGCCGCGCCGAGAGGTTCTTCCGGCCTGAGGCATAGCCGCCGCCATGCATGTGCAGCAGCACGGGGCGTGCGGACCCGAGGGGGCCGGCGGGGCGCAACACGTCGAGCAGGTTTCGCTCCCCATGCTCGCCGTACGAGATGTCGGCCACCGTCTCGATGCCATACGGGTCGAAGTTCAGGGGGCGCGCCCAGTCGGCGAAGGTCACCGGGGCGGTGGCGGCTGCCCGCGGGCCGGCCGGAATTGCGTCGAGGAAGGTCGGGCCGAGCCCGGCCTCGAGGACGCGCTGCAGGCGCGTTGGTTCGCCGGCTGCGAGGACCAACCCGCGCGCGAGCAGGGCGACCGCAGCGAACGAGAGCCCAACCGCGATGCGACGCCCCGGCGAACGAAGACCGCCGCGGGCGAACAGGAGCAGCACGACCACCAGCGCGATTCCGATCATGGGTCCCGCGAGTTCACTCCCGGGCTGCGCGATGACATCCCAGTATCCTCGCACGGGGTCGAGGCCCCCCGGCCCGGTGTATCGGGTGCTGGCGACGACGGCGAGGATGAGCCACAGCAGCCCGAATGCCAGCCCAAATCCGGTAAGCAGGCGATTGGGCCGCGCAGGTTGCGGTGGTGTCATGCGCCCTTCACCCGTCCGTCGCGGATCCGCATCACGCAGGGCATGCAGGTGCAGCACATCGTCGCGCGCTCGCGGACGCGCAGGCTGTCCGGCCGCAGCGGGAGTGTGGGGTGCATCATGTGGTCCAGGGCGTTGAAGACCGGTGGGCGGAGTATAGCCCCCACGGCCGCTGTCCCACGAGCCCGCATGGGGGGGCGGCGCGCCCGCCATCGCTCCGCCGCGGGATGGACAAGCCGAACGGCACGCCTACAACTTGCCGCGCACGTCCCTCCCGTCCTGCCGATGACTGTGTTCCGCCGATGGTCCACGTGGGCTGCCTGCGTGGCGCTCGCCCCGCTGCTGCTGCCCGCACAAGCCCCGATTGCCCGGGCGCGCATCGATTCGGTCTTCGCCCGTTACAACCGGACGAACGGCCCCGGGTGTGCCGTGGGCGTCTATCGCAATGGCGAGGTGGCGTTTGCGCAGGGCTATGGCATGGCCGACCTCAACCAGGGGATCGCCATCTCGCCCAGGACGGTCTTCTACATTGCCTCGACCTCCAAGCAGTTTGCCGCCGCGAGCCTGCAGCTGCTCGTCGCACAGGGCAAGGTGTCGTTAGGCGATCCGCTCCAGAAGTACATTCCGGAGATGCCGGCGTACGCCACCGGCGTCACCCTGGCCCACGTCCTGCATCACCTGAGCGGGATCCGGGACTACCTCGGCCTCTGGGGACTCTCGGGCCGCTCGGGGAGCGACGAGATTCCCGAAGAGGCTGCCCTCGAGCTCATCACCCGCCAGCAGGCGTTGGATTTCGCGCCGGGATCGAGGTGGTCGTACAGCAACTCCAACTACTTCCTGATCTCGCTGATCGTGAAGCGCGTGAGCGGGATGTCGCTCCGCGCCTTTGCCCAGGCGCACATCTTCGGGCCGCTGGGAATGACGCAGACCCACTTCCACGACGACAAGAGCGAAGTGGTGCCGCATCGGGCCGAAGGGTACGAGCCCGACGGGAAGGGCGGCTATCGGGTGGTCCGCACGAGCTTTGCGCTGGTGGGCGATGGCGGGCTGTACACGACGGTCGAGGACCTGGCGCGCTGGGACGAGACCTTCTTCAACAACCGGCTGTCGGGCGGCGGCCCGGCATTCATCCAGCGCCTCACGACGCCCGGTGTGCTGAACACGGGCGACGCGACGGACTATGCATCGGGGCTCTTCATCCGTCCCTACCGGGGGCAGCCCACCATCAGCCATGGCGGGTCGTTCATCGGGTATCGCGCGGAGTTGCTGCGCTTCCCGGCCCAGCACACCTCGGTGGCGGTGCTCTGCAATGACTACACGGCGGCATCAGAAGCGATGGCCACGCAGGTGGCGGACGTCGTGCTCGGCCCGGTGCTGTCGGATGCGGGAGCGGGAGCGGAAGCGCCGGCGCGTCGGGTGGCAGCTGCGGTGCTGCAACGATACCGCGGCCGGTATGAGGTCCTTCCCGGTGTGGCGGCGGTCATCATCCCGGTGGGCGACACCCTGTCGGCGTCGGTGCTCGGGATGACGGTGCCGATGACGCCGGTGGACGACTCCACGTTCACGACGGCGGCGTTGCCGGGGACATTTGCGTTCCGGCGTTTGACGGACGGCGGCTACGGACTGCAGGCCGCCGGGCTGGGGATGACGGCGCCGGGCGCCGCGTTAGGCGAGGTGCCGGTCCTGTCGGCGGAGGACCGAGGCGGGATCGTGGGGCGCTACCAGAGTGACGAGCTGCTGGCGACGTTCGCGGTGCGCGACACGAACGGGGTGCTGGAGGTTCGCGGTGGGTGGGGGACCTGGATGCCGATGGCACCGTTCGCCCGTGGCGCCTTCTCGGTGGCAAACGGCAAGTTGACGGTGGAGCGGGATCGCAGCGGGCGCGTTACCGGGATGCGCCTCGACGCCGGCCGAATGCAGGGCATCACGCTGGTGCGCCTCGCGAGCAGTCGTTAGGCGACCCCGGTCGACTTCACCCTGCCGTCGAGGATCCGTACCACCCGGTCGCTGCGCGCCGCGATGTCCTCGTCGTGCGTGCTGACCAGGAACATCGTGCCGTTCTCGCGGCAGAGCTCCCGCATCAGCCCCAGCACCTCCTCCCCGGTCTCGTGGTCGAGGTTTCCGGTCGGCTCATCGGCCAGGACGATGTCCGGGGCATTCATCAAGGCGCGCGCGATGGCCACGCGCTGCTTCTGGCCCCCCGAGAGCTTCGGCGCCCGGAACTCCAGTCGATCGCTCAACCCAACTCGCCGCAGCAACTCGACCGCGCGTGCGCGAACCTCACGCAGGTCGCCTGGACGCTGCGGAAGGGCCGGGAACATCACGTTCTCCAGCGCCGTGAAATCGGGGAGCAGGTGGTGGAACTGGAAGACGAAGCCGATGTGCTTGTTGCGGAAGGCGGTCACGGCGGCATCGTCGAGTGCACGCAACCGGTTGCCCACCAACTCCACCTCACCGGACGTGGGCCGCAGCAGTGTGCCGAGGATCGAGAGCAACGTGCTCTTCCCGCTCCCCGACGGCCCCATGAGCGCGACAAACTCGCCGCGATGGAACTCGAGGTCGATCCCCTTGAGGACCGGCGTCTCGACATCGCCATCGACGTACGTCTTGCGCAGGTCCTGCACGCGCAGCACCACCTGGCTCATTGCGCGATGACCTCCACCGGGTCCGTGCGCGAGGCGACGCGCGCCGGGAGGATCGCCGCGAGCGTGGACGACACGGTGGCAATCCCGATCGCGAGACCGTATTCGCCAAGCGCCGGGTCGATCGGCAGCCCCTGCGTGCCGTCAGGACGCAGGGTGACGATCGCGAGGAAGTTGGCGAAGCCATAGCCAAGCGCGGCACCCAGCAACGACCCCAGCAGGCCGATGAACAACCCCTGGCAGAGGAAGATCCACGTGACCGATCCCCGCGACACCCCCATGCTGCGCATGATGCCGATCTCGGCCCTGCGGCGCAGCGCGGAAAGCAACAGCTGGGACGCCACCGCGATGATGATCAACAGGATGGCAAAGAACTTGACCAGGTCACCGGTCCGCCCCTGTGCACTGAGTGCGTCCTGGAGGCGCGCATTCTCCGCGATCCAATCGACGGCATCGAGCCCCGTCATCCCGCGCAGCTGCTCGGCCACGGTCGGTGCGGCGAAGATGTCGGCCAGCTTGACCTCGATCCGCGAGACGGATCCCACGACATCGAACAGGCTCTGGGCGGTGCCGAGGTCGGTGAAGGCCAGGCGCTCGTTCACCGACGCACTGCGTACGTCGAAGATGCCGCGGATGAGCAAGGCGCGTTCGCGTCCGCGGTCACTCTGGAAGCGGATGCGCTGCCCGGTGGTGACGCCGAGGTCTTCGGCCATCGCGATGCCGATGAGCACGTCGCCCGGCCCCAACGCTGCCGTGCCTCTCACGATGCCGCTCGCGAGGTCGATCATCGCGCTCTCCTTCCCCGGTTCGTACCCCGTGAGGGAGACGGGCAGCACCAGGGCGCCACGCTGGATGAAACCGGAGCCCGAAACGGACGCCGCAGAGCTGGTCACGCCGGGAAGCCGGTCGATCATCCGGGCGACGTTGCGCCATCCCGTGATCGAGGCCCGGGGTTCGTTGCCGCGTTGCACCGCGACGAGCGCGCGCGCTCCATCGCCTGCCGTGAGCGTGCGGGGCTCCTGCGGCAACGGCTCCAGGCGTACGTGGGCGATGTTGCCGATGACGTTGTTCGTCAGGGAGACGGCGAGCCCGTTGATCAGCGCCGCCATGAAGGTGAACACCACGATACCTACTGCGACGCCGCTGAAGATCAGCAGCGTCTGCAGGCGGCCACTCCGGATGTACCGGAGCGCCACGGACAACTCAAAGGGCATCGGGGCCCGGACGGGTGCGCACCGCAAGGCCTTCGCGCACGGCCCTGGGTGCCAGCGCGACCGTGTCGCCGGCCTTGAGTCCCTCGCGGACCACGATGCGCTCCGATGGCCAGTCGATCACGTTGAGGACCTGGCGGCGCACGGTGTCGCCCCGGACCACCATGGCGAAGGGCTCCACGCCGAGGCCGGCCACCGCCACGCGGGGCACCGTGACCGCGCCGGGATGACGCGCGATCTCGAGGTTCACGTCCACGGAGAGCCCGACCGGCAGGCGGGGCGCGTCCTGCGTGAAGCGAAGCCGGACCGGCACGGCACCGCTGGTCTCGCTCACGCGCCGCCCGATGTAGTCGACCACCGCGGCGTACTCGGTGCGTGCCCCGGTGAGTGGTGACACACGCGCCGGGAGCCCTTCCTTCAGTTCGCCCAGGTACTGCTCATCCACTTCGACTTCGATCTCTGCCCCGGTGCCGGTCGCGATCTCGTAGATGACGCTTTGCGGCGTGACGTTCTGTCCCGGATCGACTGGGCGCGCGAGCACATAGCCGTCGATCGGGGAGCGCAGGGTGAAGTCGCGCAGGCGCGATCGCGATTCGGCGATGACGGCTTCGAACTGTCGGACACTCTCGCGCGCGGCGTCGAGGGCAAAGCGCGCCTGCTCGGCGTCACGCTCCGGGAGGCCACCGGCCGCCACGAGGCGCTGCAAGCGGTCGTACTCGCGCTGCCGCTGGTCGACGTCGACGCGGCGGGCCGCGAGTTGCGCGGTGGCCTGTTCGATGGCGGCCTGGGTCACCTGCGCGTCGAGCGTAGCCAGGACATCACCACGGCGGACGGCATCCCCCTCGTTGCGGGTCAGGGCGGTGAGGGTCCCGGACACCAGGGGCTGGACCGTGTTCGAGAGCCGCGGTCGGATGCGTCCGGTGACGGCCAGGACGCGAACCACATCCTCCCTCGTCGATGTAGCGACCTCGATGACAGGTGCTCGCTGGGAGGCGAAGCGGTATCCCAGCACCAGACCCCCGGCGACGATGGTCAGGGCGAACCAGGGGAGAACGCGGCGGAGCAGTGACATTCGGGGAGTTCAGACGGAGGGCGCGCCAGAAGGCGAACGGCAGGCACCCGCCAACGGTTCCCCACCGCCGGGGCGCCATACGGAAGGCACAAGGCGCCGGGCTCGCGCGCCATCTCGGAGCTGGTTGCGCGAGTCCCCGCACCGGACACCTTTATGAGGTGAACTCCGACGCCTCGACGAGCGGTGGCGACCCGTACGCACAGGTCTACGACCAGCTGCGGCGTCTGGCGCACGACCAGCGGGCGCGACACGGCGCGCCAGAGACGCTGAACACCACGGCGATCGTGCACGAGGCCTACCTGCGCCTGTCAGAGGGAAATGCCGCCTGGAATGACCGTGCGCACTTCCTGGCGCTGGCGGCGCGAGCGATGCGCTACGTCCTGGTGGATCACGCGCGTGCACGCATTGCCGAGAAGCGTGGCGGGGGCGCACGGCCGGTGTCACTGGACGAAGGCGCGCTCCCCTCCGCAGATCGTGCGGAGGACCTGCTGGCTGTGGATGAAGCCCTCGTGCGATTGGAGCAACATGACCCGCGACTCGGGCAGCTGGTGCAGCTGCGCTTCTTTGCCGGGTTGGCGTACGAGGAGATCGCGCCCGTGGTCGGGCTGTCGGTGCCCACGGTCAAGCGCGACTGGGCCCGGGCTCGCGCGTGGCTCTACCGATTCATGACCGAGGGGAGCTGAGGGCGGGCGCCCGTGCGCCCGCCCGGTGCCGCTCAGAGGCTCTTCGCCACCGATGGTGCCATGATCGACGGAGTGCCTGGTTTTGCACACACGTCCGGGCCCGGCTGCACCTTGGGCGAGTAGCCGGCCGGGCACGTGTAGTTTGTCAGGACGTTGTTGGTCTTGAGCTGACACCCATCCTTCCCGCCGTTGAACTGGTCCTGCACCTTCACCGACCCCATGCCGCAGACGATGTTGGCGGTGGTCTCCGTTCCCGGCTTGTAGCAGCGCGCGTTGGTGCCACTCACCTGGAAGGCGTAGTTGGGGAGGCAGCCGTAGTACGTCTCCGCGACGTCAACCACCTCGAGGGGGCGTGCGGCGGCGAGTGAGGTGAGCAAGGCGGCGCCGATGGTGACGGCGAGTCCGAGGGTTCCGATGCGCATCCGTGGGTCCTGTGAAGGGGTCACACACACCATCGGAATTCGCCCCGCTGGCGTATCACGTGAGAGCCCTATCGCTGGGGGATTGCGGGCACGGAGTCGAGCTGTGCGCGGACGAGGGCGACGCGGTCCGGCTCGCCGACGCGCGTGTACAGGGCGACGAGCTCGGTGCCGAACATCCGTGCCATGGCGCGTAGCTGCGGCGGGCCACGGCGTGCGACGTCGAAGGCCGCCACCAGCTCGGGTTCGCCCTCCGCGCGACGGTTCGCGCGAAGGAGGCAGATGGCGCGCGTCCCGCGGCCTCCCGCTCGAAACGGGTGGTCGGGAGGAAACGCGCGCTCCAACCCGGTTCGAGACTCCTCGAAGAGGGCGAAGACCTCGTCCGACGGCGACTCGATCCGGCAGCTCATGTCCGCCACCCTGGCCTGCATGATGGCTACACCGGGATCACCAAGCCCCCCGTTCCGCCGCGCGACTGCCAGCGCCTCGCGATAGGTCGCCAGCGCGTCGTCGAGACGACCGAGCTTCTCCAGGACGCCGCCATAGTTGTCGAGGGTGATGGAGAAGCGGGCTTGCGCATCCGGCAACGAACGCTCCACACGAACGATGTCGCCGATGAGGCGCGCGGCCTCATCGAGCCGGCCGGTGCGCGACAGGATGTTGCCGAGCAGGAGTCGGGCGCTGCGCGCCGTGGGATGATCGGGGGGCACGCGATCATCGAAGATGCGCAGCGCCTCGCGCACCAGGCGCTCCGCGTCCGCGCGTCGCTCGGTGCGATCGAGCAGGAAGGCCAGGTTGGCCATGTCACCCGCCACACGTGGGTGGTCCCGGCCCAGCAGGATCCGGTTGATATCGATGGCTTCCTGCGCCAGGCGCGCCGCGAGCGGAAAGTCATTGTTGCGCATCGCCAGGGTCGCCCGGTTGTTGAGCACCTCGGCCATGGCGGTCGAGTCGACGGGGGTCTGGGCGCGCAGGACGGCGATACCCGAATCGAGGTAGACCCGCGCGGAGTCGAAACGCCGTGCTTCCATGTGACTCGCACCCACGTTGACCAGCGCGATCGCGAGCGCACGATCCGGTCCCCGGATCGCGGGCAATGCCCCCGGGGTTGCTTGCACCGGCACGGTATCGGCCCTGAGGCGGAAGACCGCCGTGTGCAGGGACTCGGCCGCCACATGACGACCGCGCGCTGAGGCCAGGAGCCCGAGGGCCGTGAGCGTCGCCGCCCGTTCGTCGTCGGTCGCGTCGGGGTTGCCGGACTGCAGCACGCGCGCGCTGTCCAGGACGCGCTGGGCGTCGTCGAATCGCGCCAGCCCGGTGTAGGCACGCCCAACAGCCGTGAGCAGGACGGCGCGCGCGGCCGGCTGCGTCGCAAGTTCGGAGTCGATCCGCGTGACCCCGCGATCCAGGACCTGGGCGAGCGTGACCGGTCCCCCTCCCATCGGACTCCATGGGTCCGCCGACTCGAACAACGTGGCGAGCACGCGACTGGTGGTGACGGCACGATCTCGTGCCGCCGCCGCCGCGTCCCGGGCTGACGTGGCCAGATCCCGCTCGCGTGCGACGCGGCGATTCTGGACGAGGACACTGGTCGCAAAGGTCACGGCCAGCAGGGCCACCGCGGCCCACGCCGTGGACAGCAGCGGGTTGCGGCGGGCGGCGCGCCAGGCGCGCCCCGCGATGCCAGGTCGCCGCGCGCGGATGGGGTAGCCGGTGCGCACGCGGCGCAGCTCGTCGCGCAATGCCTCCACGGTCTCGTACCGCCGCGCGGGATCGGGCGCCAGGGCGGTGAGGACGACCTGGTCGAGGTCCCCGCGGAGCGCCCGCGCTCGTGCCGGGTCGCTGGTCCGAGCACTTGGCGGTCGCATCGCGCCCTCGATCACGGCGACCGATTGCTGCGTCATCACCTGGCGCTGCCACTCGGGGCGTGCGCCCGCGAGCGCCTCGTACAGGAGCACGCCTAACGCGTATACGTCCATCGAGGCCCGCGCGGGCTCACCCCGGGCCTGCTCGGGCGCAGCGTACTCCGGCGTCAGGACCAGCTGCCCGGGCCGTGTGAGGGTCTCGACATCATCGTCGTCAGCCACCAGGGTTGCGATCCCGAAGTCGAGCAAGCGGACGCGCCCAGCGTCGTCGACCAGGACGTTGGCCGGCTTGAGGTCGCGGTGCACCACCAGCCGCTGGTGTGCATACGTCACGGCATCGCAGACCTGCTCGAAGAGGGTGAGCACCGCGGCGGTGGAGAGCTGCCTCTCGCGGATGTAGTGGTCGATCCGGATCCCGGCGACGAGCTCCATCGCGAGGTACGGAACCCCGTCACCGGTGACACCGGCGTCGTAGAGTCGCGCGATGCCGGGATGCTCGAGGCTGCCGAGGATGCGTTGCTCCCGGCGCAGGCGATGCACGAGCCCCGGCGAACTCGGGCCGCTGCGTACGACCTTGAGCGCCACCTCGCGGGCGAGCGTTGCATCTGCGCGCACGGCGGCATAGACATTTCCCATGCCGCCACGGCCGACCAGCCGGAGCACTCGCCAGGGACCCACGAGGGTGCCGTCAGGGAGCGCCGCATCAGGAGCGTCGAGCAGGGGCCCGGACGGCGCATACATGGCATCGGCCGAGTCCCCGATCAGGGACTCGGCAGACGTGACCGACGCGAGCAACGCCTCGACCTCCTGCCGCAGGGCCTGATCGGTGCTGCAGGCCCGCGCAAGGTAGGCCTCGCGTTCGGAGGCCTCCAGCGAGAGGGCCGTTGCAAAGACTTCGTCAACGCGGGTCCAGCTCCCGGAGTCGTCGGTCATGCGCGAGGTCGTCCCTGAGCGAGCCGTCTATGTAGTAACCCGCGGGTTCGAACGAGGGAAGCGGTCATCGCGTCTCCGTTCACTGGAGGAGCACGATGTTGGTGCCGGTGCACGTCCCGCCGGTGACCTTGCCGACGCCCCCGACTTTGTAGGTCGGTACGGGGCCCTCACCCATGAGGTTCGCCACGGTGCTCGTGACCAGCAGGGAGGCAAAGGACGCGCTGACCGCGGTGGCGAACGCGTCGGCCGCCTGTCCGCGCGCCGGGCTGTCCGCCGAGATCGGCGCGAGGGCGTTCTTGACGCGCAAGCCCAGGGCAGGCGGCAGCATCTGGGGACCACCGAGGCTGGTGAAGGCGCCCAGGGCCATCGCGACGTTGGGCATCGGGCCGGCCTTCGGTGCCGCGACGGTCGCGAACGTCGGGTACAAGGCCAGCGGCGGGACAACGATGACCTGCGAGGTATACGCATCGAACGCCTGGCGGAAGGCGAGGTCCCACGCGCTTGCGATCGCGTCGGGAGCACCGGCGCTGAGCAGGCGGGAGCGCACGGTGTTCGCATAGCCTGTTGCGGACGTGAAGGCACCGGCCATGAAGGTCGCCAGGGGGCCATCCACGGCGCATCCCGAGAGCACCTGGGCGCCCTGCAGCCAGCGGCGCATGTCCTCGTTGGCTCCGATGACCGCCGGCTGCGTCCAGTTGGACCACGCGAGCGGGGGCGCCACGACCCGGTAGTCCGCGACCAGGACGCCCGACACGTCGTCCGACTTGCGGGTGATCGTGAGGGGGCCGGTCGTCGCGACCGTCGGCAGTCGCACCACGACCGCCGACGAGCTGGCATTCTCTTCCGCAAGCAGGGAGGATCCGAGCTTCACGAAGACCGGTGGGATGTTCGAGCCGGTGATGTAGAGTTTCCCCCCGGGTGTGCCCTCGGGCGATGGGTGGACCGTGAGCTGGCCGGTCACCGGGGTATCCGTCGATCCGCCAAAGCCGCCGCAGGGAACGGGATTCCCCTGCGGATCGAGGCAAGAGAGGAGGAAACCATCGCGCCGCATGGCCTCGCCGGTACCCCGCGCATCGTATCCAGCGACCCGAAGCGCCTGGTAGATCGAACTGGCTGACGACGTGAACTCGGCACGCAACGCCGGGACGACATCCCCGGCCGTGTACCCGACCGTGCGCAGGATCGTGCTGGTCTGGGTGATCGTGCGGGCGTGATCGCGCTTGAGCGTGCCAGCCACCGCGCTGGCCGGCGTGCGCGCCTCGAACAGGGAGCGCGCCTCCGTGACCGGGTCGCGCGTCTGCGCGCTCGAGGACGTGGCCGGCAGCATCGCCGGGAGGAGCAGGAGCCAACGTGTGCGGGCGGACATGGGCAACCTTCTGGAGAATGGGTCGGTGCGAGTCGCACGACGTGCCACCCCCACAATCGGATCGCCGCCCCAACCGGGATCATCCGGCGTGATACGCGACGGTCCGCGGTTCCGATGATGAGGGGGAGGGCGCCAGTCGCCTCCACAGGTCGGTCACTTCTCCCCGTCCCCATGGCGTGCTCCAACGTCTGCCTGTTGATCGCAATCACGGCGTCCTGCGCCTTGCCGAGTGCCGCGCGGGCGCAGGGCGACGGAGACACCCTGCGTGTCGATATCAGCGCGGATACATCCCGATTCCTGCCTGCCTCCACGCCAGTGGAGGTTCGCTTCAGTCGGCCATGGATGGCCACGGATGGCGCGCCAGTGCTCATGGTGGGTGGCACCGATGTCACGGCGCTGACCGAGCGCACGCGCGACCGGTTGATCTATCGCCCCGGTGTGGAGCCGCTTCCCGCGGGCGCGACGGAAGTCGTGGTCTATCGCGCCCTGGCTGGTCGATGGGTCGAGCTGGCGCGCGTGACGCTCAAGGTGCTCACCGGCGGGGGGTTCCGCCGCATCGATGCCCAACCACAGGGCACGCTCGGCAACAAGGGCCAGGTAGCCACCGGGGAATCCGGCTTGCCGTCACCCGAGCGACCCACGTACCAGGACTTCTCGTTCAACGGGTCGCTTGGGACGACCCATGAACACGAGCGATTCACGCTGGAGACGTCGACGAACCTGGTTGGTGCCTCGCGTCGGGAGGAAGCCCTGCGGTATGGCATCCGGCAGGACGCCGCCCCACGGCTCGACCTCTCGGACTACCGCGTCTCCCTGCGCGCCGGTGCGACCACGCTGGTGCTCGGGCACACGAGCTTCGGGGCGAGCCGTCATCTCGTGAACGGGTTCGGGGCCAGAGGGGCAACACTCGGTTGGAGTCACCGCGGCACCGAGGTCAACGTGGCCGCCATGAGCGCGGCATCGACGGTCGGGTGGGACCAGCTGCTGCCGGTCACGAATGGCGATCATCGCGTCCTGGCGATGTCGGTGGGCCGGGAGCTGGTGTCCACGCGCCCGGGGGCGCTGCGCATGGACGCCACCTGGCTCGACGCCAGCATGCTGCCACGGGGCGGCTTCAGGCAGGGGGCGGTGATCGATGCCGAGGTGAGTGATGGTGGCGCGCTGCAGGTGAGCGCGGCAACCCCGGGACAGCGGCTGCGCCTGGTGAGTGGCCTCTCGCGATCGCGGTTCACGAATCCGGCGCGGGATGCCCAGCTCGGCGGCGACACCGTCGTCGTGGCGGTGGAGCGCGAGACCAGCACGGCGCGGTTCCTCGAGGCCTCCCTCGCTCCGCTCCAGGGTCGTGCGGTGCCGCGCCTGGGCCTCGTGAACGCGACATTCAACCTGCGTCATGAGCGTGTGGATCCGCTCTATCGAAGCGTGGTGGCCCCCGTGCAGGCCGACCGCCGCCAGGATGGCGGGGACGCGAACCTGACCGTCGGGGCGGTCAGTGCGCAGTTCGCGCTGAGTCGCTCCCGGGACAACCTGGCTCAGCTGCCGGGGTTCATGACCACCCGCGATCGTGTGCGGACCGCGAGCCTGGCGATTCCGGTGGCCCAGCTGCTTGGTATCCAACAACGGGCAGCATGGCTGCCAGGCATCACGTGGTCGCTCAACCGGACGCACCAGGCCGGAGATGGGGTGCCGGCCGGGGGGGTCTTCACGGCCGATCACGTCCCGGACCAGGTCTCGCGCAACAGCGACCTCGGCGCCCAGTGGCAGGCAGGCACGTGGCGGTTGGGTCTCCGGCGGAACCGCGCCGAGCAGGACAATCGGCAGGTAGGGCGTGCGGCGGCCGATTTCGCGTCGGGTTCGGACGCCCTGTCGATCGGCTGGACGTTCGGGGTGGCCGGGGATGTCGCGCTCGACCTCGGCAATGACTTCCAGGAGTCGCTGGAGCGCGCAGAACGGAGCCGGACGCGGCGGGCGACGCTCAATGCGAACCTGCGACGCGGGCAGTCGACGGCTGTCATGATGGCGTTCTCGCTGTTGCGCACGACGCCTCCGGCCGGGCCGGTGACCCTCAACACCGATCAACGGCTCGAGGTGACGCAACCCCTGGCCTTCCTGCGCGATGCCAGCGGTGGGGCGCGGGGCCAGCTCTTCCTGCGATTCGGTCGCACGACAGCGCGGGTGCCTGACTTTGCCCTGCAGGCGGACAACCCCATGGCCGTGCAGCGCCAGCGCCAGTGGACCATCAACTCCGGCCTCAACCTGCGACTCTTCTGATGCAACTGCTTCGACCGGGGGCGTTGGCCCTCACGCTGCTGGGGGTGCCGCTGTGGGCACAGGTCCGCGTCAACCCGACCGGGGTGAACGTGAACATGATGAACCCCACGACCGTCTTTCTGACGTTTGGGGGGGTGCGTGCCGGATTGCGGCCGGGCGAGGCCTACTGGTGCGGGGAGTTGGTACCGGCCGCGCCGGATGCCGGGGTGCGGTGCAAGCCGGGGACGATCTTCGGACAACTGCCGGCGCGTTATGACCTCTCGCGGGCCAGTGGGACATCGGCGTTCACCGACATCATGTCGATTCCCGCGTCGGTCGCCCGGCGGGCATTCCAGGATGCGCGCCGCGGGGAGACACCATCGTTCTACTATGTGCGCCGTTTCATCAACCAGGCGGGTGGCAGGGACGAATTCGTGGCCGTCACGTGTCGTCCCTCGGCCGGCGGAGCGCGAACGCCCTTCGCCCTGACCGACGTTCGCGTGCGTTTCGAGGGCGCGGACGAAGTGCACTTCGTGCCGTCGGGGCAGGCGCTGCCGCCCTTTGGGGCCCGGATCGAATACAACGGGACTGGGCGCCTCGTCGGGCGGTGGGAAGTGGTGTTGCCGGGAGAGGAGGGACCGTCGGCCGTCGATCTGCTGCCGGAGGGCTCACTCCCGGTCGAGGAGCGGCTGGCGCAGCGCCGGTTCACGCAGGTGGAGCGCTTCAACATCTTCGTGCCGCCGGGTGGGACGGTCACGCTGCCCGGGCCCGATGCCGCGCGCCTCCCGACGAATGCGGAGGGGACGTACCTCGTGCTGCTCCGCATCGAGGCGACCGACGATCGCGAAGGTGATTCCAACCTTGGTGGCGTGGGTGCCGGTCGGGGGATCGTCCATTCCGGTGCCGTGGCCGGATTCCCGATGCCTGCCCTGCGTTATGTCGTCGCTGGCGACGGCACGACGGGAGGCAACACGGGTGGCCGACTGGCCCAGTTGGCGCCACGGGATGGTGCGATGATGCACGGGGACACGGCCTCGGCGAGGCTGGTCTGGAGTCCCGATCGGACCGCGTCGTTCTATCGCGTCGACGTGCGGGACGAAAAGGGAGCGATCGTGCTCCGTGCCCTCGTGCCCGCCACGCAGCGTGAGTACCAACTGCCGTCATCCCTCGTAGGCTCGGCGGGCGGCACCGTGCGCTGGCGCATCTGGGCGCTCGACGGTCGTGGAAAGCTCCTGCGCCGGACCACGTGGCGCTTGCTCCGCATTCCGACGTCGACCTGACTCCGGTGCCAGGCCTCCCGTCGGTGCACGCCGACGGGAGGCTCGGCAAGCCCCTCGCCTACTTGTCCAGAATCGTGAAGTAGTGTGACTTGTAGATCGGCGAGCTCTGGGTGTTGGGTGTATTGGGGCTCCAGGTCTCGAAGAGGCGGTTGCCCCCTTCGCAGCTGTTCTGATTCGCAACGCGGACGGTGACGTCGCGCTGGATTTCCCCGGCCTGGAAGGTGACGGTGTTGACGTTGCTCAGGGTCCAATTCGGGTTGTACGCACGCGAGTTGGTGGTGTTCTCGAAGCAGGTGGGCGGCGTCAGGCCCCAGCCGACCACTTGCGTCTGTCCGGCTGGCACGGCGGACATGAGCTTGATGCGAAAGGTGGCCAGGTCGCCGCGGTAGATCGCTCCAGTGACCGTCTGCAGCGTGGCGACGTAGTTCGGGCCGGTGTACGGCTTGACGATCGCCGTGAGGGTTCGGTTGCCATTGGTTGCAGAAACCGTGACGGTGATGGTCTGATCGGACGTCACGGCCTTCGCGGCCGTGGCCTCCACCCGGCACGCGGTCGTCTTTCGACGGCTCGACGGAACAGTTCCCGTGATCTCAAAACACTTGAGAATGTTGGGCTTGTTGGAGTTCACCGGGATCATCGAATGGCTCGACCCGGTCGCCATCGACGACGAGAAGGTCACCTCGATATTGAAGGCGTAGAAGCCGGTGATCTGCGAGGGGGCGGGCAGCTGCAACGTGACGGTCTTGTTGCCGGAGGAGAGTGTCGCACCCCCCGAATTGCCCTGGAGCTCCCATTCGGCATTGGACAGGTTGGCCTGGGCGGCGAGAGGTGAGGTGAAGGCGATCGCGGCGACGCACAGGGCGGCCACGGCAACACGAGGGGGAAATCGGCGCACGGGAGTTATCTCCTGGTTTGGCTCCGGGCGTCGCGCGGGTCCGCACGTTGCCGGCTGGAGCGGTCATCAGGAGAATCGGGGGATCGTGGTCCATGGTATCACCGACGCCTCAGCGTGGGCTCGCGGCATGCGAATGGCGGTCCGGACGCCTCGCAGAGCCCCCAGCGGAGGGCTTCAGGTTGCGAGCGGTGGCAAGGAGGGACTATCGGTCGTTGCGGGGCTTCGCCCGGCGGGTGGGTTCTGCCTCCAGGGGGTTGTCCGGCCAGTAATGGCGTGGATAACGCCCCTTCATCTCCTTCTGCACGTCCCGGTACGACGAACGCCAGAAACCGGAAAGGTCGCGGGTGACCTGGAGGGGGCGATGAGCAGGGGAGAGCAGGTGCAGCACCACTGGCACGCGCCCGTCCAGCACACGCGGGCCGTCCGCGAGCCCGAACAACTCCTGCAGGCGTACCCGGAGCACCGGCGCCTCGGGATCGCCGTAATCGATGGGCAGCCGCGAGCCGGTGGGCGCGACGTAGTGCGTGGGGGCGAGGGTATCGAGCCGGCTGCGCTGTGCCCACGCCAGCTGGTTCAGCAGCAGGCCGCCGAGGTCCAGCTGGGCGAGTTGGGTGGCATTACGTACGCCATCGAGGTGCGGGACCAGCCACGTATCGATCCCCGCCAGCAGCGCCGTATCGGAGACGTCCGGCCAGTCGGGGAGGTGGTGGTGCAGGAACGCCAGTCGTTGCCGCACCGTCGTGGCGCCATCGCTCCAGGCCAGGTCGCCTAACGATGTCTCCAGGAGATGCGCGCGCAACGCGGCGAGCACGGCGCTGGCATCGGGACGCGCATCCACGCTCTCGTGCAGCACCAGGGCGCCCAGGGTCTCGCGGCGTGTCGCGCGCACACTGCGCGTGGCGTCGTCCCAGCGCACCTCGCTGAGGAGGTCGAGTTGTCCGCCGAACTCATCGCGGATGTCTTCCCGCGTGAGCGGCGCGGCGAGGTAGACACCGGCTTCCGGTACGCGGCCGTCCGTCTCTGCGATTACGAGCCAGGGCTCCCGCGCGAGTGCGGGGGAATCACGAAAGGTCACGCCGCCGCCAGCACGCAGCAGGTAGCGTGTGCTGTCCCCCCGGCGCTGCGCGACGCGATCCGGGAAGGCCAGGGCGACCACGCGGCCCAGGGAGTCGTCGTCGCTCCAGTCGGCGTCCCGCGGGACGCCCAGGTCGCGACGCCACTGCCGCGCGGCGTCTGCGATGCGGTGGAGCGTGTCCCCTCGCACCCGCATCTCCCCCGCGCGCTCCGGGGTCCGCGCTCCCCGCCGGGTGGCCCGCACCAGGTCCATGCGCAGGTGAAGGTCTGCGTCGTGCGCGAGGCCATCGGCCTGCAGCGGATCACGCTCCTCCAGCAGGGCCGCGAGGTCGCACGCGAGCGCCGCAGACCCCATGCCTCGCGCCTTCGCACGCAACAGCATGTGCCCCACCCGGGGGTGGGTGCCGAAGGCCGCGACCTCCCGGCCGTGCGGCGTCACATGGCCAGAAGCATCGAGCACGTCGAGGGACCGCAGCAGCGCGCGCGCGCGCGTGATCGCGGCCGCCGACGGAGGGTCCAGCCACGGCAACTCACCGTGGTCCACGCCGGCATTCGCGAGTTCGAGGACGAGTGGCGCCAGGTCCGCGTCGAGGATCTCGGGCGCTCCCGACGCGAGGAGCCCCGCCTGGTCTCCCTCACTCCACATCCGCCACGCCACCCCCGGTGCCTGACGCCCGGCGCGTCCCGCGCGCTGGTCGGCGGAGGCACGGGAGACCCGCACCGTCTCCAGCCGCGTCATGCCGGTGCGCGGAGAGAACCGTGGCACGCGCGACACGCCGCAATCCACCACCACCTGCACGCCATCAATCGTGAGGCTCGATTCGGCGATACTCGTGGCGAGGATAACCTTCCGTCGCCCGCCCGGCGCGGGCTGCAGCGCGCGATCCTGCTCCGCGAACGTGAGGCTCCCCCAGAGCGGATGGACCTCTGCGGCGACGCCCTCGTCCGCGAGGCGCTGCCGGACTCCCCGGATCTCACCCTGTCCTGGCAGGAAGACGAGCACGTCGCCCTCTGCCTGCTCGCGCAGGGCACGTTGCACGAGGGCCGTCACACCAGCTTCCAGTCGTTGGTCGCTGCGAGCGGGCGCGTAGCGCAGCTGGACCGGGAACGAGCGGCCCTCACTCCGGATCACCGGCGCCCCGCCGAGGAGGCGTGACACCGGCTCGGCCGCCAGTGTCGCGGACATGATGAGGAGGCGGAGGTCGTCGCGAACGAGCCGCTGGGTGTGCAGCGCGAGGGCCAGCCCGACATCCGCGTGCAGCGATCGTTCGTGGAACTCGTCGAAGATCAGGCAGCCAACGTCATCCAGCGTGGGATCGTGGCTGATCATGCGAGTGAGGACGCCCTCGGTCACCACCTCGATGCGCGTCCCCCGGGTCACCATCGTGTCGCGTCGCATCCGGTAACCCACCGTTTCGCCGACCCGCTCACCCAACAGGCTCGCCATGCGATGCGCGGCGTTCCGGGTCGCGAGACGGCGTGGCTCGAGCATCACGATCTTCCGTGTCCCGAGCCACGCGGCGTCGCGCAGCGCCAGGGGAACGAGCGTCGTCTTGCCGGCCCCGGGCGGCGCCACGAGCACCGCGTTCACACCCTCCGTCAGGGCGGCGAGGAGTGCGGGAAGGGCGTCGGTGACGGGAAGGGGAGGGGGCCGCATCGCGTGGCGAGAACGTTAGCGCCCGGGCGGCGCCCGGGGTGTTCTCGATCTGCCATGGCACATGGGCCCCGGCCTGCGCCGGGGCGACTGCGGTGCAGCACCCGTCGTCCCGGCGAAGGCCGGGACTTCCGCTGGTCGTCCCGGCGAAGGCCGGGACCCATCTTTCACACTAGTTGGGTCGCCCCTGGTTTCCTCACTCGTAACCCAATGCCCGAACTACCCGACATCGTCACGTACCTCGAAGCCCTCGACCGGTACGTGGTCGGACGGGAGCTCACCGGACTGACCCTCGGCAGCCCCTTTCTCGTGCGCTCGGTGGAGCCACCGATTGCGTCGCTCGTGGGGTGTCGGGTGACGGGGACATCGCGCATCGGCAAGCGTCTGGTCCTGACGTTCGAGGGCGACCGGCACCTCGTGATCCACCTGATGATCGCTGGTCGCCTGCGCTGGCGGACCCCCGGGAAAAAGGGGGTGGGAAAGGCGCTTGCCACCCTCGACTTCGGTGAGGGCACGCTCGTGTTCACGGAGGCAGGGACGAAGCGCCGTGCGTCATTCACGGTGGTGCAGGGACGGGCGGCGCTGGCGGCGATCGATCGTGGTGGCATCGAACCGCTGGCGTGCACGGAGCAGGACTTCGTGCATCAGCTGCGCCGCGAGAACCACACCCTCAAGCGATCATTGACCGACCCTCGACTCTTCAGCGGGATCGGCAACGCCTATTCCGACGAAATCCTGCATCATGCCCGGTTGTCGCCGCTGCTGACCACGGCCCGACTGTCGGACGACCAGGCGGCGCGCCTCCACCGCTCGACAGTGGTCGTGCTCACCCAGTGGATCGAGCGGCTTCGTGGCGAGGTGGGGGGCGGCTTTCCCGAGACGGTGACCGCCTTTCGCCCGGAAATGAAGGCGCACGGCCGGTACGGACAGCCGTGCCCGGACTGCGGCACTCCCATCCAGCGCATTCGTTACGCGGAGAACGAGACCAACTATTGCGCGCGCTGCCAGACCGAGGGTCGATTGCTGGCCGATCGATCGCTCTCCCGCCTGCTCAAGGGTGACTGGCCGCGGTCGATCGACGACCTGGACCTCTGACCGTTCACGCGCACGATGCGGTACGCCCTGATCTCCGACATTCACGCCAACCTGCACGCCCTGGAGGCGGTGCTCGCCGACATCGACGCGCGCGGCGATGTGGCCGCCATCTACCATCTGGGTGACCTCGTCGGGTACTCGGCCTTCCCCAACGAAGTGATCTCGCGACTGCGCGGGCGCGGCATCGGAGGAATCGCGGGCAACTACGATTCGACGGTCGCGACCGACTACAAGCACTGCGGGTGCCGCTCGGAGTCGCCGCGGCAGGAAGAGCTGGCGCACATCAGTTACGCGTTCACCCGGGGCGAGGTGACGGCGGAGAACAAGCGATGGCTTGCTGGGTTGCCGTTCTCGCTCGACCTCCGGCCCCTTGGGGGCCACCTCGCAGGGCCGCGGCTCGTGCTCGTGCACGGGACGCCGACGCTCAACACCGTGTACTGGACCGAGGATCGCTCCGACGACTTCTGCCTGAAGATGGCGGGGGTCGTTGGGCTGGCCTCCGGCGACGCCATCGCCTTCGGGCATACACACAAGCCCTGGCACCGCGTCGTTGGGGGCATCCACTTCATCAACACCGGGAGCGTTGGTCGCCCCAAGGATGGCGACCCGCGCGCGGGCTACGTCCTGCTCGACCTCGGGGACGGTCCCGGGCGCGTGGAGCATGTGCGCGTGCCGTATGACCTGCAGGCGGCGACCAGCGCCGTCCGGGGCGCCGGGCTCCCCGCCGACTTTGTGGAGTTCCTGGAGACCGGGGGACGCCCCACCACCTGAGTCCCGGCTTGACGGGCTCCGGGTCAGGGTGAATACTTTACCACATGGTACAGTATTCAGGACCCACCCTCGACGCGACGTTCGCAGCCCTCGGTGATCCGATCCGGCGCGCGACGGTGGAGCGGCTCGCGGCCGGCCCGGCGAGTGTCGGAGACCTCGCGGCCCCGCATGGGGTGACGCTCCCGGCGATGCTCAAGCACCTGGGCGTCCTCGAGCGCGCCGGCCTGGTCGAGACGCGCAAGGTGGGCCGCACCCGCCTTTGCCAACTCAGGCCCGATCCCTTGAAAGGCGCCATGTCGTGGCTGCAGCACTATCACCGCTTCTGGTCCGGTCAGCTCGCATCGCTCGACCGCTTTCTCGCCTCCACCCCCGCCAATTCATGGACACCACCAGCGACCTCTTCGTCGAAGTCCGCCGCACCTACCAGGCGTCGCCGGACCGGGTCTTCGCGGCGTGGACGCAAGCCGAGGCGCTGAGCGCGTGGTTTGCTCCCACGGCAGACATGACCACGATCGTACATATGCTGGACGTGCGGGTGGGCGGGCGTTTCCGCATCGAGATGCGCGCACCGTCGGGCACGAAGTACATCACGTCCGGCGTGTACACGGAGGTCATCCCCGGGCGGCGACTCGCCTTCACCTGGCAGTGGGACGGCCAGGAGGAGCAGACGGAGGTTGCCGTCGAGTTCCGCACGCCGGATGGCCAGACGACGGAGCTCCTGCTCCGGCACACTCGCTTTGCGACCGCGGCCAGCCGTGATGGGCACAGCGAGGGATGGAACGCCTGCTGCGCCCGCATATCCAGCACCCTCTGACCACGAGAAATCCATGAGCATCGCCCAGTCCCTCCTGATGGAGTTCGAGCAGGAAGCCGCCACCACGCATCGCGTGCTCGAGCGCGTGCCTGGTGACCAGCTCGCCTGGCAGGCCCACCCCACCTCCATGTCACTGGGACAGCTCGCGCTGCATGTGGCACAAACGCCGGGGGCCATCGCGCAGATGGCGCAGGCCGACGCCATGGTGAACGACACGCACGGATCACGGCGGGGCACACGCGCCTCGCCGGTTCAGGGGCGTTCCTGAAAGCGGGCGCGGAGCGAGTCGGCTTCGACGGAACGACCCAGGGCTCGGAGCGCTGCTTCCAATCGCTCCCCCGCCTGGCGTGTCCGTGAATCCGCGCTACCGAAGGTGCTGTCGAAGATCGCCACCGCTTCCCTGAGATACGGCTCGGCCTCTGATGGCCGACGCAACCGGGTGAGACATTCGCCCAGCACCACGCCGGTGGCGGCGACCTGAAAATGCCCACTGGGCCGTCCCGCGACGCGCAGGCGATAGGCCGTTCGAAGCGGGGCAACGGCCTCCGACACGCGCCCGAGCCCGATGAGCGACCTGCCGATGCCCGTCAGGGAGACGCCGTGGTCCGGGCTCGACGCCGGAAGGGTTGCCTGATGAACACTCCGTGCCTCCTGGAAGGCATCGAGCGCCTTCGCCCAATCCTCACGGCGTATCGCCATTTCCCCCAGCGCCGTGAAGGAAGCGCCGACGTACGGGTGACTGCGGCCAAACAGCGCAAGCAGCATCGCATGTGACTCTTCACGTGCCGCCTGCGCCTCGTCCAGTCGCCCGAGGCTGGCCAGGATCCCCGACAGGTTCCCCAGGGAGGCAGCAGTCTCTGGATGCGGGCGGCCGTGGACGGAGCGTTGGATCTCGATGGCCTCCCGCACGATGGGAAGTGCAGCCTCACGCCGGCCCGCGAGGGAGTGCGTCCTCGCGAGGTGGTTCAGGCCGTTGGCGACGTCGAGGTTGCGTCGTCCGGACACCCTGGTGGCGATCGCGATCGACTCCTCGAGCATCGGTACGGCCGCGTCGTACTTCGCCTGGCCGCGCAGGACCGCGGCAAGGGCGAGCAGGTCGTTTGCGACCTCAATGGAGGAGTCGCCGTGCACGCGGCGCGCCATCTCGGTGGCCCGGCGATGGTACTGCTCGGACTCTTCGAGCGCGCCCAGCTCGTCAAGCGCGACGCCGAGTCCCTGCAGGGCACCCTCGGTGACTGCATGGTCGCCCGGCGCGACCGCGTCCTGGATCTCGAGGGCGTGACGATCGAGCGCGGCGGAGGAATCGTATGCCCCGGTGGCGTACTGCAAGGTCGCCATCTCGTGTAACACCGCGGCGTATGGGGTCGAACGAACGCCGTGGGTTCGCACACGGACGGCCAGCGCCGTATCGAGCAGGGGAGCGGCGGAGTCGTAGGCCGCGAGATTTCGATACACCGAGGCGAGGGCGAGGGCGAGCGAAGAGCGCACCTCAGGATCCGAGACCTCACCGTTGAGGACGCGCGCAGCCCCGCGATCGAGCATCCCGCGAGCGGTGATCACCTCACCCGCCGTGACATTCGGGTCCGCCAGGTTGAAGAGGTTGACGAGTTCATCCGTCGCCGCTTCGGCCGTCGCCTGGCGCGTGGCAGCCAGGTCACGCTCGCGGTTCGCGCGCCGGGCCTGGACGAGCGACGTCGCGGTCAGCGCGGCGAGGGCAAGCACGGACACGGCCGTCGCCAGGGACCCGATCGGGAGGCGACGAATGAACGACTTCACGCGGTATGCAGGCGTCGGGCGGCGGGCGAGCACCGGTTCCCGGTCCAGCCATCGGCGGAGGTCTTCGGCCAGTTCCGCCGCCGTCGCATAACGCAGGGTGGCGTCAACCTGCAGGGCCTTGAGGACGACGGTGTCGAGATCGTGGTCGATGTGCCCCGGATGACGCGTCCCCGAACGCCGGGAGGGTGGAGTCACGGACTCGGTCGTCACCTGATGAGCGATCTCGGCCGGGAGAAGGCCGTCGAGCGCGTGGGGCGGAGTCCCGGTCAGCAAGCGATAAAGGATCACGCCGAGTGACCACACATCCGACGCGGTGGTCATGGGGCTCCCCCGCAGTTGTTCCGGGCTCGCATAGGAAGGTGTCATCGCCTGGTAGAACGTCAGCTCGCGCCCCTCGCGCGAGTCGTCTACCAACCTGGCGATGCCAAAGTCGAGCAACTTCGGCGTGCCCTCCGCGGTGACCAGGATGTTGGCTGGCTTGAGGTCCCGATGGACGACGAGCGCCTGATGCGCATGCTGCACGGCATCGCAGATCTGCCGCACCAGGGCGACGCGCGCGCGTATGTCGAGGTGGTGCTCGTCGCACCATGCATCGACCGGGAGGCCGTCGACATACTCCATGACGAAGTACGGGGTGCCATCCGGGGCGGCACCCCCATCGATCAGGCGTGCGATGCCCGGGTGGTCCAGCGTCGCCAACAGCTGTCGTTCGGTCGCGAACCGGCGCTGCAGGTCAGGGGCGCCGAGTGCGCCCCGCAGGAACTTCACGGCGACCCGGGCTTCGTACGTGCGGTCGGCTCGTTCGGCGAGATACACGGCCCCCATGCCGCCGACGCCCAGTTCGTGCAGCAGGCGCCAGGGTCCGACCTGCTGAGGGCGTTCACCCTGGGTCGTGACGACCTGCGCGATGGCACGTCCGATGCGATCGTGGTCCTCCCGGTCCGCGGCGAGGAGGTTACGCAACCGCTGAAGGAGGTCTGCCGGCAAATCGCTACCGGCGATCCACTCCTCCTGCGCCTCTATCGGGAGGTCGACGAGTTGATCGAAGGCCTGCTGGAGCCGTTCCCAGGTGTCACCCGTGGCGTCGGTTGGCTCGGTCATGGCGCCTCGTCCGGTTGCAGTTCTGTCCGGAGCCACGCTTTCGCAAACCGGAGATCCCGGTCCACCGTCGCCGCGGAGAGCTCGAGCGTCGCGGCGATCTCGTCGTAGCTCAAGCCGGCGAAGTAGTGCAGCTCCACGACACGCGCCTTGCGCGGCTCCCGGAGGGCCAGGCGCGCGAGCGCAGCATCCATCTCGAGGACGTCAGTGATGGCGGCCTCGGGGACGTGCATGGCCTCATCGAGGGGAACGTGCTGAGCGCCCCCGCCCCGTTTCTCTCGCCGACGCGCCTTGGCGTGATCCACCAGCACCCGCCGCATGGTGCCCGCGGCGAGCGCGAAGAAGTGCACCCGGTCGTTCCACTGAACATCGCTTCCCGAGAGTCTCAGGAACGCCTCGTGGACGAGGGCGGTCGGCTGCAGGGTATGGCCGACGCGCTCGCCCTGCATCTGACGCTGCGCCAGGGCATGCAATTCCTGGTAGACCAGAGGCAGGAGGTGCCCCAGATCGACTTCGTCGCCAGCCTGCCAGGCCCTCAAGACCCTGGTGACGGTGCTGCCTTCGGTCATTCGCTTCGCTCGCCGTCGGTGCGCCAGTAATACAGTCGCAAGGTACGCCGCGTGGCGTACCTCCGCATCGGCTGGAGGGGAGTGCGGAGTGGTCATCATGGTGCACAGCGACAATTCGGCCGCGATTCCCTCATCGGGGCCGCCGCCGATTGCGGGTGAGGGAATCCTGGGCTTCCCGTCGCTTCTCCGGGTGAGCAGCACACGCGCCCAACGCCTTGCCCACCCGACCCATGCCTCCTCGCCTCTCCATCCTCCCTCTCGCGGTTCTCAGCGGCCTCCTCGCGGCCTGCGGGAGTGACTCCACCGGTCCCGGGCCGCGGACGTCCCCGGACGCTCCGAAGATCGATGCCATGATCGCCGCCCTTCCCGACTGGGTGGACAACGCTCCGGCGCAGCGAGCGCCGGTGGCCCGCCCTGCCGTCTTCCTTCGGGAGGCGGTGGGAAGTGACTTCAACGATTACCGGTGCGACGTCTCGAACCTGAACATCGTGAAGCCGTTCAATCGCGTCCTGTCGGCAGGGAGCAACCTGAGCAACCTCTATCCCGGCGCCCTGGTGGAGGGCAGCACGCTGCGTGGCGGGAATCCTGCCGTGATCTCCTCACTCGCCCGGGCCCCGATGACGCTGCGCATCACCCTTCCCATCGGCAACCAGTCGATCGAGGTGTCCGACGTGAACAGTGTCACGATGGCGCAGGCCATTGCCGACTTGCAGCGTCGCGCCGCGTCGGAGCAGGGCGTGCGGGACGTAATCCCCGCGAACATGGTCTTCGAGCTGACCGAAGCCAGCACTTTCGACCAGTCGATGACCGCCGTTGGTGTCTCGGCTGGATACAGCAACCCCCTCAAGGGGATCGAAGCGAGTGGCAACATCAACAGCAGCACGAGTCGCAGCGTCAAGACCAACTCGGTCGTCGTGAAGTTCGTGCAGGAGATGTACACGATCAACCTGGCGGAGGACAAACTCCCGAAGGGATCGGACTTCTTTGCGGCGACCGTCCGCGAGGCGGATCTGCAGGCCCTGGCAGCCGCGGGCAAGTTCAGCGCGGACAATGTCCCCCTGTACATCGAGTCCATCACCTACGGCCGCGCCCTCTTCTTCTCGGCGCGTTCGACCGACGTGATCGACGTGAACGAGTTGAAGGCGGCGATGAACATTGCCGGGAATGCCTTCCGAGGGGGCGCGACGCTGACGAGCCGTCAGCGGAGCCTGCTGAGCACCGCCAACTACCAGATCCTCCCGTTTGGCGGTCCGCAATCGGCCGCCACCGCCGCCATCGCGTCCCTCGACTGGAGCAAGTTCTTCGTGCCGGCAGAAGCGACCACTGCCGTGCCGATCGCGTTCACGGTGAAGACCCTGAAGGGACGGCAGGTCGCGACGATCCACAACAACGTGTCATATGACAACCGCTCCGGATGCCGCCCGCCGGCGAGTTATACCGTCGGCGTCACCCTGACCCGCGTCGAACGCACGAGCGGTTTCTGCCTGGCGTGTGCCTTCCTGGCCCGCGTGGATGCCAGCGTCATGCAGATCGGCGTCTTCGGTCCCACGACCGGACCGCAGAACTTCAACGTGAGTCGGAGCCGGACGATCGCCCCCGGGCAGAAGTTCGACCTCTGCTCCGAGTTTGCCGAACTGGCCCGGTGTGGCAGCTACGGGTATCCGGGCGCGGTGAACGGGAACCTCAACAACCTCAAGTCGATCCCGGATGGGGGGACGGTGACCACGACCTTCACGGTGCCAGCACTCGGTGCGGAGGGGAAATTCACCTACCGGGTCTCAAAACGAGCGAACTACCTGTAGCGGCCGGCTCGCGCGTTGCGGATGAAGAGGGGTAGCGCGGTATCGCGCTGCCCCTCGAGCCGTCACGGGGGGGCATCTCCGGAGGCCGTTGCGCTGCTCACGGAGGCAAGGCATTTGCCCCACGCCGGGCCCGGCGGTATATCGCCGATGCCTCCTCCCCGGTGACCATGCAGATCCGCTGCCTTCTCGTCGCGTCCCTCGCCGCTGCCGCCCTTGCAGCGCAGGCCCCCACGCCGTCGTGGGATGTGACCCAACCCCGCGGTCGGACACGAGAGATCTCCTTCACGACGGATGAAGGCACCTGGATGTCCGTCGACCTCGCGCCCGATGGCACGTGGCTCGTCTTCGACCTCCTCGGCCATGTGTATCGCATGCCCGCGAGCGGTGGCGAAGCCACGGCGTTGACACAAACCAGCGGGATCGCCATCAACACGCACCCGCGCATCTCGCCCGATGGCTCCCTCATCGCCTTCATCTCCGACCGGCGAGGGCAAAACAACCTCTGGGTGATGAACGCCGACGGCTCCAACCCACGGCCGATCTTCACCGAGAACTACGTGCGCGCGGTGACTCCCGCCTGGAGCGCGGATGGCAACTACATCGTCGTCGAGCGACAAGGGCTCTCCGGCGGTGGGGCCCCGCCGAGCGGCGGGATCTGGATGTATCACAAGGATGGCGGCTCGGGCGTGGAACTCCTGCCGCGCTCCAAACAGCCGGCCAGCTGGCCGGCACTCTCACGTGACGGCAAGCACCTCTACTTCCAGGTCAACAACCAGGCACCATCGCTCGCGGGCTACTCCGGGCGTACCGACTTCCTCGCCGGTGCCGTGCAGGTCCGCCGCATGGACATGCACACGGGTGAGATCTCCGCGGTCTCGTTTGGGGAGCAGCAACAGCAGGTGCAGACGTCGAGCGGTGGCATGGGCGCCCCCGAGGTCTCCCCGGACGGCAAGTGGCTCGCGTTCGTGCGTCGCATTCCGGACGGCACGATGACCTGGAAGGGGCACGAGTTCGGCCCGCGCAGCGCACTCTGGCTGCGCAACCTCGAGACCGGGCACGAACGCCTCCTCATGGATCCCGTGGAGCTGGACGTCTTCGAGGGGATCAAGGTGCTGCGATCGTTTCCCGGGTATTCCTGGGCGCGGGACGGGCGCAGCCTCGTTCTCACCCAGGGCGGGAAGATCCGGCGCGTGGACGTCGCCACCGGCGTTGTCACCACGATCCCGTTCACGGCGCGAGTCCAGCGCACGATCTCCGAACTGGCCAACTTCCAGGCCCGTGAAGACGACGGCCCGATGCCGGTGCAGTTCATCCGGTGGGCGAGCGCCTCACCAGACGGTCGACGGCTGGCGTTCCAGGCGGTCGGGCGCATCTGGGTGCAGGATCTCCCGAATGGCACGCCACGTCGCGTGACCCCCGCCGGCTTTGTGCCGTTTGAGTACGCCCCCACCTGGTCCCCCGATGGCCAGTGGCTCGCCTTCACCAGCTGGGAAGACACCGTGAGCGCGCACCTCTGGAAGGTGAGCGCGAGCGGGGGTGCGCCGCAGCAGCTGACTCGGGTCGCCGGCGAGTACATCCACCCATCATTCAAACAGGACGGGAGTGAGATCGTCATGGCGCGAGGGGCGGGCGAGTCGCGCCATGGCCGCGGCGTGGTCTGGAACGCCTTCTGGGATATCGTTCGGGTCAGTGCGAGTGGCGGCGACGTGCAGTTTGTCACCCGGGTGACCACGAGCCCGGATGGCAGCTCGGGGTCGGCCTTCAACTCGATCCGCAACCAGATCGTTCGGCCGAGTTACGCCGCGGACGGGCGGATCTGGTACCCGCACATGACGATCGGGGCAGCCACCGAAACCATTCTCTATTCGATCCGTCCCGACGGCTCCGACCGGAAGGCGCACCTCTCCTTTCCCTTCGCCGATGAGGTCATGATCGCCCCCGATGGCCAGCACGTGGCTTTCGCCGAGGGCGACAACACCTGGGTGATGCCCTTCCCGACGATCGGACTCGGTGGCCAGACCCTGCGGATCGAGCGCAATCGCTCGCGCCTGCCGGCCACGCGCCTCACGATGGAAGGGGGACTCTTCCCGACGTGGCGCAACGCCACCACGGTGGACTATGCCTCGGCCGACCGGTTCTTCTCGTACAGCGTATCGACGCGCCGCGCCGACACGACCCGCGTGAACCTGCGCGTGCCGCGCGACATCCCGCAGGGGACCGTGGCGTTCACGAACGCACGCATCGTCACGCTGAAGAACCGGGAGGTGGTCACCGGGACGCTGGTGGTTACCGGCAACCGGATCAGCTGCGTGGGTCGCTGCGCCACGCCAGCCGGTGCGCGCGTCTTCAACGCGCGTGGCAAGACCATCATCCCGGGCTTCATCGATGTGCACTCGCACAACTATCGCGAGCATCGCGGGATCATCCCGCAGCAGAATGCCGAGGGGGCGATCTTCCTCGCGTACGGGATCACGACAACGATGGATCCGTCCATGTGGTCGCAGAACCTCTTCCCGACGCGGGAGATGGTGGAGACGGGCGCATTGGTGGGCCCGCGCGTGTACACCACGGGTGACCCGCTTTACGCGGGTGACGGCAACCGGCAGGAGGACTTCACGACGCCCGCCATGGCCGAGGCGGGGGTGCTCAAGCTGAAGCACTGGGGGGCGGTGAGCCTCAAGCAGTACCAGCAGCCGCGGCGCGACCAGCGCCAATGGGTGATGGAAGCGGCCCGCAAGCATGCCATCCAGGTGACCAGTGAGAATGGCGACCTGGAGTACACCCTGGGGATGGTCATGGATGGCCACACCGGGTTCGAGCATCCGCTGAGTTATACGCCGCTGTACAGCGACCTGACGCGCTTCTTCGGGATGGCCCAGGCGACGTATTCCCCGACGTTCATGGTCGGGGGGCCGGGGCCGTGGAACGAGGAGTACTGGTACGCGGAGAGCGAGGTGTGGAAGGACGCCAAGACGCGGCGATTCCTCCCCTGGGTGTCATATATCCCGCAGTCGCGCCGTCGCATGACGCGCCCGGCGACCGACTACTCCTATGGATGGATTGCGCAGGGCATGGCCGACATGATCGCTGCGGGAGGCTTCGGTGCAATCGGCGCGCACGGGCAACACAACGGGCTCGGCTCACACTGGGAAGTGTGGATGGCGGCCGCGGCCACGGGCCCCATGGGGGCGCTCGAGGTGGCCTCGTTGCACGGCGCACGATTCATCGGTCGCAGTGCCGACCTGGGGTCGCTCGAGGTCGGCAAGTTCGCCGACTTCATGGTCCTCAACGCCAATCCGCTCGACAACATCCGTAACACCGCCAACATCCAGTATGTGGTGAAGGGCGGAATCGTCTACGACGACGAGACACTCGACGAAGTGTGGCCACGCCAGCGACCGTATGGGACGCCGTACTGGGTCGTGCCGGACGCGCTCAAGTCGGACCGGAAACCCGTGCGATGAGGCTCCGCCCCAGGTCACGCGTCCGTCGCCCTGGGTCCCGGCGTTCGCCCAGGGCGACGAAAGCGGAGGCCGCGATCTGAGGCTGGGAGAGGACCGCTAGCGAAGCGTCACGCCGGTGGCGGAGAGTCCCGCCAGGTACGAATGAATGGCGGCGATCTCCTCGTCCGTCAGGTGCATGAACGTCGTTCGCGAGACATTCGCCATCTCCGGAATCGCCTTCCCGGCCTCCCGCGGCTCCCCCGTGCGGATCAGCGTCCGGAACTCCTCCAGCGAGTAGCCGAGGG
>WBZL01001007.1_pt1 | contig 30726 bp, 30 predicted proteins | sample 5204291 | NCBI WGS metagenome assembly WBZL01 (sample SAMN12344345, study PRJNA552823) | activated sludge metagenome | biome: Activated sludge suspended growth; feature: Nitrification reactor; material: Wastewater; isolation source: activated sludge from nitrification reactor of wastewater...
TGACTGGGTTTCCCGATGAGTTTGCGGTGTGCGTTACTCCGACTCGCCGCTAGAACCAGCATTTCCCCTGGTCAGGCGGGTATCCCTGCTCGGCTGCACCCGCTTCGGTTCGCCGGGCATCTTCGGAGTGTTCACCCGGTGACGGTGTGCGTCGTGAGGGGGAGTGGGGTGCGCTGTGCGACAAGATATTCCGGCGAATCCAGAGTCTGCGTGCCACGGGCGGCGGGATGTTGGTCGCGGTAGGTCTGACGGCGAGGATGCCTTTTGCGCAAACTCGCTACAACGCTGCCCGGCGCGACACGTAACAGTTACACGCGCCGATCGGGTTGTCAGAGTCCCCCCCCCTCGGGTGATTGTTGATCAACGCTAGTCGAGTGGTGCGACTGGCGAAATCCTCATGTGAAGGAGTCACGAATGGAACGCAAGAAGTCGATCGGCCTCATTGGCATGACGGCCATTTCGACCGTCCTGCTGCTCGGAGCCTGCAGTGGGGCAGCACTTCCACCGATGCCGGCGAGAGCTCGACGGCCGCCGGCGGGAGTTCGACGGATGCCAAGGCTGACGTCTCAGTGACTTCATGCACGGTCAGTGCCTTGGAGTCCGTCGATGTGGACACCGAGAGCGAGGAGACCGAGCAGGTGCCGACGGCGACAGTGGAAGTCAAGAACCCGACCGGCGCAACTGCGAACTACGAGATCACTGTCGAGTTCAAGTCGAAGGACGGCAGCCAGACGTTCGAGGCGGGTGACGGGGCCGTGACCGGCGTCCCGGCCGGGCAGAGCAAGACCGGGACAGTGCAGTCCACAGACAGCGCCGAGGGCGGGGTCACCTGCACGGTCACGGAGGCGCTGAGCGCAGGCGGGCCAGCGGCCCGCGGTGGGACCAGTGGTCCTCGCCGGGAGCCGAACCCGCTGCACGCGACGTGTTCCTTGAGGTTTCTCCTCGTCCAGGACACGTATCCGGATGCCTGTGCAATGTTCCTCCATGCACTACCGCGAATCGCCGCCCGCCCCCGCATTCCCGCAGGTCCGGGTGACGGTGTGCGTCAAGTGTGGGATGGGGTGCGCCGTCGGACACGATGTTCCGGCGAATCGACAACGTATCCGTCCTTGAGGGGCTGGTGGTTGCTGGTCTGCGTCCGCCTGCCTGACGGCTGCGACTTGAAAGTGGTACTGAGCGCCCGCCGTAACTGTGGCCCTGAAGGTCCGCGCGGTGGTGATCGTCCACCCCTATCGTCTGCATCCGTAATCGGCTGAAAGGTGGTAGACCGCGCGATCTCCGAAGCTGTATGGTGCCGTCAACAGTCGCCAAGTGCTGGGAGGGCGGGGTGCTTAGTCACTTGCAGAGGGCGGGCTTCATCACCGGTATGTCGATCGCGCTAGTCGGGGGTGTGCCGGCCGTGGTGGAGGCAAAGCCGCCTCTTCCGCCCAAGGGGGCCATGTTCTACGACGACATGCAGGGTGCCTGCAAGAGGACAGCCACTTCTGTGGTGCTTTCCGGCAATCCCCGAGTGGGGTGGATGATCGAGCCGCCTCCGAAGGGCCCAACGCTCGTGGGCCACTTTCTGCAGATCACGGTGCGAATCCAAAGCCAGGCGGGCTACGGCGGGACACTGTGGAAGACGCTTGAGAAGACGAAGTACAAGAGTGTGACCCGATACGAAGGGAACTTCACTCCTATCGACGTCCGAGTGCCAGTGAAGACGCGGCTGAAGAATGGGCTCGGAACCTACCGCATCTCCCTTACTGCCAGAGTGGTGAGAAACATCTCGCTCGCGCCTGACGTCACCGCTTGGAAGTTCGAAGTGCACGGGCCCGAGTTCGGGTGCGGCGCTATGGAGTTGCCGACGGCTCCACAGTTGCCTAGCCCTAATGGCAGTTAGGAGCCGGTAAGCGTCACGATTGGGAGGTTTGCGTCAGTCCCGCGCCCGGCTCGGCTGCACCCGCTTCGGTTCGCCGGGCATCTTCGGAGTGTTCACGGGGTGACGGTGTGCGTTGTGAGGGGGAGTGGGGTGCGCTGTGCGACAAGATATTCCGGCGAATCCAGGCAAGGAGTCTGGCAGTCTTCTCGGTGGCATATGACGACATCGGGAGATCAAGGCTTTCTTGATAAACGGGGTGGTGGAGGCCTCCGCAAGCCCGCCTGCTTAAGCGCTGCGGGGTTCAGGAGTTGCCGCGCCAACTTCTCAAGACTATTGCGTGACAGAGACTGTGAGCATGGCGCGGAGACATGTCAACGATCAGCAGTGGTTCGTTCTTTCCTGGGTGGCTGATGGTTGCCCGGACGGGGTCTTCGAGGAAGGGGATCACGGACACAAGATCAGTGCGCGAGCATTGTCCAACCGGGGTCTGGTGAAGGTCCGCCGCAAGGCGGGGAAGTGGCATGCACAATTGACCGATACCGGCCGCTACTACCTCGAAAACCAGCGCTTCCCACTTGCGCCAGACGCCGTTGTGCCCGCCCGAAGGTCTGGGTCGCGCTCCGAATCGAAGGCTCGCGTCGACACCCGCACGTCAACCCCGCCCAAGCCGAATCTGAAAACACCAACCGAGGCCTTGGTGGCTGCGGTCGTCACTGCCGGAGGGGTCTTGTGTGGAGAAGCAATTGGGGAGTACAGGGATCTCAACCAGTTGACACTCGCGGCGAACCGTTTCCGGAAGACCCCACGTGGCACAAGGTTGGGTTCGTTCTACGCGCCTGAACGCGGACACTGTCTCTGGCTGCTGGAATTGCGTGGCTGGAATGCTTCCTGGGAAGAAGCTTTCAAGATTCCTGAGCGCGCTGGCCGGCTTCACCCCGCCGTCGGCCCGCTTCGAGACACTGGGCTGCCAGGGATTGGCCGAGGGGTAAGTAGACAGCGCGCACTGCGAATACTGAACGCCCTGGCCGGTGCCAGCGAAGCCCGCGGCTACGCAATCAGCGCCCCGAAACTAGACACGAATCGCAATCGCTCCTGGGACGATCGCCAGCCTCGAGGTGATCTGCTGATCGCCACGGACAGTACTTCCTGCGGCGTGCGGATTCACCACATCCAGAAGCAGGTCCCGGCGCCTGAAGGTAGCTGGCACAGCGTTGATTTGGTCGCCACGGACCGCCTTCGAGTGACGCTGTACCCCTTGCGCGGGAGAGACACGACATGGTCAGACGCCGGTGGTCGAACTGTGGAGCAGAAGCTGCACGAGGTGCTTTTGCGGGTCGCGTTCGAGGACGCCGCAGCGCGGGTCCAAGCGTTACTACACCGAGAAGCCGAGGATGCGCGAGCACTCCGCGCTGAACAGGAGGCACAACGCCGCCGCCGCGAACAAGAAGAGCGCGAACGCCAGGAACAACTCGCGGACGAGGTGCGCAGCTGGCGCTATGCGGACGACATCCGGGAGTACTGCCGGGCACTCCTTGCGGAGAACCCAGCCCCGGACGTCCAGGCGCATGTCGAGTGGGCATTGGGACATGCCGACAGCATTGACCCGCTGCGGAAGCGAGGCTCCGTTCCGAGCCGCAGGAGTTGGCGCGAGGGGGAGGCTCTGTGAGACAGTCCATGCGGAGGTGTCAAATGGCTACTTCGCGGGCCGTCGCTGCGATCAAACGCACAAGGGTTGTCGAAGCCGTCGCCGCAGGCGCTACCTATGACCAGGCGGCCACGCAGGCCGGATACGCGTCTCGCAGCGGCGCTTACAAGGCGCTTGGCGGGCTTTGGAGGATCGCCAGGCGGACGCCGTAGATGAGCACAGGGCGATGGGGTTGGCGCGCCTGGACGCGCTACAACTCGCTCTGTGGGACGACGCCGAGACGGGAGAAGTAAAGGCAGTCGGGATGGTGCTCCGGATCACCGAACAGCGGAGCCGCCTGCTCGGCTTGGACAGACCCTGGCAGGTGTCCGCCGCGAGGACAGTTGTGATGAGTCCGGCCGAGGTGGAGGTTTGGGCTAGCGAGGGATGGAACGCTCGCTAGTTACGGGTTCAAGATGCCCCCAGAACCTTCCGATGTCTCGGGTGTACCGACTAACGAGGGACCCAGCGGAGGTGTCGGTGTGAAATCAATGCAAGGTCGATCTCCCGTATCAGGATCCAAGCGATCGAGGACTCTCCTGGCAGCAGGCGTGCTACCTCTAGTTCTGGCTTCGGCGCCGTCCGCAAGTGCTGTCGATCCGGTCTTCTCCTCGCCAAGCGCTGCCCCAAGGGCCAACAGTGCCGCTCTGGCAGCAGGAAAGGTCAAGTACTACAAGGACGGCGACTACCTCTACAAAGCAGTGAACTTCCTCAACGGCGGTTCCAAAGTCCGAGTGGTCTGGACCGGCGATGGGCCCGGAGCCTGCTTCGTGGGCGTGCGCAGCGGAACAGGGCCATATAGAGGCTATGAGCGCAATCTCGCCGGCGGCTCGACGAGGCGAACGTACACCTGGAGCCAAGTGACATCTGGGCGACGCATCTCGCCTCCCAATTGGTTGAAGCAAACAGCCCGCAAGGTTTGGAAGCAGTCGGGGTGCAACTGGTGAAGGCAAGGAAGGAAACGTAAGGCAGGGACATGGTGGTCCCCAAGGACGTCAAGCTCCACGACATCCTCTGCGTTGGCGCCACTACTCGACGAAGTGCGTGAGAGCGCAGTCGCGGATCAACGTGAACAGGCTTAAGCGGGTACAACGCCCGGATGGAAGGAGATGGTTCATATGGCCAGACGAACAGGCGGCGCGGTCGTAGTACCGAGCGTCGCCAGCGCGCTATGGGGGCGAACATGAACATTCCCTCCATCTACGAAGTCCTTGACTTCGAGCCCCGAGAGAGGGGGCTGTCGGTGTTGGCGGATGTCACCGTTGGTATGGTTCTCGCCGATCCCGCCAAGCAACAGGAACTTGAGGACCTACGGGAGGCCTTCCGCGAAGAACTCTTTTCGTTGGGGGCACATGAATCGCTCATCGATGTCTACTGGGACTCACTCATGAGCCAACGAGCGGACGATGTTCGATGGCGGGACCTTCTCCTACAAGTTGGGAGTGAGATTTCCGAGTCGCGGCGCGCCATCGTCATGGCCGATCTCTGTTTGGACGCGAACACCGTCGATATTGAGGATCTCACCAATGGACTGGCGGCGAGACGCCTCAATGCCGTCCTGGACATTTTGGATGTGCCATTCGCTTCTCAGGACGTCCAGAGCTTTCACGTCTCAATGACCGAGAACCTGGCGACCCTCAAATCCAATTGGGTGCACGAAGCTGGCGCCATTGGAGCTACGGTCGCTGGCGGATTCGCTAGCGGCTGGTTCCTGGTGCCATCGATTAACAGCGCCACCCAGAAGGGTGTGGAGTACGCGATGGGTCATGTTCAGAAGGCAGATCCGTTTGACGCCGCGGTTGCCGATCTACTGGCTTGTGCAGTTGCTGCTGATGCTAGCCCCGGGGGTGAAGACGACTTCTTCGCAATCGCCAACCACATGAGAGACCTAGCACTCCTATCCACAAAGGAGTTCAGCAAGCATCGAGAGATATCGGCCAATGTGTACACGGGCAACTCGGCAGAGGCGGATAGACACCGCCGCGTTCTCAATGGAGCCCTCCAAGTCCTCGAGGAGGTGCACCCTTGTGGTGACCGCCTGGTGGTGTTGGAGGACGTCACTGGCATGCCCTTGTCCGCAGCCCGATCTTTGCTCGAAGCGGAAGGCTTCGAAGTCGTCGTCCAGTCCGGAGACCGGATCGTCTTCAACGAGCACAACTGGATCGTGCAGGAGCAACTTGGGACTGCGGGACCGGGGGAACCGGTCAAGCCTGGGACCGTAGTGATCCTCAAAGTGTTCAAATGATGAGTAGTTGATCCGGTGTCTGTCGGTGCGACGGGCTTGTCGATCCAGCCAATGGTGGTGGAGTCGCCTATAGAGGCATGAGTGGTTCCGCCGGAAGGTCAAGGTGAGGGTCGGCTTCCCTGTGTTGGGACTCCATCAACTGTAGGAGCGTTGTGCTTCGCCCGAGTCGCGAGGGGAACATGAAAGGGGTTGGCTGAATGTCTCTATCCCGCGTTTGGGAGGTATCCGATCTGTCGAACGCCGATGACCCCCCGGCGGAGAAAGCGAACCGAGTCGAGCTCAACTGTGTCCGCGTCAACCGAGTCGAGTTCGACCGCGTCTAGTTGAACCCTGTCCAGCTCGACCCGTTCCCAGTCAACCGTGTCCCACCCGAGCCCGCTGAGGATCTCCTCCGGCACCCGATAGTCCTGATTGACCATCCCAAAGAACGTCCATCCTTGGCGGACGGCGATCGCCATGACCAGCCTCTCGGCCTCGCGCACCGACTGCCGAGTTAGCGCAGCGCCGAGGATGCTTCCGATGATTGTGCCGATTCCTGGCGCGACCATTGAGCCGAGGGCACCCCCAGCGGCGGCACCCATGACAATGGTGCCGCTTTGCGCGATCTGGAAAGCCGCCTCCGTCCATGTGATGCGCCCGGTGCTGGCTCGATAGGCGCTGATGGCGGAGTTGACGGCAAGCACCACCAACAGCGAAATGGACTCGGGCGCAAGGTTCGTCGCAGCATCGCCGAAGAGTCCTTCCGCAGCAGCGAGGGTCAGCCCGCCCGCCACGGTGCCGGTGAAGGCTGACTTCGCGACCACTGCGCTGCGGCCCTCTGCCAACTCCGCCAGGTCACTGGCGGTTAGGCTGCCCTCGTCCAGGGCACGCCTGATGGCCGCCATGAGGTAGCCCGTGAGTTGGAGGGCCGCGGCAATGGCGGCTGCTTGTAGCGCGTGTTCCCCGACTTCTCTGAGCTGGTCAGATAACTGAATCACGTCTCGGGTCGTGAGACTCAGTTTCTCAAGGTCGAGGCGGCCGTCCGCGCCGTCCCTCACCAGTTCCTCAGCCTGTGCTCGAGTCAGGTCGAGCGATGCTGATCCGTCGCGGCTGAGATGATCGCTAAGGCGAGTCGCAGCATCTGCGTAGCGATGGGCCAACTCGGGGTTTGAGATCTGCGCCGCGTCAGCGCGGGCCAGTAGCCATGCTTGAACCTGAGGCAATTGGCCCGAAGGCACCAGCAGCGTCATGCCCGCATAACCAGGATGGGCAACGGCACGGGCCGTATCCTCAGGGTTTGCGTAGTACTTCAATTGAACTGGATCAGCTCGATTGGGGCCGAATACCACGTCTGGTCCATGAGCAATGGTCTCTCTTGGCGCCGTTGCCAGGGGTTCGCGGCCAAGCCTGACGGCATCGATGTTGTATGTCTGGGCATGCCAGACCTCCGCCGCGTCCCCCTGTGCGTAGGCAATGGTTTTGTTGTTGGCAGTAACCTCGATGATCGCGCTCTGGAAGCGCTCGATGGCCGCCTTCACGCCCTCCACGTACTCCGCGGCGCCGTCGGCCGCCCATGTGGATGACGCCAAAGGGGTCGCGGCTTGCAGAAAACCTCTGCCAAAGCCGTCAGGTTCACTGTTCATTGGGCCACGAATTTGTCCAGTTGTTCGGCCACGAAACGGGTGGCCGCGTAGACGTACAGTAGATCAACGTAGTGGCGACGCACCCAATGCTCGGTCACCTCGTCTTGGACGCGGTGGGTCCCCGTCCAGCGGGCGGCGAGGCTCTTAGACCTGTTGGTCCAGCCCTTGGTGCTCTCAACCTGGCGATTGTGCTCAATCTGCGTGAGATTGGGAACCTCGGATGCGAGCTTTGCCCCCGCTTCGCTTCCAGAGTAGTCCCGGATGGCTCGTGCGATCTCATCCGCTTTGCCCCGAGCCTGTTTCTCCTCCAAATCGTTCGGCCACGCGCAGTCGACTATGGCTCTGCGGGTGCCCATGTAACACGTTGCGCCAGATTCGCTGAAGGCGATGGAACAGACATCGCGTAACTCGAGGGCCGGCTTGCTCATGCCGATAAAGATCACTGGTTGTGTGGAAGGGACCTCGAATTGCCTCTGCTTGAATATCTTCTCCGAAATGATCGATGCCTTGTAGCCCTCTGCGCCGCCGATCGACATTTCCCAGCGGCGGGCCGCGCGCTGCTGGCGTTTAGCGTAGACAAGGAGCACGTTCTTGTTCGCCATGTGACCTCCTGCTTTACCCTCGTGCGTGAGCGTGTTGTTGGCTGTGGTTCCACCCTGTAGGCAACCGATCCGCGAGCCCCCAGGCCTTCGCCCCCAGAGCCGATGGGATGCAAATGACCGCAAGGAACAGGATCATCACGGCGGCCTTCGCCAAGTCAGGCCCGTACGAAACAAAACCCTGCCAGAACTCACTCCTGAATGCCCCCCACAGCAGCAGCCCAGCCAGCGCAACTGTCACATCATCAAGAAACAGCGCCACAGCCTTCAGAAGAAGACGTGCCAATCGAACGGTGACCCCGCGGACTATCTCCATCTGGGCCTCCCCGCTAGTCCGTGTCTTGCGTCCGGATCCGCTCGAGCAGTTCTGCCTACACATCGACCCAAGGGGCGAGCACCTTTAGTGATCACCGCGCCAGTACGGCGGCAACACCTCGGGGAGGAGCGAGCCACCTCCTTGACTGCTGTGAGAATGAAGGCGTTGTGCAAGGAGATGGAGCCTGAGGCTTCGAAACGGGGGGGTCAAGGGGTCGCAGGTTCAAGCCTTGTCCGCCTTAAAGGTGAAATGCCTGATGAAAAGCACATCTTGATCAGGCATTTCGTTGTGTTCGGCACGGAGTGGACCCAAAGCGGCGGGCGGGGCTGGCTACGAAGCGCGAGGCTGCCTTCTCTATGGCAGGCCTGACCATGCTGGTCACTGGGAGACTCAGGCCATGGATGTGATCTTCTGGCAGCGTCAGGACGGCGAATTGGTTGAGATGCGACCGAAGACTTACGACCGTGAGGACGTACTCCAACAGTTGCTGGCCGAGCATCCACATCTTCTGGTGGCGGGCCGCGACGATGTGCGACTCTTACTGATCGCGCGCGAACAAGGCGTGCCTGACTATATGGGCGCTCACGACCGATGGAGTCTGGATCACCTGTTCGTGGATTCGCGAGGAGTCCCCACTCTTGTGGAAGTCAAGCGCGCCAGTGACACCCGTATCCGCCGAGAGGTTGTAGCGCAGATGCTTGACTACGCGGCAAACGGCGTCCGGTATTGGCCGGAGGGGAGCATGCGGTCTCAGTTCGAGCGGACTGCCGGCGGCCTTGAATCAGCTGCCGAAATATTCGCCGACTTCCTGCCGGACGGGGACATGCCGGAGTTCTGGGATCTCGTCGAGAACAACCTCCGGGCCGGTGAATTGCGGCTGGTGTTTGTTGCAGATCAGATTCCTGACTCCCTGCGTCGCATTATCGAGTTCCTTAATGAGCAGATGGATCGGACCGAGGTGATTGGTGTCGAGGTCCAGCAGTATGTAGGTGGCGGTCAGGTGTCGTTCGTGCCTCAGGTTCTGGGGAGGACGACCGCAGCCCAGCGCATCAAACCCAAGACCGGCTCATACGCCGAGGATGTCGCGAGTGGTGACAAGATCGTCCGAGAGGCGTCCGCCCTGCTTGACAAGTGGGCGGCGGACTCGGGGGTTGAGACGCGTCTGACACGGCGGGCCAAGCAGTTCCTGGACCCGGCTGGCGACTACCTCTTTCAGTTCTACCCGATGTACGGGTCCATTGAGGTTCCCATTCAGTCTTTCATCGGGGCTGGTCGGCCGGATTTGCACGAGAGGGTGCGAGGAGCCTTCCAGTCCCTCACTCAGAGTCGCCTCTCTCACAAGCACCTCCAACTGCCGGCAAGAGACCTGGTCAGCAACTGGAAGGACTTCACGGGCGTGGCGGTACCTATCCTCGTCGAGGCCCGTCGGGAACTGCACAGCAACTAAGACGGCCTAAGTGGACTCTGCAAGAGTCCCAGAAGTTGTAGTTCGATCAGATGTACTGCCTCAGCCAATCAGGCATGCTCGGGTCGTCCACTTCCCAGGATTCCTCGAACGTCTCGCCCTCATCCCAGCTGCTCTCGTCGCCATCGAAGAACCTCCGCCTGTAGCACTTGTACTTGACGACCGTGTCTCCTTCGAGCCTGTACTCGTTCCAGTAGTAGTTCTGCTTCCCGTAGCCGTCCCACTCCTGGGTTCTGTATATCGTCGTCATAGAGTCCGAGGTTAGCCCGGACGCAGGATGTTTGGCGCATGCTCGAACGTGCGAGCACTGGTCGTTCGAGGCTAGGCCGGTGATGTGGTCGAGTTCCTCAGCGGATTCACCCCTGGCGGGAAAATCGGCATCGACTGAAGGCGAAGCGAGCATGTCTACCGGACATCGTTATGCGCCACTAGGGGACAGGGGTGCGCTGTTCGACACAGTGCTCGCAAGAGCTTCTCATCGCAGCGGTAGATCAGACCGGTTGATCTCCACGTCCGCATAGTCGCTCGCTGCTAGGAGCGAGCGAACTGCCCCCACATTCGATGCGCGCAGAAGGGGGCCGAGTGTGATGCTGCGAATCGGTAGCTTGCCCGACTCACGTGAGGAGATCACGCCCCTGTTCACGGTGGCATTCTCGTGGGTGCCCAACTCAAGATACGGTGCGACGCCGTAACCGGTGGCCCGGTGCCGGGTGAGTTTGTGTGACCAGATTCGTTCACAGATGATCCTGCGCTCATACTCGCCAGCGAAACCCGGCTCCTTGAACCTTGCCACCGCCTCGTGGAGCGCGATGTAGAGATCGTCCTGGAACGACTCCCACGCCAGGTCGCTGTTGGCGGCTGGTGAGTTGTTCAGCCGGTCCATTTCTTCCTTGAGGTCGTGAGCGATTGACTCCAACAGGGCATCCTTATCAGTTTCGTCATAGATGACTTCCGTCCAACTGCCGACCTCGACAAACTGAGTAAAGGTCGTGCCGGGCCGGTCGCCAACATGCGGATCTTTCAGGGATGAAACGACGTGGAGACGTGCCGCTGTGTCGAGTTCGACCGAGTAGCCGCAACCAGAATCCCCGTAGAGACGCCATTGACTAGCATCATCGCGAAGTCTGCTGGCCGCCAGAATGTAGACCTCTCTTTGTGCAGAGAGTTCATCCACACCCGACGCAAAGGAGTTCATGGCCAAGTGGATGGGGTCAGCGGCCTGTTTTTCGAGCCAGGCCTTCGCGTATCGCCAACCCTGAAGCATCTCGGCATGGTCGTTGAGCGATGAGGATTCCGTCGCCCACAAACGAGAACTCTCGATGATCCCGATAAGCCCTTGTGCGTTGGTGTAGTGAAACACCGACTCCGTACTGTTCTCGGGGTTTGATGCCATGGCACCAATGTCTCGACTCGCCAGGTCCGTCGCATCCTGGTGAGACAATCGCCTAGGAGGTGTCACATGGCCACATCCCGCGCCGTCGCCGCACTCAAACGCGCCAAAGTCGTCGAAGCAGTCGCAGACGGGGCCACCTACGAACAAGCCGCCAGACGGGCCGGCTATGCCACCCGGAGTGGAGCCTACAAGGCGTTCTGGAAGGCTGTGGACGGCCGCGAGGCAGACGCTGTCGATCAGGCTCGGACCTTGGAATTGATGCGCCTCGACGCGCTTCAGGTCGGGTTGTGGGAACGGGCGGTGACCGGGGATGTGAAAGCTGTGAACGCAGTGCTGCGGATCATCGAACAGCGCAGCCGGCTCCTCGGCCTGGACAAGCCAGAGGCTCAGCCGAGTGGATCAGGGAGTGTGGTGGATCCGGCGTACTGGGATCCATTGAAGGAAGCGTAAGGCAGGGTCACGCAGCCGAGACAGGCGGTGTGGTCGCGCCACCCGTCCACAACACACGTCACCGTCGCCGCATTCGCCTATCCACCGTGGAAGAACGACTGGCGCATCGATCGACGGGGTGGAGAGACGAGCGGACAGACATGGCGCCGGTCAAGGCAACTGTGGGTTGCCGACCTCAAAGGTGACATAGCGAACGGGGCCGCCCATCGGGCGAACGAACGCTGTGTAGGCGTTCGGCTCAAGCCCGCAGACTTTGACCTTGCGCTTGTAGGTGGCCGTTCGGAACGAGGCATAGGGCATGTTTCCGCCGCCCACCTTCACTTTGTAGAAGGCGTTGCCAGTGGCAGGCGCACCCCAGGTGACCCGCACGCATTGCTTGCTCAGCACCTTCACCTTCAGGTTGCGTACCGCCGACGATTGGGCAGGCGCAATGGCGGAACCAGGAACGGATGCGCTCAAGAGGGCCACTCCAAGCCCCACGCCAAGAACTAGTGGCAGACCAGACCGAAACATAGCGGTCACGATACCTGTCGATCATCACCTTGCAGGAAACCCAGAGGTGGGACAGATGCGATGGATGCGTAGAAGGCCGGACACGTGCGGGCCACCTCACTCAACGCCTGGCGCTGGTGTCGAGTCCCCACTTGACAAGCCCGTAGATCACCAGGGCGACGGAGAATACGCACCCCAGCGCCAATGGTCCGGCGACGAAGGTCACAAATTCGAAGCTGTCTGCCACACCAGCGGAAGCGTCAGCCGACGTTTCGAACTGGAACACCACGACGAAGACGAAGAGCAATACGGCGCCCAGGGCGCTGAGGACGTAGCCCGGGGTCTGACGCGCGCGAGGCCATGCGCGCAAGGCGGTCACGCCGAAGACGATGCAAGCGGTCAACGGGAGCAGGGCTAGGAGCCCCAGGCCAATCCCGAAGGACAGAAGAGTGACCCCGATGCTCACGAGGAGCCAGCAGGTTGCTGCTCGGAGAGACATGTCGGCAAGCGGGGACCGCGACGGGGTGGACTGGGCCGGTGTTTGGGGGACCGACAGAGGCGCTCCGCAATGAACGCACTGAGTGGCGCGCAGACTTACAACGCCGTGGCAATCCGGGCAGGCACGCGTTCCCTTCGCGGATTCAGGCGGCTCGCTGCCCATCTCAGCTGGCGTGTCCCCCTCACTCATGCCCCCAGTGTGGCTCAAACAGGGAGCGGCAAGCCACCCGAATCCGACACGCATGATCGGACTGGTGATCCGATCGCTGTGGGGGAATCCCGGCCAAGTCTCACGGCCGTGATGACTGGTCTCACTGCCGAGAGCCGTGCCTCCTCCCGCAGGTGCGCGGCTTCTTGTCGTACCTGCTCGGCATACTGAACGCGTCCACAGAGGACTACATACGGGGGTTGGGATGAACAAGCAGACAGTCGGCTTCGTGACCGCAGGCATCGGAGCGATGGTGGCGCTGACACCGTTGCTGCCGACCGTGAACGTGCCACTGCTGGGGTCGATCACGGTGGGCTACCGGGGGGTGGGGGTGGTTGCCGGTGTTATTGGTGTGGTCATCCTCGCACTGGGCTTGGTCCACGCTCTGCGAGGTGTTCCTCGCATGCGCATCTGGCTGTTGGTGGCCGCAGCAGCGGTCGCCGGCTCGTTCGCGTACATGGTCTTCAACGTGCAGTCGGCAGTGGACGACGTGCAGGCAGAACTGGCCGCCGAGGGTGACCTTTTCGGGATCGGCGAGGCACTGGCCGGTTCCATGTCGGTGGGTATCGGGGTGATCACCCTCGCAGTTCTGGCCGTGGCTCTGCTCATCCTGGGCTTCGTGGCGCGCACCCCTGCCGCCGAACCTGGCACCATGGTCGCTACGCAAGCACCTGAGTCACAGTGACCGGAGCATCGGAGGCGAACGCGGTGCAGGGGATCGATACCACCTTCGACTTCCGCACGGACGCTGGCGGCCAGGATCCTGACTCTCACAGCCCGACGCTTCGGCGGTACCACCAGCTGTTGTGGAGCAAACCGTTGCCGAGTGGTGCGATGTTCGACCTCGACACCGTCACTCCTGACGGGTATCTGCACCACAGTTCGGCGCTGGGGGAGTACTGGCTGGCCAGTGACTCGGTCATCCCGACCTTCGGTGGCTACCTGGCCATGGATTCGGTAATGGTGGCTATCCCGTCCTCGGAGATCGAGGCGTTTGAAACGGTCGGCTACACGATCGGTGGGATGATGGTCTTCCCCGGCAACAAGGTCGATGGCAAGCAGACCCTGAATGGTGCACGAGGATTCAACCCGCGCATTCGTGACCGGATGGACCTGACGTTGGAGTGCATCCGCCGGCACTACGCAGGTGATGACCCTCAGGGGTATCCGCTGGGAGAGGTATTGATGCGTTACGGCGACTTCTTCGGGCTGTTCGACGACTTCGAGGGCTATGTGAGGTTCTTCCTGCTCGACGACCTGGTCGATGAGAGCTACGCACGGGTGCGGTTCTTCCTGCCGTTCGACGACTTCACCACGCCGGCTCTGCCGGACACGGTGGAGGCCTACCGCGCGTATCGTGATGCGAGTGTGGCGTTCATCGAGGCGCGGAACCGGCGTATCGACGAGCTTGCTTGACGCGCTCACCGGTCACGGGGGGTGACCGCCGCGCTTCGAAGTTGAGACGAGACTGGCGGGCGACCTACCGTGCAACTGTTCGCTGGACGGACGGGGGTCGGGATGCGAATCGTTTGTATGGCCATCTCAGCAATGGCGGGGAGTCTCTTGCTGCCAGGTGGTCCGGCTCACGCCGCTCAGGACCGCACGGCCGATGCGGCCATGGCGGTCGCTCAACGCAAAGCTGACTGTTCGGGATGCGATTTCGATTTCGCCAGCAGACGGCCGCTTGAGTCAGCACGCCGTGGTCTGGTCAGTATTGGCGTCGGGGCACCGGAGGGTGGCGGCTACGTGATGATCATGGCCTACTCCGGTTCGAAGTGGGGTGTGTTGTGGGAGGGCAACGGCAGCACCCGAAACGTGGAGACCTTGCCGGGGCGCATCGCGATCTGCATGGATCAGGGCGGTTGGACCAACATCCGCAAGGGTCCTGGCCTCAACTACCGCCGCGTAGGAAGGGTGTCTGGACCAACTATCAAGAAGGTGTTCGAGGTGCGCTTGACCAGCCAGGTGCGACGAGTCGAAGGCGTTGCCTGGTATCGGATCAGTTTCAAGGGTCGGCCGGCATGGGTGCAGAACATGCGCACCGTGAACTCGCCACGAGACACCGCAGCCCAGAGTTGCGGGTACTGGCGTGAATACTGGTCGGTGCCTCAGCGGTTTTCCTGAGGTGAGCGTCGATTCGAAAGCGCTGGGAGCGGGATTCGTGAGACTGACAGCAATTGGCGTGACGGTCACGTCGGTGGCACTCGGGCTAGTGGTGAATGCGCCTGTTCAGGCCGCCGAATGCACCTACACCTACAACCAGGACGGTTTCCCCACCTGGTCCGGTTCGTGCTCGACGGTGATGTCGCCGGGCCGATTCGGACCGTTGACAATGGGGAAGACCACAGTTACCAAGGCCCGCGAGTTGGACTATCTGGCGACCAACCGGTTCTGCGGTGGACGACTTGATGGCGTCGCGGCGTACAACAACTGGCGGCGCCAGGACGGCAAGGTCACGGCGTGGACCGGTGGCGGAACGCGGCGCGGGGATGTCGTCACCACCAAAGGGTTGAAGCCCTCCGATTCTGTGAAGAAGGCCAAGCGACTGTATGCAGGCTTGGCCAAGTCCGGCTTCCTCGCCAACCCATACACGCCCGGCGAAGGGTGGAACATCTACTCCGTGCGGGGCAAGAAAGGGTGGCTTGATCTCTACCTATATCCAGGCACCCCACGGGCGAACTTCTTCGCAGTCAGGGCCGCCAGCCACAAGAAGCCGATCAAGAGCTGGTCTCTCGACGGCTGCTGACCGCAAACCGAACTCACCACACAACACGAAAAGACCCCGGGAGGCCCCGACTCCGCGTGATGCGGAGCCGGGGCCGTTAGATGTCAGGCTGCCTTGTGCGCGTGCTTCCTGAGTGCTTCCTTCGCTGCCTTGGTGAACAGTCGCCGGTCGTCGCGGCTGGGTGTGGGTCGCGAGGTGCGGGTGCGCTGCCAGTGCTTCAACGCCGCTTCGGTGGCGATGCGGGCGATGACCTCGCCGTACTCGCGTGGCACATCCTCGGGGATGCCGTGCACCACCACTGAGCCGTCGTTGGTGATCTCGATAGTGACCGAGGCGGCGATCTTCTCGAAGTCGATCATCGGTACCACGGTGGGCCGGTGCTGGGGTTGGGGTGCTGGCGGGATGGGCTTCTTCCCGGCCGCCGGTGTGGGTGGTTCCGGCTCCCAATCCTCGTCCGCTGTCGTGGTGCGAATCAGGCGTGCCAGTGCGATGCCCATGGCCGCCCCAGCGACTGCCCCGACGAGGGCGAGGGTGCGCCACGGGTCGGTCGCCCACACGACCAGCGTCATCAACGCCGGCATCGCCTTCACGATCCGGAATGCCAGCAGCCCTTGGGTGAGGGTGTGCACGACGAACACGGCTGAGGCGGTGGATGCTGCGACGGTGACGGCGCTGCGCACCAGGGTGGTGTGCGCCAAGGCCCAGGCCAACTCCCCGGCGCCCCGCACCGCAGCGTCCACGGCACGTGCCGCGCCGGTGACCTTGCTTGCGATGGTGTCGGTGACCCGCAGGGTCCAGTCCGCACCCCTAGCGGACACGTAGCCGACGGCGAGGGTGACCAGTCCAGCTTCTTTGCGTCCGACCTTCCCGACGCCGCGACCGATTGCGCAGATGCCGTTCCAGGCTGTGCGCAGGAGTGTGCGCACGGTGCCGGTGAGTGCGGTGTAGCCGGCGTGTGTGGCCAGCAGGCTGGCCACGGTGACAGCAGCGGAGCGGGGGAGTTGGCCGGCCAACCGCAGGGTGGTGCGGGTGCCGTGCCAGGCGTTGCGAGCGATCCCGGCGGCCTTGAGCAGGACTGCTCGCAGCATCACCAGGTGCGGCGACGGGCCGCTGACCGGCACCGAGTAGGTGCCATCGATGGGAATGTCCATCACAGGATTCCTTTCATGAGAAAGGCCCGCCGCACGGATGCGACAGGCCAAGGGGGATGGTGCTGCGCCGGTAGCCACGAGTGGCCCAACAAGGCACAGCGGTTTGAGGAGGTGTGGTTACTGAAGGCGATCCCACAGCGAGCCGGGAACCGCCGGTGGCACCGCAGGGCTGCTTGTGCCGTAGCTGCGATAGGTATCCCGCGTCCGCGAGCCGTACGGCTCGGCAGGCTGGTGCGGGTGGCCGAGCAGGCCTGCCAGGGCGACCGCGATGGTGGTGGCCAGCGTGGGCCGGGGAACCATCGTGGTGACCAGTTCGGACACAGCCGTGGCGATGGTGCGGGCGTAGGCGGTGTCCTCATCGGCGCGTTCGCGATGCCGCCTCGTCGCGGCACCCACCGACTTCACAACACCAGCTTTCGCTGTTCTCACCGAGGACGCCATCCGCTTCGTCGCTGACCGGATCCGCACTATCCATCCACGAACCCGCTGCACCAGATCGCGCCACAGACTCATGCGGCACCCCGTTCGCGGGGCAGGGGCGTGTGGTCCAGTTCCCCGGCAAGCCAGCACGTGGCCGCCCTGGCCAGGCTGTCGGGTGGGGTGAGGTAGGTGTCGGCGGTGACCACGATCGAGGAGTGGCCCAGTCGTGCCGACACTGCTTTCAGTGATTCCCCGGCCGCTAGGCCAAGGCTGGCGGAGGTGTGCCGCAGGTCGTGGAACCTGATCGGCGGCAGGCCGCGCCGGTCCGCGATCTCCGCGAATCGTCGTGACACCCACGCTGGATGCAGCGGTCGGCCGTTCGGGTCGGTGAACACGTATTCGACCGGCCCCCACACCCCGTCCAGGGCTTGGCGGGTCTGCTGCTTCCAATGCCTGCCGAGTACCTCGACGGTTCGTGGATCCAGAGGCAGGACGCGTCGGGAGCGGGCACTCTTCGGTGGGCCTTCCACGACCTTGTCACCAACGAGGGTGCGGGTGGTCCGCACGGTCAGGGTGCCGGCGTCGAGGTCGATGTCCCGCCACCGCAACCCCAACAACTCCCCACGTCGCATCCCGAGCAGCAGGGCCAGCCGCCACAACCCGGCGAGGTCGTCACCTGCGGTGATTTCGAGGAACTGGGCGGCCTGCGGTGACGACCACACCGCTGGTTCGTACCGCTCACCACGTGGTTGGCGCACCTTGGCGCAGGGGTTCTGCCCGATCAGCCCGTCACGCTCTGCATCCGCCAGGGCCGACGACAACGTGGCGTGGATCCGACGTGCCAGCGCGGTGGAGATGCCGGCGGCGGCGAGCATCTCGTGCAGCGCCTCCACCTCACCGGCACCCAGCTCGGCCAGCGGGATGTCCCCGAGCAGCGGCACCAAGTAGTTGCTGACGTGGCCCCGGTAGGAGACGGCGGTGGATTCGCGCAGGTGTCCAAGTCGGTCTGCCCAGCCGGTCAGCCACTGGCCCGACGACGGACCCTCAACATCGCTCTTGGCGTTCATCTCCGCCAGCCACGCGTAGGCTTCCGCACGCGTCGGGAACGACCTAGTGGTCTGACGGCGCTGCGCATCATGGCCACGGTCGAGATCGATCACTGCATGCCACGCCGACCAGCCACCGGACTTGGTGCGCCGCCGATACACATGCCCCCTACGGGCACGCCGCCCCCCCATCAGTTCGACCACGCCGGATGCCGCAAACCCGCCAACGGAACCACCGGCAGGCCCAGTTGTTGGCAGTGCTGGGCCACGGTGGCGTTCGCCTGCTCGGCGTTGATCGGTGCGCCGTACGCGTTGACGAATACCAGGCCGGTGCGGGGCCAGCGCGGTGTGCGCCAAGCGTCCAGCCGTTGATGCACAGCGTGCCAGTAGAACAGCCCGGCTACCGGCTCACTGATAGCCACGACGCCATCGGCAGTGTTGAGCACACGGTTGCGCAGATCTACCTGCGCCCAGCGCAGATCCAGCACCACCCGCGAATCCATCTTCACCCGTCCCACCAACACCAACGCCAGGTGCAACCGCGAGGTCACGGCTCCGTCCAACAGGCGGTCAAGTCGGGAACCAGCGACCGCTGGCTCATCGAGCACACACATTCCTTCTCCTTTCAGAAACGACGAAAGGCCCCGGCGACGATTCGCCGAGGCCATCCAGAAACGAAGAAGGCCACCCCCGTCAGGGGATGGCCTGGTCTTACAGGGGGTCGCTCGCAGCCACTCTGAGCCGGTCCACACGCCCCCCCGAAACACCCCGACCAGCGGGACATTCCGCGCGCAGGACTTCCACCTGCACGTTCCCCACTATAGTACATATGTACGAACATGGCAACCATGCAAGGTGAGCTTGCCGACAGCCTCAGCGAGTCGGCTCGTCTGTCTCATGGCCAGGTGTCCGGTGTGATTCAGCGCGTAGGTGGCACGTCGATTCATTAGTCTGCATTCGTGGTGGCCAATCGTCAGGGGGCAGATGGATGACGCGGATCTTCGACAACATCGAGCAACCCTTCGCACCCGGCCTCACAGAGAGTTTCGAGATCTTCCGGTCGTTGGACGTGGCGACTGGGTACTTCAACCTTCGAGGGTGGCGGGCCTTCGCCGACTTGGTCGACCAGAAGGACAGCCAGATGGAAGGAATCGGGGGATCCTCGCCCCCACGGCCAGATGCACCGATCGTTCGGATCCTTGTAGGGATGGTGCATGGGACTCCGGGGGACGAAACGCTTGATGAGCTTCAGTGCCAATTGGAGGGGGTTGCGAGCGCGGGAACAGACCATACATTGGGCAAGGCGCGACAATCCCAGTTGCTGGCTCACTTGCGAGAGCAGTTGATGCGGGGAATCCCAACTGAGGGTGATCGCATCACGTTGCAGGACCTCAGGCGTCAGGTGGCTGCTGGACTCGTGGAGTTGCGGGTCTATACGCGAAGGCCGCTGCATGGCAAGACTTACGTCTTCCACCGTGATGACCCCGTGAATCCGAGGGTGGCGTTCGTGGGCTCTTCCAATCTCACGGCGGCAGGATTGGCGAGTAACTACGAGTTGAACGTCGATGTGGTGGATCAGGATGCCACAGCGAAACTGGCGGCCTGGTTTGACGATCGTTGGAAGGACGTCTTCACCTACCAGATTGACGATGACCTGCTGGCACTCATCGATGAGTCGTGGGCAAGTCCAGCGCTGCGCTCGCCGTACGAGGTCTACCTGAAACTCTGTTACGACATGTCGCGTGACGTGCGCGACGGCTTGGCCGAGTACGACATCTCTGGGCCTATCAAGTCGCAACTTCTCGACTACCAGAAGGAAGCCGTACAGACGCTGGCCCGGCGCCTCGGGTTCCGCGGTGGAACGATGCTCGGTGATGTTGTCGGTCTCGGCAAGACCCTCACGGCCGTTGCGGTTGCACTGCTCCTACTAGAAGAGGAACGGTACTCAACCCTCGTTGTGTGCCCGAAGAACCTCGTAGAGATGTGGGAAGAGCACCTTCACGAGTACCAGGTACCCAGCAAGGTCGTGTCATACAGCATGGCTGCCAAGGTGTTGCCTGAATTGCGGCGCTATCAACTGGTGATAGTCGACGAATCGCATACATTGCGCACCGATACCCGCCAGGACTACCAAGCGCTACACAAATACATTCGAGACAACGGCTCTCGAGTCCTGCTCTTGACGGCCACCCCTTACAACATCGGTTTCAAAGACGTTGCAAATCAAATCGGGTTGTACTTGGACCCGGATACAGATCTTGGCCTCCAACCAAGGGAAGCACTTCGAAAGGACCCGAGGCTTGCCGACCGCGTTGACGGCAAGGTGTCCACTCTCGCCGCGTTCACCCAGTCTTCTGAGCCGGAGGACTGGAAGCGATTGATGAGTGAACACCTTGTGCGGCGGACACGCACGTTCATCAAGCGACAGGCGGAGGACGCCGGCCAGGTTGATGAGGCCGGCATCTACCTGACCTTCTCTAATGGCGACAAGTTCCACTTCCCCCGGCGCGTGGCCAAGCCGCTGGATCACACATTCGACGCGCACGATCCCGCGGCGCTCATGATCGGGGACTCGACATTGGACGCCATCCAAGGTCTGCGGTTGCCTCGTTATGACCTTAGGCGCTATGTGCGCACGAAGGGGATTTCGCTCACGGAGGAGGAGCAGGAGATACTCGAGAAATGGGAGCGGGGGAGGGGCCAGGTCAAAGGGTTCGTGCAGACCAGCTTCTACAAGCGGCTTTCATCCTGCGGCTGGTCCTTCGTCATTTCGCTCAAGAGGCATGCTGATAGAAACCGCCTCTTCCTCTACGCCCTCGAGAACAACAGGCCTCTTCCCACCGGCACGATTCTGGACGCGATGTTCTCGCCGAGTGACACCGATGAGGATTTCGACCCTGAGGACCTCAACTCGGACCCAGAGACCCAGTACAACCTGCTGCTCGCAAAGAGTCCAACTTCCATTACCTGGGTGCGAGCAGAGATGTTTGCCGACGCCCTCGCCGAACATCTGGCCGAGGACACCGCCGTGATCGACGAACTGCTCGCGACATTCGGGGACTGGACCTACCTAACTGACTCTAAGTTGGCCCGATTGATCCAGCTGCTCCAAGAGGAGCACCCCGGAGAGAAGGTGCTTGTCTTCACCGAGTACAAGGACACCGCCGACTACGTGAGCCGCTCCCTGATGGAGCAGGGACTCGCTGCCGTTGGAGTTGCTACCGGTGAAACTGAGAACCCCACTGAGATCGCACGACGATTCTCTCCCCATTCGAACCTCACTCCTGGCGCCGTCGAACGGCGTGCCGAGGTTGTTGATACTGATGAGCTGCGTGTCCTTGTTGCGACCGATGTCCTCTCGGAGGGGCAGAACCTTCAAGATGCCCACATCGTCGTGAACTACGACCTGCCGTGGGCGATTATCAAACTGATCCAGCGGGCTGGTCGCGTCGACCGCCTTGGACAGGCCAGCCCGACTGTCACTGTGTACTCCTTGTTTCATGAGTCGGTGGAGGAAGTCATTTCGCTGCGGAAGCGAATCAAGGAGCGCCTGGCCGACAGCGCTCAAGCATTCGGTTCCGATGAGCAGTTCTTCGGCGATCCCAGGGAAACGAAGTTCCTAGAGGATCTATACAACGGGAAGCTTGACGACGATGAACTGGAAGGCGACGTTGACGCTGCCTCCCTCGCCTTCGAAGTATGGAGGAAGGCAACTGACAACAATCCTGGACTAGCCAAACGCATCGTTGGTCTGCCCGACCTGCTGACCGCAACCCGGCCGCCGAGGCTCACTGACAACCTCCCCCCGGGTGTTGGATGCATGATCCGGACCGCGTCAGGGATGGACGCGTACGGCTACGCCAATTCGGAGGGCGCCTTACAGCTGCTCACCGGCCATGAGGTGTTGCGATTGTTCGCCTGTGAGCCTGAGACGGCCGCTCAACCACTAAGGAAGGATCATGACGCGCTCCTTGCGTCCCTCGTCCAAGGAGAGGATGCGCCCATGGCGAAGCCTCACCTGCATGAAGGACAACTCAGGGGCGTTCGCAAGAGCGTGTGGGGACGGCTGTCCGGCACCGTTTTCCAGTCGAATCCCGATATCGCAGAAGCACTCGACGCTCTTCACCGGAGTCCTCTCACACAGGAGGCCGAACGAAAGCTGCGACGACGTCTGGCCGACCATCAAGAGTTGGCCGACACCCTCGTGGCACTCCACCGATCGAAGACGCTGGTCTTGGCTGCCAGCGCTCAGGATCCCATTCGAATCGTTTCAAGTATGGGAGTCTCCGATGCCTGAGGCCCTCCTTGAGATTGTCGAAAGTGACCAGTTAGGTGCCCTGTTCATCGAGCGACTTGGTTGGTCGATCCCGACCATGAAGCGGCCCCTTACTGTCCGCGTGGAGCAGTCGGAGTATGTGGTCACGCAGGTTGCCCAGTATCACGGCCTCGGTGTCTGGCAATGCCCGGATGTTCCGAAACTCAGGCATCAGAGAGCCATCGACAGAGCTGTGGCTCAGCAGAACACCGAGAGATTGGTGATCTTCACAGGACCCGATCGACAGCAATGGAGATGGCCCCGGTACAAGAGTCAGAGGGCCCTGGCGAATCCGCGACTGATCAGTCACACCCACATGAAGGGCGAGCCGGACTCGAGCCTTCTCGAGAAACTGCTCCTGATCCAGATTGCGCCAGGGTCCGACGTGACCGTTCCCGAACTCCTCAATCGCATGCGGACTGCGTTCGATGTGGAATCGGAGAGGGCCTCCGTCGCCGCCGCGCGGTTGATGGGCAGGCTGTATGCACTGCTCGAGGACCAGGATGTTCCGGAGCATACGGCCAGCCTGCTCCTTGCCAGGATCCTCTTCTTGATGTTCGGGGATGACACAGGTATGTGGCCCAACAATCAGTTCGCCACGCTGCTGCGTGACCACACCGATGAGAGTGGCTCGGATCTAGCCAAGTGGCTTACTGCGCTGTTCACGGCCGCGGACACGCCCACGCGCCGACGCCCCACGGAAACCCCGGAGGCCATCGCCGCGTTTCCCTACATCAATGGTGGCATCTTCCGCGATCCCCTCGAAGTACCGGAACTGAATGCTGAGCTGCGCAGCGCCCTTCTGGATGCCTGTGCCTTCGACTGGGGTCAGATCTCCCCGGCGGTGTTCGGCTCGATGTTCCAGACCGTGAAGAGCAAGACAGCCCGTCGTGAACTGGGAGAGCACTACACAAGCGAAGCGGAGATCCTGAAGACGATCAGCCCGCTGTTCCTCGACGAACTGCATGACCAACTCGAAGCGGCATGGGACAGCAAGAGTGCGTTGACACGCTTGCACAACCGTCTCAAGGATCTCCGATTCCTCGACCCCGCATGTGGCTGTGGCAACTTCCTGATCGTCGCCTACCGTGAGCTGCGGCACCTGGAACTCGAGTTGCTCAAACGCCGCAGGGACCTGGACCAATTGGATGGCGTATCGACCGGCAAGAACAGGGCGCAACTCGTCGTGGATGCGTCGGACGAACTCCACATCACGCTCGACCAGTTTCACGGAATTGAAATCGAACCGTGGCCTGCGCGAATCGCAGAAACAGCCATGCTTCTGGTGGATCACCAGTCCAACCTGGAAATGGAGACCGAAATCGGTGACGCCCCCTCGCGCTTGCCCATCGAGCTGGCTCCGCGGATCCACGTAGGAAATGCACTAAGAACGGACTGGGCGCACCTCGTCACACCCGCAGACACCGTCTACATCTTCGGCAACCCCCCATTCAGTGGCCAGTACACCGCCACGAAGCAGCAGAAGGACGACGCCAAGCACGTGTGGGGAGGTCTATACAACGGCTACCTGGACTACGTCACCAGTTGGTACAAAAAGGCACTCGACTACTACGGATCCACTCACAACGGGCGTTGGGCCTTCGTGTCCACCAACTCCATCAGTCAGGGCGAGGCCGCAGCATATCTATGGCGGCCGATCATCGACGCCGGCTGGCGCTGTCGCTTCGCGCACCGCTCCATGCAGTGGCAGTCAGAAGCCACCGGCAAGGCAGCAGTTCACGTGTCCATCATTGGATTCGATCGCGGTATCAAGAGGCCGCCAGTGGCCGAGCTGTGGACCTATCCCGAGGGCGGACAGGGTGATCCGACACGGTACCTCGCAGCGAACATCAACCCCTACCTGATCGACTACCGGAACGTGTTCGTCGAACCGAGCACCAATCCGATCTCCGCAGCCCTGGATGCAGTTCGCTACGGAAGCAAGCCCACCGACGACGGGCAACTCATGGTGAGTGGGGCCGAACTGGACGAAATCCTCGCGGACCCTGTAGCTGCGAAGTACCTGCGCCGATTCGTGGGCGCGAGAGAACTGCTCCACGACCAAGAGCGGTGGTGCCTGTGGCTCGCGGACTCCACGCCCAAGGAGCGTCGCTCCTCGCGGGTCTTGCGGACTCGCATCCAGGCAGTCCGCGAGATGCGCCTGGACAGCCCCAAGGCTGCTACGAACAAGAAGGCTGCGACACCCTGGCTCTTCGACGAGAACCGGCAACCGAATGCCTACTACTTGGCAATTCCTCGGCATGCGAGTGAGCATCGGTTGTTCTTCGTTGCCGCCTACCTCGAACCCGATGTGATCTGCGGTGACGCGAACTTCCTCGCCCCGGATCCGGATGGCTATTTGCTCGGTGTGCTCTCTTCGTCGCAGTTCATCACGTGGCAGAAGACGATCGGCGGACGCATCAAGTCGGACATTCGGTTCTCGAACACGTTCACCTACAACACCTTCCCCATGCCTACCCCCAAGCCCCGGGCTCGGCAGGCCCTGTGCAAAGCCGCGCACAGAATCCTCGATGTCCGTGACTCATATCCCGATAGATCCCTCGCGGAACTCTACGACCCGGATGCGATGCCCCCCGAGCTCATGCAGGCCCACTTCGCTGTGGACCTTGTCGTTGATGCGCTGTTCGGTCTCGAACCAGGCGCATCACTTCCCCAACGTCAGCACAGTCTGTTCGAGCATTACGAGGAACTCACCGGGCGTTAGACCCGGTGGCTAGGCTTTGCGACTTGTCCTAGGCGATCCATTCGAAGGCGAAGCTCCGGTCTCAAGCCTCAACGTGCTGCGGGTCGTCCGTACCCGAGTCCCGGTTTTCTGGTTGCACCGCCCCGCCCTAAACCGTCACAAACGAGAAATCGGGATGAACTCGTCCGTAGTCTGATAGGTACGTCGCCGATCGAGATAGTCCCGGATGGGGGAGAATTCGCGATGCATGTGGCCAGCGGATGGTGTCGCTTGGGGGCCCATTGACGGCCGTTCGGCACATTTCCGTTCGCGTCCCCTGGCGGGATACCGCTTGGGACGATCGGGTGTGTCTGAGCCCCGCCAACAATGGGTCGTGCTTGTTGTTGAAGAACATCGGCGATAGGCGGGACGACGACTGGGAAGCGACTGTTGCCGGCCAGTCGATCGGGGAGCTGGGGGATCCGTCTCGCCTGCCATGTCTCTCGGAGCGGGCAACCTTCATGTCGGCCCTCGGATATGTGGCGCACAAGAAGCATCCGTACCGCATGAACAGGGGTCTGAAGGGTCACCTGTTGCCCACAGACTTGGCTGTGCCCCCATACGCCTTCGAGGCCGTGCCCTTCAGGTGGATGAACAGGGACACAGTCGAGGGTGAATTGTGGGCGGAGGCAGACGACTACCACAGCGAGTGGGAGGAGCAGGCCCATCAGGTGGTCGGCTTCAAGCCGAGTTGGCTCATGGACGGTCGCAATCAACGGGCGATGATCGATGCCTTCTTCGCCGATGTTGTCGGGGGGCACAGCCTGGTCCTCATCTACCTGAAGCATTCCCCTTTGCAGGAGGAGACGAACCGTCGGCTTCTTGTGGGAGCTGCCACCGTGACACACCTGGTCCCCCCAATCATGTGGAAGCAATCGGGTGAGCAGCCGTTCGACTCGTCCATGTGGGAGACGATCGTCGCCCACAGCCTGCGACCGGATCAACAGCAGGGCATCCTGCTGCCGTATCAGGACCTCGTCCCGCTTATGGACTCCGGCCAGGATGTCGGTCCAGCCCTCGCGTGGGCCCCAGAAGACTCACAATCGGAGTTCTCCTACGTCACAGAGCACGTGACAGACGACACGGCCATCGCCGCCTTGTTGTCCCTACGCGCCGCCGCGGAAGGCATGGCCGCTCTGAGCCTTTCCGTTCCCACTGCCGCTATGCAGTGGGTCGACGCCCAGATTGAGCGACTATGGCACATGCGTGGGCCCGTACCGGGGCTGGCAGGAGTTCTCGGGCATCTGGGCGCAGAAGGGGCGCATCGGGTGGTGCGGGAACTAGTCGACAAGCCCGACTGGACAAGGGATCCCTGGGATCTAGTGGAACGCGCTCTCGACTCCGCGAGCACCCTCGGGCTTCAGCTGTCGGACATCCTGCCCCCCTCCGTGGGCCATGCTTGGCGTGGCCTGAGCACTGATGAGAAGACTGGCTTGAAGGTGTTGTCGGCAATGAACGTCGACCGCGATCAGGTCGGCGCTCTGATGAGAGGTGAAACGACGTATCCGGTCACCGCCGATGAGCTGATCGACAACCCCTACTACGCGACTACCTGCACCTACCGATCTCAGTTTCCGATCTCCTTGACCACAGTCGATCAAGCGTGTTTCCCCGCACCGCACGTGCGCTACGTCAATCTCATTGAACAACTTGCAGAGATGGCGGATCCAGGTGATCTTCGTCGTGTCGAAGCCTTACTCGTTGACGTCCTGGAAAGACGGGCATCGAACGGAGACACAATCGCTGGCGAAGGGGACGTCATTGATGAGGCGTCGCAACTCCCTCTCACGCGGCCCTGCCCGGTATCGCCGGCGCTCTTGCGCTCGTATCACCTGGACGCTGAACAACTCCACGATTACGCCTGGTGGACTCAATTGCAGTCCGCACAGATGCACGATGGGAGTCCGGCGTACAAACTCTCCCGCCTGGCTGAGGCAGGCGCGTACATCTCCCAGAGTTTGAGACAGCGGCGCGACGCCGTCCGTTTCAGTGTCCCGTTTGATGCAAGGGCGTGCATTGACGACTCATTCGGTTCAGCCAACCCCGCCGATGTGCTGGAAGAACGTGCGCGTGCCGAGAAGGCCGATGGTCTGGCGGAACTCTTCGCGGCGCGTCTGTCCGTGGTGGTAGGGCCGGCAGGAACCGGCAAGACCTCGCTGCTGCAAACGCTCGTCGCTCGTCCTGAGGTGATCCAGGACGGGGTGCTGCTGCTCGCACCGACAGGTAAGGCGAGAGTGCAATTGCAGGCGAAGGTCGGGCAGGACGCGCACACTCTCGCAAGCTTCTTAATCAAGAAGGGCGGCTTCGACCCGGATACCGGCCAGTACTCCATGGTCGAGCCGGGAAGACGATCAGCAGCAGGACTGGTCGTTATCGATGAAGCCTCGATGCTCACCGAGGAGATGCTGGCCGCAACATTGAGCGCCGTCAAAGGGGTGAAGCGACTAGTGCTCGTCGGCGACCCGCGGCAACTCCCGCCCATTGGGCCGGGACGTCCGTTCGTCGACATCGTGGAATGGCTCCGCCCCGCGTCATTCGCCGGCCGGAGCAGGACGGGTCCGGGCTACGTCGAGCTCACGGTGTTGCGTCGGCAGGACGGCAGCAACAACCGGGATGACCTGGCCCTTGCCCGTTGGTTCGGTGGTGACGATCTGCCAGCCGACGCCGACGAGATCTGGCAGAAGTTCCGGCTCGCACAGGACTCTGAAACGCTGTCGGTCCGACAGTGGGGGAAAGAAGGGCTAGCCGCAACCCTCATCGAGGTGCTCGAGGAACATCTTGGGCTGCGAGGAGCACCGGACCCAGAGGCTGCGTTCAAGTTGACCTATGGAGGTCAGTGGTCCCAGGACGGCAAGTACGTCAGGTGGCAACTGGGCGAGGATGGTGCCGGGGCATCGTGTGAGAAGTGGCAGATCCTTTCGCCGACCCGCTCACGGGCGTTTGGAACCGTGGAGATCAATCGTTTGATCAAGCGAAGGTATCGAGCAGGCGACTTGGAATGGGCCATGAAGGACTGGGTGATCCGCCCAGCCAGACCTCTCGGGCCCGAGCAGATTGTCGTGGGCGACAAAGTGATGCAAACCGTGAACGACGGGAGAGCAAAGGCCTATCCCGCTGGGATCGGCCTCAACTACGTGGCCAATGGGGAGATTGGCGTGGTTACCGGCCAGATCTCCAAGAACCCTCATTACGCCAACGTTGAGTTCTCGTCGCAGGTGGGGGCAACCTACGGATATCGGCCGTCCACGCTAGACGATCCACCCTTGGAGTTAGCGTGGGCTGTCACGGTTCACAAGTCGCAGGGGTCCGAGTTCGGCATCACCTTTCTGGTGATCCCTTCCCGCGTCGCCGTGAGTCGTGAACTGCTCTACACCGCCCTGACGCGACAGACCAAGAAGGTCGTGATTCTGCACCAGGGCTCCATCGAGGAACTCTTCGAACTGACCTCGCCAGGATTGTCAGAGACTGCTCGTCGCATGACCGATCTGTTCAATAGGCCCTCACCCCAGACCGTCCTCGTCGACGCGCAACCCCGCATGTTCGACGGGAATCTCATTCATGTGGCACCTGGCGGGGTGTTGGTGCGAAGCAAGAACGAGGTCATCCTCGCCTCCGTCCTTAACGAGGTCGCCCCGGACAGGTGGACCTATGAGAAGCCGCTCACGCTTGATGGAGTCACCAAGTACCCCGACTTCACGATCGACACCGTCACGGGGGATGAGGTGGTGTGGGAGCACCTAGGCATGTTGAACGACCCTGACTACACCCAACGCTGGGAAGCCAAGAAGCAGTGGTACGTGGACCACGGGTATCGCCCCTTCGACGACCCCGAGGCCTCCGGCTCCCGCGGCATCCTTATCTGGACTGACGACCGCCACGGGGTGGATCAGCCCCAGTGGACAGCTATGGCTCGACAGTTCATCGGCATCTCGCCGAAACCAAGAACGGTCAAGAAGGCGGCCGCGAAACGCCGCTAGTGTGCCGGCCTGCCGCTCTCAGGCGTTGGCGGTAGGGGGATGGCGAGCCCGCAGTGTTGCCAAGGTGACTTTGCCGGTGGGGGTTTCGATGGCCCAGAAGGCCCACCCGTTGGTGGCGCGCCCGTCACGCACCGCGCAGCCTGCTGCGGATGGAGTGGCGAAGGTGCGGCCATCCCAGGTGATGGTTCCATCTGGGTTGACAGTGGCATCCGCGGCAGCTGTGGCATACGTACTGACCAACCGTGCGTTCGGTTGCAGCTGTCCACTTTCGAGCAGGTCGGCCAGTGTGGTGGTGTACCGAGTAGGTGTACGTCGGCCGCGCGTCCGCTGGGCTGGCTCGTCGTCCGGCGGTGCCGTCTCGTACCCGATCAAGCGCAGCACGCGGCCGATAGGGTCGATGGCGGTTTCCAGCATCAGCCGGTCGTACGGGGCGAGGGTGTCGTCACCGGGCCGTTGCTGGTTCGACAGGCTGCCCAGTGCTGAGGCGCTGATCAGGTCGTGCAGGCGACCCTCCAACCATGCAGCGTGTGCAGAGTTGAAGCCGTGGGTCGTGTCGCGCTGCAACAGCAGCACCCGGCACCATTGATCCCGGTTTCGTAGGTGACTGCCCATGCGGGCTCTGAGCCCGGCAGGAGCCTTCCCAACGTAGGCCGTCCAGGAGCCGTCAGACGCTGGGCGGTCCAACAGCACGTAGGCGCCCGGTGCGTCCCAGGCACCGCCAAGTGCAGGCACTGCCTCTCGTTCCACCACCGCCATGCGTAGCGCGGCGGTCTGGTCATAGATGTCGATGACACCCGGAGCGTCGGGAACCAGGCATGTGAACGGTAGGCGATCGTCCCCGTCGGATGGCATGTCAGGAATGTAGCCGCAAGTCACGGCAGGAGGCTCAGATTGTGAGACTCGGTGAGATTGTCACGTCTTCCTCGGTGAGTTGGGCGCTCCGAGCGGATCGCAAGTCCGATGGGCCCATCTCGTCAGGCCCGTGGACTTGACTGCTCACATCTTCGTGTAACAGTCGGCGACGGGATAGGCCAACCACTCGCGCCGAGTTGAAGGGTAGCCGACAATCGCGGACGCCCTGCAGGCGCGCCAGGCGAGACGCTCGGAGGCTTTGATCCCCGGAAAGTTGGCCTGGAAGGTTGGGTCGAGGAGTTTGAACCGTGTCAGTTGGTGGCGCCCCTTGCGGCAGGACGTCCACTTGCTGGTCTGACCGTTCCAGGAGGCACATATCGGCGTGGCGCCATCGCTCTGGGAGTAAGGTATCGCGGACTTGATCGACTTGATGGGGTTCGTACCGCCCATTGCGACGGCGCAGGCGTACCCGGCTGCCGACTGTGGGTCGGAAGTCAGGGGCTCCGTCAGGAACCAGCTGGTGGTCAGGCCGTTGAGTCGCGTTAGCCTCGATCCACCGCTGTGAGGTGACGGCGGCAGTCGCGGCGTGGTGATCGCCGGTTTGGTAGTGGTTCAGGTGGTGGGCGTGTTTGCCCGGCCGGTCTGTCCGGCTTCTCCTGGGGGT
>WBZL01001008.1_pt1 | contig 30710 bp, 27 predicted proteins | sample 5204291 | NCBI WGS metagenome assembly WBZL01 (sample SAMN12344345, study PRJNA552823) | activated sludge metagenome | biome: Activated sludge suspended growth; feature: Nitrification reactor; material: Wastewater; isolation source: activated sludge from nitrification reactor of wastewater...
CCCCCCAAGAAAGGGCGAGCGGCAAACCCGTTTGCTGCTCGTCTTTTCTCCAAAAAGGTTGACCCTTTATTCCCATGATTATGTTTAGTAGATCCACCTTGTTTTCCCTGTTTTGTGGTCTTGACAATGGGGTTCACCATACTGGTTAGGATGAAGCTATAGCAGTTATAACGAGAAAGGCAAAACGCCCAAACGTGTTAAAATGTAGCTTAGGCTTCGTCATTGGATAAAAAAACAACTCTATAACAACAATACCTTCGCCAAAAATGGCGTGACTAGAGCGGTTGAGTAAGATACGATTTTTCACTGACCAAAGAGAAATTTCGTAAAACAACCGCTCATGATAGATATTTTAGCACTTTTACAACATTTGAGTTCCCATGTGGACATGACAACCATTCGGCAAATGAGCCGTATCATCTTGGCGATGTTAGCCATGACAGGCCGGGTAACCATGTTAGGTATTTCCCGCTGGACGGAGAAAGGAGGTAGTTACCGCACGGTACAACGTTTTTTCCATACCGCCATCCCTTGGGCAATGCTTTTCTGGCTGTTTTTTCAACGCCACCTCCTGGACTCCCAAGCAACGTACTTCTTAGCAGGAGATGAAAGCATCGTCACCAAGTCCGGTAAAGAAACACACGGTTTAGACCGTTTCTTTTCATCTCTGTATGGCCAGCCCGTGCCCAGTTTAGCTTTCTTTGCTTTATCGTTGGTTCACGTTCAAGAGCGCCGCTCGTATCCAATCATGGTAGAGCAGGTGATACGCAGCGAAGAAGAGAAAAAAGCCGCCAAAGCCAAGAAAGAAGCCCAAAAGAAAAAGACGAAAGGCAAGTCAGGACGACCCAAAGGAAGCAAGAATCAGGATAAAACCCAAGTGGAATTGACACCGGAATTGACGCGAATACAACAGATGGTGCAAAAGCTATTGCCGCTCATCATGGGAGTTTTGTCGATAGAACATCTGGTTATGGATGGACATTTTGGCAACAACAACGCCCTGCAAATGACGCGGCAATGCAGTTTGCATTTGATTTCCAAGCTCCGTCACGATGCGGCTTTGTATTTTCGCTACGATGGCCCCTATGAAGGTAGCGGCGCACCCAAGAAATATGGCGATAAAATCAGTTATGCGGCTATTCCAGCGCAATATCTGAAAGCGACGACAACTGAAAAGGACATCCGTACCGATATTTATCAGGCCGAAATGTTACACAAGGAATTCGCCCAAGCGCTCAACGTCGTCATCATCGTCAAGACCAACATCAAAACGGGGGCTTGGGCGCATGTCGTCCTGTTCAGCAGTGACTTGACCCTCGATTATGACTGGCTGATTGATTACTATCGCTTGCGGTTTCAAATCGAGTTCAATTTCCGTGATGCCAAACAATACTGGGGTATGGAAGATTTCATGAATGTGAAGGAAACAGCCGTTACGAATGCCGCGAACCTTTCTTTGTTCATGGTCAATGTTTCGCAATTGCTTTTACGCGATTTTCAACAACGGGACTCAACTGTTAATGTGCTAGATTTGAAAGCGCACTATCGTGGTCACAAATATGTGACCGAAGCATTAAAATGGCTACCGAAAAAGCCAGAGCCAGTTTTAATGGCTCGCATTTTTGAACGGGTTTCGCGGTTAGGGAGGATTCATTGTCCTCTTCCTAACCATAGTCCTTCGTAATTTGGCGAAGGTATTGTAACAAAGATAACGCTTTTATCATTCTATAACCATTTTCACACAACGATGCTAACACTATCGTTTAACAGTTCTCTGGCAAAGGATAGCCAAATTTCAGAAGTATGAAATTCAAACAACATCTGATTATTGTACGCGGCGGCGGCGACTTGGCGACGGGGGTGGTTTATCGGCTGCACCGGGCGGGGTTTCCGGTAATTGTGACGGAGTTGGAACGGCCGTTAGTCGTCCGCCGACAGGTCGCATTAGCAACGGCCGTTCTTGAAGGCCACATCCACGTCGAAACCCTCCACGCCCAGCTTGCCCACACCCCCGCCGAAGCCGAAAAACTCGCCCAAACGGGTGTCATCCCCGTCCTCATCTCACCCACCCTGCCCAATCTCCAATCCCCCATCTCCATTGTCATTGATGCCCGCATGGCAAAACGCAACATAGACACCAGCAAAGAGCAGGCCCCGCTGGTCGTGGCACTTGGCCCCGGCTTCACCGCTGGCGAAGATTGCCACGCCGTGGTGGAAACGATGCGCGGCCACTGGTTAGGGCGGGTCATTTGGCAGGGGGCGGCCATTCCCGACACCGGCACGCCGGGGCTGGTGGCTGGCAAGGGGGCGGAGCGGGTGCTGCGTGCGCCTGTAAGCGGAGCAGTAAATTGGAGAGTAGAGATTGGAGATTTTGTGCATGAGGGGCAAGTGATGGGTGAAGTGGCGGGCGAAGTTGTTGTGGCACCGTTTGCCGGGGTGGTGCGGGGGTTGATTGCGCCAGGAACGGCCGTTCGTGCCGGGCTAAAAATTGGCGATCTCGATGCACGGGGCGAACGGGAAGCGTGTTTCACCATCTCCGACAAAGCCCTCGCCATTGGCGGCGGCGTGCTGGAAGCCATTTTGACGTGGTTAAATCAAGCGCAATAGAACGCAGACAAACACGGACAAATGCGGATTTTTTCTTGTCCGTGTTTGTCCGCGTTCGTCCGCGTCCCAATTTTTATGTGGACATTAGCTGAGGCCTTTGATATTCAGCCCAAATCGCTGGTGGCGATTGTGGGCGGGGGCGGCAAGACGAGCCTGCTGTTTGGGCTGGCACAAAATCTGGCAAATAAACAGACCTCCGAGGTTTGCCAAACCCCGGAGGTCTTGCGAGTTGTTACTACCACAACCACCCGCATCTTCGCCGCGCAAATGAAGCTGGCAACGGCCGTTTGTTTTGCCGCCGATTTAAGCCAGCTTGGGGCGCATCTGGCTGCGCACGGAAGCTGCCTGGTGGTGGGCGAGGCGCAGGGAGACAAGGCGTTTGGGGTGGCGGCCACGCTGCCGGCCGAACTGCTGGCGCGGCCCGATGTGGATGTGGTGCTGGTGGAAGCCGATGGCTCACGGATGCGCCCCGTCAAAGCCCCGGCTGATCATGAGCCGGTTTTGCCGGCCGAAACCACCCATTTGGTGCCGGTTGTGGGCATAGACGCGCTGACAAGGCCGCTTGCCGACATTGCCCACCGCCCGGAACGGGTGGCGGCGTTGACTGGACTGGCGGTGGAGGATGTGCTGACGGAAACGGCCGTTTCCACCCTGCTCACCCACCCCGACGGCGGCGCCAAAAACAAGCCACCGACGGCAAAACTTATCCCGCTCATCAACAAGGTAGAGACGGCCGACCAGTTGGTTCAGGCGCGGCGCATTGCCCTGGCTGCTTTGCAACAGCCAGCGGTGGAACGGGTGGTGATTGCAGCCCTGAAACAGCAACCACCCGTGGTGGAGGTGCGGCAGCGGGTAACGGCCGTTATTCTCGCCGCCGGGTTGGGGTCACGCATGGGGCAAGCCACCAAACAACTGCTGCCGTGGGGCAACACGACGGTGCTGGGGCAAACGGTGCGCCACGCCAGGCAAAGTGATGTGACCGACGTGCTGGTGGTTTCCGGCCACGAGGCGGCAAAAGTTGAGGCGGTGGCAGCAGCGGCCGGGGCGGCTACGGTTTACAATGCCGACTATGCCACCGGGGAAATGGTGTCATCGCTGCAAACGGCCGTTCGTCACCTCCCCGCCACCTGCGCCGCCGTCCTGGTGCTGCTGGCCGACCAGCCGATGGTGCCACCTGCCATCCTCAACCAGATTTTGACTGCCTTTGCCCAGGGAAAAAGTGACCTCATCGCCCCCGTGTACAACGGCAAGCGTGGCAACCCGGTGCTAATTGGCCGCCGCTATTTTGCCGAACTGCTCGCCCTGCCAGCCGATGCTGCCCCCCGCGCCCTGCTGCAACGCCACGCCGGGCGGCTGCATCTGGAAGAAGTGGCAACCGACGCTATTTTGCGTGATTTAGACCGCCCGGAAGATTATGAGCGCGAGCGACCCAACCAATGAACCAGCCGCCTGCCTTTGAACATTTGCTGCCGCTGCTGCGGCAAGGGTTGGCTGAGGGGAAAGAAACGGCCGTTTTTCTCAGCAGCCACAGCATGTCGCCCCTGTTTTGGGCGGGTGACCAAATCTTGCTGGCCGCCGCCACGCCGGAACAGCTTGCCCTCGGCGACATCATCACCCTGGCCGAGGCCAACGGGCTGGTGACGCACCGCTATTGGGGCAAAACCGGGGCTGGTGAGCTGCTGACGCGAGGGGATCGCGCCATGACCGATGACCCAGCGTGGCCGATTGAGGCGTTGGTGGGGCGTGTGGTGGGGCGCAAGCGAGGCAGCCGCGTGCTGCATTTTGGGTGGGGGCGGGGCAAATGGCTGGCAAGGGGGGTGCGGGGATTAACGGCCGTTAACCACACCCTCCTCGCCCGTCCTCCCCACGCCTTTTGGCTCCGCACCGTTCATCGGCTGCTGTTTGGAGTCAGGTGGGTATTAACGGCCGTTGTGCGCTAACCAGTAACCGGTAATCGGTGGGCTAGCTGATTACCAACTACCGTCCACTTCCTCAATTCTACGCCGCAAAAACCGCTGCTCCGCCCCATTTTGGCACAGTGCCAGTGCCTGCTCATACGCCGCCTTTGCTTCCACCAGCCAACCCGCCCGCCGCAGCAAGTCGGCCCGCGCCGCATAATAAAGGTGAAACTGCGCCAGCACCTTCTCCTCTGCCAGCCCATCCAGCAATGCCAGCCCCCGCATTGGCCCATCCGCCATTGCCACGGCCACCGCATGGTTCAGTGCCACCACCGGCGTGGGCTGAAAGCGAAACAATTCCTGATACAAAGCCGCAATTTGCAGCCAGTCGGTAGAAACGGCCGTTTTTGCCTCCGCATGAACCGCCGCAATCGCCGCCTGAATTTGGTACGAACCCGGCCGGCCCAACCGCAGTGCCGTTTCCACCAGCCCAATCCCCTCCTCAATCGCCGCCGCATCCCAAAGCGACCGATCCTGATCTTCCAGCAGCACCATGTCGCCAACTCCATCCACCCGCGCCTTGCGCCGTGAATGGTGCAGCAGCATCAACGCCAGCAGCCCCATCGTCTCCGGCAGTTGTGGTGCCAATGTTGGCTCCTGCATCATCAACTGCACCAACAGCCGCCCCAGCCGAATCGCCTCACGGCACAAATCCTGCCGAATTAGCTCCTCGCCCATCGAGGCAGTATACCCTTCGTTAAAAATCAGGTAGATAACCGCCAGCACCGCCGCCACCCGCTCTGCCAGCAGCTCCGGCGGCGGCACACGGTAAGGAATACCTGCATCCCGAATTTTGCGCTTGGCTCGCACCAGCCGCTGCGCCAGCGTTGCCCTGGGCAGCAGGAAGGCACTGGCAATTTCAGCCGTGTCCAGCCCGCCCAGCGTGTGGAGCGTTAGTGCCACCTGTGCTTCCAGAGCCAAGGACGGGTGGCAGCAGGTAAATATGAGCTTTAACCGCTCATCGGGGATGGGTTGCATCTCTGGTTCGTCAACCTCGTTCTGTTTTTGCAGCAGTTCTGCTTTCAGAATTTCTTCTTTGCGGCCATAGGTTTGCCGTCGCCGCACGCGGTCAATCGCTTTGCGGCGGGCAGCCGTCGTCAGCCAGGCACCAGGGTTGTTGGGAATGCCATCGGCCGGCCAGTACTCAAGTGCGACCACAAGTGCCTCCTGCAAAGCATCCTCGGCCAGCTCAAAATCACCCAAATAGCTGATGAGAGCCGCCAACACCCGGCCCGATTCCTCACGAAAAGTCTGCTCAATGATAGAATAGGTCTGTTTCATTTCCCTTTGCCTATACGACGAACGCCACACCGCCAATTCGACACGCAGCAAGCAATTTTGCAAAATTGCCCGACAGGTTAGGAATGGCTGTTATACTACGCGGTTGATTTTAGCAAAAAGGTGGTGAGTGGTATGAATAAAGGGGTTGGCTATGCGCTGGCGGCCTATCTATTTTGGGGGTTTTTGCCCATCTACTGGAAATTTCTGCACCATGTTCCGGCGCAAGAAATTTTGATGCACCGGATAACCTGGTCGTTTGTGTTTTTGCTGCTGGTTCTGCTCTACAAGCGGTCTTGGGGCTGGCTGGGGGCGTTAAGGGATTGGCGGGTGGTGCTGACATTTCTCACATCGTCGTCGCTACTCTCGCTTAACTGGGGGCTATATATTTGGGCGGTGAATGCAGGCTACATCGTGGAAACAAGTCTGGGTTATTTTATTAACCCGCTGGTCAACGTGCTGCTGGGGATGCTGTTTTTGCAGGAGCGGCTGCGGCCGGGGCAATTGGTGGCGGTGGCCTTTGCAGTTGCCGGGGTTGGATATCTGACGATTAGCTATGGAGCCTTGCCGTGGATTTCGCTGACGCTGGCGTTTACGTTTGGCATTTATGGATTGCTGCGGAAAACGGCCAAGCTGGATGCGCTGGCGGGGCTGTCGCTGGAAACGGCACTCTTGTTTTTGCCGGCCGCCGGCTATTTGGTTTGGCTACAGGTGAACAAAACGGCCGTTTTTCTCCACACCGACCCCATAACCAACCTTTTGCTGATGTTGACGGGGGTGGTAACGGCCGTTCCCCTCATCGGGTTTGCCTTCAGCGCCCGTCAGGTGCCACTCAGCACCATGGGCATCCTGCAATATGTCACCCCCACCCTGCAATTCCTCATCGGCGTGTTCCTTTACCACGAACCATTCACCCACGACCGGCTCATCGGCTTTAGCATTATCTGGGTGGCACTGGCAATTTATTCGGTGGAACTCATCATAAACGGCCGTCGTCGGCGGCGGCTGCGGTTAAGCGTTGGGGATTAGAGATTGGAGATTGGAGATGAAAGTTGAGCGGCAGCAATCTCCAATCCCCAATCTCCTATCTCAATTTCGGGAGATTTAGAAATGACACACGTAGATATTCTCATCACCCACGCCCACCTGTTTACCATGCAGGGGAGCGGCGTGGGGTATGTGGCGGATGGGGCAGTGGCGATTACGGGGTCGGAAATAACGGCCGTTTCCACCACCACCGACCTCAAAAGCCGCTACACCGCCAACACCACCATTGACGCCACCGACTGCGCCGTGCTGCCGGGGCTGATTGATGCCCACATGCACACCCCTTGGGCGGCGGCGCGGGGCGTGGCCCAGGACGTTGCCAACTGGATGCAAAAGGCACTGTCGCCCTACGCCAAGCACATGTCACCAGAGGCCAGCGTGGCCGGAACCCGGCTCAATGTGCTGGAAGCCCTCAAGTTTGGCACTACCACCTTTGGTGACTATGCGACCCCGCAGCCCGGCTGGGGAGAGGTGTTTGCCGAATACGGGGTGCGGGCGCGGCTCACGCCAACGATCAATGCCTTGCCGAAAGGTGGCATGGCTGGCTGGAAGGTGGGCGACATTTACCCGCTGGATGAGAAGGTGGGGGCGGAGGGGATTGAAACGGCCGTTAATTTCGCCAAACAGTGGCACGGAGCCGAAAACGGCCGCATCACCGTCATGCTGGGGCCACAGGGAGCCGACATGCTTTCCGGCGAGCAGCTTCTGGAGGTCAAGCACCAGGCGCGGCAGCACGGGCTGATGATCCACCTGCACCTGGCGCAGGGCGACCGCGAAATTGACCAGATGGTCAAGCGATACGGCCTGAGAACCCCCGCCTATCTGGAAGAAATCGGCTATCTTGATGACCAACTTTTGGGAGTGCATCTAACCGAGGCCACCGACGAGGAGACGGCAATGATTGCCCGCAGCGGGGCGCGGATGGCACTTTGCTCCGGCAGCATCGGCATCATTGACGGCATCGTGCCGCCCGCCCACGTTTTCCGGCAGGCGGGCGGGCTGGTGGCCCTGGGGTCAGACCAGGCGGCGGGCAACAATCTCAACAACATGTTTAATGAGATGAAGCTGACGGCGCTATTTAACAAGATCAAATACCGTAACCCAACGGTGATGCCCGCTTGGGAGGTGCTGCGAATGGCAACCATCGAGGGGGCGCAGGCCATCGGGCTGGGGGAGCAGGTGGGTTCGCTGGAGGCAGGCAAGCAGGCCGACCTCATTCTGGTTGACCTGACTGCCCCCAACCTGACGCCGGTGCTGGAAGCCCCGGTTCGCAACATTGTGCCAAATCTGGTTTATGCGGCGACGGGGCGGGAGGTGAAGACAGTGCTGGTGGCCGGCCGGGTGCTGGTGCAAAATGGGGAAGTGGTGGGGGTGGATGAAACGGCCGTTCGTGCCGCTGCCCAAACCCACGCCACCGCCCTTGCCCAGCGCGTCGCCAACGACCCCGTACACCGCGACATGATCCTGCTTGAAGCAATGGCCGCCGGGCAACTATAATATGACCCAGCAACCCTTTTTTGCCTGGACAGACCTCCCCTTCCCGTCGGCCGAATTTGCCAAGCGGCGGCAGCAATTGGTGACGCGGCTGCTGCTGCAGGGCGGCGGCGTTTTTCTGGCTCCGGCACGCCACGGCTTTTCCGATGGCTTCACCTTTCGCCAGCTTGACGATTTTCTCTACTTCACCGGGCTGGAGCTGCCCGATTCGCTGTTGGCGATTGAAGCCAGCAGTGGTGAGGCGGTGCTGTTTGTGCCGGAAGCAGACGGCCGTTTTTTCAACCCCACCCGCCCCAACGACTTTCCCGGCCGCACCCTGCTCGGCGACCCCGCCCTGGCAGAAAAATCGGGCATTGGGCAAATACGGCCGTTTTCCACCCTCGCCCCCTATTTACAGCAGCAGCGCGACCCCATTTGGCTTAACCCCGGCCACTCGCGCCCGCTCACGCCGCTTGCCAGCGACTTTTTGCACCACTGGAACCCGGTCGAAGGGCTGATTTTTCATTTGCAGCAGCAGTTTCCCCAGCTTCAGCTTCACAACGGCTACACGACCATTGCCCATCTGCGGATGGTGAAGTCGGCGGCAGAAATTGGGGTGATGCGGCGGGCGTGTGAGATAACGTGTGAGAGCTTGCGCGAAACGGCCGTTTTTATTCGCCCCGGTGTGGATGAACGCACGCTGGAAGGGGTGCTGGAAGCCGGTTTTAAAAAGCGCGGGGCGCAGCGGCTGCCATTTGCCTCCATCATCAAATCTGGCCCCAATGCGCTGTGGCCGTGGCGCATTTTGGCCGCCCACTACAATCGGCGCAACCGGGTGATGCAGCCGGGCGAGCTGGTGGTGTTTGACATTGGCTGCGAACTGGATGGCTATGTCAGCGACATGGGGCGCACCTTTCCTGTGTCTGGCCGCTTTTCGCCACAGCAGCGCGACGTGCTGGCAATGCAGTTGGCGGTGCTAGAGGGGATGATAACGGCCGTTAAACCCGGCCGTACCCTGGCCGACCTTCAGACCGTAGCCAACGCGCTCATTCCCCCCGCCGCCAAACCCTACATGCAGGTTGGCCCCTTTTTCGGCCACCACATTGGGCTGTCGGCCGGCGACCCCATGCTGCTGGATACGCCCTTGGCACCGGGAATGGTGATTACCATCGAGCCATGGTATTACAACCACGATAGCGGCATTGCGACCTTTTTGGAAGATGTAGTGCTGGTGACAGAAACGGGGTTTGAAAATCTGACGGCGGGGGTGGCAAAAACGGCCGTTTTGCTTGAAGAATTATGTAATCAATAAACCTAACCATTTTCTCAACAAAGCCAGACAGTAAGGCACGAAGATTACATAAGTTACGCAAGAAGTTGAACTTCTCAGAAGAAGTTGAACTTCTAAATGGGCAAATTGTCTAATTTCCATTCCTAAAAAAGGATTTGGGCTTGAGTTATAGGATGCCAATCCTCGTTCTTTGGCCTGGTCTGGGAAGCGAGCTTTGGTGTGGCAAAAGCAGGTACAAAAGCCGCTAAACCTAAAAAAGTTATCTGAAAGTCTATAAGTTCCCCATAAAAGCAAAAAGCCCCCTTTCGGGGGCTATCAGATAATGCCGAGCACTGTGAGAGGGGGTGACATTACCCTGTACTCGACTAGGTTGTTCCAGTCGCGTTTCTCTCGTGCCAGTTTTGGGGGGAGGAGTTCCCACAGTGCTTACCTAGACGAGTCTAGTAAGTAGAATAGCATAAATTTTACCAATTGTCTACTGTTTTTTGTAAGAAACGCATAAAAAACCAAATTTCGACAAACTTCCGCAGGTTTTTGCAGGTTTTTGCAGATCACACAAGGGCAGCTAAACCCCAATTTGGGGGCAAATCGCCTGCAACGGGCAATGGTTGCAGCGAGGGCGCAAGCCTGTGCAGATGTGTTTGCCAAACGGAACCAGCAATTTGTTAATGGGTACCCAATGGTGACGCGGCAGTTTGGCTTCCAGCACGGCCATCGTTTGTTCCGGGGTGTTGGTTTGAACATAGCCCCAACGGTTGCAAATGCGATGTACGTGGATGTCCACGCCAATGTGCGGCTGGTCGCAAGCGATACCCAGCACCAGGTTGGCACATTTGGGGCCGACACCGGGGAAGGAAAGCAGGATGTCGCGGTTGCAGGGCAAACGGCCGTTAAATTCCGCCACTACCCGCCCCGCAATCGCCACAATCTGCTCCGCCTTGCGACCATGAAACGAGCTTTTAAAAATGAGCCGGTCGAGTTCCACCACACCCAGTGCCAAAATTGCCTCTGGGGTGTTGGCGCGGGCAAAAAGCTGTTGTGCCACCGGCAGCATCACCTCGTCCCGCGTGCGAATTGAAATCATACACGCCAACAACTGCTCAAAGGGTGAGGTGTGACCAGCGTCCATAAGGTCAAACAGAGCGGCTTTGGGAAAGGGATTAACGGCCGTTTCCACCAGCCCTAATACTTCGTCAATGTCCCAACTATCCATACGCCAAACTTTGCCGCACACTAATACGGGTGGCGCTGTAGGCCGGAGCCAGCGAAGCCAGCGTTGAAATAACCAGGATAGCCATTAGCCAGGCAAAAACGGCCGTATAGGCAAAGGCAAAATCCAGATCTGTTTCAAAAATCACCTGCCCCAGCAAGCTCGCCATCGGCCGCGCCAGCATAAACGACAGCGGCACCGCCACCAGCCAGCTCAACAACCCTTGCAGCACCCCCTCCATCACAAACATCCGCATAATCGTGGGCGATTCGGCCCCAATGGCTCGCAAAACGCCAATCTCCCGCGTCCGCTCCACCACGCTAATCGAAAGCGACCCCATCAGCCCCACGCCCCCCACCAGCCCCATCACCACCGCTAACCCCAGCAGCATGGAGGTGACAATGCCAAACTGATTGCCCGCATACTCCCGATCCTGCGGCTTGGTGCGGCTAACAAAGTTGTTGATGTCCATATTGCGCGTTTCGTAAATGTTGGTGAGGGCGTGCATCACATCGGCCGTTGCCGCCGCGTCCTTGCGCTCCGTTGTCACCAACACCTCCACCGCTTTGTTAGCCTGCTTGGTGGCGGCAATCACGGCACTCGCCGGGGCGTAAATCGGATCAGTGGAAATAGGATCGGCCGTGAGTGCCTGATAGGTGCCAATGACGAGCCAATCGTCTGCCCCATACACCCCCAAATCCAGCGTCAGCACATCCCCCACCCCTACGTCGTTGAAGTCGGCGGTGTCTTTGCTGATGATGATAACGTTGCCGCTTTCGTCGGGGCGGAGCCAACGGCCGTTTGTGATCAGCGGCTCATACATTGTGCTTCCCGCCGGCACCGCCGTCAGCTCCCCGCCCAGCCCCGCCGTGTCCTTCACCTGCTCCCCCTCCCGCAGCACCGTCGTCGGCACCGTGTAGCGCGGCTCCAGAGCCACAATCCCTTGCACCTGCTGCCCCAACTGCACCAGCCGATCTGCCCGCTGTAGCCCAATCAGCCGCAGCTTAATATCATATTCCCGCCGCGCAAACTCATTTTCCAGCGTAAACGTGACCGAATTCGACAGCGTTAGCACCATCAAAAACATCGTCCCGGCCACAACCAGCACCCCCTGCGTCAGCCACAGCCGCCCCTTACGCCGAAACATGTTACCCAACGCCATCGCATAGGCCGAAGACAAAAACCGTTCGGCCGTCTTTTCGATGAGACGATCAAACCAGCTATAGCCAAAATCGCCGCCCAACCCGTAAGAAGCAATTGCCTGCCGCACGGAAATGGCCGCCCCGGCCAGCACCGGCCACAGTGCCGCCAGCAGCGGAGCCACAATGGCGGCAAAAAGCTGTAGCCACACCGCCCGCGTGGAAAACTGGAACGTTTCGTAATCAATGTTAAACAGGTTGAGCAGGGTTTGGGTGGTGGCAAACGCGCCCATCATGCCCAGCGGCAGCGCCACCAGCAGCGCCAACAGCCCATAGACCAGCACCCCGGCCAAATAGACGCGGGCAATCACGTCCGACGTGCCGCCAATCGCTTTAATCACCCCAATCTGGTCGGTCTGCTGGGTGATGATGGCGGTCATGGTGTTGATGACCAAAATGACGCTGGTAAGCAGGGAGACAACGGCCAGGACGCGCAAAACGAGGGTGATACCTTCAATAAACGGCCGTCCCCAATGCTCATCCGGGTTCTGGTAAATCGTCAAAAAAATGCCAATCCCCTGCTTCGCCAGCCGCTCCTTAATCACCGCCGCCCGATCCCGCGCATAATCCTCGCTATACGGCTCCACCCGCACCAGCACCTGATTATACAACCCTTGCGGAATCCCCAGCCGCGCCATCGTCTCCCCATCGGCAAAAAAATAGGCCGCACCGCCAAAGTTGGGCGGCGGCACAAACGGGTGGCGAATCTCCCCCGTAATCGGAAACGCTCGATCCGTCCCGTCCAGCTCAAAAATCACCGAGTCGCCAATATCAAAGCCGTAAAAATCGCTCGACAGCCGCTCAATCCCCACCCCCTGCTTTTCCGGCCACGCCCCCCGCACCAGCGACAGCCAATCATACGTCTGCTGCATAAAATCCTGCCGCATCACCAGCGTTCCCGTTTGCCACGGTTCATCCGGGGCAAACTTATAGCGAATCGAACGAATGTTGAGCGGCTCCACGCCGACCACACCGGGAACCCTTAACAAATCCTCGGCCGTAGCCTCATTCACAAACTGGGTTAGCACAATATTCATGTGCGACGGCTGCACGGCGTGGTGCGCCTCATCCATGCCCGTTTGCAGTTGGTCCACCATGCCAAAAATGGCACCAATGGCAAACACCCCGGCGGCAATGCTCGCCACCGCCAAGGCCGTCCGCGCCTTGCGCTGCCACAGATCAAACCAAACTTTAGACCAAATAACGCTCATCTTCTGGCTGCTTCCGTGTTGTGTCACTGGCAATGAGGCCGTCACGAATTTCAATGGTGCGTGGCACACGGCCGGCCAGGGAGCGGCTATGCGTCACCATAACCATCGTTTTGCCCTCGGCCACGAGCTGGTTAAACAGGGTAAAAATATCTTCCGAAGTATGTGAATCGAGGTTCCCCGTTGGCTCATCGGCCACCAGCAGTGGCGGGTCGTTGGCTAATGCCCGCGCAATGGCCGCCCGCTGCTGCTGCCCGCCCGACACCATACTCGGCAATTTATTGGCCTGGTCGGCCAGCCCAACCATCTCCAGCAGGTGGAAGGCACGGTCGCGCCGCTCCTTTGGCGGCAGCTTTTTGACAAAATCCATCGGCAAAATGACGTTTTTGAGCAGGCTAAGAGCGGGGAGCATTTGGAAAAATTGGAAAATGATGCCCACAGCGTGACCGCGCCACGCCGCCAGCTTGTTTTCGCTTAGGGTGTGGATCGGCTGCCCGGTGACAATGACCTCGCCTTCGCTGGGGTGGTCAATGCCGGTGATCATGTTGAGCAAGGTGGATTTGCCGTTGCCCGATGGCCCGACGATGGAAACGAATTCGCCAGGATAAACCTGCAAAGAGATGCCCTTTAAGATGGTGATGGCGGTGTCGCCAACAGGAAACCGCTTGATGACGTTGCGTATTTCGATGATGGGTGGCGTGCGACCATTTTGTTTTATTTTATCCACCGCAGCTATTACCTACCTTTTGCTTGGCGTATCGTGATTTGGTGCGCGTGATGATTTGGACAATAGTTTAGCATATTGTGCAATATGTCACAATCAGGTGCTAGATTCGTCGCCGGGTACGGCGAGGCGACCGGGGTTGATGCTGGCAACGCATATGCCTTCCCTTTCCGGTCGCCTAGCCCTGGTTTGTGCGGACAAGCCCGTTTTTGGGCTAATACACGGGTGAGTCGGTGCGGTGGGTCGCCTGTTCTTCATGTGCCTGACCACACCAGCTTGCGTATTCCAAAAAAGTTAGAAACGGCCTACTGCCCTTAACAAAGTAATTCTCTTTTTAATAGTTATTTGTTACAGTAATAGATATAGTTTTTAGTACCAAAGTACTAATTTTTCTATTTTAATGATACACTTGTAACGAACAATGTAGCGGTAGTTAACAGTAGAGTACCTCAGTAAGGGTTTGACTTAGCGGTAGCAATTGGTAATGGCGTGAGGGTTATCTTTAGTTGGGTGTGTGTTAGTGCAAAAAGGAGGTGATTATCGGTTGTGATCATACGAATTGCTGCTTGTATCTGAGAGAATTTACTGAGGAAGGAGTACATGATGAACAGTATTGTTGATCAATGCCGGGGAACACCGGTAGCTGTTGGGTGTTGGCCTGACGGCAAATTTTTGTTCTTGCCAAGCGTGTCACACAAACTGATGCTTGAATCATCTGACACGCTGGGGCTAAACGATGCGGGAGCCGAGCCATGAAACAAAAAATCGCATATCTCACAGCGCATATTCCACGCCTGCCTGAATCGTTTATCCTGCGCGAAATGTCCGAGATGGAACGATTGGGATGGCAAGTGGCTCTGTACCCGCTGGTGCAACAGCAGACTGCAAATGGTGAAGAGACGGCCGAATGGACAAACCAGGCCGTGTCGCCTTCAACCACGTTTGGTGACGTGGTTTACGCCAATTTGCGGTACCTGAAGCAAAATACACTGCTTTATCTGGCTGTTTGGCTAAGCGTGGTGATGGGTAATCTGGGCAGTCTGCGTTTGCTGTGGCAGGCTTTGGCGCTTTTCCCCCGTGCTGTCTGTACAGCGGAGAAAATGCAAGCGGAAAAGATTACCCATGTTCATGCTCATTATGCCACCCGGCCGGCACTGGCGGCATGGGTTATCTATCGGCTGACGGGAATTACCTACAGTCTGACGGTTCATACGCACGATATTTTTGAGCGCACGTCGCTGCTGGCGACGAAGCTGCAAGATGCAAAATTTATTACCGCGATCTCTGATTTTAATCGTAATTATCTGGCTAATGCGGTTGGTGAATGGGTGAAAGACAAAACATATGTTATTCACTGCGGAATCATTCCGGAAAATTATCATCAAAAAGCCCGTAAACTCCGCCTTGGCCGACAGTTTGAGATCCTTAGCATTGGCAGCTTGCAGCCGCACAAGGGACTGCGCTATTTAATTGAGGCGTCGCTCTATCTGCGGGAGCGGAATATTCCGCACCGCTGCCGGATTGTGGGTGAGGGTGAACAACGGCCGTTTCTGCAACAGCTCATCACCGACAACAGCCTTGACGGCTGTGTGGAGCTAATCGGTGCCAAAACCGAAAGCGAAATTGCCGAACTGCTCACCAGTGCCCACTGCTACGTGCAGCCCAACGTCATCACCGAAGACGGCAGCATCGAAGGCATTCCCTTCGCCATCATGGAAGCATTGGCCTGCGGCTTGCCCGTGGTTGCCACCGACGTAGCCGGTATTCCCGAAATCATTCGCCACGGCGAAACGGGGTATCTGATGCCACCAGGTGATGCAATGGCAATTGCCGATGCGTTGGAAGTGCTGTATGCCGTGCCGGAACATGGGGCGCAACTGGCGGAAAACGGCCGTTTGCTGCTGCTGCAAGAGTTTGAACTACGCAAAAACATGCAAAACCTGTCACAGCTCTTTGAAAAAGCCATCTATCCGCAGCCTGCGGAGGCACTTGCGTAAGAATCGTAATCAGTAACCAGTAATCGGTAATGTCGTTTCACGACCACTTCGTGCACGGTGAACTGATTACTGATTACTGATTACCGATTACTGATTACCGAAATGATCTACATCGTTCTGGGAATGCACAAATCTGGTACGACGCTTATCGCCCGGCTGCTCCATGAGGCTGGTATCCACATGGGCAACTTTCGCGTTGATTTGGGCTATGACCAGGACAACACCTATGAACGACATGAGGCTCAGGTGCTAAATCGGCAACTCTTACACGGCTGCCTGGTACCCTCGCTGGGGTATCTGCTGCGCCGCCACCGACAAACGGCCGTTAACCCGGCCGGCTACCAACGCAATCAGGATTCAACGGCCTTGGTGCGGTTTGGCAAGCTGCAAACGGTGTTGCAACGACCAGCAACGGCCGTTCCGTTGCGGCAACTGGTGACAAACCTAAACGGCCGTTTGGCCGACTGGGGGTTCAAAGACCCCCGCACCTGCCTCACCTACCCCGCCTGGCGTAAAGTGATGGGCGAACACAAGCTGATCATCGTGTTTCGCAGCTACACCCAGCTTCTGCGCCACTATCGAGTGCATCCGGCCAATCTGCCGCTGCTGTTTCGCGTCCTCCATGCCTGGACGCTGCACAACCGCTGCTTGCTGGGCTATGCGCAGCAGGCAGCAGCCCCCACGCTGCTGCTCGGCTATGAGGCGTTAATGCAGAGCGAGGCGGGTTTGCAGCGGTTGGCAGCGTTTGTAGAACGGCCGTTAACCGACCAGCGCGACCCCGCCCTCTACCGCCACCGCGAAACCATCGCCCCCTTGCCGGTCACAGCGCGGATTTTACGGCCGTTTTTGCCCGGCAACCCAGAAACCATCTACCAGCAGCTACAAAGCCTGCACCACACCCACCTGCCGTCGCTGACCCAACCAGCGCCAGGTTAACCACTATCATAAGAGACAACATGGGCAAATGCCCATCACGAGGCATAAAAATGGGACGCAGATTTACCTGATACACCTTTAAGGTGTGAAACAACATGAATCTTTTTTATCAGGAAAATCAGGGTAATCAGCGTCCCATTTATGAGGAGCCAACGATGTTAACCAGCGCCAAAAAGATGAGCTTAACCAACAGCACCATCCGCAGCACCCTGTGGGAGTATCTCTCTACCTACAGCGGCAAGCTCATGGTCTTTGTTAGCACCATCATTTTGGCACGCCTGCTCACCCAGGAAGATTTTGGCATCACCGGCTACGCCATCGTCTTCATCAGCTTTCTGGAAGTGATTCAGGGGCTGGGTGTTGGCCCCGCCCTCATCTACCTCCAACGCGACGAATCCCGCACCAACACCGCCTTCTGGCTGGGTATCGGCTTCGGGCTGCTGCTGTTCACCATCAACTGGCTGGCCGCCCCACTGGCAGGTCAGCTTTTCAATGATGCCCGCGCCATTGCCGCCACCCGCAGCCTCGGCTTCACCTTCCCCATCTATGCTCTCACCATCACCCACGATGCCCTGCTACAAAAAGAACTGGCCTTTAGCCGCAAGGCGGTGCCAGAACTCATCCGCGCCAGCAGCAAAGGCATCCTTTCCATCCTGTTTGCCCTGCTTGGTTTTGGCGCCGCCAGCCTCATCTGGGGGCAAATCGCCGGTGCCTGTGCGTACATGGTTGCCATCTGGCTTACCCTGCGTTGGCGGCCAGCCTGGCAATTCAACTGGCGCATGGTGCCAGATCTGCTTGGCTACGGTGCCAACATCGTCACCGTTAACGCCCTCGGCATCATTCTACTCAATCTTGACTATCTGATTATCGGCCGTTTTCTGGGGGCCACCGCCCTCGGCATCTACACCCTTGCTTTCCGTTTACCAGAACTACTGATCAAGCAATTTAGCGACATTATTGCCCGTGTGGTTTTTCCCACATATACTAAAATCCAGCACGACATTCCAGCACTGCGACGCGGTTTTTGGCAAACCATGCGTTACGTCACGTTGGTCACGGTGCCGCTGGGGATTGGCCTTGCTTTGGTTGCTCGCCCCTTTATTCTGGCTATTTTTTCTGAAAAATGGCTTGAAGCTGCACCCGTGCTGTCGCTGATTGCGCTCTACACCTTGCTGCGCTCGCTCACCTTCAACGTGGGCGATGTGTTCAAGGCGCAGGGCAAGCCGGGGGTAATCACAAAACTCTCGGTTATCAAGCTGATCGTGTTGCTTCCGGGCTTGTTGTGGGCCGTTCTGGGGCCGAAGTCCCTGGTAGCGGTGGCATGGGTAGAAACGGCCGTTGCGCTTCTCGGCACTGTTCTCAATCTCTACGTCATCAGCCAGCTACTCGGTGTTTCCATCCGCAATTTGCTCAACGCCTGGCAACCCGCTCTGCTTGGCAGCATCATCATGCTACCCATCGTACTCTTGATGCTGTGGCTTACCAACCATCAACTACCCCTCATACAGCTATTGGCCGCCGCTTCAGGTGGGGCTGTGGCTTATGGGGCAGCGTTGTGGTGGCTACAGCGTTCTGTCGTTCTCAACATTGTGCAAACGCTGCAAACCGCAGTAGTAGGGAGGTAAACAATGCGAATTGCGCAAATGATCGACGCCCTGAACTGGGGCGGTGCCCAGAAACTCATCGTCACCTTTGCCGAAGCCGTGCGCTATCGCCAAGTGGAGCTAACTGTCATTGCCCTGGGACAAGGGGAAGATGCCCCCTACGGCCCCAGGCTGCGTGGCATGGGGGTGCGCGTGGTGGAATTCCCCGCGCCCAAGTTGTTTAACGGCCGTCGCCTGCGACAGCTCATCCAGTTTGTCCGCGACGAAAAGTTCGACATCATCCACACCCATCTAACCTATGCCAACATCCTTGGCCCCATTGTCGGCCTGCTTACCGGCACGCCGGTGGTGGCAACGCTCCACAACGTGAAGCACCACACCGACACGCGGCAAAAGCTGGAGCAAAACATGCTGCGCTTTGGCACGCGCAAAATCATTGCCGTGGGGTATGAGGTTGCCAGGGCGCGGGAAGATGTGTTTGCCGAGGAGCAAATTGTCGTCATTCCCAACGCCGTTTCGCCGCTGGCACCGCTGTCGGCGGAAGAACGGATGCGGGTGCGGCAAGAGGTGGTGAGCGACATCAGCCGGCCGTTACTAGTCTCAGTAGGGCGGTTGGTGGAACAAAAGGGATACGGCGATATGTTAACGGCCGTTTCCCAACTCCGCCAAACCCACCCCAACATCATGCTCCTCATCGCCGGCAGCGGCGAACTGTTTGCCCCCCTCAGCCGCCAAATCCAGGAAATGGATTTGAGCAACCACGTGCGGCTGCTGGGGGCCAGGCGCGATGTGCTGCGGCTGATGGCCGCCAGCGATATGTACATCAACGCCTCCTACTGGGAAGGGCTGCCCCTTGCCATTCTTGAAGCCATGTCCGCCGGGCTTCCCGTCGTCGCTACCGCCGTCGGTGATGTTCCCCGGCTTCTTTCCGACAAAGCAGGCGTCGTCGTGCCGCCGCACCAGCCAGAACAACTGGCAACGGCCGTTGCAGACTTACTCGACGACAAAGCCTTAATGTTAACCACAGGCCATATGGCCCGCGCCCGCGTCAACCGCCAATACGGCCCCACCGTTTGGGCCGACCGCATCATTTCTGTTTATAACCAGGCCAGCCGCAACAACGACGCTCGCCTAAGCGTCATCATTAAATAATCGTAGCGAGCGGATGGTGTTGGGCGCAGTAATCTGATTTTTTGACGAGGAAACAGATGAATACCATCCGTGTCGCCATGATTATTCAGGCTTACCACCCCCATGTTGGTGGAGCCGAACGACAACTCGCCGCCATCTCCCCCCGGCTACAGCGCCAGGGGGTAGATGTTCATGTTCTTACCCGGCAGCAGCCCGGTTTGCCACGCTACGAGCTTATTAACGGCATCCCCGTCCACCGCATTCCTACCCCCGGCAACCACGCCCTGGCTTCGCTCAGCTTTACCACGCTGGCACTGCCCCTGCTAACCTGGTTGCGCCCCAACCTCATCCACGCCCACGAAATGCTGTCGCCAACCACAACGGCCGTTTTTGCCAAACGCATCCTCAAAGTCCCCATCATCACCAAAGTCCTGCGCGGCGGCGACTTGGGCGATATTGCCTACCTGCAAAGCCACAAAACGGGGCGGCAGCGGCTGGCAACCTTTCGCCAGGACGTTGACCGCTTTATTGCCATTAGCCAGGAAATTGACCGCGAGCTGGAAAGCATGGGCGTGGCCCCCAACAGACGGGTTCTCATTCCCAACGGAGTCAACACCCAGCATTATGCCCCGGTATCAATGGGAGAAAAGCTGGCCCTGCGGCGCAAACTGGGGTTGCCCAATGGCCCCATCGCCGTTTTTACCGGCCGGCTCTCGCCGGAAAAGCGGGTGGAGCATTTGCTGGCTATCTGGCCGCTGCTGCGTGAACAGCACCCCGACGCTTCGCTGCTTATTTTGGGCAGTGGCCCTGATGAGCCGGGTTTGCACGCCCAGGCCAGCCCCGGCGTGCATCTGCTGGGGCGCGTCGGCGACGTGGCACCCTACCTCAAAGCAGCCGATCTTTTTCTGCTGCCTTCGCACACCGAAGGGCTTTCCAACGCCCTGTTGGAGGCGATGAGTACGGGGTTGCCCTGCGTTGCCACCCGCGTGGGCGGGGCCATTGACCTGATTGACCACAGCAATAATGGGTGGCTGGTAAACCGCAATGCACCGGATGAGATGCTGGCGGCGATTTCGCTGCTGCTGGAAAACCCGGCGCAGCGGCACTATCTGGGGCAGCGCGCCCGCCAGCATATTGTGCGTGGCTATTCGTTGGGCAATACAGCAGAGCAAATTAGCCAGCTTTATCAGGGTTTGTTGGCGGAACGGCCGTTTACCGCTGCCCCCTCAGCCCAGGGGTAAACCAGATGGAACGACTGTTACAGGCGCTTCTCTGGGGAAGCGTGGGCTTTGTGCTGTATGTGTACCTGGGCTATCCGCTGCTGCTGGCGTTGTTGGCAAGTGTATGGGGCAAAAAACGGCCGTTTGCCCCCACGCCCAACGCCCAACTGCCCACCGTCACCCTCATCATCGCCGCCTACAACGAAGAAGCCGTCATTGCCACCAAGCTCTACAACACCCTGGCTCTCGACTACCCTGCCGACAAGCTGCAAATCATCGTCGCCGCCGATGGCTCCAGCGATGCCACAACCAGGATTGTGCAGCAGTTTGCCAGGCAGGGAGTGGTGCTGTCCTTTATGCCGCTACGTCAGGGTAAGGTGACGGCCATCAACCGCGCCGTTGCCCAGGCCACCGGCACCGTCCTGGCCTTTTCTGACGCCAACAACTTGTACGCCCCCGACACCCTGCGTCAGTTGGTGGCTCCCTTTGTTAACTCCGCCATTGGCATGGTCAGCGGTGCCAAGCTGATTATGCGCGGCGACGGCGCACTGGGGGATTCCGAAGGGCTGTATTGGCGGTATGAATCGCAAATTAAAAGCTGGCAAACGCGACTTGGCACAACAACGGGGGCGCCGGGCGAGGTGATGGCAATTCGGCGTGACCTGTTTGAACTGGTGCCGCCGACCATTATCAATGATGATCTCTATCTGGCGCTGCGGCTGATCAAGCGCGGGTTCAATGTTCACTACACGCCGCTGGCTCGCTCCTACGAACGGGTTTCGCTAACGGCCAGGGATGAAATCTTGCGCCGCACGCGCATGGTGTCGGGGCATTTTCAGTTGATGAGCCTGGGATGGCAGCTTTTGCCGCTGCGACGGCCGCACATCATTTGGCACATTGTGTCACACAAATACGCTCGTCCGCTGGTACCGCTGGCAATGATTACGGCTTTTATGAGCAATCTGGCGCTGCTGCTGGTAAATATTGAGCTATTTTGTCTGGTTTTGTTTGCTGCCCAGTTGGGTGTGTATGGGCTGGCGTGGCTGGGGAACAGGGGGTGGATTAACGGCCGTTTGGCCTACCTTCCCACCTTCCTTGTCAACAGTAACTGCGCGGCCCTGCGCGGTCTCTGCCAATTTCTCTGCGGGCAACCTACCCACCAATGGCCCCGCGTCAGCCGCCGCAAGCTAAAAGTGAAGCAGCCAATCAGCTAGACCCACACAATCGGGGCAAGTAACAGGTTGCAAGTAGCAAGTCACCGCTGCCAACAGCCACTTGCAACTTGTAACTTGCAACTGTTGTTATGCACACGCTTCAGTGATGACCACAAAAAAGGCCGGGCAAACTTGCCCGGCCTTTTTATGGCTTGCATTTGGGCGCAGGATTAGCTGCCTGCACAACCTTCACGCAGCTAATCCCACTCATCATAAGCACGACGACGGCGCTCATGCTTCTTGCCCGCCTGGCGACGGGGGGCATTATCATAAAACAATGCCTCTTCGTTTACCGACCACAGTTCAACGGGATTCACGCGGGTCACTTCCAGCCTGGTATGGCAAGCACCACACGTGATATGTTGGTTCATAATAGGGGGCTTTTTTAAGCGAATACTTGCTTCGCATTCAGGACAAACAAGAACAATTTTATTACCACTCATCATCGTCGTCGTCGTAATAATCTTCTTCAAAATCGTCTTCGGAGAAGTCTGAATCCTCTTCAAAATCGTATGCCCAATACAAGGTCAACGGCTCGCGGTCAACAACCTCCAACGATTCACCACACTCTGAGCAGGTAACGATTTGTTCCAATTCCGGCATGGTCTCAAATTCAACGCGAGCATTACATTCCGGGCAACGTGCTATGATTACTCTCGTTTTTGCCATTCTTTTGATCCTCTTTTGACTAAAGCCAAATTATCATTAAGTTATCCGAAATTATAAAAGGAGGGTGTCTAAATTTAGACGAAGGCGTGTTTGATTTTCATGCGAAAACGGCGAAAAGCGTTACAAAATGGTGGAAAAACGGCCGTTTTTCCCCCTATTGCTCCAACATAAAGCGATAACCAATCCCCGGCAGCGTCTCAATAAACAGCGGCGCGTTGGCATCTGGCTCAATTTTCCGGCGCAGCCGGCTAACCAACCCCCGCACCAATCCCCGGTTGCCAGCCTCGCTGTAACCCCATACCCGCTCCACCAGCTCATCGGTTGTCACCACATGCCCGGCGTTGCTCATCAGCATGTAGAGCAAACGGAACTCCAGCTGAGTCAACCGCTGCGGCGTGGTTTCGCCATATTGCACGGTGCGCACGGTGGGGTCTACGGAAAGCTGGTTAATTTCAATGGCGGGCAAAATGGACGATGGCACGTTACTGGTGCGGCGCAGCAGGCCGCGCACCTGGCGGGAAACGACGCGCAGGGAAAACGGCCGTTGTACAACCACATCCACCCCCAAATCCAGCAAGTCACAGTGTAAATCTTCGGACAGGTTGTCTACAATAAACAGCAGGGGTAGTTGCACCACGGCGCGGATAGCATGGGCCATTTTGCGCAGATCACGCTGCCCCGACCATGCCACCAGCAGCAGGTCAAACGGCCGTTCCTGCACCAGCCCCACCACCTCATCCAAACTCCCGCCCAGCGTCACCGACATCCCGGCCCGCCGCAGGGCAAAATTCAGCAGTTCCCGTTCCTCAGCATGAGTTGTCAACAGTAATGTTTGCATGGCGTAATTCAGGGCATCAACTGATATTTTCTTGGAGATTCAACAATCTCCAATCTCTAATCCCCATTCTCCCTCAATCGCCGCAGCCCCAGCATGGTTAAATCATCGGCTGCTTCATCACCGGCCAAGTGGGTCTGAACGGCCGTTTCCACCTTTGCCAACAACGCCGCCGCCGACTCCACCCCATCAGCCAGCACCTGGTACAGCCGTTCCTCACCAAATAACTCTCGCGCCCCGTCCCGCGCCTCCACCACCCCATCGGTATAGGCCAGCAGCAGTTCCCCCGGCTGAATTGCCACCAAACCGGTGGTAAATTGGGCAAAGGGCTGCACCCCTACGGCCGGCCCCGTGGGCAACAAGCTCTGGCGCACCGCCCCATTCGCCACGAGCAGCGGCGGGTTGTGGCCGCCGTTGATGTAGACCAACTGCCCGGTGTCCACATCCAGAATACCGATCACCAGGGTGGCAAACATATGGGCACGCCAATGGTTGTCCAAAATGTAGCTATTGACCTGTGTCACCACGTCAGACAAGGCTTTTTTGTCGGCCGCAACGGCTCCTTTCTGGTAATAATATTGCTGGAGCAGCGCCCGGATGAGGCTGCGGATAAGAGCCATGAAGAGGGCGGCCACTACCCCTTTGTCGCACACATCGGCAATAATGAGGGCTAAACGGCCGTTTGGCAGCGGCATAGCATCGTAAAAATCACCCGCCACCTCTCGCGCTGAACGAAACGCCACCGCTAATTCCCATCCGGCCGGCTGCGGCAGCGTTTCCGGGAAAAAGCTCTGCTGAATTTGCCGCCCAATCCGCAGTTCACGCTCATAGCGCAGCAACGCCTGCTGCCGCCGCTGTAGCTCCTGATTATGCAGCACCAGCGCCGCCTGCGACGCCAGCGACTCCACCACCAGTTGATGGTAAATGCTAAACGGCATCACCCGCCCCACCTGCTCCGGGTGCTGGGCATTGAGCAGTTGCAGCACCCCAATTACCCGGTCGTTTTGCAGCGGCACCGTCAGGCAGGAGACAGAGCGGTAGTTCATGCCGTCATCAAACGCCCGCGTACCGTCAAAATCAAACCCCTGCGCCGCGTAAATGTCGGGAATGCTAACTGAATGCCCCTCATGCACCACGTGGGTGGCAATATTGTGGTGGTTGGGTTTGCCCGTGTCCGGGTCATACAGAGACAGTGGGTCATAGGGGGCTGCTTTGCCGGTGGTGCCGCCATAGGCAATGCCCAGCGAGGAGGTGAGCGAAATGGAAAAATGGAGCCGATCCTGGTCGTCGCGCAGATAGAGGGTAGCAGCATCGGCGTTGCAAATTGCCTTGGCCTCGGTCACAATCTTTTCCAGCAGCCGTTCGTCATCTTGTTCTGATGACAGTGCCATGCCCAGCGGCAAAATCGTTTCGCGCAAATCGTCGGCCAGCTTTTTCATCTCGTTAAACGCTTGCAGCGAGGTGAGGTATTGCTCTTGCAGGAGCCTGGTTTGCAAAATGCCGTTGATGCGTGCCTGGAGCAAGATGGGGTTTTCGGGGTAAAGCAGGTAATCCTGCACGCCCAACTGCACCACTTCGGACACACCCACCACGTCTTCGGGAGAAGCCAAAGCCACAATGGGAAGTCCGTGCCATTTGGGATGGCGGCGCAGGAGGAAAAGGAGGGCGTAATTATCGGCCGTTAGCAGCGGCAGGCTGACCAGCAGCATATCAAACGGGATGTCGCGCTGGAGCAAGGCCGCCATTTTTTGCCGACTATCGGCAGTGTAAACAGCATACCAGCCCGACCGCTGGAGCGGTTCGGCCAGCATCGCGCTGCGCGACTCGTCGGGGTCGGCTAATAGCAAGTTGGCGTAGGAAATACTCATAGAGGGGGGAGGGTGGTAACTGGGGTTAAGAGATTTTAGAGATTGGGGATTGGAGATTAGAGATTGAGAACCTTCATTAATCTCCAATCTCCAACTAAAGCTTGAAGTTTTTGTGAACGCTCAAATGAGAAAGATTTAGTAGGCTGGCACCAGGACGGGTTTCCGATGGGCAATAAAGGTGCTGCGGTTCCAACCGTTGCGCCGTTCGTAGCGGAAGTTGTCTACGCCGCCCAGGGCGAGGTATATCCCTAACCCGCCGGGGTGACGGTCGTCGGGAGAGGCATTGAGATTGGCAGGGTGAGGACATTGGGTGGGGTCGTAAGGGGCAGCGGTATCGTCGAGATAGATTTTAAGTTGGGTGGGGGTAGAAACGGCCGTTATTCTCAGCCACCCCTCGCGCCCAGCCTCCACAAAACCATGCGTCACCACATTCGTGGCAATCTCATCCACCGCCAACCGCAGCCGGTACGCCGCTCGATCATCAAGCTGCGCCATCTCAGCCGCCGCCAACACATACGCCACAACATCACCTAAATATTCCGGCTCACCCGGAACCGTCAACGCTTTCATCTGCATCTCTCTACTTTCCCACACATATCGCTACCGATCTTGGTTCCATCATAAACTGATTTTGATTGCGAATCAAGCGTTCATTACCAATTTCACAGATATCATAGGGTGGGGCGGCGCTGGTGTTGGCAAATAAGTACCATTTTTTGCCCAACGGCAGCCGGGGCAGGTCAAACGGGTGGCACTCCCAGTGCATATTCATCGCCACATAAATGTAATCATCCGGCGCATCTCCCTCTTCCGTATGCTGCCCACACAGCATAAACGCCAGCGTTCGCGCATAGCTTGCCCAATTTGGCCGCCACGCCTCCTCGCTATGCCAGGAAATGTCGGGATAGCCACTGCCCACCGCGTCCCGGTGCTGAAAATGAACGCGATTCCGCAAAATGGGGTGAGCATGGCGAAAGGCGATACACTGCTGGAAAAAGCGGAACAAATCCTGATTCTGCTTTAATAATTCCCAGTTAAACCAGCTTAATTCGTTGTCCTGACAATAGGTGTTGTTGTTGCCCTGCTTGGAATGCCCCACCTCATCCCCCATCAGAATCAGCGGCACCCCCTGGCTCACCATCAAGATGGCAATCGCATTGCGAATCATCTGCTGCCGCAACTGGTCAATACGAGGATCCTGTGTCAAGCCTTCCCAGCCACAGTTCCAACTGTTGTTGTCGTTGGCACCATCCCGGTTTTGCTCCCCGTTGGCCCAATTGTGCTTTTCTTCATAGGCAAAAAGATCGGCCAGGGTAAAGCCGTCGTGGCAGGTGACAAAGTTGACGGAGGCGATGGGGCCACGTTCTGGATACAGGTCGGGCGACCCCTGGATGCGCTGCGACATTTCCCACAGTTGGCCGGTTTCGCCGCGCAGGAATTTGCGCAAGGTGTCGCGGTATTTGCCGTTCCATTCACTCCAACGGCCGTATGAGGGGAACGACCCCACCTGATACAGCCCGCCCGCATCCCACGCTTCGGCAATGAGCTTGGTGCGCCCCAGCACGGGGTCATAGGCCATTGCTTCCAGCAGCGGCGGGTTGGACAGCGGCTCGCCGTTGGCATCGCGCCCCAAAATGGAGGCGAGGTCAAAGCGAAAGCCGTCTATGTGGAATTCGGCGACCCAGTAGCGCAAACAATCCAACACCATGTTGCGGACGATGGGGTTGTTGCAGTTGAGGGTGTTGCCGCAGCCGCTGAAGTTGTAATAACGGCCGTCTGGCCGCAGCATGTAGTAGGTTTTGTTGTCTATGCCGCGCAGTGACAGCGTGTGGCCGTCTTCGCCCCCTTCGCCAGTGTGGTTAAACACCACGTCCAGAATCACCTCGATGCCGTTTTTGTGCAGCAATTTAACCAGGGCTTTGAACTCGTCTACCTGCATTCCCAGCTCGCCGGTGGCGGCATAGCCTGCTTTGGGGGCAAAAAAGCCGACGGGACTGTAGCCCCAATAGTTGTGTAGTGGTTCACCACTGTCGGGGTTGAAAAAGTGGCTCTCGAATTCGTCAAACTCCTGAATGGGCATCAGTTCGACGCAGTTGACCCCTAGCTGCTTGAGATAGGGAATTTTGTCACGGATGGCGGCGAAGGTGCCGGGATATTTGGCGTTGGCGGAGGGGTGGCGGGTGAAGCCGCGCACGTGCATTTCGTAGATGATGAGATCTTCGATGGGGATTCGCAACGGCCGATCTGCCTCCCAGTCAAAATCATCGTAGACAAGCCGCGCCCGCTGTGGCTGGTGGGGTGTTGCGCCCCACTGGTTGCGCCCACTAACGGCTTTGGCGTAGGGATCCAGCAGCAGCACGTTAGATTCAAAGTGGTGGCCTTCGTGGGGGCGGTAGGGGCCGTCCATGCGGTAGGCGTATTCGACGTTTTCATAATCGAGGCCAAAGACGACCATGGCGAAAACGTAGCCGATGCGGAATTCGTCGGGGAACGGGATTTCGCCAAACGGTTCGGCTGCACCCTGGTGGAAAAGCACCAGGGTGCATTGGGTGGCGTGGCGGGAGAAGATGGAGAAGTTGACGCCGCCCGGCACAAAGCTGGCTCCAAAGGGAAACGGCCGTCCGGCGCGCAGCCAAAAATCGCCGTGGCGGTGGGTGGGGTAAATGTCAATCCGGGGCTGCATGGGTTTATCTTTCTGCGGCCTCCGGGTGTGTTTGTAATGCTGCCATTCCTTCGTCCATGGTGCTATAGGCTTCAAAAAAGTCGAGGAAGCCGGTGATGGACATGGTATCCCAGATTTTTTCTGGCAGCCCGACGAGGACGACGCGGCCGGCGTTGTCGGCAATTTGGCGGTAGAGCAGCAGCAAGATACGCAGCCCGGCACTGGACATATAGGTAACATGGCTCATGTCGAGCAAGATTTTGCAGTTTTCGCTGACCAGGGGGAGAAGGGTTTCCTGGACTTGGGGGGCGGAACGGCCGTCTATGTCACCACCTAATGTCGCCATGTGTACGCCGTCTACCTGTTTCATTTCAATGATCATAGTTATACCTGTTGCTCGTTGCGGCCAGCTTTTGTCATGGCTGTTGTTTTGAGCATTGTCACCTGATCTTACCGGAAAACCGTCGCTGTACCAACTCATGGGGATACTGTAGGGGTGTTATCTTACGAACAATAGTACGGTGGTGGGAGAGAAACGGCCGTTTCGTAAGGTAAATCACAAGTTCAGCTTGGCATGATAAGTCCCGTTTTATTTTCTGTATCCCAACCTTCCTCTGAATCTAACCTCAAGTATTGCCTTAGGAACAGAGGCTTGTTACCACTATGATACTAACATTCTTCTCAAATTTACTTTTCCTGGTTATAGGAAACACTATTCCTTGTCCCCCACCCATTACCGAAATGCCCGTTTTGGTCACCTGGTATGATCCTGCCCTGGGGGGCATCAACTGTGACGCGGATTGCACAACCTATGCGGATGGCACGATTGTCACCCCCGACGATTATGGGCAAGTGAGTGCCTGTATTCCTGAATGGCTGGGAGCGTCTATCACCATTGATGGCATAGGCACCTTTGCCTGCCGCGACACAGGCTCGGCCATTGTCGTGAACTATAACGAATATTATCGCGGCTGGGTTATCCACGTGGACGTTTTGCACGAAGAGCCACCTGATTGGAATTATCAACTGCGGAACTGGCAGCTAAACTGGTCGCATGTCCCGGAACCAGCTATCAACAGTGGCGATATTCTGGCACTTGGTGGGATAAACGGCAGCCTGGGCTGCGGGGGGGAATCTTCCCAGCCAGCAACCATGGAGCCAGCACCGCCAGAACAGTTTTTCTCTGCCAATCGGCTAACGTATCAAATCGGTGGAAACGGATTAGCTACCTGAGGCGGGTTTATTGCTTTTGCGTTAGCCCAATCACATTGCCGTCGGGGTCAAAAATGGCCGCCAGGGCGATACCTCACGGCCTTTTTGTTAGCCCATACTAATCTGTTGCCCCCATAACCAGCAGGTGCTGGTAGGTTGACTGCAGATTATCCACGGCAAACCAGGGTGTGACCGCGCCTGGTTCAGCCGCAGGGACTCTATCCGTTTTGTAGCTATCCAGGTGTCATACCCGCGTAGGCGGGTAGCCATTTGCAACAAAAGCGTGGCTTCTCACTTTCGCAGGAATGACGAGTCTTTTGACCCGGATAGTTACTCCGTTTTGTCAAAGCCAGGATGTTTGCATTCATGGCAGCCGGTGTGGTCGGTGTTAGGTGATGATGGCGTCGTTGACGCCGGTAAGCTGGCGCAGCAGCTCTAGCTGACCGACGTGGTAGGTTTCGTGCCATTGGAGAAAGGCGAGGCGGTCGCCAAGCGAATGGCGTTTTTCGGCATCAAGCCATTGGGCTAGGTCGTCGCTGGTGAGTTCGGCGAGGGCAGTAGAGATGGTGTTTTGTGCGTCGTTGATGGCTTGCAGGAGGATGGGGAAGGAAACGGCCGTTTCTCCCGCCGCATCCATCTCCTCCGACCCCCGCTCATACCGCGCCGCTTCCGGCAGCACGCTCTCCTTGCCCAGCGTCGCCAGCACCCGGTTGCGGTTGTCCACCAAATGCCCCACCACCCAGTTAAAGCAGTTGGCGCGAAACGGCGGCTGGAGCAAACTTTGCTCGTGGGTCAGTCCTTCGGCTTGTTTGTTGATAACCCAGGTTGTGCGGGCAAAATCCTGGGCTAATTTTTGTGGGTTCATGTTCACCACTCCTTGTATGAAGGAGATTGGGGATTGGAGATTGGAGATTGATGAAGGTTCACAATCTCTAATCTCCAATCCCCAATCCCCTGCTAACCATGAAACTATTTATAAACGATCACTGCAACCAATATTCCCCTTTCCCAAGCAAGGCGATGCGATAGGGGAACAGTTCGGCACGCATGACCTGGTTGGCAACGGCGGGGTCGTTTTGCACGATGGAAAAAGCGGCCGTTTCGTCTGCCGCCTGGAAGATGATGATGCCAAAGCTGGTGGGGTCGGTGTTGAGGGTGCGGCCGGCCAGCAGCACCACCCCGGCCTCAGTTAACCCCTGTAGGTAGTGGAAATGTTGGGTGACGATGGCAGCTTCGGCCGGCGTGGAGCCTTCGCTCAGCATTTCGGGACGTGTAGGTTGAATGCGGTACAAAAATTCAGGCATAGCGGCCTCCTGTTTACAGCACATAGTAGCACATTTGTTCTTGTGTATCAAGAATGGTTTCAG
>WBZL01001009.1_pt1 | contig 30672 bp, 26 predicted proteins | sample 5204291 | NCBI WGS metagenome assembly WBZL01 (sample SAMN12344345, study PRJNA552823) | activated sludge metagenome | biome: Activated sludge suspended growth; feature: Nitrification reactor; material: Wastewater; isolation source: activated sludge from nitrification reactor of wastewater...
GGGGCCGCTTTCGGGAAAGCGCTGGACGATCACCTCGCGCATTTCATTGGGGTATTCGATAATGTCAAAAATCCTGGCCATTGCCTGTTCTCCTGGGGTTCAAATAAAAAGAAGAAAAGTCCGAAAATAAGGAAAGGTCTATTTTCGGAGATTCTTCAAGTTGCTTTTGATGGGTTCCTAATAAATTTGATTACGCCAGTACGACTTCGTCGCGCCGGTTATAAGCATCAATACATTTTTGGGCACCCTGGACTAAATTGCGAATGGAAGCCTGCAACCCATCCGTGCCCATGGAGGCCTGCACGTGATCAATCGCGCGCCCAACCTCATCCGACATTTCCAGCAGAGCGTTGTCATAAGCTAGAATTTTGTCGAGTTCTTCTTCATTGATCTTCACAGCTTCAAACATGCTGGAATAGCCACGGGAAGCGGTTTTGATCCGGTCGGCGAAGGTGCGAAGTTTGATCGCCGCTTTTTCGAGATCGTCCACATACATAATCTCGCCGCCGCTGATAAACTCCTGCTGTAATTCCGAAACGCGCCGAACCTGTTCAGCAAAACGCGCGGAAATGGTGTCCCGCACGAGTTTGTCGGATTTGCGGCGGTCTTCGCGCTTCACATATCCGCTATAACCAGGAATTTTGCTGGCGATATTGGACAAAAAGTCCTTCCCACCAGTTACTTTTGATAAAATTTCATCACCGATGTTGCTCATGCCTTCCTCCAAAATAAAAGGATTAGTAAGTCTTGTTGATTATAGCTTGAGTTGTTCTATCGGGCAACTGAGTAACCGCGTGTTTATAAAATGATGCGATATGATCAGGTTCCGGTGAATGACTCAATATCCAATACGGATAAATCTTTGAGAGAGTTGCGAGGTTTTTTATGCCCGTCAGCGAACAAGGGATCACTTTAGACCGTTACATGCTCATTCCACGCACGTTGATCTTCCTCACGCGTGAGAATAAAGTCCTACTCATGAAAGGCGCTCCGCACAAACGCCTGTGGGCTAACCGCTACAACGGCATTGGGGGCCATATCGAACGCGGCGAAGATACGCTCACCGCCGCCCGCCGGGAATTGATCGAGGAAACCGGCCTCGGTTCCCCTGATCTGCGTATTTGTGGCACGATTACGATTGACACCGGACAAAATCCTGGGATTGTCCTGTTCATTCTCACCGGAACCTGCCAGGAGGGCGACCCGAACCCCTCCCCCGAAGGCCACCCGGAATGGGTCGCCGTTGACGAACTGAATACAATCCCCCTCGTGGAAGACCTCCTCACCCTGCTCCCGCGCGTGCTCGCTCACCGACCGGGCGAACCCCCCTTTGCAGGGCGCTACTGGTATGATGCAGAGGGGAAGATGATGATCGCGTTTGGAACGTAGAACGCAGAATGTAGAACGTATCACGATCATGAGAAGTTAAACTTCCAATTGGCTGATGAAATCACGCGTTGTTTTTCTTGTTCTCACCCTTGTCCTGATCACCGGGTTTGCTTATAACCCTGATCGTCGAACGCAAAGCTCGAATTCCCAAGTTCCACCCCTTGATCTGGAGGTTCCCATGAAATTTCTCGCCCTCGGCGACTCCTATACGATCGGTGAAAGCGTTTCGGAAGCGGAACGCTGGCCGGTTCAACTGGCCGAACGTCTGCGCGCCCGCGGTATCCTGCTCGAAGACCCGGAGATCATTGCCAAAACGGGCTGGACAACGGATGAACTGATCGAGGCGATCATCCGTGCCACGCCTCACCCGCCATATACGCTGGTTTCTTTGTTGATCGGGGTCAACAACCAGTATCGTGGCTGGAGTCAGGAAACGTACCGGGAAGAGTTTGTCGAATTGCTCGAACAGGCGATTGACTACGCCGCCGGTGATCCGAACCGTGTGATCGTGCTCTCTATCCCTGATTGGGGGGTGACTCCGTTCGGGGCGCAGGATGCCCGGGGTCGGACGCCTGCCCAAATTTCCGCGGAAATTGCGGTGTTCAATGCGATCAATCGGGAAGAGAGTGCGCGGCTGGGTGTTCATTATGTGGACATTACCCCCATTTCCCAGGGCGCGGCAGAGGATTTGACCCTGTTGGCTTCCGATCAGTTACACCCTTCGGGGAAGATGTACGCGTTTTGGGTAGAGGCCGCGTTGCCCGTAGTGCTGGAAATCTTTCCCAACCCGTAGTTTCGCCCCTCGTGGGCGTCACGGGCACAAGGCCCTAGACGACAACCCATTTTGCCCCTTCTTCCGACACGCGCGTCACGCATCCCCAACACGTTAACCCTACCGCATAAAACGCCGCTTCCATGGCCGTGACGGAATTTTGCGCCGTTTGTTCGTTGTCCGTAAACGCGATGGCGCCCGGTCCCGCCCCGGAGATGGCGACCGCGGCCGCCCCCGCCCCCCGCGCGGCGTCGAACGCTTCCCGCACGCCGGGGAAGAGGGGTAACAGAAAGGGTTGGTGCAAACGATCATCCATCACCTGCCCCAGTAAATCCAAGTTCCCCGCGCGGAGGGCTTCGACGACCAGTGCGGTGCGCCCGAGGTTGAACACTGCGTCTGCGAGGGGAATGTGTTTGGGGAGGGCGGCGCGAGAGGCGTGGGTGGACAGGTCAAAAAAGGGGATGGCCAGCGCGAGGGACACGGGGGCGGTGGGGATTTTTCGGGCGATGACCTGTCCGTCTTTCACGGCGGAGACGGTCAGCCCCCCCAACAGGGCGGGGGTGACGTTATCGGGATGGCCTTCGAGGGTGTTGGCGAGGGAGAGGAGGTGTTCGGAGGAGAGGGGAAAATTGAGGAGGGCGTTCGCCCCGATCAAGCCCAGTAGGATGGCGGAGGAACTGGACCCAAGCCCTGATCCGGGGGGGAAAGCGTTTCGGCAACGAATGTTGAATCCCGCGGGAGGGGTGAGGTGCAGATGCTGGTAGAGGGCGTGGGCGGCTTGCACGATCAGGTTTTGTTCGGTGCTGGGGAGGGTGTCCGCGCCATAGCCTTCAATATCAAGCTGAAATGTTTCACCCAGCGAAAATTCCGCCTGATTCCATAAATCTACGGCCAGACCCAGACAATCGAAACCGGGACCGAGATTGGCACTGGTGGCGGGGACAGAGACTGTGATGGATGTCGTCATTTTTTAACCTTGTCTTTAGATTGCGGTTTTTCGCATTATAATGTTTTCGCTCACGGTGGTGCTGATGATATTTGTGGCAGGGTTATATCAGGTTCTATGCAACCCCCCATTGGAATTTTCCCTTTTTGAAAATGATGTAAACAGGTAAAAATGACCGAACAACCATCCCACCATTTTCTCGATTCCATCGATCGAATCATTTTGGATGTTTTGCAAACGGATGGCCGCATCAGCAATGCGGAACTGGCGCGGCAGATCAACCTGTCGCCGCCCGCGTGCCATGCCCGTTTGCGCCGCCTGGAAGAGATGGGGTATATCCGGCAGTACACGGCCTTGTTGAATATGGATAAACTGGGGTATGACTTGTTGTGTTTTGTCAATGTCAGTTTACAAAAGCACACTATGCAACAGGTGGAACAGTTCCATGCCCAAATTTGTGAAATGCCGGAAGTGCTGGAGTGCCACCATATCACTGGCGAATTTGATTATTTGTTGAAGGTGGTCATCCGAAATCGGAAAGACCTGGAGCAGTTTATCGTGAACAAGCTAACGCCCCTTCCTGGCGTCGCCCGTATTTATACCAGTCTGGCCCTGAGTAGCGTAAAATCAGGGACTGCAATTCCTATCCCCCATGAATAGAGGTAATCTCATGACATCCTATCCTTTGTTTTCTCGCTCGTTGAAAGTCGTGGTTCATTCGCCTGTGCTTTGGCTTCTGGCGCTTGGCTTTTTGCTCATTTCCTGTACGGCGGCCCCCCCTGCCCCCGAGACCGAAGAGGCCTCCCTGGCCCAAACCACGCCCGAAAATGCAATCATTTACCTGCCCCTGTTTCAGAAAAACGGAGACCCGTTCCCCTTGCCGACCGAGGCCCCGCTCACCGAGTGGTCCGTCGGGAATCAGGTTGTGCCCATCATGCCCGGCGCGCAAGCGGGTGGAGAAATGGACGGTAATTATGTTTTTACCACCCTGGCGGACATTCCCACTATCGAAACCTACTACACCCAGGAATTACAAACCCGCGGATGGGAAGCCCTCTCCCTGGCCGAAGGCCCTGACACAAAGGTACTCATGTATAAATTGGGCGATGCAAACGTCACCATCAAGATGGACTTTCTTCCCGACCTGAACCTATCCTACGTCGTGATTGAAGGGTAACCATGCCCCTTGATCCCCTGCTTGGCCGTCAGATCGCGAGCTTTCGCATCGAACGTCTCTTGGGGCGCGGGGGGATGGCGGTCGTCTATTATGGGTGGGATACCGCCCTCGAGCGTCCGGTGGCCTTTAAAGTCATCGACGCTCGTTTTCGCGAAGACCCGTTTTACACCACACGGTTTATCCGCGAAGCGCGCACCGTCGCGCGGTGGCAACACGAAAACATCGTCAAAATTTATCAGGCGGGCGAAGAAGATGGGCTTTACTACTTTGCGATGGAATATGTCGCAGGGCAGGATTTGGGCAAATGGCTCGCGAAACGCCCCTCCCCACCCGACTCCGCCGAAATTCTCCGCGTTGGACGGGCCATCGCTCTCGCCCTGGATTACGCCCACCGGCAGGGAGTCATTCATCGGGACATTAAACCCGCCAACATCCTCCTCTCCGATGATGGCCGCGTGGTTCTGACTGACTTTGGGTTGGCGATGGACATGGCCCACGGCTCGGTGGGGGAAGCGTTTGGTTCGGCGCATTACATCGCCCCGGAACAGGCCCGTCGTTCCGCCGACGCTGTGCCGCAGTCCGATCTGTATTCCTTTGGCGTCGTTCTCTACGAACTGCTGACCGGGCGCGTCCCCTTCGATGATGCCTCCCCGACCAGTGTCGCCCTTCAGCACCTCACCCAAAACATCCCCTCCCCACGGGGAATTAACCCCAATCTGAGTCCTGAAACCGAACGCGTTCTGCTCAAAGCATTAAGCAAACGCCCCGAAGATCGTTACCCCACCGGGCAAGCGTTGATCGACGCCCTGACTTCCACCCTCGCCCAGGCGCCTGCCCGCGAAACGCCCCGAAACATCACCCTGCCCCCGCCCCCCGCGCGGGCCGCGGCCCCCCCGCCTCCCCCCTCCCTTCCCCACACCTTTCTCGGTTTACAACTCGATGAATATCGCCTGGAAACCCTCCTGGGACACGGCGGCATGGCGCGGGTTTATCGGGCTGTGGATACCAAACTCCACCGGTACGCCGCCATCAAAGTCATCGGGGATGACGATAATGCTACCCCCCTCCACACCGATCCCGATTACATCGCCCGGTTCGAGCGGGAAGCCCGTGCTATTGCCCAGTTAGAACACCCGAACATTGTCCGGCTCTATCGTTACGGCGAAGCGCACTTCGATGAAGCGCACTTCAACGAAGCCCAACCTGTCCTTTACATGGCGATGCAATTCATCGAAGGGGCGGATTTGCGCGCTGTCATGCACTCTTACGGAAAAGATCATCAGTGGATGCCGCCCGAAGAAATTTTGCGTGTGATTAAAGAAATCTCTGCCGCACTCGACTACATGCACAGCAAAGGCGTGATCCACCGCGACCTCACCCCGTCCAATGTGATGTTGGCCCAGGATGGGCAGACGTTCGTGGCTGATTTCGGTTTGTCCCTGCTCACTGACGTGGGTACGCGCGGGGAAGTCTTTGGCACGGCGCATTACATGGCCCCGGAGCAGGCGCTCTCCTCGGCGGGGGCCGTGCCCCAAAGCGATTTGTATGCGCTGGGGGTGATCTTGTTTGAAATGCTGACCGGACACGTTCCGTTTGAGGGGGGCGAACCGTTAGAAGTGGCGATGCACCACCTGAATACCCCCGCACCCGCGCCCCGTTCCCTGCGCCCGGAGATCAGCCCGGAAGTCGAAGCGGTCGTGCGAAAAGCCCTCGAGAAGAATCCCCAACATCGTTACCCCACCGGCGCGGCCCTGGCAACCGCGCTGGAAACCGCTTTCCGCGCGGCCCAGCCATCCCCCGTCGTCGCTCCTGCCCCCGCCGTTTCCTCCCTGCCCGCACGGGTCGCGGAACGTCTGGCGGAACCCGCGCTCCCTCCGTCGCCCCCAACCAAACGGAGAAAATGGTCGTTTTTACGGATCGCGTTCGGGGTGATTTTGCTCTCCGCCGTGATTTTGGGGGGATGGTTTACGTTTGTGGATCGACGGATTCCCCTTTCCGCGGGGGGGATGATCCCCAGCCTGACCGCAACTCCCACCTACCCTCCTAGCCGTACCCCTCCTCCCCCTACCCTCGAACCTTCACCAACCGAAACGGTCACGTTTACTTCGACCGCCTCCTCCACCGCGCCCCACACGCCTACCCTCACCTCGACTCCCCCACCCTCCAACTCTCCCACCTCCTCTCCTCTTCCCCTTGTCACCTCTTCTCCTACCGCCGAACTCCCCACCTCCCCAACACCTATCCCCATCCTGATCTTCACCCGCGAACTGGATGAGATGCCGGTGGTTCAAATCCCGGCAGGCACTTTCCAAATGGGCGCAAATCCCAACGATCCCGCCGCCCACGCGGACGAACGCCCCCAACATGCCGTGACGTTGGACAGTTTCCACCTCGATCAATACGAAGTTTCAGTGACTCAATACGCCGCGTTTCTCACGGCCAATGGCGGTCACGCGCCCTCTGCTTGCGAAGGCTTCACCTGTGTCAAAACGAGTTTTGAAGCGCTGGATAGTCATTTGGTTTGGAATGGCGGGGCGATTTATCAGGCCGAACCGGGGTTTGAAAAGCACCCGATCAACTTCGTCACCTGGTACGGGGCGCGGGCGTATTGTGCGTGGGTGGGGGGGCGCTTGCCCACTGAAGCGGAATGGGAATACGCCGCCCGCGGCACGGACGGACGCCGGTATCCGTGGGGGGAGGCAGTCCCTGATGAAACCCGTGCCCTGTTCGGCCTGGGATTTGACGCCCTCCTGCCTGTGGACGCGTTCCCCGACGGGGCGAGCTATTTTGACGTATGGGGGATGGCGGGAAGTTTGTGGGAGTGGACGGCGGATTGGTATGCGGAAGATTATTACGCCACCAGCCCGGACACCAATCCCCTCGGCCCGGGCGAGGGCGAATTCCGCGCCCCGCGCGTGCTACGTGGTGGGGGCTGGGACAGCCTGCCCGAAGATCTCCGCGCCACCGCCCGTCAGGCGGCTGAACCGCTGAACGGGGGGAGTTTTGGGGCGAATGTTGGGTTTCGGTGTGCGATGGAGGCGGGGGAGTGACCAGTGGCTCCCCGAGATTTTAGGCGGGGACTTTAGGGCTTTTGACCGAGACGATTTCTGCCATGATGGACAGGGCAATTTCTTCGGGGGTTTTGGCGCCGATGCGGAGGCCGATGGGGCCGTGCAGGCGATTGACTTGCGTTTCGGTCAGGCCGGCTTCGAGGAGACGGGTACGGCGTTTGCTTTGGGTGGTTTGACTGCCGAGCGCGCCCACGTAAAAGGCGGAACTGGGGAGGGCGACCAGCAGGGCGGGGTCATCCAGTTTGGGGTCGTGGGTTAAGACGGCCACGGCGGACGCGTGGCTCAGGTGCAAAGATCGGAGGGCGTCGTCCGGCCAGGATTGGATCAATTGGTCGGCGTGGGCGAAACGTTCGGGATTGCCAAACGCGCGGCGGGGGTCCACAATCACCGTCCGGTATCCGAGCACTTTGGCGAGTTTGGCGAGGGCGATGGAGATATGCACCCCCCCGACGATGACGAGCGTCTCCGCGGGGGCGATCACTTCCGCGAAGACTTCGATTTTTCCGCCGGGGAGGATCAAGCGCTGGGATTTGTGTTCGGACAGGGCGAAGCGGGCCGCTTCTACGGTGGAGTCGAGGAGTTCGTCATCGAATGGGCCGGAAGTAGTGTGTTCCTCTCCCCAAACCAACCCATCGCCCAAAACCGCGTCCGGGCCGCGGATGATGGTGACGTTGGCGGCGGTTTGGGAGGTCTCCAGCACGTCGCGGAGTTGTTGAAAGAGCTCCACATCGAGTGGCTGGACAAATACATCAATCGTCCCCCCGCAAGCCAGGCCGACCTCCCACGCGGTGTCGTCGGCGACGCCAAAGTGCAGGAGTTGCGGTTTGCGGGTTTCGAGCACTTCCATGCCCACTTCGATGACCGCGCCTTCCACGCACCCCCCGCTGACCGAGCCGGTCATTTTCCCGGAGGCGGTGATGCCCATTTTTGCTCCCACCCCCCGCGGGGATGATCCCCAGGTTTGGATGACAGTGGCGAGGGCGATCTCTTCGCCGTTTTGAAGCCAGGTGAGCAGGTCGGGGAGGATGTCGTTCATAAGGATGAATATCTCAGGGCGCAGCCAAGGGGATGGCGGGGGTTTCTGTTGCGTAAATTTCGGGAATCTCGCTTGTTTTTGTAATGATAGATGGGTCGTCCGTATCATACCAGACAAGTTTTCTTCCGATATAATAATTCTATGGACGTCCCAACCCTCCCGATTCATACCCACATTGATCAACTGAATAACGATGCCTGGAATCTGGCCCAACGAGATCGCCCGCGTGCGATTGAACTGGCTTTGGAAGCGCGCCAACTGGCGCAAACCTACGCCGAGCCTTATGAAAAAGGGATTGTGGAAAGTTTACGCACGTTGGGACGCGTAAAATTATTTGAGGGGGAATTTGATCAGGCGTTGAAATACTCTCTCGAAGGGTTAGTCGAGGCGGAAACGGCCAATATTGAAGAGCCGCAGTCGATGTTGCTCAATACCATATCTGGAAGTTACCGGATGTTGGGGAATTTGGTGGAGTCTTTGCAGTATGGGATGCGGCAGTTGGCTTTATGTGAACGTCTGGGACGGGCGGAAGGGGCGGCGCGAGCGCTCATTGCGATTGCGACCGTGCATGGCGATATGGGACGGTATCACGAGGCGGTTACCCAATTAGAAAAATGTCTGCCGATTTTTCGCGCGGCGGAGGATGCCTATTGGACGGCGGTGACGCTCAATAATCTCGCGTATATGTCGCACAAAGGGGGGCAGGCAACGCAGGCCATTGCCCGAGGACAGGAAGCGCTGGCCGCCGCCCGGTTACTGGAATCGCGCCGGATCGAGATCGTCGCGCACAATTCTCTGGCAGAGATGTTTTTGGATACAGGGGAGTATGGAAGCGCGTTACACGAATTGGAAGCGGCGCTCGAACTCCAAGCCATTGAATATCACGCAGACCTGGAGATGGAAAGCTATTATTTGCGGGGGATGGGGTACACCCGCCAGGGCGAGCTGGACAAAGCGATTGCGCCTTTAGAAAAAGCGATTGAACAAGCCGAACATCTGAATGCTAACCAGTTTCTGTATCGTGCCCACCAGGCCCTCTCCGAAGTGTACAAAACTCAGAGCCGGTTTGTGTTGGCGCTGGCGCATTTTGAATGTTTTCACACTTACGAACAGCGCGTGTTTGATGAAGAGAACCGGAGCAAACTGCGAAACCTGGAAGTGTTACATAAAACGCAGGAAGCCCTCCGCGAGGCCGAAAGATACGCCAAACAATTGGAAGCCGAACAGGCTCACCGCAAATTATTAGAAACCTTCAACGAGCAGTTGGAGCAGGAAGTGAGTCGCCGCACGGAAGATTTACGTCTGGCATACGAACGTCTCGAACGGCTGGACAAAACGAAGTCGGATTTTATTTCCGTGACGGCGCATGAACTGCGGACCCCGGTGACGGTGTTGAGCGGGTTCAGTCAAATGCTGAAAAACGCCGTCCCTGTCGAATTACAGGAAAATCTCAAACCGATGGTGGAGGGGATTAAGCACGGCACGGATCGGATCAATGAAGTTGTCAAAACCATGCTCCTCATGCTCAAAGTGGACACCCACGCGTTGAACGTCTTGCCGGAACCGATGAATCTGGGAAGCATCCTCTCGGAATGTGCCATTAATTTGTTTTCCGATGTCCAACAACGGAAACAAAAACTCTCGTTGGATTATGAAGCATTGAGTAAATTGCCTGAGGTGCAAGGGGATCGAGATGTGTTAGCGGTGGTGTTTAGCAATATCATCATCAACGCGATCAAATACACCCCGGACGGGGGACAGATCACGATCAAAGGGGTGGTTCATCACACCCTGCCCGCGAAGGTGCCCCGCGCGGACGAGGGAATCCGCATCCCGGTCGTGGAAATCACCGTGCAGGATACCGGGATCGGGATTGCGAAAGAAAATCTGGACGTGATTTTCGAGAAATTTTACCGGGGGGAATCGGCCATGCTCCATTCGAGCGGGAAGACCGCTTTTAAGGCGGGCGGGCCGGGATTGGGATTGGCCATCGCCCGCGGGATTGTGGAAGCGCATCACGGGCGTCTGTGGGCGGAAAGCGAGGGGTATGACGAAGTCCGTTTGCCGGGGAGTACGTTTTATATTCTGTTGCCGATTCGCCAGTAACTGGTTGTATAATTTAGTGTGCTGTGGGGGATAATAAAAAGCCCAACATCTCATTTTAAAAGGTAGCTTATGTTGTCGAAAATCTGGCATACTCTGATCGGTTCCCCTTTGCCTACGCAAGATGCGGGGCATAAACGTCTGTCCAATTTTCAAGCATTGGCCGCGTTTTCGCCGGATGCGTTGTCTTCGATTGCATATGCCAACCAGGAAATTTTCCTGAGTCTGGTGGTCGCGGGGAGCGCGGGATTAAGTTATTCGGTGGGGATTGGGACGAGCATCACCATTTTACTGGCCATTGTGGCGCTTTCGTATTTTCAGACGATTCACGCGTATCCTTCGGGAGGTGGCTCGTATGTGGTAGCGCGGGAGAATTTGGGGAAGATGCCGGGGTTGGTGACCGGGGCGGCGTTAACGATGGGGTATTTACTCACGGCGGCGGTCAGTTTGACCGCGGGGGTGGATGCGATTGCGTCGGCGTTTCCCGTGTTGTGGAGCCACCGGGTGGCGGTTGCATTGGCAATTTTGGTCATCATTACCATTGCCAATTTGCGGGGCTTGCAGGAAATGAGTGTGACGGTGGGCGTGCCGGTGTATTTGTTTTTGGGCACGTATTTATTGATGCTGGCTTATGGCGCGGTGCGGTTAGCGCTGGATGGTACCGGATCGCTTGCGGCAGTCGCTCCCCCGGCCCAGGCACCCGTAACGCTGCCGCTGTTGTTGCGAACGTTTGCCGCGGGGTGTACGGCGTTGACCGGGATCGAGGCAATTAGCAATGGCGTGCCCACGTTTCGGGCACCGGAAACGAAAAATGCGGGGCGGACCCTGGCCGGGATGGCGGTTTTGATGGGGATTTTGTTCATTGGGAGTATTGGCCTGACGCAGTTATTGGCGGTGGTGCCGGGCGATCAGGAAACCATTCTCTCGGCGCTGGCGCGGCGGATTTTGGGGAGTGGGGTCGCTTATTATGTGGTCCAGATTAACACCTTGTTGATCCTTTCCGTGGCGGCCAACACGAGTTTTTCTGGCTTTCCCCAACTGGCAACAATTTTGGCGAGAGATGGTTTTCTTCCTCGCCAGTTGACACAGTTGGGCGACCGGTTGGTGTACAGCAATGGGATTTTACTGCTCGCTGGAGGTACGGCATTGATGATTGTGCTGTTTCAGGGCGATTCGCATGCGTTGATTCCGCTGTTTGCGGTGGGGGTGTTTATGGCGTTTACGTTTTCGCAAACTGGCATGGTCTTGCATTGGCGACGGGAAAAGGGGAAAAACTGGCAGTGGAAAGCGATCATCAACCTGGCTGGGGCCGTGACGACTCTTGTCGCGTTGCTCATTATTGGCGTGAGTAAATTTTTGGAAGGGGCGTGGATTGTGTTGGTGTTGGTGCCGATGTTGGTGGTGGTATTCCGGCAAATTCGTGCGCATTATGATGTCGTCGCGGCGGCGTTATCCATGCGGGGGTTGCCACCCTCTCTGCGCCCCATGCCCGCGCCTCGTGTTGTCATTCCCATTTCCGGGGTACATCGGGCGTTAGTGGGGGCGGTTAACTATGGGCGTTCCATTTCTCACGACATTACCGCCCTCTACATTGAGTTTGAACCTGGACGGGGCGAGGAAGTGCGAAAAAAATGGGCACAATGGTGGCCGGATATTCCGCTTGCCATTGTGCCCTCTCCATATCGTTCAATTGTGGGACCGTTATTGGATTTTTTGGATCAAGAAGACGATGTGCGCAATGACGGTCAGCTGGCTACCGTAATTTTGCCCGAATTCATTCCCACGCAATGGTGGCAGAGTCTGTTGCACAATCAAACCGCCCTCCTGCTAAAATTCGCCATTCTCTACCATCGCCGTTTGCACAACCTGGAGCGGGTGATCATCGAAGTTCCGTTTCACTTGCGACGATAGGGAAGGGTGGCAAGCCTTGCTGTTCCAAACGTTCATGCTTATCCATCAACCGTTTCATAACTGGGCCACCCAGCATCGAAGTAAATAGCGCCATCACGACCAGGGCAACAAAAATCCTCTCATTGATCAAGCCCGCTTCCAAGGCGACTGAAGCTAGAATGATTTCCATGGCCCCGCGCGCATTCATCCCAAACCCGACGGCCAGCGCTTCCAGGCGTTTCATCCCGCCCAACCATGCGCCTAAACTTGCCCCCCCGATCTTGCCCACACAGGCCACCGCCAGCACCAATAAAACCAGCGGCCAATCAAAATGTGCCGCGAAATTCGCCCGTAAGCCGATGGAGACAAAATACAACGGGGCAAAAAAGCTAACGGCAAACTGATGGACGATATCGTGGGCTTCGTTTTCTTCGCCGGGTTCCAATGTTTGCCCGAGCGCAATACCCACCAGATAAGCCCCAAACACCGCGTGGATGCCCAAAAATTCGGTCACGGCCGCGGCCCCCAACATGACCACCGTGGTCAACGCAATGAACGATGTCGGCCAGGAAAGATGGGCTTTGACCCACAAATATACCGGACGTCCGATCCACCGGCCTGCCAGCAACACCCCTGTGCTAAAAACCACGAGTAGCCCCATGTTTCCCCAGACCTGTTGCCCGCGCGAGCCCCCGTCTGCCAGTTCACCCGGGATAAACACATTCAGGATGATGGCGAACAACGCCCAGCCGATCACGTCGTTCAGCGTGGCGGCAGTCATAATGACGATGCCGATCTCCTTTTGAATAAGCCCCAAATCCATCAAAATACGGGCGATGACCGGGAGCGCGGAAATGGAAAGCGCTGTGCCGATAAAAATCCCAAAGGCTCGGCCATGTTGGAGCGCCTCCGGCCCCCACACGTTAGGAAATACAACGACTGCCCCAATCCCCAACACCATCGGAAAGAGCCAGCCTAAAAAACTGGTGAGCGCTACTTGTTTTCCGCGCTTTCGCATGTGTGTTAGTTTAACTTCCAATCCGGCGACAAAAAGGAAAAATAACATGCCCACGTTGATGATAGCATCCCGCGCCAGATTCAAGGATTTATCCGCGGGAAACAACCAAGTGAAGTAATCGGGGGCAAGTGTCCCTAAAATCGTTGGGCCAAGCAGAATCCCTCCCAGCAATTCTCCCAACACCGTCGGTTGTTTCAAACTCCGCATGATCTGCCCACAGATCAATGCCGTCAACAACATCGCCCCGAACTGGATAAAGAGAAAGATCAATTCGTAATGGTCCATAAAATCGTCCTTAAGGGTGGAAAATAGGTTTGTAAAGGGTATTAGGTGCTTCTCCCCATCTTCAAAAGTAAATTGGGGATTCTTTGAATGATCCCTGAGTAGTCACAGAAATTCTTTCAAACGCGGATTGTATCAAAGATACCCCACGGGCAATTCACTCGCTGAAATTACTGTTATCCCCCATTTGGTCTTTTGATGAGAACAGGTATGCTTTCAGCCGTTCGCCTTATTGTCCCAGGCGCGCCTTCGCCAACCACGCCCACGGGGAATCCGGCCATTGGGTGATCAACTCCAGGTACGCGGCCCGCGCGGCCACCGCGTCCCCTTCGAGTTCGTAACTCAGCCCGAGGTCGAAGAGCAGGCGGGGAATCAGGTGCGGGGCAGTGGGGTGGTCGGGGGGGACGAGGGCGCGGAGGTCTTGTAACACCTTTCGGTTAAATGCAATACCTTCCTTTTGCAAGATGTTGCTTTCTGCTTGTTCAAGCGTGAACAAGAATGTTGATGGCTCGTCCGGGGAAACAGAATAGGGAGCAGGTTCCGGGAGCAATGCCAGGATTTCGGTTAGGGTGAGCGCGTTCAGGTCGGGAGGAGTATCACATAGGAGACTGGTATTTTTTAAGATGGGAACAAGTTCAATGAAATAAAAAACCTCCAACTCTGAAACGATTGATGCCCCCTTCTCCCAACACTGAGCGAATTTGCTGACAGGTACCGAGGAAGCGAAGGTGACAAGCAAAAATAAATCAGGGGCGTTATTTTCCGGTAAATCATCTACGCGAAGCATCAATGCTTGGATTGGATCGGAAAAACTGTAAGGACTCGTAATTGTCCAGTTTGCTGGCCCGACGTCAAAAATCAGAAGTTTTGGCGAATGGATATCAAACCCGGCAATCCATTCATCTTCGGGATCGTCATCCAGGTTGAAGGAGGTTTCACCCAGGAGTGGATAATTTTTATCCAGTAAATATTGAACTGGAATTTCGGTTGTGGGGATTTTTTCTGCAAACAGGCGTGAGAAAAGCACTTCATTAGGGGCGCAAATTAACGGCGCAGCAGATTCGAATTCGTTTCCATAGGCTTGAAATAGGGCTGTCGTCGTGAGATATGTAGCTAAATCGGTTTTCTCCATTTCGCCAGCTTTATATGCCTCGACCAATCCGATACAAAAAGAGAGCGGCGTATGGGCACTTTCCATCCATATTTGGCTTGCCAGGGTTGCGAAAGATGAATTTTGAAACGTGGTGAGTTGATCGAGAATAGCTTTCGCTTTTTCATCTTCAAGATTGCCTGCATAATCCATTGCTAAGCGTATTTGAAGGAGGGCAAGATAATCTTCCGAAGGGACAATGTCTGCGGAAATTGCTTGAACGACCGTTTCAAAAGATTGTTCTTTATCCAACATAATCAAATGCCCGCCCTCAAGAAATTTTGCGGCGTTACAAAGTGGGGTATCTGGCGGATATCTGTCGGTAATAAAAGATTTAGAAAAGTCATCCCCCATCCAATCATAGGTCGTGATTTGCACCCATTCGCACCCAAAATTGAATGTACGCGGCGTGCTGATGTGTAATTCTAAAACCCCGTCGCCATTGTAGTCACCGAAGTTAAAGGTTTCTCCTGGCCCCAATTCAGGCTTAACCAACAAAACGATTCTCCCATCCACCCTCCCATACACCTTCAACTCCCCAAACTGTGTCCCCAACGCCTGCCCGTCGAAGTGGAAGACCAGATCGTCTAACCCATCCCCGTTCAGATCGGGGGTGAACTCGAACGTGGTGCTTTGCCCGCGGGCGAGGTTTTCGTGTCGGATGTCGTTGGGAATAAGCGTGTAGCCATCTGGGGTTTCGTCCAGCGGAATCCACCCGCGGAGGTTGTACGCTTCCGAGGTCACCTCCACCAGCCATTCGGGGGTGGGATCGCCGTCGAGTTCGTGCAAAGTGGGGAGGAGCGTGAACGGTTCGAGGGCGATGGTCACGCTGTCTGTCAGGGGGAGACCCTCCGCGCGGAGGCGTTCCACGATGGCGGTTTGGGCCAGCAACCATACCGCGCGGGGGGGGAACCAGATGTTCGGGTCCAGCGCCCCGTCGGTGAACATCGCCCCCGCGCCGGGGATGCCTTCGGGATAATATCGGTCGAAATCCGCCTGGACGAAGTCGAATAGGGCGCGGGCTTCGGGGGAAGTCAGAAAATCGCCGTGGAAGGTGGGGTAGTCGAACTTTGACCACGCGTCGCGTTCCAGGCCGATGCCGTAATTCAGGACACGGAGCAGAGTTTCCGGGTCGGGGTTGTGTAGGGCGAGGGGTCGCGGGGAGGGGGTAAGAAGGGGAGCAGGAGATGTCGGGGAAGGCGCGGGTGTCGGTGCCGCACAGGCGCGGAGAAGGAGAATGAAGACAATGAAAATATAACGCGAACGTAGCATGGGGGTATTGTAACGCACCCATGAAGACTGCTCAGAAGTACCTTAAACATTTTTCATGTCATTCCGAGGAGGCTTTGCGACGAGGAATCCCCTTGCCTGATGAATGATCATCCTACGTTTCAGGGCTTCCTCGCTGTGCTCGGAAAGACAGGCCAAGTTGCCGTTGATCAGAATAAATTCCCACGCGTCCCCCCGGAACGCGTGGGAATTCGCAGAAACGAACCTACTCGCTTCCGATCAGCACACTTTCGCTGATCCAGCCCAATTCACCGTTGCCGAAGTTGACTTTCCACCAGTGGGAGCCGGTGGCGAGAACGCCATCCAACCCACTGAGGTGATCTTTGATCGTGCCCACGGATCCCGCGGGGATGACCGCCAAGACGCCGTAGTTGGTGCCCGGTCCGAGCCGCAGGTTGGCGTCAATCGTCGTGGTCACCGCTTGTCCGGGGATGAAAAGGGTCGAGGTGATCATCGGATCGACGACGACCATCATCATCCCGTTGGCGACGTAGCGTTCTTCGCCTTTATAGCAGGAGCCGGAGGTCGGGGTGGGCGTGATGGTTGGGGTAGGGGAGGCGGTGGGGGAGGGCGTCGCGGTGGCTCCCGGTGTCCCTTGTAGGTTGTTGATCAGGGGCAGGTAAGAGGCAGGGTCCAATCCCGCGAGGGCGTTGACGTTCAAAGTACACGGGATGGGGATAATGCTATCAGGGTTGTGGCTGGGGACGTTGACGACCTCTCCGTTAATCACCATCGTCGAAGAGCCTCCGCTGTCCTGGCTGATCGCAAAATCCGCGCCAAGGGTTTCGCGGGCAAAGTAGCCCAGTTCGGCCATGTTCATGCCCAGGCTGACGGTATTGCCGCTATCGGCAGGGTATTCAAAACTGTCCACGACGATAAAAAAAATGTAATCTTCACTATAGGCAATCGCCGTGCGGGCGGTGTGCACGGTGGCCTGGGGGTCGCCTGAAAAGCTGTTGATCAGGCCATCTTCGAGAAAATAAAAGCCTCCCCCGATGCTGGCATAGGCTTTCGTCCAATCTTTTCCAACAAGCGGGGTGGCGCAATCCGCGTCGGACAGGTGATTGACCGCTTGGGAGATGCCGATTTCCATATCGACCTGAAAGTTCTCTAGCAATTTCTGGCGGGGCAACCCCGTCGCGGATAACACCACATGATCGAACGGGATAGCGGTGGAGCCTTGCCCGTCCAGGATTTTTCGTATGTACCCAATCGCTTCGGATGCAGGGTCTCTTCCCGCGAATTGCGAGGGGTACAACCACTCCTCGAACAGGGCGGGCATGTCCAGATTCAGCGCTAACGAAGGCGGTAGGATTAAGGTCGGGCGCGTCATTTCGACGAGGACTTCCACGCCGTCGCCGTCTGTGAGGGTATTGTCATCGTATTGCGGGGTGTAGAGGATCAAGGAATCGTCCCCGCGTGGGGCGTTGATGTCGGTGATTTTGAGGGTGGTGGTCGTGGTGCCGGAGAACGTGATCAGTTGTTCGCTGGGTTGGTGGTACACACATTCACCGATGAAGGCCGTGCGATCCAGTTTCCAGACAAAACCACTGCCGTTTTCATTGTTATCGTGGCGTTTATCGTACCACCCGGAGTGAATTTGCCCGCGCCAGGGCACGCCTGGGGGTTCATGCGTAGGCCCAAAATAATAGCCGTTGATCGCCACGACAACATCATTGCGTTTGCCCCAGCTTTGCCCCCAGAAGTTGATGGTATCTTCATACCGGGCGGACATGTCGCTCGTGCGTTCTGTGCCACTGGCCAGATTCCCGTTGGAAATCATCGAATCGAGGGTCACGTTCGGATTTGTCCGATCCATCCGCGTCACATACACCTGGTTGGGGTCGGGCAAGGAAAATTTTTGGAACTCAATCCCAGGCGCGACAGTTAACCAGCCTTCATCCACCTCCAGCGCCTGAGCGGAGCGGGAAAGATATTGCAAAATGACCAAAAGGGTCAAAGTCGAAAGAACGATAGGAATCAATATACGTGTTCGCATAGGTCACCTCGCATAAAATTATACCCGTTCACCCTTTTTGCTTCACCTCTCCCCGAGGGATTGAAATTCATTCGTAATGCTTACGCACGGAAAGAACCTTTTCTGCGCTCCCTTTTTTTTGGATCGTCCTACTCTAGGCTGAGTGTTACGTTTTTTTTGTGCGCTATATCCCGCGCTTGACGAAATTCCCACATTCAAATAAGATTCAAGCGTCCCAAGAGCAACTCACATATTTCAACAAGTTCATACCTAGGGGGGAAGCCGTACCATTCAGGAGTAAACATGCAGTCTGACGGCTTAATTTTCGATTCACCCATACATAAAAGCGGCTGGTTCGTTCAGCTACTCTCATTGCCTGTTTCGCGCGCCCCTCTCACGCAAAAAACCTCATCCCCATCCCCCCTCAGGAGTTTTCCCCGTGTACTTTGAAGGAACCGTCAACATCAACGCCCCCCGCGAACAAGTCTTTAAATTCCTCACCGATGCCGACTTCGTCGCTCAGTGTGCCCCCGGCGTCAAAGAAATGCTCGTGATCGTCCCCAACCAGAAATATCAAGCCGTCGCCGCGGTTGGGTTTGGCTCGGTCGTTGCCGAATTCCGCACCGACGTAGAATTTCTCGAAATGATCCCCCATGATCGAGCCAAAGTCAAAGCACATGGCAACGCCCCCGGCAGTGCCGTAGATGCCCTCAGCGAAATGTTTCTCACCGATGGACTAAACGACACCACCGACCTCCGGTGGACTGCCGACATCGCCGTCGTTGGGTCCATTGCCAGCATCGCCGCCCGCCTCATGGGGCCAGTGACGAAAAAACTCACGGGCATGTTTTTTGAGTGTGTGAAAGGGAAGATCGAGGGGTAGACCTTGTTCCAGTATCCTGAGCGGAGCGGTAATGAACCCGAATTCTGAAATAACCTTTTTCCAGCGCAGTCGAAGGATGCGGGTTACGCGAGGTATCCTGCCCTCCCCCCACGTTTCGACTACGCAAAGCCTCCGCTCAACGTGCTACTGCTTTCTGTATTTATGAAATTCGGCCCTATTCCCCTCCCCCTCGCAGAAGGCAAGATTCTTGGCCATAACATCGCGGGCCTGGACGGACACCGTTTGCTCAAAAAAGGCAAACCCCTGACCGGGGAAGACCTCCGCGCCTTATCTGCCATCGGACGGGACACCGTGTACGTAGCGGAATTGGAACCCGATGACGTGGGGGAAAACGACGCCGCGCGCCGGGTCGGGGTCGCTATGGCCGGACGGAATCTGCACCCCGTCGGCCCCTCCGCCGGACGTTTGAACCTGCACGCGAACGGGTTGGGCATCCTCCGCGTGGACGTGGATCGGCTCGCCCAGATCAACGATTGCGAAGGCTTGACCCTCGCCACCCTGCTGACCAATACCCCCGTCACCCCGAAAGAGATGGTCGCCACCGTCAAAGTCATCCCCTATGCCCTGCCCGAAACCACCGTTCGCCGCGCCGAACAGATCGCCTCAGCAACCGCCGAAGCGCTGATTGCCGTGGATGCACTGCTTCCCCTCCCGGTTAGTATGATTTTCTCAGGGTCTCCCTCTCTCCGAGATCATCTCGACGCCGACTTCGCCCCGCTCCGGGAGCGGATCGAAACCCTCGGCTCCCACATCACCCACACCGATTACCTCCCCCTGGAAGATGAACAAGGGGAAGCTCTGCTGGCTGACCTTTTGTGTCGTCATTCCCACGCAGGCGCAAAACTCATCATCCTGGCTGGAGAAACCGCCATCATGGACCGCCGCGACATCGTGCCCCGCGCCCTCGAACGGGCTGGGGGCACGGTGGAGGTGGTCGGTGTCCCGGTGGACCCCGGCAATTTGCTCATGCTGGGGTATCTGCACGATGTACGGGGTGGACACCCCATTCCCGTCTTGGGGGCACCCGGTTGTGCCCGGAGCAAAAAGACGAACATCGTGGACTGGGTCTTGCCCCGCTTACTGGCCGGAGATCGGCTGGTGCGGAGCGATTTTATTTCTTTAGGACACGGCGGACTGCTGGAAGACACGCACCAGCGTCCGATGCCGCGCGGGAAGGTAGGAGGGGAGAGAGGGTAAAGACGGTAAATAGGTGAATAGGGTAAATACGTAAATAGGGTAAATACGGTAGATAGAGTAAACAGGGTACTCGATGTTTCCCTTATCTACCTTGTCTACCCTCTCTACCTTATCTACCCTATCTACACTAGCTACTGTATTTACCTTATCTCCCCTCTCTACCTTATCTACCTCATCTAAAAATTTTTTCACGGAGGCTTCTATGGCACATATTTCAGTTACCGTCAACGGGGTCCAACGTTCCAGTGACGTTGAACCCCGGCTCCTGCTGGTGCATTACCTGCGGGAGACCCTGGGCTTGACGGGCACCAATGTCGGCTGTGACACCAGTCAGTGCGGCGCGTGTAACGTCCTGCTGGATGGCAAAGTCGTCAAAGCATGTACGGTGCTCGCAGTTCAAGTCGATGGCTCCAGCGTCACAACCGTCGAAGGCCTGGCGCAAAATGGCACGCTTCACCCCGTCCAAAATGGATTCTGGGAAAAACACGGCCTGCAATGCGGATTCTGCACCCCCGGCATGATCATCTCCGGGGTCGGACTTCTGCAAAACAACCCCCACCCGACCGACGAAGAGATTCGTCATGCCCTCGAAGGCAACATCTGTCGGTGTACGGGGTACCAAAACATCGTCGCGGCGCTCAAACATGCCGCGGAGATGGGGTAAAAGGAGACGCCATGACAACCAAAGCATTCGGCGCTTCCATCAAGCGCAAAGAAGACCCCCGCCTGATCACCGGCGAGGCCAAATATCTCGAAGACCTGCAAATGCCAGGCTTACTGCACGCCGCAGTTCTCCGCAGTCCCTACGCCCACGCGAACATCCAAAGCATTGATACCAGCAAAGCCGCCGCGTACCCTGGCGTGATCGGCGTGTTCACCGGGCAGGATTTCAAAGACATCAACCCCATGCCCATCGCCTGGCAAGCGGGAGGGGTCAAAAACAACCCGAACTCCCCCCGCCTCTTGGAAATTAACAAAGTCACCCACACGGGCGCAGGTGTCGCCGTGGTCGTCGCCAAAGACCGCTACATTGCGGAAGACGCCCTCCGCCTGATCGAAGTGGACTGGGACCCGCTCCCCGTCGTGGTGGATGCGAAAAAAGCCACCGAACCCGGCGCGCCGCAAATCCACGAAAACGCCCCCAACAACATCGTCATGGATTGGAGTTGTGGCGATAACGCCGCCACCGACGCCGCGCTCGCCGCGTCCGAGGTCGTCGTCAAACAAAGCATCACCAACCAACGCCTCATCCCCACCCCGATAGAAACCCGCGGCTGTATGGCGCAGTACAACCCCGCCTCCGAAGAATACACCGTCTGGATGACCTCGCAAGCCCCCCACGTCATGCGCCTGCTCATGACCGCCTTCGTCTTCGGCATCCCTGAAACGAAAATGCGCGTTATCTCCCCGCAGGTCGGTGGTGGGTTTGGCTCCAAAATTTTCCTCTATCACGAATACTGCCTGATGGCCGCCCTCGCCAAAAAGATCGGCGCCCCCGTCAAATGGATGGAAACCCGTCGCGAGAACTACGTTGCCACCACCCACGGGCGCGATCACATTACCGATTTTGAAGTGGGTGCGAACAAAGACGGCAAAATCACCGCCCTCAAAGTCCACACCTACGCGAACCTGGGCGGGATCCTGTCCACCATCGCCCCGGGCATCCCCACCACCCTCTACGGGCGTCTGCTCTCCGGCGCGTACAAAATCCCACATTTTTACTGCAATGTCAAAGGCGTATACACCAACACGGGCATGGTAGACGCCTATCGTGGCGCGGGCCGCCCCGAAGCGACCTACCTCGTCGAACGTGCGGTGGACCTCGTCGCCGCCGAACTAGGCCTGGACCCCGCGGAAGTCCGCCGCACGAACTTCATCCAGCCCGAAGATTTCCCCTACGCCCCCGCCGATAACATCCTCGCGGGCCTCAAATACGACAGTGGCAACTACGAAGGCACGCTGAACATGGCGCTCGAGATGCTGGGCTATGCCGATTTTCGCAAGGAACAGGCCGAAGCCCGCAAACAGGGTCGTTATTTGGGGGTTGGGTTCTCCTCGTACATCGAAATCTGCGGGGTTGCGCCCTCCGCCTGGATCGGGTTACCCGGTCAGGGGTGGGGAGCCGGACTCTGGGAAAGCGCCAACGTTCGGGTTCACCTCACCGGCAAGGTGGTGGTCACGACCGGGTCGCAGTCCCACGGGCAGGGTCTCGAAACCACGTTCGCCCAGATCACTGCCGATCAGTTGGGCATTTCCGTGGATGATGTCATCGTTCAGCACAGTGACACGCAGGGCACCCCGTTTGGGTACGGCACCTACGGCAGTCGCAGTACGGCGGTGGGAGGCATTGCACTCTACAACAGCCTCCAGCGCATCAAAGCCAAAGCGTCCAAACTCGGCGCGCACCTGCTCGAAGCGGCGGAAGAAGATGTCGTGTACGATGCCGAAGCAGGTAAAGTGCACGTCAAAGGCTCGCCCGATCAGGCCAAGACCATTCAAGACATCGCCGCGCAGGCCGCCCTGGCGTATAGCCTGCCCCCCGGCATGGAACCGTTCCTCGATGACACCGCATATTATGATCCGCCCAACTGCACCTACCCGTTCGGCACGCACATCTGCGTCGTCGAGGTGGATGCGGAGACCGGCCAGACCAAAATCCTGCGCTACATCGCCGCTGACGACGTGGGTCCGCAAATCAACCCGATGATCGTCAACGGGCAACTGCACGGCGGGATCGTGCAAGGCGTGGGTCAGGCGCTCTGGGAAAACGCGGTCTATGACGAACACGGCCAATTGATCTCCGGCTCGCTGATGGACTACGCGATGCCCAAAGCCGATTTCTTCCCCACGATTGAGATGGGACACACCGTCACGGCCTCCCCCACCAACCCGTTGGGGGTCAAAGGCGCAGGCGAAGCGGGCACGATTGGGTCAGCCCCTGCTGTGGTCAACGCGGTGATGGATGCGCTCGCCCCGTTCGGCGTCCGCCATCTCGATATGCCCCTGACCGCTGAGAAAGTCTGGCGCGTTATGCACCAGCAGATGATTACATCTGACGGAGGTTGATTATGTACTCTGCAAATTTTGATTACGTCCGAGCCGAATCCATTGATCAGGCGGTGGAACTGCTCGGCTCCAATTCCAATGCCCGTCTGATTGCAGGCGGACACAGCCTGATTCCAGCGTTGAAACTCCGCCTGGACAACCCTGAACTGGTGATTGACATCGGTCGGTTGGAAGATTTGAAAGGGATCACCTCGGTGACCTCGAAAGTCAACCTCGGCGCGTTGACCACCCACGCGGAAATCGCCGCCTCGGACCAGGTTCCCGCGGGGTTGCGGGATGCCGCGGGCGTGGTGGGTGACCCCCAGGTGCGGAACCGCGGGACCATTGGCGGGAACATCGCCCACGCCGATCCTGCGTCTGATCTCCCGACGATGCTCGTCGCCCTCGGCGCAAAGGTTCACCTGACCGGGCCAGATGGCTCACGCACCGTGCCCGCCGGGGACTTCTTCGAAGGCTTTTTCGAGACGGCGAAGAACAAAGACGAAATGGTGTTGTCCGTTGAAGTTCCCACAGGAAGCACCTCTGCCTACGAAAAGATGCCGAATCCCGCTTCCGGGTACTGCATGGTCGGTGCAGGCGTGTCACTCCAGGTCGAAGGTGGCGTGTGTACCTCGGCCAGTGTCGCGATCGGTGGGTTGACCCCCGGCCCCCGGCGTTGTCCCTCGGTGGAAGCGGCGCTCACCGGCAAATCGTTGGATGCGGACACCATTGCCGCGGCGGCGAAAGCTGTCGCGGGCGATCTCGGTGGTGATCTGATTGGCGATATGCACGCCAGTGAAGAGTATCGCAAAGCGATGGCGAGTGTGTATGTCAAACGTGCCCTGACAAAGGCCGCGGCGCGCGCATAATTTTTTATCTTTGAAGTCATGGGGTAGTTGGTCCTGACCAATTACCCCATGACTTTTTAAGGTCATCCGCACACCCGACATGCAATCTGCCTTACCGACCCTGGAAACCGAGCGTCTGATCCTGCGCCCCTGTACGCGTGAGGATGAGGAAGACCTGCACACCATTTTTTGGAATACGGTGCCGGACGAGATGACGTACGGGCGCAGGAAAACTCGCCGCCCTAACCGCCGGGATATTCACGAGGAAAACGAGCATTATCTGAGTTTTGCCCGGTATTCTTTCCTGCGCCCGTTTGGCCGGGTAATTGTTGTTTTGAAAGAAGATGGTTCGAAGATCGGAACTTGTTTGTTGATTCCGCATGTGTTCACGCCCGAGGAAGTGACGCTGTGTGCTGATCCGCAAAGTGGGTTGGCCCGTTTTGGGACGCTGGAAGTGATTTTGGGGTGGGCACTCACGAAGTTCCACCGGCAAAACGGGTATGGAACAGAAGCGGCGCAGGCTTTGGTTCATTATGGCTTGCAGATCCTTCACCTTCAGCGCTTGCTGGCAGAGACTTCCCCGGACAATCAGGCTTCTATCGGTTTGATGAAAAAAATCGGCATGGAGATTGTCTCGCCTCCCCACGCGAAACAGGTTATTGGCATGATGGAGCGCAAATAATTGAGAGGGGTGAGGAAAGTGGGGAATTAGATTAATATCTAATTTGAATCTGGCGAAATAACGGCTTTTTGTTGAACATCGGGCAGAAACGGGGGGTAAGTTCAGTGTGTGTTCGTTGGACACACATCATCCCCAAGAAATTAATCGAAGGAGACCCCATGTCCACATCCCCTGTGCGAGTTGCTGTCATCGGCGCGGGTATTTCTGGCATTACGGCCGCGCATGTGCTTAAGAAACATGGTTTTGAAGTTGTCGTGTACGAAAAAGCGGACCAACCCGGCGGAGTCTGGGCGGTGGCGTATCCGCAAATCACCCTGCAAAACTTGCGGCAACACTACCATTTGTCCGATTTCCCGTGGCCGTTTGAGCCGGATTTGCACCCGACCGGGGCGCAGGTGATGCGCTACTGGCAGGCGGTGATTCGGAAGTTCCAGTTGGATGTCCGGCTGGAGCATACCGTGCTGGGGATGGAAGAACTGCCGGACGGGTGGCGCGTTCAGGTGGAGAATGCCGAGGGGGTGCGGGAAGAGACGTTTGGGTATGTGATGGTGTCCGTGGGGCAGTACACCGAGGGGAAATATCGTCCGCTGTTTCCGGGGGAAGAGTTTTTTGGGGGGCAGATCGTGACCGAGCGGGAGGTGCGTTCGCTGGACATGTTCGACGGGAAGCGGGTGGCGGTGGTCGGATTTGGAAAAAGCGCGCTGGACATGGCGACGTTCGCGGCCAAACGGGGCGCGGTGGTTCAGCATGTTTTCCGTACCCCGCGCTGGACCGTGCCCGAATGGATTCTGGGCGTGCATTTCACCCACGCGCTGTTTAACCGGTTCGGGACGGTGATGATGACGAGTTGGGCGCACCCGACCGCGGCGGAGCGGTTTTTGCACAAGCAGATGAAGGGGGTGGTGGACAGTTTTTGGGACATGATCGCGTCGGTGTTCCGCGGTCAGATTCAGCGGCTCGGAAAGGATGAGGCCGCGAAAGCGCGGCTGAAGGCGGTCATCCCCACGCACAAACTCCCGGCTGATCTGCGTTCGGCGGCGGCGCTGGCTCCGGTGGATTATTATCCGCTCGTCGCGGCGGGGAAGATTCAGCCCACGCAGGCGGAGATGGTGGGGGTCACGCCGACAGGGGTGTGTTTGAAGGACGGGCGCGAGGTGCCCGCGGAATTGGTGGTGTTGTCGTTGGGATCGGAAACCCCGAAATTTCCTTTTCTCCCCGAAAAATATCGCCGTTTGCTGGAAGCGGAACCAGACGGGGCGCAGTTGTACCGGCATTTGATCCACCCGCGCATTCCCCGGATGGGCTTTGCGGGGTTCAATCACGGGTACATGCACATCCCCGCCGTGGAAGTGGGCACGCTTTGGCAAATCGCCCTCCTGCGCGGCGAGTTGACCCTGCCCCCCCTCGAGGAGATGGAGCGGAGCATCGAACGGGTCCGCGCGTGGAAGCGGGAGCACATTCATTTTGAGCCGTCCCGGTCGTGCGCGGTGAGTACGCGGTTTCAGCAGTACATTGATATTGTGTTGAAAGACCTGGGCATCTCACCGTACCGGAAACTGCCGAACGTGGTTGCAGAGGTGTTTGGGCGGTATCAGGCGGCGGATTATCGGGGGGTGGGGGAGGAATACGGGAGGAGGAGGGGGAGGAGGTTGGTGGGGGTGGATACGTAGGGGTTGGTGTCAGACAGGCAGTTCAGAAATGGACTGCCTGATTTTTATATTGAGGAGGTTATAATTTTGATATCCCTTGATAATTGGTGAAAAAAGCAAATGAATCTTTGGTATGCTCGTGAAAAATCTATGACTTGGCTCGATAACGAGCTGATGCAAGAGTCCGATTTATTGCAACAAGGATTTGATTTTCTCGACCAAAGTATTGGTAACTTTGATCAGTTTGGTTATTTAGAGGGGGAAACGCTTCAAGGGAAATTCAGCAGAATTTGTGGTATTACGCTTGCAAAAGCCACTCGCCTTCTCTTAGGTTGCTATAGTCTGACATTAGATGGACTTGCCCAAGAAGCTGGTGCAATACTTCGTCCAACTATTGAAGCTTATGAGTTGCTGGTTTATTTTAGATTGGAGCCAACACGGGTTGAGCAAGTGATTAATGACAGATTACCAAAGGCAGGAGAGATAGGCCAGCGTATTTTAGGAAATTATAAAAATTTGCGTGAACACCTGAACAAAAATGCTTCACATTTTAGTTATCAAATGGATTCCATGCGTCATTTATTTGATAGTGAAATGAAAATTAAATCTTTCCCTAATCACACCATAGATGTTTTTCGGAGGAACCTATTAGTATTGAACGCGTTTCAGGTTTTTATTGTTTTTGAAGTACTTGAGTGTTTTATAGTAATTGGCGTAGATGTGAATGAATTTGCCAACGAGATTGAAAATTGGAAGAAAAAATCATTAGCTGTATTTCCATTTCCTAAACAAACTGATGAAATCAATTGACATCAATCCTCTCCTCCGTCCCGCCATCCGCGCCATCGAACCCGAAAAATGGAACCTCCAACGCCGCCCGGACTTGCTCGAACTCCAATTCGGCGAAAACCAGGAACCCCTCTCCGAAAACGTCCTCCGCGCCATTGCCGACTCGGGCCGCACCGCGAATTACTACTCAGGCCTGCAAGACGAATTGGTCAACACCATCGCCACTTCAAAAGGCGTGCGCCCTGATCACATCACCATCACCAACGGCACGGATGAAGCCTTTCGGCTGATCAGCGGCGTGTTCATCGAACCGGGGGATGTCTGCCTGCTCTTTGTCCCCACCTACCCGGCGATCAAACCCTCCGTCAAAATGATGGGCGGAACCATTCACCCCCTCGCACTTGGCCCCGACCACCAACTCCCCTCTCTCGAAGACATCCGCCCGCACCTCACCCCGCGGACCAAAATGATCTACCTCGCCAACCCGAACCTCCCGGTCGGCAACCTGATGGCGAACCTCGATCAAATCCGTGCCTTCTTGGAACGCCCCCTCGTCGTCGTCGTGGACGAATGCTACGTGGAAATCTCCCACTGGTCGGCCTACGAACTGGTCAACCAATACCCCAACCTCATCATCACCCGTACGTTCAGTAAAACCTACGGGTTGGCGGGCCTTCGGATCGGTTATCTGCTGGCGAACGCGGAAACCACCGCCATTTTGAGCTTTGTCAAAGTCTCGATTGATTCTTTCATCCCCTCCACCTCGATGGCCGCCGCGATTGCCGCGCTCAAAGATGAAGCGCACCTCACCCACACCCTCGCGCGGGTCGCCACGGCCAAACAGACTCTCAACGCGGGCCTCCGCGCCCTCGGCCTGACCGTGTGGGACACCCTCACCACCCACACGCTCGTGGACGTGTCCCCCGCCGGGTTCACCGCCCCCGCATTCGTGGAAAAGCTCCGAGGGAACGGCGTCCTCGTCAAAACCTGCGAGGTGTACGATTGCGAAGAGGCCGGCTGGGTCTTTTTCGGCATCCCGCCATTGGATCGGGTGGAATGGGTGTTGGAGAGGGTGAAGGAAGTTATTCGATATGATTCTTGACTTAGGGACAATTAAGTTGTTATACTGATAGTTATACTAAAGGTATAAAAATGACAAACGTAAAAACTGCAATTTCCCTTCAAAAAACATTATTTGATCAGGTTGATTCTTTGGCTAGTGAGATGAACATCCCCCGTAGCCGCCTTTTCGTTTTAGCGCTTGAAGAATTCATCCGCCGTTATCAGAACAAACAGTTGCTCGAACAGATCAACCAGGCATACTCTGAAGATCCAGATTTGGATGAGCAAGTCTACTTACAGCAGATGAAAACTCAACATCGTAAAATAGTAGAGGGCGAATGGTAATCAACCAGGGGGATATTTATTGGATTGATGTAGGTGAGCCAATAGGCTCCGCACCCGGATATCGGCATCCTCATGTTGTTATCCAAAACAATATCTTTAACCGAAGTCGTATTAATACGGTAGTGGTTTGCGCGCTGACTTCCAACTTGTCCCGCGTCAATTCTCCCGGAAATGTCCTCCTCGATCTTGGCGAAGCGAATTTGTCCAAACAAAGTGTGGTGGTTGTCTCCCAGGTTTTCTCCGTAGATAAAACCCAACTTGACGAGTATATCGGCACCTTATCCAAACGCCGGATTCGCCAAATTCTGGATGGAATCAAACTCCTTACGGAGCCTCGGGAAATAGATTAGCACCATCTAGCTTTTTATATGACGCAAAATTTATCAAAACCATTTTCTTTTACCCAAGGCGGCATTATCGGAGTAAAAAATGCAATTTTAGGTGCTGTATTATTTAGCATTATTGATACGATAAGCCTCGAATTAAGAAATGGAACTCAAAATTTGATAGAGTTTGTACTCGCTCTGGTTACGGGTTTTGGTTTTATCTCGATAATAGGCATTGTTTTTTCTTTTCCGCCAAGTTTTCTAGGGGGTGGAATTCTGACAATTATTGCTCAAAGAAAGTTTTTTTCAACAAGGCTACTTGAAAATTACATGGTTGTAAGAGGTGCAATTTTAGGATTACTGGCCGGAATCGTAATTTGTGTCGTTGTGTACTTTTGGGCTTATTGTATGGATACAATTGCTCACGGCGGATTGGGACTCGTTCAAGGTAAGCCGGTAATTGATGGTTATTTCTACCGCGCGGGATCAGCTACAATCCTAGCGATGATTGCAGGTGGCTGGACGGGAAAACAAATTGCACAAAGCCTGCAAAAAAGCCTCATTTCGTAATAAAAAACTTTCATCCTCGCATTGATGGGGAATCAACTTAACGTTTACCAAAAACAGGTAAAATTACCCTACCTCCCCTCTTCCCCGCTTCTCCCCCCACCCTTCCCCATGCCCCTCACCTCCATCGAAACCCTCCAAACCACCCTCCGTGCCCGCAATTACGTCGCCGACCGCGGGCTTGCCACCTCCATCTACCTCGCCCATAAACTCAACCGCCCTCTCTTCCTCGAAGGCGAAGCGGGCGTTGGCAAAACGGAAGTCGCCAAAATGATGGCCGACATCCTCGACACCGAACTCATCCGCCTGCAATGCTACGAAGGGCTGGACGTTCACCACGCCGTCTATGAGTGGAACTACACCCGCCAGATGATGAACATCCGCCTCGCGGAGGCCCAAGGCGAAAAACTCTCCGAAGACACCCTCTTCAGCCGCGACTATCTCCTGCGCCGCCCCCTCCTCCAGGCCATCGAACACTCCCACGACAAACCCGTTGTCCTCCTCGTGGACGAACTCGACCGCAGTGACGACGAATTCGAAGCCTTCCTCCTCGAAGTCCTCTCCGACTTCCAAATCACCATCCCCGAAATCGGCACCATCCAGGCCAAACACAAGCCCTTCGTCGTCATCACCTCCAACCGCACCCGCGAGGTCCACGACGCCCTCAAACGCCGTTGCCTCTACTACTGGATTGACTACCCCACCTTCGAAAAAGAACTCGAAATCGTCCGCGCCAAAATCCCCGAAGCTTCTGCCCAACTCTCCCGCCAAATCACCGCCTTCATCCAGGAACTCCGCCGCACCGACCTCTACAAAATCCCCGGCGTTGCCGAAACCCTCGACTGGACCACCGCCCTCGTCGCCCTCGACCAAACCGCCCTCGACCCCACCATCGTCGAAGAAACCCTCGGCGTCATCCTCAAATATCAGGACGACGTGGACAAAATCAAGGGGGAGAATGTGAAGGCGATTTTAGATAGCGTTAGAGTGGCAAGTTAGCGTGAAGAAGATGGATACGCCAACTCCTCACTCTCACGCTAACTCCCACTTCCTCCACAACCTCCTTCTCTTCGGCCGCGTTCTCCGCGGCCTCGGCCTCGACGTAAATCCCGGGCGGATGATTGACCTCGTCCACGCCCTCGACCAGCTCGAAATC
>WBZL01001010.1_pt1 | contig 30664 bp, 20 predicted proteins | sample 5204291 | NCBI WGS metagenome assembly WBZL01 (sample SAMN12344345, study PRJNA552823) | activated sludge metagenome | biome: Activated sludge suspended growth; feature: Nitrification reactor; material: Wastewater; isolation source: activated sludge from nitrification reactor of wastewater...
TGATGAAGTTCCCCGACAAGCTGGTGCGCTACCTCGACGTGCCGCAGGAGTTCTCGCCCGCCGTGGGGGGGGCCTTCCTGCGCCAGGAGCTCGTCGAGCTCTCGGCGGAGCTCGCGGCGCGCGGCGCCCGGCCGCTCACCGACGAGGCCCTGCGCGCCTCGATCGCCGCCTACAACCGCAACCGGGCCCTGGTCGCCGAGCTCTATGCGCTGCGCGAGCGCGAGCCCTGGAAGGTACCCACCTGGGAGCTCTACCTGCTGCTGCGCGCCGGCCTGGTGCTCCCCGTCGAGGCCTTCGACGAGCTGCTGCTCGCCTACCGTGAGGCCGTGCAGGCGGACGCCGATCGCCGGCCGATGGACCAGGCGCGGGTGATGCTCGTGGGCTCGTTTTGCGAGCAGCCGCCGCTCGGCCTGATCAAGACCCTCGAGCGCTCCGGCTGCTACATCGTCGACGACGACTTCGTGCAGGTGCACCGCTTCTTCCGCCACGAGATCGCCCTCGACGGCGACCCGCTCGACAACCTCGTCGCGGCCTTCCTCGCCGACGCCGTCGAGAGCCCCACCCGCTACAGCGCGGCCGGCGACAAGCAGCGGGCGATCACCCAGCGGCTGCGGGACTGCCGGGCCGAGGGCGTGGTGTTCTGCGCCCCCTCGTTCTGCGACCCGGCCCTCCTCGACCAGCCGCTCGCCACCAAGGCGGTCGAGAGCACGGGCATCCCGTGGACCGCGTTCAAGTACTCGGAGAACACCGGCCAGTTCCAGGTGATCCGCGAGCAGGCCGGGACCTTCGCCGACTCGATCAAGCTGTGGAGCGGAGGTGAGCCATGAGCACCACGACCCTCGAACGGCCGGCCCAGAAGGACCGCAGCCAGCTGCGCCAGAAGGCGATGATCGCCGACCACTACAGCCGCCTGGCGCAGGGCCCGGAGTCGGGCGAGCGCTGCGTCTACACCTTCGTGCCCGGCAACCTGACCGAGCTGGTGCGCTCGTTCGGCCTGCTGCCGGTGCTGCCGGAGATCAACGCCCTGCAGTCGGCGATGCGCGGCAAATCGAAGGAGTACATCGCGATCGCCGAGAAGGCCGGCCATTCCGAAGACGTCTGCACCTACGTCAAGTGCGACTACGGGATGATGAAGGCCGGCAACGTCGGGCCGACCGGCGAGCGCCTGCCGCAGCCGGACCTGCTGCTGCTCTCCTACACCGGCTGCTTCACCTTCATGAAGTGGTTCGAGATCCTGCGCGAGGAGTACGCGGCGCCGACGGTGATGCTCCACGTGCCCTACCAGGCGGGCGGGCGGGTCACCCCGGCGATGCGCGACTACGTCGTTGCCCAGCTGCGCGAGAAGGTGATCCCGGCCCTCGAGCAGGTCTCGGGCCGGAAGTACGACGAGGACCGTCTCAAGGAATGCCTGGCCCGCTCGGCCCGCGCCGAGGACGACCTGGTCGCCGTCCTCGAGTCGGCCAAGCACCGGCCGTCGCCGATCGACGCCTACTTCGGCGGCGTCTACTACGTGGGGCCGATCTTCTCCGCCTTCCGCGGCACCGAGGACGCCTGCCTCTACTACCAGGAGCTGCGCGAGGAGGTCGAGGAGCGGGTCCGCCTCGGCCTCGGGCCGATCACGCCGGACGGCCAGCTCACCCGCGAGCGTTTCCGCCTGGTCGTCGAGGGGCCGCCGAACTGGACGCATTTCCACGAGTTCTGGCGCCTCTTCGCCGACGAGGGCGCGGTGGTGGTGGCCTCGACCTACACCAAGGTCGGCGGCGTTTACGACACGGGCTTCCGGCACGACCCCGAGCACCCGCTCGAGACCTTGGCCGACTACTGCATGGGCTGCTACACCAACCTCAACCTGCCGTCGCGGGTCGAGCTGATCAGCCGCTACGTCACCGACTACGAGGCCGACGGCCTGTTGATCCACTCGATCAAGAGCTGCAACAGCTTCTCGGCCGGCCAGCTGGCCATGCTGCGTGAGATCGAGCAGCGCTGCGGCAAGCCGGGTGGCTTCATCGAGAGTGATCTGGTCGATCCCCGCTACTTCTCGCCGGCCAACGTCCGCAACCGGCTGGAGTCCTACTTCCAGATGCTCGACCAGCGGCGGGCGGCCTCCGAGCCCATGGCGGTGCCGGCATGAGATGCACCGTCGGCATCGACCTCGGCTCGACCACCACCAAGGCCGTCGTGCTCGGCGAAGCGGGGGCCGTGCTCGGCCGCGGCATCACCAACTCGCGCAGCAACTACAAGGTGGCCTGCGATGTCGCCTTCAGCGAGGCGCTGAGCGACGCTCGCTTCGGGCAGATCGCCGGCGCTCTCGCCGGCGGCGCCGGGGCTGACGGTCGCCCGACCGTCCTCGCCGAGCTCGAGCGCCACTTCCGCGAGCAGCAGTACCGCTGGCAGCTTGGGCTGTTCAGCGAGCGGGTCCGCGAGCATGCCCGCCAGCACGCAAGCGACGCCGAGGCCCTGGAGCGGGCGGTCGGGGAGATCGTCGACCAGATGGCCGCGGAAAGCGGCGGCCTCTTCGCCTCCGGCCGTGAGCGCAAGAGCGACTTCTTCCGCGACCTCGCCGGCAGCCGTTTCCTCAAGCTGGCGGAGGAGGTGGCGCGCCGCGACAAGGGCGGTTTCGACCGCCTGGCCGGCCTCTTCGACCGCACGATCCTCGAAGTGGAGAACCTGCCGGCCCAGGACGACCTCTTCCCCCAGCTGGTGGGCGCCGCCCTGGCGGCGATGCCCGAGGTGCCAGCGGATCTCGCCGCGGCGGTCGAGCGCGCCATCGCGGTGCCGCTCGAGGTCGTGCGCACGGTCGCCACCGGCTACGGCCGCGCCACCCTGCCCTTCCCCAAGGAGCAGATCCGCTCGGAGATCCTCTGCCACGGCCTCGGCGCCCACGAGATGTTCCCCGGCACCCGCACGGTGCTCGACATCGGCGGCCAGGACACCAAGGCCATCCAGGTCGACGCCGGCGGCATCGTCACCTCCTTCCAGATGAACGACCGCTGTGCCGCCGGCTGTGGGCGCTACCTCGGCTACATCGCCGACGAGATGAACCTCGGGCTGCACCAGCTGGGCCCGCTCGCCCTCAAGGCCGAGCGCGCGGTGCGCATCAACTCGACCTGCACGGTCTTCGCCGGCGCCGAGCTGCGCGAGCGGCTGTCGCTCGGCGAGAAGCGCGAGGAGATCCTCGCCGGCCTGCACCGCGCCATCATCCTGCGGGCGATGTCGCTCCTCGCCCGCTCGGGGGGCGTCAGCGACGAGTTCACCTTCACCGGCGGGGTGGCCAAGAACCCGATGGCGGTCGCCTCGCTCCACGAGCTGGTCGCCGCCAACTACGGCCAGCTGACCACCAACATCTCGCCCAACAGCATCTTCACCGGGGCCCTGGGCGCGGCGCTGTTCGCCCGCCGCGACGTCCTCTCCGCGGCCAGCGCCCCGGCGGGAGCCGCCGCATGAGCGCCACCGACCCCGTTCACACCGTCGCCGGCCTCGACGTCGGCACCGCTGCCGTCAAGCTGGTGGTCCTCGACGACGTCCCCGGGGCGCCGCCCGTGGTGCGGGTCTGCCGCGGCGAGCGCATCCGCCGCCGTGACCCGCAGCGCGTGGTCGAGGACCTCTTCACCGACGCCCTCGCCGAGGCCGGCCTCGCGGCGCGCGATCTCGCCTACGTGGCCACCACCGGCGAAGGCGAGATGGTGACCTTCCGCACCGGCCACTTCTATGGCATGACGACCCACGCCCGCGGCGGCCTCTACCTCGACCCCGCGGCGCGCGCCGTGCTCGACATCGGTGCCCTGCACTGCCGGGCGGTGGCGATGGACGAGCGCTCGAAGGTGCTCGGCTACCGGATGACCAGCCAATGCGCCGCCGGCTCCGGGCAGTTCCTGGAGAACATCAGCCGTTACCTGGGGGTGAGCCAGGAGGAGGTCGGCCCGCTGTCGCTCCAGGCGGACAAACCGGAGGCCTGCTCGTCGATCTGCGCCGTGCTCGCCGAAACGGACGTCATCAACATGGTCTCGCGTGGCATCTCGGCCCCCAACATCCTGCGCGGGATCCATCAGTCGATGGCCGGGCGCTTCCTCAAGCTGCTGACCAGCCTCGGGGTGCGCGGCGTCGTGCTGGTCACCGGTGGCCTGGCGGCGGACAGTGGCCTGCTCGCCGCGCTGCGCGACGGGGCCGCCGCGCAAGGGGCGATCGAGTTTCGCACCCACCCCGAGTCGGCCCTCGCCGGTGCCTACGGCGCGGCCCTCTGGGGCGCCTTCCGGGCCCGCAAGCTGGGGGCGCTCGGGCTCGGCTTCGGCCACGAGCACGCCGCCTGAGGAGGAGGAGATGAGAGAGAGAACACCGAGCGAGGATGCCGGGGCGGAGTCGCCCCGCGAGGCGGTGCGCATCCGCGGCCTGCGCCCCGAGGACTTCGACCTCGTGGTGGCGATCGACGCCAAGAACGTCGGCCATCGCCGCGAAGAGTTCTACCGGGTGAAGCTGCACGAGAACCTGCATGCCGCCGGCATCCGCGTCTCGCTGGCCGCCGAGCTCGACGGCCTCTTCGTCGGCTTCCTGCTGGCCCGGGTCTATTACGGCGAGTTCGGCCTCACCGAGCCGGCCGCCGTGCTCGAGACGCTGGCCGTCCATCCCGACTTCCAGGACCGCCACGTCGGCTCGGCCCTCCTCGACCAGCTGAAGAGCAACCTGGTCGGGCTGCGCGTCGGTTCGATCCAGACGGAGGTCTCCTGGGACAATCAGCGGCTGATGGCCTTCTTCCAACGCGAGGGTTTCCGGCCCGCGCCACGGCTGGCGCTCGACTTGCCCCTCGGCGGGGCATGAAGTACCAGCTTTCGACCCGCTACGCCCTCTACGCTGCGCTCGAGATGGCGGCGGCGCCGGCCGGCCAGCCGGTGAGCGCTGCCGAGGTGGCGGAGCGCTACCGCCTGCCACCGACAGTGGTGGCCAAAGTCATCCAGCGCCTGGTGCGGGCCGGCCTCGCGGTGGGCAGCCGCGGCGTGACGGGGGGCTACAGGCTGGCGCGGCCCCCGGCGCAGATCTCGCTCCTCGAGCTGATGGAGGTCTTCGAAGGAGGGCGCGAGGAGGCGACCCCGGCCCCCAGCAACAACGGCAGCGGAGGCGGCGCCCCGGGCCAGCTCGCCGAGGAGAGGCTCCAGCGGCTCTTCGACGAGATCGACGCCCAGGCCCGCGCCACCTTCGCCTCGGTGTCGCTCGCGACCCTCGTGGCGCCGCGCCAACCGCTGGCGGCCGGCGCCGCGACCCTGGCCGGCTGAGCGCCCGCCTCAGGCGCCGGCGTGGTCCGCGCCGAGGCGGGCGGCCGCGGCGCGGTCCACCAACCACAGCAGCTCGCCGGTGGCGGGAGCGATCCGGCTCGCCGGTAGGACCGCCGCCGCGGCGGCGCCGGCCAGCACGCCAGCGAGGGCCGGCGCCTTGTCGGCGCCGGTGACGAGGAAGATCACCAGCCGCGCGGCGTTGAGCACGGGAAGAGTGAGGGTGATCCGGGTGGTGCCGAGGCCGGCGACGGGGTTGGCGACCACCCAGCGCGCGGTCTCGTCGAGGGCGGGGCTCGCCGGGAAGAGAGAGGCCGTGTGGCCGTCGGTGCCGAGGCCCAGGAAGACGAGGTCGAAGCGCGGTGGTGTGCCGGGCGGGGAAGCGAAGAAGCTCCGCAGCTGCGCCTCGTAGGCCGCGGCGGCAGCCTCGGCCCCCAGCTCGGCAGGGACCCGGTGCACCTGCTCCGCGGTGAGCGGCAGGTGTTGCAGCAGCTCTTCCCGAGCGAGGCGGAAGTTGCTCTCGGGGTGCTCCGGCGGCACGGCTCGCTCGTCCCCCCAAAACCAGTGCGCTCGCCCCCAGGGCAGGCCGGGGTCGGCGGCGTGCGCCGCCAGCTCGCGGAAGAGCAGCCGCGGAGTAGAGCCGCCCGAGAGAGCGATGGTGAACGGGCGCTGCGGGTCGGAACGTTCCAGGCGTGAGAGGAGCTCGGCCGCGGCCTGGCGGGCCACCGCCGCGGGGTCCGGGAAGATCACGACCTCTCCCCGCCGCTCGGCTGCCGCGCTCACGGTGCCGGTGGGCCTCCGCTGGCCTCCAGGGCTGCGAAACGAGCGGCGCCGAGCAGGGCCGCGCGGTCGTCGAGCACCAGCTTCACCGGCATCGCGGCGAGCAACGGCCGCATCCGCCCCTTGGCGGTGAAGGCGGCGAGGAAGTCCCCGGCGGCGAAGCGCGCGCGGAGCTTCGCCGCGATGCTGCCGCCGATGAAGACGCCGCCGGTCGCCAGCGTCTTGAGGGCGAGGTTGCCGGCCTCGGCGCCGTAGAGGCCGAGGAAGAGATCGAGGGCCTCGCGGCAGAGCTCGCAGCGCCCGTCGAGGGCCGCTGCCGAGATCGCCGCCGCGGCGTCCCCCGCGGCCATCTCTGCGGCGAGCCAGGCGGGCACGGGCACCTCGCGGTACTGACGGAGAAAATCGTGGAGGACGACCAGCCCCGGCCCGGAGACCACCCGCTCCCAGCTCACGTGGTGGTGCTCCGCCAGCAGGTGCCGCAGCAGAGCGATCTCCAGCTCGTTGCGCGGCGCAAAGGAAGCGTGGCCCCCTTCAGTGGCGAAGGGGCGCAGCCGCCCAGCGGCGTCGCGGGCCAGCCCGGCCTCACCGAGGCCGGTGCCGGCGGCGAGCAGGGCGGCGTTGCCGTGGGGGTCCGGCTGGCCGGGAGAGAGGGTGAGGAGCGAGCTCTCGGGCAGCGTTTCGAGCGCCCAGGCGAGGGCCTCGAGGTCGTTGAGCAGGAAGGCGGCGGGCCAGTCGAAGCGACGGCGCAGCGCCGCGGCATCGATCACCCAGGGCAGGTTGGTGGTCTGGCAGCGGCCGTCGCGCACCGGCCCGGCGACCCCGAAGCAGGCCGCATCGAGCCTCGCGTCGTGGCCGGGGGCGGCGAGGAAGCGCTCAATGATCGCTTCGAGGCCGGGAAAGTCGCCGCTCGGATAGGTCGCCTCGGCGCCGAGCGCGAGGGCGCCGCCGTGCGCTTCGACGAGGCCCAGTCGCGTCTTGGTGCCGCCGATGTCACCCGCGAGGACCCTCATCGTCGCAGCTCCCTCATTGGCCTCCCCAGCGCCGGCCGTCCTGGGTGAGCAGTTTCTCGGCGTCGGCGGGGCCGCAGCTGCCAGCGGCGTAGTTGGGGAAGCTGCGTGGCGGTAGGGCGCTCCACAGATCGAGGATCGGCGCCACCACCGTCCACGCCGCCTCCACCACGTCGGCGCGCTGGAAGAGAGTGGCGTCGCCCTTCATGCAGTCGTAGAGCAGCGTCTCGTAGCCGGTCGCCGGCTGCACGCCGAAGTGCTCGGCGTAGGAGAAGTCCATGTTGACGCCGCCGGTCTGCAGCACCGGCCCCGGCACCTTGGCGCCGAAGGAGAGCGAGATGCCTTCCTCCGGCTGGATGCGGATCACCAGCTGGTTGGGGGTCAGGCGGCCCACCTGGGTGGCGCGGAAGAGCATGAAGGGGGGGCGCTTGAACTGGATGACGATCTCGGTCATCCGTCGCGCCATCCGCTTGCCGGTACGCAGGTAGAAGGGCACGCCCCCCCAACGCCAGTTGTCGATCTGCAGCTTCAGGGCGACGAAGGTCTCGGTGCGCGAGTCGGCGGCCACCCCGGGCTCGGCCCGGTAGGCCGGCACGTGCAGGTCAGGGGCCAAGGCGCCGGCGTCGTACTGCCCGCGCACCGTGCGCGCCAGCACTTCCTCCGGCGTGGGCGGCTGGATGGCCTGCAGCACCTTGGCCTTCTCGTTGCGCACGGCCTCGGCGGCGAAGGAGTTCGGCGGCTCCATGGCGGTCAGCGCCAGCAGCTGGAAGAGATGGTTGGGCACCATGTCGCGCAGCGCCCCGGCCTCTTCATAGTAGCCGCCGCGGTGCTCGACGCCCAGCTCCTCGGCGACGGTGATCTGCACGTGGTCGACGTAGCGGCGGTTCCAGATCGGCTCGAAGATGCCGTTGGCGAAGCGAAAGACGAGGAGGTTCTGGACGGTCTCTTTGCCCAGGTAGTGGTCGATGCGGTAGATCTGCCGCTCGGCGAGCACGGCCCGCAGCTCGTGGTTGAGCGCCTGGGCCGACTCGAGGTCGCGGCCGAAGGGCTTCTCGATCACCACCCGGCGCCAACGGCCCTCCTTTTCCTCGGCAAGGCCGCTGCGCCCCAGCTGGTCGACGATCAGGCGGAAGAAGCTCGGGGGGGTGGCCAGGTAGTAGAGATAGTTGCCATCGGTGCCGTGCTCCTGGTCGATCTCGGCGAGCAGGCCTTGCAGGCGGCCGAACGCGCCAGCATCGCGGAAGTCGCCCTGCACGTAGTAGATCCGCTCGGTGAGCCAGCCCACGATGGCGGCCTCGACCGGCCCGTCGACGTGCTCCCGGATGCCCTGGACGAGGAGCTCGCGGTACTGCTCGAGCGAGAGCTCGCGGTTGGCGAAACCCACCAGGGCGAGCTCATCGGGCAGCAGGCCGGCCCGGCGCAGGTAGTAGAGCGCCGGCAGGAGCTTGCGCTGCGTGAGGTCGCCGGCGCCGCCGAAGAGCACCATCACCGAGGGGCCGGCGGGGGTGGCGGTGGGCTCCGGAAGGTCGCTCTCGGGCTCGCTCATGACGGCTGGGGATCCTGACACAGTTGCCTGGGCCGAGCTCTTGGCGCCTCCACCGAGCTAGCCCTCGCGGCGGGCCTCGGCGTGACCGCCGAACTGATGGCGCAGGGCCGAGAGCAGCTTCTCCCCGAAGGTGGAGTCGCGGCGCGAGCGGAAACGGGCGAAGAGGGCCGCCGAGAGCGCCGGCGCCGGGGTCGCCTGCTCGATGGCGGTGGCGACCGTCCAGCGGCCTTCGCCGGAGTCGTCGACGCGACCGCTGAAGGCGGCGAGCTTGGGGTCTGCGGCCAGGGCGCCGGCGGCGAGGTCGAGCAGCCAGGAGCCCACCACGCTGCCGCGGCGCCACAGCTCGGCGATCTCGCCGAGGTCGAGATCGTAGCGCTCGTCGGCCGGGCGCCCCTCGCCGTTGGCCCCGGCGAGGATGTCGAAGCCCTCGGCGTAGGCCTGCATCAGGCCGTACTCGATGCCGTTGTGGATCATCTTGACGAAGTGGCCGGCACCCAGGGGGCCGCAGTGCAGGTAGCCGCGGTCGGCAGGGCGGTCGCTCGCCTCGCGGCCCGGCGTCGGCGCGGCGCCGGCGCGCCCGGGCGCCAGGGTACGGAAGATCGGCTCGAGGCGGGCGAAGACGGCCGGCTCGCCGCCGACCATCAGGCAATAGCCGCGCTCGAGCCCCCAGACGCCGCCGCTGGTGCCGACGTCGAGGTAGTGGATGCCCCGCGCGGCGAGCTCGCGGCCGCGGCGGACGTCGTCCTTGAAGAAGGAGTTGCCGCCGTCGAGGACGGTGTCGCCGGCCGCGAGGTGCTGGCCGAGGGCCGTGACGGTCGACTCCGTGGGCGTGCCGGCCGGCACCATCACCCACACGGCGCGCGGCGGCGTGAGGGCGGCGGCCAGCTCGGCGAGCGAGGCGGCCGGGGTGGCGCCCTCGGCGGCCAGGCGCGCGATATTGGTGGGGTCGAGGTCGTAGACCACGACGTCGTGGCCGCCGCGTAGCAGCCGGCGGCTGAGGTTGGCCCCCATCCGGCCGAGGCCCACCATGGCGATCTGCAAGCGGGGGTTCGGTGGCGATGCGGGAGTGGTCTGCGAGGGTTCCATCCGAGCCTCCTGCCCGCGGGGCTAAGCGGCGGGCGGCAAGGCGCCCGAGGCGCCGGGCCAAGGATAGCGCGGTGCGGTGCCGGGTGCCGTCGGCGCGGCCTGTTCAGCTCTGTGTCGTCAATCACCGGATTCGCCAATTTTACTCTTGTATGTCCAGTATTTAGTCTAGTCCGATTGACATTTAGTCTAGGAGGACGTAGTGTTGCGCCGTTCGCACGATCCCCCTGACCAGCGCCGACGCCCTCCACGGCGTCCCGAGGAGCCCCGATGAGCACGATCCCGCTGCGTGACTTCCTGGAGATCCCCTACGACCAGCTCGAGGAGATGAACCTCCAGGCCAAGGAGGACCGCCTGGCCCGCAAAGACCCCGGCAAGGTCCAGGAGGCGCGCCTCAAGTACCTGACGGACGAGAAGCGCATCAAGGCGGTGACGGTCTGTTTCACCGACCTCGAAGGCCGTTTCCACATGCTCGACTACGACAAGAAGTTCCTGCTCCGCTCGGCCGACAACCTCACCTTCGACGGCAGCTCGATCCGCGGCTTCTCGCAGCAGGCGGAGAGCGACCTGCGGCTGGCGATCGACTGGCCGGCCTTCTACTGGCTGCCGTCGGACATCTTCGGCTCCGGCAAGGTGCTGGTCTTCGGCGAGGTGGCGGAGCGCGACGGCACGCCCTACCGCGCCGACATGCGCTCGCGGCTCAAGCTCTTCGCCGAGCAGCTGTGGAAGAAGGACCAGACGGTCGCCTACGCCTCGAACGAGATCGAGGGCTTCCTCTTCAAGGGCCGGGACGCCGAGCGTCGCTTCCGCGAGACGGGGGCCTTCGAGTTCATCTCGACGGGCGGCTACTACCACTCGCTGCCCGGCGATGCCCTGCGCCAGTTCATCGACACCGCCGCCGAGGTGCAGCGGGCGATGGGCTTCTCGAACGAGAAGGACCACCCGGAGGTGGCGCCGTCGCAGTTCGAGATGAACTACTCCTACACCGAGGCGACCATCGCTGCCGACCAGGTGCAGCTCTACAAGCTGCTCTCGCGGCAGGTGGCGGCCCGCCTCGACATGTCGGCGAGCTTCCTGCCCAAGCCGGTTGCCGGCGTCAACGGCAACGGCATGCACACCAACATGTCGCTGGCCCGCAAGGGCAAGAACCTGTTCTTCGACAAGAAGGGGCAGGACGGCCTGTCCGCCGCCGGCTGGAACTACATCCAGCGCATCCTGGCCAACGCTAACGACATCTGCCTGATCCTCAACTCGAGCGTCAACTCCTACCGCCGGCTCGACCCGCACTTCGAGGCCCCGAACCAGATCAAGGCCTCGGCGATCGATCGTGGCTCGATGGTGCGCATCCCGCTCGGCAACGAGAAGTCGGCGCGGGTCGAGGTGCGCTCGATCGCTCCCGACGCCAATCCCTACCTCGCCATCTACGCCCTGCTCCGCACTGGCATCGAGGGGCCGCTCGCCGAAGAGGAGAGCGACAGCAAGCGCCAGCGCACCCGTTTCCTGCCGGACAACATCTACGACGCCGTGCGGCTCTTCAAGTCGAGCCGCTGGGCGGCCGAGCTAGTGGGCGAGGAGGTGCATAGCAAGTACGCTGACCTCAAGCTGGCCTCGGCCGAGCGTTGCCCGAAGGCCCTGGGCACGCGCGTCAAGCGCTCGGAGATCCAGTTCCACCACGAGGTGACCAACCAGTACCTCTGGTCGCAGTTCTAGGCGGTTCCGAGCCGCCCGCTCGCCGTTTCTCCCGCCGGCCGCCTACCTCCAGCGCGAGGGGGCGGCCGGCGGAACCTCAGCGCTGGGGCTGCTAGGCTTCGCGGCGAGGAAAAGCCGATGCCGCAGCGCCGCCTTCCTTCCCTCCCGCGCTCTCTGCGCGCCGCCGCCCTCGTTCTCTTCTCACTGCTCGTCCTGGCGAACCCCGGCTGCGGGGCGCCGGTCTCGGAGCTGCAGCCGTTCGCCGCCTCCGCCTCGCAGCTGCGGGCAGCCCTCCGTGACCTCGAGCCCCAGGCCGGCTGGGAGATCGATACCCTGGTCTTCGAGACCTCGTTCGCGGTCGATGCACAGGGCCGCTTCACCGAGCGCCGGCACCGCATCTTCCGCGTCCTCGGCCCGGGAGCCATCGACGGTTGGGCGACCCTGGTTTGCGCCTGGTCGCCGTGGTTCCAGGCCCGCCCCGAGATTCGCGCCCGGGTGATCGACCCCGAGGGCGGCGAGCACAGGCTCGACCTCTCGACGATCGCCGAGGCGCCCGTGGGCGAGGGCTCTGGCCTGATGTTCGCGGACTCGCGCGAGCTGCGCGCCCCCCTGCCGGCCTTCGCCGTGGGCGCCGTGGTGGAGACCGAGGTCGTGCTGCGCGACGAGCAGCCCCTGTTCTCGGCAGGGTCGCTGCGCGAGGTGGCGTTGATCGACGACCACTATCGGCTGGCCAGGGTGGTGCTCGACGAGCCGGCCGGCTTCGGCCTCATCCACCGCCTGCGGCGGCTGCCCACCGTCGAGCCGCGGGTGGAGGTGCGCGGCGGCCGCCAGCTGACGACGTTCGAGTACCGCGACCTGGCGCCGGGCTACCTGGCCGAGGCGGACCTGCCGCCGGAGGTCCCCTGGTACTCGACCTTCCAGGTCAGCTCGGGGCGGTCCTGGGAGGAGGTGGCGCGGCTCTATTCGGAGATCGTCGATCGAGCCATCGCCGGCTCGACCGTGGATGATTGGGTGAAACGGGCCCTGCGCGGCTCGCCGCCGAGCGCCGCCGTCATCGACCGCCTGCTCGCCGAGCTGCAGGCGACGGTGCGCTACGCCGGCGTCGAGCTGGGTGAGGGGCGGCTGGTGCCGCGCTCGCCGCGCGAGACCTTGGCGCGGCGCTACGGGGACTGCAAGGACAAGGCGACCCTGCTCGTGGCCCTGTTGCGCGCCGCCGAGGTGCCCGCCTACGTGGCCCTGCTGCGCGCCGGGGTCGACACCGACGTGGTGGAAGACCTCCCCGGCCTCGGTGCCTTCGACCACGCCGTCGTCTACGTGCCGGCCTCGCCGCCGATCTGGATCGACCCCACCGAACCGCTGCTGCGCGCCGGAGAGCTACCCGAGCGGGACCGTGGTCGGCTGGCCCTCGTCGCGGCGCCCGGGATCCGCGGCCTGGTGCGCACGCCCGAGGCACGCCCGGGGGACAACCTGCTGCACCGTCAGCGCGACGTCTGGCTCGCGCCCCTGGGGCGGGGGCGGATCGTCGAGGCGGCGGAGTACCACGGTGACGCCGAGGTGGAGGCCCGCCAGCTGTTCGCGGGGCCGGAAGTGGAAGATCGCGGGTATTGGGCCCGCGACTACGCCGACCGCCACCTCGCGAGCTCGGAGGTCGAGCGCTTCGAGACCTCGCCGGTCACCGACCTCGGCCAACCCTTCCACACCCGGCTCGAGGTGGCGGGCTCGGAGCAGGTGGAGACCGGCCTCGAGGCGGCTGAGGTGGCCATCGATCCTGCGGGCCTCCTCGAACGCCTGCCCGTCTCCCTGCGCCTGCCACCGGCCGACGGGGCGGCACGGACGGCGGAGCTCCGCGTCAGCTCGCCCTACGTGAGCGAGTGGACCTACCGCATCCACCCGCCGCCCGGCTTTAGCTTGCGCGACCCCCCGGAGCCGCGCCAGGAGTCGGTGGGCAGCGGCCGCCTCAGCCGCAGCTTCCGCCGCCTCGAGGATGGTGGCCTGGAGGCCGTCCTCCGCTTCGAGAGCGGCCCGGTCCGGCTCTCCCCGGCGGCCGTCCAGGCCTACCCGGCCGCCGTGCGGGCGCTCGTCGAGGCCGAGCCGCTGCGCATCCGTTTCGTGCAGGTGGGAGCCGAGAAGCTGGCCCAGGGCGACATCTTGGGGGCCCTCGCCGAGTTCCGCCGCCTGGCGGCCGCCGACCCCACGAACGGCCTCTACGTCTTGCAGCTCTCGCGGACCCTTCTCGCCGGTGGCATGGGCGACCTGGCGCGGGTGGCGGCCCGCCGGGCCGTGGCGCTCGGTCCCGGCCTGGCAGCGGCCCACGCCAACCTGGGCTGGGTCCTCCAGCACGACGAGGTCGGCCGCCTGCGCGGCCCCGGCTTCGACCGCGCTGGGGCCGTGGCAGCCTACCGCGAGGCCCTACGGCTGGACCCCGCGGACCTGGCGGTGAGGGCGGACCTCGCCATCCTGCTCGAGCACGATGCGGCGGGCGTCGCCTACGGTCCCGGCAGCGACCTCGAGGCGGCGGCGAGGCTCTACTGCGAGATCGACCGGGCCGGGGTCAAGACCTACGACGACAACTGGATGGCCAACCTGAAGCGCCGGGGCCGCTACGCCGAGCTGCAGGAGGCAGCCGAGAAGCTGGCCGACGCCGGCGCCCGGCGCGAGCAGCAGGTGGTGGCGTCCGCGGCGCTGGCCGGGCCGGAAGCGGCGGCGCGGCTGGCCTCCAGCGCGCCGAGCGTCGAGGAGCGCGCCCGCCTGCTGGCGACGGCCGGCCAGACGCTGATGGCCTCCCGGCGCTATGCCGAGGCGGCCCAGATGCTCCGCCAAGCGGGGGCCCTGGCACCGAAGGCGGCGGGGATGCTCGCCTTGGCGGACCGCATCGGTCGCGTGGTGCCCTGGGACGAGATGCAGGGCGAGGAAGCCAATCCCACCGCCTTCGTTCGCTCGCTGTTTCGGCGGCTGGTGCAAGGCGAGCTCACGGCCGACGGCCTCGAGCCGTACCTCTCGCGCCGCCTCTTCCCGGAGGAGCTGGACATCGAGGAGCTGCGCGGCGAGCCGAGCGCGCTCCGGGCCAGTCTTGCGAAGCAGGCCGCAGAGGGCGGTTTCAGCCCGGAGATGCTCCTCGACGTGGGACTCAGCGTGCTGGGAAACGACGCCGAGGGGGACGACGAGCTCGGCTATCGGCTGCGTCTCGACTTCGACGGCGGCGCCACGGACGGGGCGAGCGCTTTCGTCGTCCAGGAGGACGGCGAGTATCGCCTGCTCAGCACCGGCAGCTCGTGGGCCCCGGTGGCGCGGTTGGGGCAGGGGCTCCTCACCCAGGGTCGCCTCGACCTCGCCCGGCGCTGGCTCGACTGGGCTGCCGACGAGCTGGGCGAACAGGGCGATCCCGACCCCATGGCCCGGCGGCCCTTCTCACTGCTGTGGCAGCGGGGCGGCGACGAGGCGGCGGCGCGCCTGGCGCTCGCCGTGCTGCCGGTCGCGGAGTCCGCCGCCGCTTCTCGACCGTCGCGCGACCAGGCCGCTCGCCAACGGGCGGCTCGGGAAGCCCTGGCGGCGATCGCGCCCCTGCGCGGCACGGCCAGCGGCGACGTCGCTGTGGCCCTCGACCTCGCCCAGGCCCAGGCCTTCACCTGGCTCGATCGCGCCGCCGAGCTGGTCGCCGTCCGCGAGCGCCTGGCCCTCGCGGCGCCGGACTCGCTGAGCGCCTTCCGGGACCTCTTCTTCGCCTATCGCCACGCCGGGAGGCCAGACGATGCCCGCCGGCTCGGCGAGGCACGGCTAGAGCGGCGGCCCGACGACGAGACGGCCCGCTTCCTGCTCGGCGAGCTGGCCATGCGCGAGGGCGATGCCGGCGAGGTGGTCCGGCTCCTCGCTCCGTTGGAGCGCAGGGGGCGAGCGCTGCCGCGGGACCTCAACCGCCTGGCCTGGGCCCAGCTCTTCCTGCCCGACCTCGGCGAGGCGGCGCTCGCCCAGGCGCAGCGTGCCTCGGAGCTGACCTCCCACGGCGATCGCAACATCCTCCACACCCTGGCCACGGTCTACGCCGACCTCGGCCGGCCCGCCGAGGCCTACAAGGTGATCCTGGAGAGCCTGCGGGCGGGCCGGAACGAAGGCGCCGGGGGCTTCGCGACGCTCGGGCCCGACGACTGGTACGTCTTCGGCCGTCTGGCGGAGAGCTACGGGCTGCCGGACGAGGCGCGGACCTACTACCAGCAGGTGCTCGACGGCGGCACGCCCCAGGGGCTCGACACCCGGTTGCTGGCCTCCCGGCGGCTGGCGGCGCTGGGGCCCCCAGGCGCGGCGCGCCGCAGCCGCCAGTGAGGGGCGGCGGCCCACCTCAGGCGCTGCGCTTGCTCCTGAGCAAGTAGCCCACGCCGCGCAGGGTCTGCAACAGCGGCTCGGGGTGGTCGGCGTCGATCTTCCGCCGCAGGCGGTGGACGGTGACGTCGACGACGTTGCTGAAGGAATCGAAGGAGTCGTCCCAGACGTGCTCCACGAGCTCCGCCCGGCTGACCACCTGGTCGACGCGCTCCAGCAGGTACTCGAGGATGGCGAACTCCTTCGGCCGGAGCTCGACCTCACGGCCGTTGACCATCACCTGCATCTGCCGGCGGTCGAGCCGCAGGTCGCCCGCTTCGAGGCTCACTTTGAGCTCGACGTTGCGCCGCCTGAGCAGCGAACGGACGCGGGCTGACAGCTCGCCCAGCTGGAAGGGCTTGGTGAGGTAGTCGTCGGCCCCCGAGTCGAGGCCGGCGATGCGGTCGTCGACCTCGGCGTGCCCGGTGAGCATGAGGACGGGGGTGAGCAGGCCGCTCTTGCGCCAGCGGGTAAGCAGCTCGATCCCCGAGGGCGGTGGGATGGTCCAGTCGAGGATCAGCAGGTCGTACGGGTTGACGCTCACCAGCTCCTCGGCTGCCGAGCCGGTGTCGGCGCAATCGACGGCATAGGCCTCGGAGCGCAGGTGCTCGCTCACGGCCTCTGCCAAGACGGGTTCATCCTCCACCACCAAGACGCGCATCGGTGTTCAGAAGTCCTTGGATCCGGTTTCGCGAGCCTATCACCCGTGTAACGACCGTGTAAGGAGGGGGTGCGGATACTGCGCACCATGTTTCCGAGTGGTGTGTTCCCACCCAATTGGGCAGGACCTTTCAGGGCCCGCAAGGCGGAGGTCCGGCAACCCCTCACGGAGGAAGAGATGGCTAGGAACGAGTCTTCGAGCCATGCTTGGAAGTACCTGGCCCCGCTGGCGCTCGCTGCCTTGTGTCTCGCCGCCGCGCCGGCGACCGCGAGCCCAGGCTTCGGCGTGCCCGCTGGCGATCCGGGCGAGCTTTGGGAGCCGCCGGTACCGCCGGCTGCCTGCCAGCGGTCGCTCACCGCGCACGTGGTCGCCCTCGACCAGGTCTACTACTGGAACCGCCTGGGCGCCTTCCAACCACAGGGCATGATCTACGCGCTCGAGCGCGACGTGGTCAGCCAGAGCCAGGACCAGAACAATTGCGCGGCCACCAAGCTGCCGCTGGCGGCCGGCCGGGTGCAGCTGCGCGAGGACAAGCGGCCGCGGCCCCTGGTGCTGCGGATGAACGTCGGCGATTGCCTGACGATCCACTTCCGCAACCTCCTCGAGCCCAACCTCGCCTCGCTGCCGGACGACGAGCAACCGCACACCCGCGCGGCCTCGATCCACGTGATGGGCCTGCAGTACGTGACCGGGCCGACCGACGCCGGCTTCAACGTCGGCGCCAACCCAGCCGGCGGCGTGGTGCTGCCGGGGGGGAGCACGACCTACACCTACTACGCCGACGAAGAAGGCACCTACCTGATGTACAGCGGTGGTGCCACGGTGGGCGGCGATGGCGACGGCGGCTCGATCTCGGCGGGCCTCTTCGGGGCCATCAACGTCGAGCCGGCCGGCTCGCGCTGGTACCGCAGCCAGGTCACCCAGGCCGACCTGGCGCACGCCGCGAGCCCTTCGGGCGTCGATCCTGCCTACCCGCAGATCGACTACACGGCGCAGTACGACTCCACCTTCAACCCGAACTGCTACCGGGCCTCGGCGGGCGCGCTGCCGGCGCCGATCTTCGAGATGCTCAACGCGAGCAACGAGATCGTGCACTCGGACCTCACCGGCATCATCACCGGCCCGCCCGAGGCGGGCTACGGCTTCAGCTCCTACACGCCGATCCCGAACATCTACCCGACCCGCAGCGAGCCGTTCCGTGAGTTCACCATCATCTTCCACGACGAGATCGGCGCCGTGCAGGCGTTCCCGGAGTTCGAGCATCCGGTGCTCTCCCACACCCTGCACAGCGTGCGCGACGCCTTTGCTATCAACTACGGCGCCGCCGGCGCCGGTGCCGAGATCCTCGCCAACCGCATCGGAGTCGGTCCGATGTGGAAATGCGTCGATTGCCAGTACGAGGAGTTCTTCCTCACCTCGTGGGCGGTCGGTGATCCGGCGATGGTGGTCGACGTGCCGGCCAACCGCCCCTGCACCCACGTCGAGATCGAGAACCACCTGCCGTGCACCCCGGCCTTCGGCCCCAAGGCCAACAAGGCCCTCTACCCCGACGACCCTTCAAACGTCTACCACTCCTATCTCAACGACCGGGTGAAGTTCCGCAACTTGCACGCCGGCAGCGATGACCACCACGTCTTCCACCTGCACGCCCACCAGTGGCTCTACGCCCCGGAGAGCGACAAGAGCTCCTACAAGGACAGTCAGTCGATCGGCCAGGGTTCGGCCTTCACCTACGAGATCGCCTACGGCGGCAGCGGCAACCGTAACCGCACCCCGGGCGACTCGATCTTCCACTGCCACCTCTATCCCCACTTCGCCCAGGGCATGTGGAGCCTCTGGCGAGTGCACGACACCCTGGAGACCGGCACCGAGCTCGACGACGAGGGCAAGCCGGTGCACACCACGGTGGGCGCCGACGTGGTGACCACGGCCCGCGCCCTCCCCGACGCCGAGATCGCGGTGGGCACGCCGATCCCGGCGGTGGTGCCGATCCCCAGCCTGCCGATGGCGCCGGTGCCGGCCCCCGTGCAGCTGGTCAACGGTGCGGTGAGCTTCACCGCGCCGCCGGTCAGCAACCCTGGCTATCCGTTCTGGATCCCCGGCGAGACCGGCAGCCGGCCGCCCCAGCCGCCCCTCGACATCCTCGACGACGGCGGCCTGCCGCGGCATACCATCGGCGCCGGGACCGCCACGGAGGAGCACACCCGGCTCTCCTTCGCCAAGCACATCACCAGCGCCGACACCCACTTCCTCGACCCCAACGGTGAGCCCGTCGAGCAGGTGGCGATGGCTTTCCACGAGCAGACCGGGGTGATCACGCCGCGGCCGATCGGAGGCTCGGGCCAGTTCCGGCTGAACGGTCGCCAGCGGCAGATGGGTGCTCCCTTCGCCGATCCCTGCGAGACGACCTTCGGGTCGCGCCTGCGGCGCTACAAGGCGGCCAACGTCCAGATGGACATCGTGCTCAACAAGGCCGGCTGGCACTTCCCGCAGCAGCGCCTGATCACGCTGTGGGACGACGTCGACCCGACGCTGATGGGTACGCGGCCGCCGGAGCCGTTCTTCTTCCGGGCCAAGAGCGCCGACTGCGTCGAGTTCTGGCACACCAACCTGGTGCCGTCCGAGTACCTGCTCGACGACTTCCAGGTGCGGACGCCCACCGACATTCTCGGCCAGCACATCCACCTGGTGAAGTTCGACGTCACGGCGTCGGACGGCTCGGCCAACGGCTTCAACTACGAGGACGGCACCCTCTCCCCGGAGGAGGTGCAGGACGTGATCGCCGCCACCCGGATCTTCAACACCTGCTCGGGAACGATCTTCGGCGGCGATCCGCGGGACAACAACCTCCCCGGCAACGATCCCCTGGGCCCCTGCCCGGTGGTCGAGTCGCATCCCTACTTCACGCCCCGCGGCATCGACGCTGACTGCGATGGGGTGGACGATTGGCTCGGTGCGCAGACGACCATCCAGCGCTGGTGGGCCGATCCGGTGAAGGACAACGCCGGCAACGACCGCACCCTGCGCACGATCTTCACCCACGACCACTTCGGCCCCTCGACCCATCAGCAGGCCGGCCTCTATGCCGGGCTGATCATCGAGAAGACCGACGTCTGGCGCCACAACGAGACGGGGACGCCCTTCTACACCCGGCACGACGGCGGCCCCACCTCCTGGCAGGCGGTGATCGGCAACGACGCGGCGCAGTTCCGCGAGTTCGCCATCGAGTTCGCCGACTTCCAGCTCGCCTACGAGCCGAACGAGATCGGCCCGCAGCCGGCCGGTCGCCTGCAGCTCGCCTGCCCGAACCCGGACCCCAAGATCGCCTACGCCGACCCCGCCAAGGTGATCAACCCGCCGGGCCGCCGCGAGGTGGGCTTACCCTATCTCTTCGCCAAGCCCGACCGCTGCCCGACCAACGACTGCAGCACCGGTCCGCTGCCGCCCTGCCCGGAGGCCATCTCGGCGCAGGACCCCGGCTTCACCTCGGTCAACTATCGGAGCGAGCCCGTGGGGCTGCGGGTCTACGACCCGGTCACCCAGGCGCAGACCGCCTTCCCGGCCGAGGCCGGCGACCTCTCCTTCGTCTACGAGAGCCGCACCGACCGCGCGATTCCCGACCTCAACGGCGTCTCCAGCTCCTGGGTGCCGTACCCGAACCTCACCGGGGGCCTCCACCCGGGCGACCCCTTCACGCCGCTGATGCGCAGCTACGAGGGCGACCGGGTGAAGATCCGCGTCCTCGTGGGGGCCTTCGAGGAGGAGCACAACTTCACGATCGACGGCATGAAGTGGCTGCACCAGCCGGACGAGCCGAACTCGGGCTATCGCGCCTCGCAGATGATGGCGATCTCCGAGTGGTTCGACCTCGAGGTGAGCCGCCAGCCCAGCCTGTTCACCAGCGGTGACACGGCGGACTTCCTCTACCGCCCGAGCGCTAGCAACGACTTCCAGTGGGACGGCGCCTGGGGCCTCTTCCGCACCTACTACGGCACGGCCGACACCCTCGTCTCGCTGGCGAGCTACAACCCCGACAACAAGGCCCTCACCCCGACCCAGGACGAGGCCTTGTTCGCGCAGGCCGATCTGCGCTCGCCCGATGCGGTCGCGACCTCGGCCGGCACCAAGGCGGCGACGCTGCCGAAGCCGCCGGGGACCACCTACCCGCGGGTCTACTGCCCGGCGAACCTGCCGACCCTCAAGTACGACATCGTGGCGGTCTCGGCGATCGATGCCCTGCCCAACGGGGCCCTGACCTACAACGGCCGCGATACCTCGGTCTACTACGAGCACTCGGCGGACGTCTGCACCAGCGGCGCGACCCATCTCCAGGGGGCCGGGCCGCTCACCGACGAGACGGCGATCCTCTTCGTCCACCGCTCCGACCTCGACCCGGTGAGCGGCAAGCTGCAGCCCTGGGTGAAGGTCGAGCCGCTGATCCTGCGGGCGAGCGCCGGCGACTGCCTCGAGGTGACCCTCACCAACGAGATCCAGAACTACTACGACCTGCCTGGCTACAGCAGCGTGCCGATGATCATCGAGAACTTCAACTCCAACCAAGTCTCGCCGTCGGTGGACGTCAGCCTGCACCCGGCGCTGGTCTCCTACGACATCCGCCAGGGCGACGGCATGAACGTCGGCCGCAACCGCCTCGTCTACCCCTTCAAGCAGACGGTGGCGCCCGGCCAGTCGATCACCTATTACTGGTACGCCGGTGACATCACCCTCGCCGGTGGCACGCCGCAGTTCCGGCCGATCGAGTTCGGCTCCGTGCCACTGGTCTCGGCGGACCCGATCAAGCACACCCAGAAGGGCGCCATCGGGGCCCTCATCGTCGAGCCGCCGGGCTCGGCCTGGGACTACGACCTGGTGCGCGACCCGAGCGTGCCCGGGGCGCCGGAAGTGATGACCCGCGCCTCCGCCAACGTCTGGACCCAGACGACGAAGTTTCGCGAGTTCGTCACCCTCTTCCAGGACGACATCAACCTGCGCTACGGCCTGCCCTCGGACTACAAGAACGGCGCTCCGGCGGTCCCCAACCTGGCGGTTTCTGACGACGCGCAGGAGACCGGTCAGGACGCCTTCAACTACCGCACCGAGCCGATCTGGTTCCGCATCGGTACGGCCCCCGACACCCCGATGGAGAAGCGCCGGGAGTTCCCCTACTACGACCAGGTCACCCTCAACAGCTGGGTGTGTGACGATCCGCAGACGCCCATCTACATCGCCAAGCAGGACGCCGCCGTACGCTGGCGTGTCGTTCACCCCGGTGGCGACGCCCAGAACCACGTCTTCGAAGTGCAAGGGCACAACTGGCAGGACGAGCCCTACACCACGAGCTCGACGGTGATCGGCAACAACCCGAAGTCCAACGTGGTCGGCAGCCGCTTCGGCGTCGGCACCGGCACGGCCTTCGACATCCTGTTCCCGACGGCCCAAGGCCCGTCCGGCGGTGAGTTCGACTACCTCTACCGCGACTACGTGCCATGGACCTTCGACGGCGGCCTGTGGGGCATCTTCCGCATCGACTCGGCGCCGGTACCGTCGATCGCTCCCCCCGAGCAGCCCTAGGGTCAGGAGGACGAGGACATGCGCGCTCTCATCGGCTCCACGCAGGTCCTCGCCGGTGCTGCTCTCGCCGTGCTGGCAGTCGCCCCGCTCGCCTCGGCGGGCGTGGCGGCTGCCGGTCCCGGTCCCGCTCCGACCACGGTCGGGGCGGGCTCTGAGCGGGAGATCACCGCCGAGGGAATGAAGATCTCGCTGGCGATCGAGCCCCTGGCCGGGCATGACGACGGTGCTCCGCTGCGCGAGGGTGAGCCCGCCCGCGTGCAGCTGCGCTTCACCGACGCCACCACCGGCAGCCCGCTGGTGGGCCTGCAGCCCGGCGGCTGGATGGACCGCCTGCCCCCCGGCGCCGATGACGGCGTCGAGGCCTGCAAGCGCAAGGTCCAGGGCTTTCTCGGCGGTTCCCTGCTCTCGCAACCGGAAGTGGACCTCAACGTCTTCTACGTCCTCGGCTTGAACGGCGACGGCTCGATCACGGTGGTCGACCCCCTGTTCAGCTACGGCGGCAGCCAGCTGCTGGCGATCGTCGAGCTGGGGGCCCCAGGTGAAGACTGGGTGGCCAGTCGCGACGGCGGCCGGATCTTCGTCGCCGTGCCGCGCCTCGGCCGGGTTTAGGTCATCGAGACCGCGACCTGGAAGGTAAGCCACGAGATCGCCGTCGGCGGCCTGCCCTCCCGCCTCGCTCTGCAGCCGGACGGCCGTTATCTATGGGTGGGTGACAGCAGCGACTCGCCCGCCGCCGGCGTGGCGGTGATCGATACCGAGACCCTCGCCGTCGCCGGCCGGGTCCCCACCGGCGAGGGCTACCACGACCTCGCCTTCGACGCCGCCGACCGCTACGCCTTCGTCAGCAACTTCCGCTCGGGTACCCTCTCGGTGATCGAGATCGCCGGCTTGCAGAAAATGGTCGACCTGCCGGTGGCGCCGGGCCCCAGCTCGATCGACGCCTCGGCCTTCGCTGGCGTCGTCTACGTCGCCTCTACCTCGGGCGCCGTGACGGTCGTCGACGCCAACCGGCCGCGGGTGCTCACCGTCATCCCGGCCGAGCCGGGCCTCGGCCAGCTGCGCTTCGCGCCCGGCGGGCGCCTGGCGCTGGCGGTCAATCCCGAAAAGGACGTCGTGCACGTCCTCGACGCGGCCCAGCACCGCATCGTGCAGACCTTCGACAGCGAGAAAGGGCCCGATCAGGTGACCTTCTCGAGCGAGCTCGCCTACCTGCGCCACCGGGACGACGCCACCGTGCTGATGGTGCCGCTGCTCGGCCTTGGCCAGGAGGGCGCCGCGGTGCCGGTGGTGGACTTTCCCGGCGGCCAGCGGGCGTTCGCCGCGGCGGCGGCGCCGACGCCGGCGCCGAGCATCGTGCAGGCGGTGGGGGAGAACGCCATGCTGGTGGCCAACCCCGGCGACGAGATGATCTATTTCTACAAAGAGGGCATGGCTGCCCCCATGGGCAGCTTCCGCAACTACAACCGCGCCGCCCGTGCCGTGATGGTGGTCGACCGCTCGCTGCGCGAGACCTCGCCCGGCCTCTATGAGACGGACATCCAGCTGCGTCGCGCCGGCGAGTACGACCTCGCCTTCTTCCTCGACACGCCCCGCCTCGTCCACTGCTTCCGCTTCGCCGTCGCCGTCGACGCCGCCCAGGAAGCGCAGCGCCAGGCCGCCGTCGCCGGCCGTGTCGAGTACCTCGGTGCGCCGCAGGTGGTCAAGGCGGGCGAGCCGCTCACCTTGCGTTTCCGCCTGCACGGGGGGGCTTCGTCGGCCCCGGCGGCGAGCGCCGTGCGCACTCTCGCCTTCCTCGTCCCCGGCGTCTGGCAGCAGCGGCAAGCGGCGCGGTCGGAAGGCGAGGGGACCTACGCGATCGACCTCACGCCACCCCGTCCGGGCCTCTACCAGGTGCAGGTCGAGGCCCGCAGCCTCGGCATCACCTACCGCAACGCGGCGGGCTGGAGCTTTCAGGCGACCGCCGACGGCCCTGCCGCAGGCCTCACTGCCGAGACCTCTGCTGCCGAGACCTCCGCCGCCGACCCTCATCCCAACCCGTCCGCGCCGCCGGCGCAAGGAGCGCAACCGTGAGCACCCGAGCCCTGGCCTCGCCGTCCACCGCCCTCGTCTTCCTTCTCGCCGCGGCCGCCTGCCCGTCGCCGCCCTCGTTCGCCGAAGAGGGCCATTGCCACATGGCTTCCGAGCCGGCCGCCGCCGCAGCGCCGGCGCCGGCCGCGGGGCAGCTCTCCGAGCTCAGCCTGCCGGACCTCGAGCTCGTCGACCAGGACGGCCATGCCGTGCGCGTGTGGAGCGACCTCGTCGCCGGCCGCAAGGTGGCGATGAACTTCATCTTCACCACCTGCACGACGATCTGCCCGCCGCAGGGCGCCACCTTCGCCAAGCTGCAGCGCGAGCTCGCCCGCGACGGCGGCGAGCCGGTACAGCTGATCTCGGTGAGCATCGACCCCGCCGTCGACACCCCGGCCCGCCTCAAGGCCTGGCGGGACAAGCTTGGCGCCGGCCCCGGCTGGACCCTGCTGACCGGTGCCAAGCCGCAGGTCGACAGCCTGCTCAAGGCCCTCGGTACCTTTGCGGCCGAGAAGACCGAGCACGCCCCCCTCTTTCTCGTCGGCGACGGCAAGAGCGGCCGCTGGCAGCGCCTCTACGGCCTGCCAAGCCCGGCCGAGCTGAAGGCCGCCCTCGCCGGCCTCGATGCCGCCGCGGCGCCGAGCCCGGCGACGGCAGAGGAGGTGGGCCGATGAGCCGCCGCCTGGCTGTCCAAGAGCTGCCCCTGCTGGCGGCCCTGGCGCTCGTCGTCACCTGCCTCGGCGGCAGCGCCGCCGGCCAGGGGGACCGTCTCGGCCCCGCCGCGGCCGGTCAGGACGCCGCTCATGCCTACTTCACCGACGTCGTGCTGGTCGACCAGGACGGCAAGCGGCACCGCCTCTACAGCGACCTCATCGCCGGCAAGGTGGTGGTGGTCAACTCCTTCTTCACCACCTGTGAAGGGGTCTGCCCGATGATGGCGAAGAGCCTGGCGGAGATCCAGAGCTACCTGGGCGACCGCCTCGGCAAGGACGTCTACATGCTCTCGATCTCGGTCGACGCGGCGAACGACACGCCGCCGCGGGTCAAGGAGTTCTCCCGCCGCTACGAGGCGCGGCCGGGCTGGTTCTTCCTGACCGGTGACCAGCAGAACGTCGACTTCGCCTTGCGCAAGCTCGGCCAATACGCCGAGCAGAAGGAGGCCCACACCAACGTGATCGTGATCGGCAACGAGCGCACCGGGCTGTGGAAGAAGGCCTTCGGCATGGCGCCGGTCGACCAGCTGCTGCCGATCGTCCGCTCGGTGGTGGAAGACAAGGGGTGAGGTCGTTGCGGCGGCGAGCGTGGTCCGGGTGGTTGGCCGGTGGCGTCCTGCTCGCCGCCCTCGGGGTCGGAGCGGTCTCACCGGCCGCCGGCCAGGCGTTGTCCGCAGCGGCGCAGCGGGGCCGCCGCCTCTACCTCGCGGGCGAGGGCGGCGACGGCCAGGCGGTGACCGCGCTCCTGGGTACGGCCGGCACCGAGGTGCCGGCGACGGCGCTGCCCTGCGCCAGCTGCCACGGTAAGGACGGCTTGGGCCGCCCCGAGGGCGGCGTGGCGCCCTCGAACATCACCTGGGGCGCGCTCACCAAGCCCTACGGGGTGCGCCACCCGAGCGGCCGCGAGCACCCACCCTACGATGCCCGCAGCCTGGTCCGCGCCGTCACCCTGGGCGTCGATGCCGGCGGCAACGCCCTGAGCCCGCTGATGCCTCGCTATCGGCTGAGCCGGGAGCAAGCGGCCGACCTGGTGGCCTACCTGCAGGCGATCACCGGCGACCGCGACCCCGGCATCGCCGAAGAGGCCCTGCGTCTCGGGCTCTGGCTGCCGCCCGAAGGCGCCGCCGCCGAGTTGCTCGAGCGCACCGCCCGGCATTGGAGCGACGGCGTCAACGCCCGCGGCGGCCTCTTCGCCCGGCGCCTGGAGTGGGTGGTCGGGAGGGCGCCGGCCCCGGTGGGCGAACGCGCCGCCGCTCTCGGCTGCTTCCTCGACCAGGAAGCTCCCTTCGCCCTCCTCGCCCCGGCCCTCACCGGCGACGAGGAGGCGAGCGCCGAGGCGATCGAGGCCCGCGGGGTACCGGCCGTGGGCGTCCTCGCCGCCGAGCCGCCGGCCCGGCGGGCGGCCGACCGCTACCTCTTCTACGTCTTCCCCGGCAGGTGCGAGCAGGCCCGCGCCGTCGTCGCCGCCCAGGGCGACGCGGCTCGCGATCACCTCGGCATCCTCGCCAGGGAGGGCGAGGGGCTCGATGCGCTGGTCCCGGCCCTGGCCGCGGAGCTGGGGGCGAGCGCGGTGGCGCGCTTCTCGCCGGGTGCCGGAAGCCTCAGCGCGGCGCTCGGCACGCTCGCCGCGCAGGAGGTCGAGAGCGTGCTCTTCCTGGGGCCTCCCGACAGCCTTCCCGCCGTGCTCGCCGGCCTCGCCGCCTGGCCCCGGCAGCCCCGCCTGCTGCTCGCCGGCGGCCGCCTGGCCGGCGCCGCCCTCGGCCGGCCCAGCGCCTTCCGCGGTGAGCTGTGGATCACCGTCCCCACCTTGCCGAGCGACGTCGCGCCGGCCGCCAAGGCGGAGCTCGAAGCGGCCTCGGGCAGCACCTCGGGGGCGGGCCTCGCGCCGCTCCTGGCCACCCGCCTGCTGCAGATCGGCCTCGAGCAGGCCGGCCGCGAGCTCAGCCGTGAGGGGCTCGTCACCGCCATCGAAGGGCTCTACGAGCTTCCCACGGACCTCACCCGGCCCTTGAGCTTCGGCCCCAACCAACGCCTCGGCCTCGCCGGCGCCTACGTCGCCCGCCTCGACCCGGCCTCTGGCGAGCTCGCCACCCCGCCGCGCTGGGTGAAGGTGGAGTAGGGGCCGCCCCTACAGCGCGGCGCGATCGAGAACCAGAAAGCCCTCCCGGCGGGCGGCGTCTCCTCAGGGTCGGGCCAGGGGCCGTGAGTCCTGCTGTCGAGGGACCTCAGCGACCGCGACTTCGCTCGTCGAGCAAGGCGGCCAAGGCGCTTGCTTCACCCTCTGGCCGGGGCCTCGGCCGAGAGAAGAGATCCGGCGTCTTGGATGCCTGCGCGCGGCGGAGGAGACCCAGTCGCTCCAGCCTCTCGCCCCTGCCCTCCGCCGACGGGCTCTCCTCTGTGAGGGCGGGCGCCAGCCGCGCCACCGCCCTCCCGCGGTCGAGGATCAGGATGGTCTCACCGTGGCGCACCCGGTCGATGAGAGCGCTCAGCTGGTTCTTGGTCTCGGTGAGAGTGGCCGTCTTCACTTGGCCACGATAGGCAATTCGCTGTGACACCTCAAGCCCGGCGAGCAACCTCGATCTCTCGCACGTCGATCGGGGTCAGGCTTGGTTGAAGAGCTGGCAGCCTTTTCCTAATGGCTCCAGTCCTCGAGGTCGACCGAGCGGTCGGCGAAGTGGCGCACGTTGGCGGTCACCAGCGTGGCGCCGTGCCTGTGGGCGAGGACGGCGAGGAGTAGATCCGCGTCCGCGATGGCCCGCCCCTGGCCATGGCCCTCGGCCCACAGCCGCGCCGCCTCGTCCCAGTCCGCGCAGGACGGCTCACAGCGTTGCCAGTCGGCCGTCAGCTGCGCGTACAGGCGCAGTAGCCGATGCGCCTTCCTGAGGCGCAGGTAGCGAGTCAGCTCGTAGTGCGCGATAGAAGCCAGGAGGAAGCTGCGCTCGGTATGGAGCGCTGCATCCAGCCGCTCGGGAACGGGCGGAACGTTCTTGAGGATGTAGCTGAGAATGTTGGTGTGGAGCAGATGCGGCCTCATGCGCGGCCGCTCGAGGGACCTCCGAAGCGGATGGGATGCTCACGCCGGAAGGCTTCGAAGCCCTCCAACGCGGCCTCTTCGTCAGCCGAGCGCTGGAGAGACCGGAGCTCCTCCAAGGCTTCGAGGGCACCGCCAAGATCTGGTCTGGGAGCCCCACCTTCCGGGCTCGCCGCCGGGCCCTGCTCGCTGAGGACGATGACCTCCGCCGGTCCGGGAGGAAAATCCTCGGGCAGCTGCGCTTCGACGCGGTGGTCGTCCCCGATGGTCACCTTGAGCTTGCGTGCGAGCATGAGAGCCTCCCGCTTCCGCCGAACATTGTAGCTCCAGCCGCCCTAGCCCCCTCCCAGCTCCCCCTCCAGCCACCGCACCTCCTTCTCCCTCCGCCCGTAGCCCGTCTGCTGCACGAGCTCGCGGGCGCGGGCGAGGTGCTGGCGGGCGGTGGGGAGGTCGCTTTGCTGGCGGGCGAGGCGGGTCCATTCGAGGTGGGCGTCACACTCGTGGAGGCGCATGGGGCCGCGCTCGGCGATCTCCAACACCTCCCGAAGGTCGGCCTCGGCGCCGGGCAGGTCGCCGGTGAAGCGGCGGAGGGAGGCACGGGCCAGGAGGGCTCGGGGGATGTGGTGCTCCGTGCCGGCACGCCGCAGGCCGTCCACGGCCTTGTCCAGCTGCTCCTCCGCCTGGGCGGAGTGCGCAGCGCGCTCCTTGGCGTCTCGTTCGGTCAAGGCCAGGCCAAGGTGGGCGCGGCCCAGGCTGAGGTGGTCGAGGGCGATCGTGAGCAAGGAGAGGTTTCCCCTCTTCGCCCAATCAAGTGTTTGGTCCGCTCGCTCCAGGACATCGCTGCAGGTCTGTTGGTACGTTGGAGAAGCTGGTCGAATGGCTGCTTCCCCATCTAGCCCATCCAGCCCCGCCCCATCCTCCGGCTCGGCGAGGCTCAACAGCAGGTCGCAATGCCTGAAGCCCCAGAGTGAGTAGAGGCGGGGGTACAGGGGCTGCCTCTCGGCTTGCATGCCTTCCGCCTCGCAGAGGAGCTCCTGGCTCTCCTGCCAACGGCCGGCCTGGTGAATGGCATCGGCGAGGGTAGTCCGATTGACCATTCGCTCGAAGTCACTCTCGCTGCGGTCGGCCAGCTCCACGCTCTGCTTCCCGAAGGCCACGGCGCGGGCCACTTCGCCGAGGGTAAGGGTGAGCTCGCTGAGGTTGGAGGCGGAGATGGCGGCGTTCTTCCAGTCCTCCATTGACCGGCAGAGATCCAACCCCGCCTGCATGGGCTCCACCGCCTCAGCCAGGCGGCCCAGGGCGCGGAGGCCAAAGGCTGCCTCGCCAAGCACGAACGCCTGGTCAGCGATACTGAGGTTGCCCGAGGGCCGGGACCAGGGTTCCTCGAAGAAGGCTGCCAGGCCGGAGAGATCCGATGCCCAGCCGCCGAGAATGTTGACGGCGAAGTGCTGGTTCCTCCGTCGCACTCTTGGCGCAAAGACCTCGTCCATCGTCTCCTGCTGGCGGCCTGCCCGGCAGCCGTGGACGATGGCCGTGTAGAGCGGTTGCATCTCTTCCAGGGTCTCCGGCAGCTCGGGGGCGGACTGGCGCAGGTGCTCGTAGAGGCGGCGGTTGCCTTCCTGCCAGGCAGCAGGGTGATCGCGCTCCAGCTCCTCCGCGAAGTGGGCACGGACGAGGGGGTGGGCGTCGAGGGTCTCCGGCTCCTGGCGGTCGGCGGCGAGGAGCAGGCCCTGCTCGCGGAGGGTGGAGACGGCGAGGTGCCAGTCCAACTGCGAAAGCGGGACGAGGCTCTCGGTGAGGCCCGCGATGGGGGGCGCTGCGCGCAGGGCCTTGAGGGACGCTGCGTCCGCCGGGCGGTCGAAGAGGCCCAGGAGGCGGAGGATGGCGAGCTCCGGCCCCTCGCCGAGCCAGGCGACGTAGGCGCGGATCACCCGGCCGGCGTGCCCGCCGAGTTTCCCGTCGGCCTTCTGGAGGTCGACCTCCTTCCACTTGCGCACGTCCCCGCCGTGGGCGCGGCGCAGGAAATTGCCCAGCAGGCTCACGGTCAGGGCATGCCGGCCGCAGCCCTTCGCGGCAGCCTCGAGCTCCTTCCCTTTGCCCTCGACGCCCAGCTCCCGGAGCAGGGCGACGCACGCTGCCGGGCTCAGCTCTTCGAGGTGGAGCTGCGGCGCCGTGAAGCCGAAGCCATGGAGGTCCGCCACCTCCTCGCGGGTGGTGACCACGCAAAGCCCTGGGTTGGCTCCGGCGAGGCCGCGCAGCAGGGCCTTGAGGCTGGGGTCCTTGAGGCGTCCGGCCACCTCCGGCCGCCCGCGCGGGTACTGCATGGGCTCCAGGCCGTCGAGCACCAGCAGGGTGCGCCGCTCTTGAAGGAGCCGCGCGAGGCGCGCGCCGCGTTCGTAGGGCGAGCCGGCCCGCGGGTCCGCATCGCCGCAGAAGCGGAGGGCATCGTCCAGGAAGGGCTCGGCCGCGGCCGTGCGCTCCTCGCTGCCCTGGCTGTAGAAGGACCAGTCCAGCACCCTCTCCGCCCCCCGCCAGCCCTCGGCCGCCAGGCGGTCCAGCCAACGCGCCACCAGCGCGGACTTTCCCACCCCCCCAAAAGCCACCAGCACCAGCACATGCGTCTTCGGGTCCTCCCACGCCGCGTCCAGCCGCGCCATCTCCGCCTCGCGCCCCACGAACTGCGGCCCAGGGACGGGCAGCCGGCCGAGGTCGAGGCGGGGGGCGCCAGTCGAAGGAGAAGCGGGAGCCCTCACCCCCGGCCCCTCTCCCAGCCTCCCGCCCGCCGACCGGGAGAGGGGTGAAGGACTGGGAGAGGGGCTGGGGGTGAGGGTCTTCTCTCCCGCCGCTCGCTCACAGGCCCGCTTGACCTCCTCACAGACCTTGACCCAGGCGGCGTCCCGAT
>WBZL01001012.1_pt1 | contig 30630 bp, 27 predicted proteins | sample 5204291 | NCBI WGS metagenome assembly WBZL01 (sample SAMN12344345, study PRJNA552823) | activated sludge metagenome | biome: Activated sludge suspended growth; feature: Nitrification reactor; material: Wastewater; isolation source: activated sludge from nitrification reactor of wastewater...
ATCCCAGGGAGGGCCTCTTCCAGACCAAGCCGTACCTCGTCTGCTAATTTGTTCGTCTTGCCCATCGTCTCTCAATGTGTTGGCCCATAGTAGTCAGAGATTACATTAAAAGTGATGGGTGGTAAGGGCGTACTCTATAAGTCATAGCCTTATACACAACTCATCTGATATCATAAATATCAATATGAAACAATAAGTTACCGAATTGCATAAAAACCTGCTCGTTTGAGCATGTTTCATCTAAAAATCAACGAGTTAGATCGCTTTGTTGCTCATGCTGAATGAGTTGTGTATAAGGCTATGCTCTATAAGTACGCTCGCAATGGCCGTGCAATCTGAAACAAGGCCATGTAATTCCTGAACTGTTCAGCGCGAAAGTAAAATAAAGTGGTCGGGTCCGAGGTGAACCACTTTAATCGGAGCAGCGTATTTTCGACGCTTTCCTGGGGAACAAGCCGGGCATTGCCAAGCGTCATCTCGGAGGGTGCCAAGTATTCTACAATAGGGTTAAGAATGGGGATGGAACATTTCAGGAAGTGCAGTGCACCGGTTGTTGGCATATCGTACATCAAACAAAGATCACAACTCTCTGCATGCTGATCCATGGTTTCGTTGGCGTTTCTAGTCAACTCTGCAGCGGAAACTCCAATATCCCTCTCCAACAAGTTTATAATCGAGTAACTCGGTTTGCAGCGTATTTTAAGGACGATGCCGTTCTGGTTGCACCAGGAAACGATCTGTCTTATTCCTTGCATGTAGGGTTGGTAGCGCGTGAAATAAAATCCATTGAGTGACAGGGAATTAAGCAGCAGAGAGATCGTCCTAATCTCGCCAACGATACTCGAGCTTCTGAAGGTTTCCGGATAAGCAATTTTAAAATTCAGTACGCTCTTGTGGTTGGCATCAAAAATTTCCTGGCCATGTATCGGATGACTGAGAACCGTGATGTTCCTGTATTTGAACTCGATGTCATTGACGCATTTGGAGTGGGGTAGAAGAATGACGGGCAGTGAGTGCTTCTGTGCAAAAGAAATGATCGGGCCATGAAATCCGGCATCGTGATCGGATAACACTATTCTTGATGGTTTCGAGTTTTTGAAATACCTGGAAAGCTGGTAATAGGTGACCAGCTGCGCACAGTAAGTGTTGCTGATTTGTTGGGTTTGGCGCTGGCGGTAATTCGGTATGACCAGATGTGGCTGCAATATCCGGTCCAGTTTTTCAGCTAATTTACGGGAAAAATTATTTATTTTTGTGCGGATCTCTTCCGGTAAATTGGCGAGGGTACTCTCTAATTCGGTCAGTGCCAGGGTTTTAATTGCGGGTAACGGGATGTTGAAATTCTTTGCCTCGATATTGATCAGTGTTTTCCCGGTCGAAATCATTTCCTGGAAAAAATAATTGATATCATACCAGCATGTCGGTAAATGAATCAGTAGCTGTTCAAGTTCTTCATTCTGATTTCCTTCTGGTAACTCAGGGATCAGATGGCCGTCATCATCCTTGCTTCCATAGGTAAAACCTGAAAATTCGATGTCATTGGACTTCAGGTTCCACAAGAGCAAGATCGAGGGAATGAATGAATTGAAGTAATATGAGCCAGGGGTATCACAGATGAAGAGGTGTACCTTCGTTCCGGCTAGTTGGTTACCAAAATTCTCCCATAGTGCCGTGTACCACTTGAGGGTGATGAAAATATAATACAGATTCAGATGCTGCCATCCCTCTATGGATACCTCGGGGACAATATCTCTGACTTCGAGATCAAGAGTCCTCTCCAGGTCGAACGCAGCAGAGTGGGCACTGGCGTCCAGTTCATGATAGAGCGGGCAATTATCAAAAGGTGTATAAACGATGTTCCTCAGTCCGCTCGCCGAGATCGGGTCAACCAGTATCGGGTCGAATGTGTATACGGTATACGAGGACAGGTTTCTGGCGATTTGTAGGGCTGGGGGAATATCCGCAGCATTGATAATTATGATCGAGTTTTCCATCGCAAGATTCTTCTTCCCTCATTCCCGCAACTTGTCGCGCAACTGCGAGTACGCTTCCCTGTAATCGTGGAACCCCTGCTCCCTCATCGCGATTTTCAGAGCGTCGCTCAGCACGGCTTCGAACTTGAACTGATTCAGGCGGCTACCCGACCAGGCACAATCGAAGGTATTGTAAGCGCGGACACGCCACCTGGGATCGACCGTCAGCAATATGGATGCAATACGTTCCATCAGGAAGACTTTTCTCTGCACGGAGCCGGGGTAGGATGTTTCGAAAATCAGCAACTGTTTGAGCGCGCTGTCCTCTCCTTCGCAGATGGAAAATAACTGCTCGTTGAGACTGAGCCAGGCGCGCCAGAACGCGGGACGTGCGGCAAAGAAATTGCTGAAGATGATCTGCCGAGAATCCATGACCAGCGGCGCCAAGCCGATCGGCATGCCAACTGCCGCAAAGAAGGTTTCGCTGGCCGCGATAAAACCCGGCGAAAACAGTTCCTCCTGTTCGAATACATTGAGGAAAAAGGCCCCCATGTCAGGTTGCGGGCTGAATGAAACCACATCCATGTCTGTGCCGGCTGCCTGCACGAAATTTTTTACCTGGGCATGGCTCAGTCCAGTCTTCTCCTGGAAGCGCGGTGAGAAGAAACCATAATACGCATGCTCTTCGAGATCTTCATCGATCAGGAATCTGCGAATCGGCCAATATTCACGCCAATCATTTCTGGGGCTATTGACATTGTCCAGGATCAGGTAACCCGGAGGGGCCTCAGCAAGGGTCTTTTCAGAGTAGGCAATGTGATAGAGATGGACCGGGTGCAATGCTGGATTCATTACCTGCTGCGTCGGGCCATTAGTTTTCCCGGTTTGCATCAGCCGTCCGCTAGCGCCTTGACCACATATTGAAATGGGACTGCATCCTGTAGGGCCATCTCGGGATCGTTACCGGATGCACGTGCCATCTGCCGGATCGCTGCAGCCATTTCATCAGTAGGTTGATCGAGGAGACGGGCAATCATGTTGAGCACCTGGAATCCGTGCGAATTGAACAGATCGATAATGGTCAGGCGGGTAAGCCAGCGAATATGGGTACGATCAAACAGACCGGAGTCCTGATAGATGAACAGGCCGGCGTTAAGCCGGGACTGGACGCCCCAATATTGCGCATTCGGGATGCAGGCAATCACTTCGGTGCGGCTGCGCGCATTGGCCTTGATGCGCTCCAGCAGTTGCCATGGATCGTAAAGATGCTCCAAAGCGTCAGCAAATACCCAGCAGTCGGCATCACTCAGCTGGTGAAATGTTTCGGCAGATAAATATTCGACATTGCCATGGATCACCTCCGTGCAATGCTGCCTGGAGGCTTCGGCGTAGTCCGCATCGATTTCTATGCCCACATAGCGGCAGCCGGGATTGATGCCGCGATAGGCTCGCGCCAGAGCACCACTGCTGGAGCCCACTTCCACCACGCCTTTATAGTCGCTACGCATGAAGTTGAGAACATCCGGATTGTGAATTTGATTGAGCGGGGTTTGTCGCATTGCTGGTGCTGGATGCACGGGGGTCCTTTCAAGAAGGTCAGATTTGCTTCACAGTGGCGATGAAGTTGTCGGGAGATGCATGGTCAATTGCAACAACCGGCTTTCCAGATTGCGTACGAACAAGTGAGTATCGAACAGCACTCCCTGAGTGCGCTCTCTGATCAGGTGTGCCCGCATCCGTTCGCATTCGGTTCGACGATGACCCAGGGCAACCGCCTTTTCTTCATAGTCACTGAGCTGGTAGGTAATCAGTTCCCCGAGATTGGCTGCGGTCAGCAGCGCGCCAGCCATACGGGACGCAAAGGTACGTCCACTCCGGGTCAGTACGGGCAGGCCCATCCATAGGGCGTCGTTCGCAGTTGTGCCGGCATTGAATGGAAAGGTGTCAAGGAACAGATCCGCAATCTGGTAGCGGGCCAGATAGTTTTCAGGAGCAACCCGCTCGGTGAAGATCAGGCGGGAGGGTTCAATGCCCTGATTGATGGCTTCCTGACGCAGGTTTGTTTCAGCCCAGGGATTGTCGGCCAGTAACCACAACACGCTGCCGGACACACGGCGCAGGATGTTCATCCAGACGCTGAACATTTCTGGGGTGAACTTGAAGTTGTTATTGAATGAGCAGTACACAAAGCGGTCTTCCGGTAGCCCGCAGCTCGCCCGGCTAGGGGGGGTTCCCAGCGCGCGCTTGCGGTCGCTGACCTGATAGATGTCAGGCATATAGAGGGGCTTTTCGGAATAGTAGCGTGCTTCCTCTTCGGGGATGAGGAAGCGGTCGGCAATGACATAGTCGATGAATGGGAGGCCGGTGGTGGCAGGCAGGCCGAGATAGGTGATCTGTATTGGGGCCGGTCGGTAGGCCAGCATGTTCATTCGGGCACCAGCAGTCTGGCCCTGCAGGTCCACCAGAATATCGATCTCGTGTTCCCGAATCAGGCAAGCCGCTTCCTCGTCGCCGAGTTGATCGATACGTTGGAAGTGATCCATGGCGGCAATCACCCGCTTGCGTACCTCCGAGCCATCTTCCGGACTCCAGCAATACGCATAGACCTCGAATTTCTCTCGGTCATGGGATTCGAACATCTCCACCATCAGCATCGCGACCGGATGCAGGCAGAAATCCGAGGAGCAGTAGCCGATGCGGATTTTCCGGTGTCCGTAGCCTCTTGGCTTGGCGAGGGATGGCAGATCCTTGAGTACCTTCTTGTCCGCGTAGCGTCGCGCGGCGGCCAGTTGTACCGCAGGATCATCGGTCATCGCAAGCATGGCCAGGGCGGAGGTGGAATTCTCCATCAGTTCCGGGCTGACCTTGCCGGTGGGGCGATAAACTGGCCAACAGCATTGTTTCATGCGCAGGAATACCCAGTGGTGGAGTACATCCGACTGGGTGGGATCGATCGACAGACTCCTGTCGAGATAGTCTGTGGCATCCCGATATTCCTTTTTGATCTCCAGTACCCGGCCAAGATTGTTCAGGGCAAGCAGCAGGAAGGGCTTGTATTCATCCGTGTCGGCGGGAACATTGCGTTCAACCCATAGCCACTCTTCTACCGCCTGGTCCAGAAAGCCCCGGCGCTCAAGGACCAGCCCAAGGTTGAGTCGAGGTTGAATGAAGCCAGGAGACAGGGCGATCGCCTGCCGGTAAGCCTCTTCCGAAGCCACCAGATCCCCGAGATTCGACAGCGTTGCGCCGAGGTTGAAGTACGCCGCATGGGCGTGGGTTGAAGGGGTTCTCTTGAGCCAGGTCTGGTAGAGGATCGCTGCCAGGGGCGCGCGCCGTTCCTGCTCCAGTTTGCTGCACTGGTCGATGAGTTGCAGCAGTTCGAGTTGCCCGTTCCATGCCTGCATCAGCAGAGAAACAATTACATCGTCGCGCACTACCACTCCCCTCAAGGCTGCCATCCCGAATTCATGGTTACAACGAGCCTGGATTATATCCTGAAAACGGGCCTCGGCGATCTTTGCAGGGTAATCATAACTGATTGTAATAATTGAATAAGATCATCTGTTCAGAGGGTACGCTTGCTGCAGATCAGGCGACAGACGGATGCTGCACGCACAGCTTCCGATCAATCGGCAGACTGTCCTGGATGGCATGAGACATCTTCAGCCAAAAAAGGAAGCGGGGCCGAAAAGGCCCCGCTGCATGGCTGAACCGCTGTTTAACTACCTGTCGCGAGCATGCCCTTGGTGATCGCATCCAGGCTTGGCGGATTGGTCAGCGAGTTGGTCGCCACCGTCTGTGAAGCCTGGGATGCACCGAACGGATTGCCGTTCGGATCGTATTGCTGCAACAAGGCCGCAATGCTTGCCTGCGGGGCGAGTTGAGGCAGGAGGCTGGTACCAAAAGCGTTCGGGTCGGGCGCTGCCTGTCCGGTGTTGAACGAGGAGATGGCCTGCAGCATGTTGCCCACATTCGCTCTGAGATCCGCCGCCGCCGCAATGGTAGGCGGCGCTGCCTGGATTGCGGAGTTCTTGTCGGTTGCGAACCAGACGTCGGCCATCTCGTGACTTGTCCCATCGGTGGTCTGGTAACTCGAAATCAGTCCGACGATATTGCCCGCATCGACCACCGCAGTTCTCGTCGCATTCAGGTCGAGTTGAACTATTTCCAGCGACTCGAGGGAACGTAGTTCTCCCGACTGGCTGATCCCGTCCGAATTGCCGTCTACCCAGACTGCCAGATCCGACCAATGATCGTCTGCCGAACTGATGACGCCGTCGGCATTGCTGTCGATTTCGCTCAGGGCGACATAGCCGTCTGCAGCCTTTTCGCCGTTGGCCAGCGTGACCGATGATCCGAACAATTCACCGCCGTCGTTGATGGTTCCGTCGCCATTGCGGTCCATGACCAGGAGGCCGTCACCGCTGGCAACCCAGCCGGTATGAATCTTGTCGCCGGTTGCCAACAGGTCGAACTGAACGCCCGAAGAAATGCTCTGCGATAGTTTGCCATCCTCGTTGAGATCAAGAATCAGGGGCGTCGAAGCGGAGTTGACCTGAGCCGTGGTCAGGGCGGCGAGTTGTGTGGTCGTCAGGAACATCCCCTTGAGGGCATAGGTCTGAGCGGTGCTCATGGCGGCGAGCTGGCTGAGGGTCAGGACGGGAACCTGAGCGGCGGTGAGTGCGGCGAGCTGAGTGGTACCGAGTGCTGCGACATCGGCGGCTTCCATGGCCTTTACCTGGGCAGTGGTGAGGCCGCTGGCGATCTGGGTGACCGTGAGTGCGGCAACCTGCGCGGTGGTCAGAGCGACGATCTGGCTGGTTCGCAGAGCTGCGATATCGGCAGCTTCCATCGCTCTCACTTGGGCAGTGGTGAGGCCGCTGGCAATCTGACTGGCGGTGAGCGCGCCGACCTGAGTCGTGGTCAGCGCGACCACCTGAGCGGTGCCAAGGTTGGCGATCTGACTGCTGGCAAGGGCGGCAATCTGGCTGGTCTTGAGTACCGCGACATCAGTCGCCTCGATCGCCTGCAACTGGGTGGTGGTGAGGCCGTTGACGAGCTGATTGGTGGTCAGTGCGCGGACCTGCGCCGTGGTCAGTGCAACGACCTGGGCGGTGTCGAGACTGGCCACCTGGGAGGTAGTGAGGGCGGCGATCTGCGACGTGCCGATGCCGGCGATCTGACTAGTGCGCAGGACGATGGCGATCTGACTGGTGGTGAGCGCGGCTACCTGGCTGGTCTTGAATGCCGAGACTTCGGTGGCATCCATGGTGCTGAGCTGGTTGGTGGTGAGGCCGCCTGTGATCTGGGTGACCGTGAGTGCGCCGATCTGTGAAGAAGTCAGCGCCGCGAATTGGGAGGTGCCGAGGTTGGCGATCTGAGTAGTGCTCAGAGCGGCGATCTGGCTGCTCTTGAGTGCTGCGACATCAGTCGCCTCGATCGCTTGCAGTTGGGTGCTGGTGAGGCCGTTGACAAGTTGATTGGTGGTCAGTGCGCGGACCTGCGCCGTGGTCAGCGCGACGATCTGGGCGGTGCCGAGACTGGCGACTTGGGCGGTGGTGAGGGCGGCAACCTGCGACGTGCCGATCCCGGCGATCTGGCTGCTGCCAAGGACGATCGCGATCTGGCTGCTGGTGAGCGCGACCAGCTGGCTGGTCTTGAGTGCCGCGACATCGCGGGTTTCCAGGGCCGTCAGCTGGTTGGTGGTAAGGCCGTTGATGAGCTGGTTGGTGGTCAGGGCGCGGACCTGCGACGAGGTCAGCGCGACGATCTGGCTGGTGCCGAGATTGGCGATCTGAGTGGTGGTCAGGGCGGCGACCTGACTGGTCTTGAGTGCCGCGACATCGGCGGTTTCCATGGCCGACAGCTGCGCGGTGGTGAGGCCATTGACGAGCTGATTGGAGGTGAATGCGGGAACCTGCGCGGAGGTCAGGGCGGCGATCTGGGCGGTGTCGAGAGCGGCGACCTGGGTGGTGGTCAGGGCGGCGAGCTGGGCGGTTCTGATCGCAGCGATCTGGCTGCTGCCAAACACGATGGCGATCTGGCTGCTGGTGAGCGCGGCCACCTGGACAGTCTTGAGTGCGGCCACATCACGGGTTTCCAGGACCGTCAGCTGGTTGGTGGTGAGGCCGTTGATGAGCTGGTTGGTGGTGAGCGCGGCGACCTGCGACGAGGTCAGCGCGACGATCTGGCTGGTGCCGAGATTGGCGATCTGAGTGGTGGTCAGGGCGGCGACCTGGCTGGTCTTGAGTGCCGCGACATCGGCGGTTTCCATGGCCGCCAGTTGGGCGGTGGTGAGGCCATTGACGAGCTGATTGGTGGTCAGGGCGCGGGCCTGCACTGTGGTCAGCGCGGCGATCTGGGCGGCGCCAAGCGTGGCGACCTGGGCGGTGGTCAGGGCGGCGACCTGCGACGTTCTGATTGCAGCGATCTGGCTGCTGCCAAGGACGATGGCGATCTGGCTACTGGTGAGCGCGGCCACCTGGACAGTCTTGAGTGCCGCGACATCACGGGTTTCCAGGACCGTCAGCTGGTTGGTGGTGAGGCCGTTGATGAGCTGATTGGTGGTGAGCGCGGCGACCTGCGACGAGGTCAGCGCGACGATCTGGCTGGTGCCGAGATTGGCGATCTGAGTGGTGGTCAGGGCGGCGACCTGACTGGTCTTGAGTGCCGCGACATCGGTGGTTTCCATGGCCGCCAGCTGCGCGGTGGTGAGGCCATTGACGAGCTGATCGGTGGTGAATGCGGCGACCTGCGCCGGGGTAAGCGCCACGATCTGGGTGGTGCTAAGGCCGGCGGCGATCTGGTTGGTGGAGAGTTCCCGGATCTCGCTGGTCGTCAGTGCGGCGATTTGTCCGGCATCGAGAGTACTGATCTGCGTGGTCGTAAGGGACGTAATGATTGACATCTATTCATCCTCGGAGACTTCTTTTGCCCTGAAAGAAGTCTCGAAAGTAAATTAAATTATTGCGCAAGGGCGTTTTTTGGGATGCCGGTCGAGCACATCGAAACGCGTCAGACGATTAGATCATCGGCTTGCGTCAGGAAAACTTTAGCCAACTTTTAGCCAACTATTTCACAGATTCAGTCTTTTTTGCCTGCGCCCGAACATTGGCCGTGCAGGGTTTCCCACGCCGGCCAGCAGCAGGAGGCCGAGCCTGCCTGGTCATGATTGGCCTGCTTTCGGTTTCGCATCATGGGTTGCTGCGGCGTCTGCCGCTGCTCATTGAGCGGGCTGGATACTCGCTGGTGGCGCGGTAATTCCCAATGACGCGAGGTCCAGGCCGGCCTGTTCGAACTGGCTGCGCAGGGCTGCGACCTCGCTGCGCAATCGTGTGCGGGTTCCGGCGTCGGGGGCGACCACGGCCAGCGTGATCTGCTTGCCCTGGATGTGCAGCCGGGCATCGACCTCGCCGAGCTGGGGAAGTGTTAGACGCAGCCGTGTCTGCCACTTTTCGCTGTTCTCGCCGGAATCAGCAGCGCCGTCACCCCTGCGTTCACGGTGGTTAATTTCGTTGGCAATCTCCCACCGGATTTGCTGACCGGGCCAGATTTGTCCCTGCCATGAAAAATTCTGGGTCGCAAAGGCTTCGAGTTGCTGCTGGACGATCGCCTGCGCCTGTGGGGCGACGGGCTGGGAAGGCAGTACTGATGAGGGAGGCTGAAGAGTTTGGGATGGTTGGGTTTGGGAAGATTGGGCCGACTGGCTGCTAGTAGGGTTCAGATCCACTGGCCTGGCCTGTGCCTGGGTGGTTTCCACGGCACTGCCTGACATGGCCGGTGGTTCGGCAGCCTGGGGGAACTCCTGCAGGGTCACGACTGGGGTAGCCGGAAGCCGGGGCGCCGTGACTGGCGGTTCGGCCAACACTGGAGCCGGTCTTCCCTCTGGCACTTGCAGCAGTGATGCTGACTGGTGGGTGGCGGGACTTGGGTCTACTGGCCTGGTCTGTGCTTGCGTGGCCTCCACGGCGGGGTCTGTCATGCCGTGGGGTTCTCCTGCCAGGGACGATGCCTGTGCAGCCGTGATCTGGGGAGCCGCCTCTAGTGGTGTGGCCACCAGGGAAGCCGATTTCCCCTGCACTTCCTGCAATCCGGGTGCCGGCGCGCTGATGGAGAGGTTCAGGTTCAGGTCCACCGGCCTGACCTGTTCTGATGTGATCCCGACGGATGCGTCTGGCATGGTGAGAGGCTCGGCAACCGGGGATGATGCCTGCGTGGTCGCAACTTGGGAAGCTGTGAGCTGTTTCGCTGCGACCAGGGGAGCCAGCTTCCCTTGTGGCTCCTGCAGCAATTGCGCCTTGCTGTAGCGGCCCCCAAGCCATTCCGCCTGATGCGATTCGTAAAACATGCCGCTCTTGCTGATCGCCTCCTTGAGTAGCGGCAGCAGCTCCTGGGCGTTAGCCGGCGGGCTGGCGGCGATCGGCTGATTGCCGTTGAGCGGCAGCGCCACGGGGCCGGCGTTGCGTGTGCCGCCAAGCAGATCGCCGATCAATTGCCCGGTGCGGCTCAGACTGGTGGTGGCAGCTTCGATACCACCCCGACCGCCGTCGGCTCCTGCTTTTGCCAGCACCGCCAGAGTCAGCTTGCCGTTGCTCTCGGCGACCTCCAGCTCGATCGCGTCGCCGCTCCTGGCGGCAAAGGGCAAGGCAAGGGTGACGCTGCGCTGGTTAATCAGCGCACGGTACGAGCCGTTAGGCAGCAGCGACTGGATTTCAGCCAACAAGCGCTGTCCGACGACGAGGCCGGACAGTTTGTCGGTAATCTCCTGTCCCGGTGGTGTCGGCCGCGGCGCGAGATCGGCAGTCGGCTGCAGGCGGTTGGCGATGTCGGGGCGGATCATGGCTTACCGTGAAAATCGCATCAGCGACTCACGAATCTCCTCTCCCACTCGTGGGGGAGGGGTCGGGAGAGAGGGAAACGGTCATGACTTTCATGATCGGGGGGCGTGGAAAGTTCATGACCGTTAGACGGCAATTCCCTCAAACCTCTCGCAGGACGACGCGCAGTTCGTTCAGGCGGGCTTCGACCAGCGGGCGGATGCGCGCATCGCAGCGCTGGCAATTCTCGATCAGCGTGCGCGCACGCACGGCCGCCGCAGGTGCGAGCTGGCTTGTCAGGTTGTTTGGCAGGCTGTCGGTCAGGGCTCGGCGGTCAGCCTCGTACCTGGCCAGCAAGTCCCAGTCACTGTTCTCGGCGGCACTGAGCATCGCTTCGGCAAGCGCCAGCAGGTGCTCGAGCGCGCTCAGGGAGGAACTCATGCAACGGCTCTTTGTCGCGCTTGGGGTGAGATTTCTCGCCAGGCGCCATGAATCTCTTCGAGCAGGGCCGCGACTTCTTCGAGCGCGCGCAAATCGTTGTCGAGGTTGGCGCGCAGCAGTCGCAGCACCATGTAGTCGTAAAGGGCATAGAGGCGCTCGGCGAGTTCGCCACCCTGTTCGAGGTCGAGGCTGACCTTGAGGCCGTTGCCGATGATGTCGATGGCCTTGGAAATGGCTTCCCCCTTGGCGGCGATCTGTTGTTGCTGCATGGCAGCGCGGGCCTTGCCGATAGCGGTCTGGGCGCCGGCGAAGAGCAGCAGAATCAGCCGGTACGGGTCGGCCACCTCGATGGCTGCATCGATACCTACTTTCTGATAGGCTGAAATCGCGTTGCGTGCATTGCCGAACATTGCGGACTCCTGGTGAACGATTAACTATTACTGTACTTGGGCAGATTGGCGAGTTGCTGCGTCAGGAAAGTGCTGGTCGTGGTCATTCCTGCGATGAGCGTGTCGAGAGAGGTGAATTGCTTGCGATAGCGCGCTTCGATATCGATCAGCCGATTCGATATCACGGTCGATTGCTTGCCGAGGTTGACGATCGAGGAATTGAGTCCGTCGCTGCGGGCGGCAATCAGGCCACCGCTACCGACCAGTCCATCAGCAGCGCTCTTGACCGCGCTGCCGTAGGCGGCGACCAGGTTGGCGACGCCGTTGAAATCCTTGCCGATGGCCGTGCTCAGTTTGGCGGCATCGACGGTCAGCGTGCCGTCCTTCTGCAGGCTGACGCCGATGTCCGACAGACGTTGCAGGCTGGCACCGGTGAGCGCGGAGGGAATCTCGCCAAGTGCGGTGCGGAAGGAATTCTGTGCTGTCCGCAGCGTGCTGTCACCGTTGAGCGTACCAGCTTTCTTGCTGGTGGCATCGTAACTGCCGAGATTCCTGGCGGTACTCTGGAAATCGTTGATCGCCTTGACCAGCGCATTGACGCCGGTGGTCAGGCTGGTATTGTCCTTGCTGATCGTCAGCGTGGTGCTGAGCGAGGTCGCGGGCGCTTCCGGGCCTTTCAACAGATTCAGGGTGATGCCGTCGATCGCCGTCGTCACGGTGTTGGTGGCGGACGACACCGCAACGCCATTCAGCGTGAAGGTGGCGCCGAGTGCGGCGTGCGTCTGGGTAAAGGTATCTGCCGGCTCGACCGGATCCGAGCGGGTGTTGGCTGGGGCGGCGCTCCCCGACAATTCGATGAACTGGTTACTACCGCTGGCGTTGCTGGTCAACACGAGCTGCTTACCTGAGGTGCCGTCTATGACCTCTGCCGTCACGCCTGCGCTCGCGCTGTTGATGGCGTCGCGCATCATTTCCGGGGTGGAGTCGGCGGCGATCGTGACATCGGTGGTCTTGTTGATATTGGAACCGTCGCTGTCACCGAGTTTGATGGTCAGCGTGCCGCTAACCGGCAGGGTGCCGCCGACCCCGGAAAATACGCCGATGTCCGTGCTGACGCTGTGGTGCCTGGCCTCTGGAGCGACGTAGGACAGGCCAGTACTTCCAGAAATCTTGATGACCTGGTTGCTGCCGGCGGTGTCGCTGGTCAACAGGAGTTGCTTGCCATCGGTCCCATTGATCACCAGCGCCGCAACGCCAGCGTTGGCGGCGTTGATCGCGTCGCGGATGGCCTCAGGCGTGGAGTCATCCGCGATGGTGATGTCGGTCGTCTTGCTCACCGTGACGCCGTCCGCCGTGCCGAGTGCAAGGGTCAGCGTACCGCCGTCCGAGAGGGTTCCGTTGGTTCCCGAGAAAGGCGAACTGGCTCCGCCCGGCGTGGTGATGCTGTGCTGAGTGGCGAGTTGGGTCACTGCCAGACTATAGGTGCCGGCTACCGCGCTCGATGTCGTGGTGGCCGAAGCGATCGTCGCGTCGGCCACCGACGTTCTTAAAGCCGAGAATTTCTGGGCCGCCGTTGTGCCACTGACGGGCACCAGATTCCCTGCCGCGGTTTGCATGGCCGAAATCGTTCCCTGCAGCGATCCGAGCGCCGAGATCTTGGCCTGAAGCCCAGCCTGCTTCTGTGCCAGAACGGTCAGCGGTCGTTTTTCCACCGCCATCAACTGGCTGACGATGCTGTTTACATCGAGGTTCGAGCCGAGGCCCGGTGACGAAACCGCCATGGTATTCTCCTGCGGCTGTGAGCTGCGAACTACGAGCGATGCAACTGGTCAGGCCGACTGTTTGACAAATAGTCCCTTGATGCTGTCGAGAGCCTTGGCAATGGCCAGCATTTCCTGCGAGGGCACCTGGCGGATCACTTCCTTGGTGGCACTGTCGATGATCTTGACCACCAATTGCCCGGAATCTCCGTCCAAGCTGAATTCCAGATTGTCATTGATCGGTTTGACAAAATCGCGGACGCTCTGGGTGGCTGCTTCAAGCTGCGTCCGGTCGGGGGGCTGTGCTGGCAGCAGGGTCAGCGAGGGGTCAATGGTTCTGTTTTCGCCCGCTGATTTGACGTCACGTGCCGCAGGGCTGACAACGACCAGATTGCTCTGGGGGGGGAGTGAAGCGGCAGTGGATGGAATGTTCATCTCGGACTCCTTAGGGAACAGACGCCAGGGTGCGACCGCCTGATCACGACCGCACCCCTGATCTTAGCGCTATTTGACGGCGTTTGTTTAGCCGCGCAGCAGCGAGAGCACACCCTGCGGTAGTGAGTTGGCCTGTGCCAGCATCGCCGTACCGGCCTGCTGCATGATCTGCCCGCGGCTCAGGTTGGCGGTCTCGGCAGCGAAGTCGGCGTCGAGAATGCGGCTGCGCGAGGCCGTCAGGTTTTCCGAGGTGGTCGCTAGATTGCTGACGACACTGGCGAAGCGGTTCTGCAGTGCACCGAGGTTGGCCCGACTCGAGTTGATGTTGGCCAGCGCCGAGTCGATCGTCGCAATGGCGTTCTGAGCGCCGGTGGCGGTGGTCAGATCAACGCTGGCGATGCCGGCACCAAAGGTGGCCGTGGCAGCCGTATAGGCTGAACTCAGTCCGGAGCGTGCAATGTCGGAACCACTCAGGGTGATGCCGGCACTGTTCGTCGAGCTTAAAGTGATGTTGCCTCGCGTAATGACGGCATTGGAAGATGCCGCGTTGGCGGTCTCATCAGCACCTGCGCCGAGTTGATCTGCGCTGAAGCCGGTGGCGGTTTCCGTAGCAGTTGCGTGCGCCAGGTTGCCACTGATAGTGATGGCTTGTCCCTCGCCAGCCGACAAGGTCAGGGTGCCGCTGTTATTGGTGGCCGTAACTCCGGTCTTGCTGGTCAGTGCATTGATCGCGGCGGCCAGATTGTTCCCTGGCGTCGCGGCAGCATCGGCGGCGACTGCGCCAATATCGTAGCCATTGATCGTCAGATCTCCGGCAGCCAGGGCGGCCCCGGTACTGGCGCCGGCGGCGACGATGTCGCCACCGGCGCCGATGGTCAAACCGGTGTTCGCGATATCAGCCCCTGTACCAGCACCGATCAGGCTGATGTTGCGGCCATCGGCAGCGGTCAGCGAGACCGCGCCCGTCGAGGTACTGAAAGTGGCGGTGACGCCGCTTTGGTTGGAAACGGCATTGAATGCCGCGGCGACGTTCGCGCCCTGGGTGACGGCGTCTGCTCCTGCCGCGATAGCACCCAGCTTGACGTTATTGACGTATATGAAGTCGGTGGCATCGCCAGCGATGGCAGCCTGTGCCGTATTCGCGATACCGGCCAGCGTAGTGGCACTCGCCTTGGCCGTGACCCCCGTCTGACCCGACACGGCATTGAAGGCGGCTGCTTTGGAGATGGCGCTATCGTTGCTTCCGGCTGCGGAAAGTCCGTCCCGCACGCTCGGTCCGATGCCAAAGCCATTGACGGTGATGCCGCCAGCGGCAATGGCCCCGGTGGCGACTGCGCCGGCGGTGGTCGAACTGAACGAGGAAGTCGTGCCGACGCCCAGCGCATCGGCTTTTGCGCTGGCGAGCGAATTGATCGTCAGCGCTTCGCCGCTGTTCGCGCCGATCTGGAAGGACTGCGCGTTGAAGGTACCGTCGAGAAGCTTGACGCCGTTGAATGCGGTCTGACTGGCGACGGTATTGATCTGCTGCACCAACGTGTCGACTTCCTGTTGCAAGGCGGCGCGGTCGGTGGCGGTGTTGGTGGCGTTGGAGGCCTGCACCGAAAGCTCGCGCATCCGCTGCAGCGAGTCGGTGATGCTTTGCAGGCCACCTTCAGCGGTCTGCGCCAGTGAAATGCCGTCGTTGGCGTTGCGCGAAGCCTGGTTGAGGCCGGTGACCTGTGAACTCATGCGCGTCGAAATGGCGAGGCCGGCGGCGTCGTCCTTGGCGCTGTTGATGCGCAGGCCGGAGGACAAGCGCTGCAGCGAAGTGGAGAGCGAGGCTTGCGACATGTTGAGGCTGCGTTGCGAGTTCAGCGACGCGACGTTGGTGTTGATGATTTGGGGCATTTTCTTTCTCCTGGCTTGGTCGAATAACTTCGGGTTCCCGGTGATCTGCCTCTCAGGTGTCTGCCGGCCCGTCCTGTGTGGCGATTGTTTCGCTGACAATTTTTCTTACGACGTGCCGCTGGAAAACTTTAGCGGACAATATGCAAATTTCCGAGCATCGACTCCAGGCCGTATTCGAACAATTGTTGCAGGGGGGCGCCCAGATACGACAGGCTGACCATCAGGGCAGCGAATCCGAGCGCGATGGTCAGTGGGAAGCCGATGGCCATCAGGTTGAGTTGCGGCGCGGCGCGGCTCAGCGTCGTCAGGGCCAGGTTGCTGATCATCAAGGCGACGATGATCGGCAGCGCCAGCAGTAGCCCCGAAGAAAAGATGATCGCGCCTGCGTTCGCCAGTTTCACCCAGAAGTCCGCTGCGAAACCCTGAGTCCCGATGGGAAGTACCGTAAAACTATGCGCCAGGGTGGCAACCACCATCAGGTGGCCGTTGATGGCCAGGAACACCAGCAAGGCAAGCAGTACCATGAATTCCGAAATGACTGCAGTCTGGCCAGCAGTCTGCGGGTCATATGAGGTGGCAAAGCCAAGACCCATTTGCAGGCTGATCAGGTGGCCTGCCATGTCCACGGCAGTGAACACCAGGCGGATGGCAAAACCCATGGCGAATCCGACGAGCAGTTGTTGGGCCAGGATCAGCAGGCCGGTTCCCGATGCCGGGTCCAGCGGCGGCGCGCCGGGCAGTACGGGCACGATGGCCATGCTGATCGCCAGGCCGAGCAGCAATCGGACCCGCGTGCTCAGTGCAGGATGGTCGAATGGCGGAGCCGCGGCGAAGACGGCCAGGATGCGCGCCAGCGGGAAGAAAAAGGCCACCACCCAGGCGTTGATCTCGGCTGTGCTCAGGCTGATCATCCGGCGTTCAGCCGATCAGGAGCGGGATGCTCTCGAACAGTCGCCGCACGTAATCGACCATCAGTTCGAGCATCCACGGGCCGGCCAGAAGCAGAACCAGGTACATCCCCACCAGCTTGGGAATGAAGGAGAGAGTCTGCTCATTGATCTGGGTTGCCGCCTGAAAGATGCTGATGATCAGGCCGATTACCAGCGCAGCCAGCAGCAACGGTGCGGACATCAGCAAGGTCATCTCGACCGCCTGGCGTCCGATATCCATGACCAGTTCGGGAGTCATGTGGCAAAACTCGCGACCAGCGATCCGAGCAGGAGATGCCAGCCATCGACGAGCACGAACAGCATCAGTTTCAAGGGCAGCGCCACCAGTACCGGCGACATCATCATCATGCCCATCGACATCAGCACGCTGGCAACCACCATGTCGACGACCAGGAAGGGGATGAAGATGATGAAGCCGATCTGAAAGGCCGTCTTCAGTTCGCTGGTGATGAACGCAGGGATCAGCAGGCGCATCGGAATGTCGTCGGCCGACGCAAAGTTCGCGGTCTTGGTCATGCGCGCGAAAAGAGCGATGTCAGCCTCACGGGTCTGTTTGAGCATGAACTTGCGCAGCGGCACCGCACCTCGCTCAATGGCTTCGAGGTAGCTGATCCGGTTCTCCGACAACGGGAGGTAGGCATCGGTGTAGACGGTGTCGAGAACCGGGGACATGATGAAAAAGGTCAGGAACAGCGAGAGACCGATCAGTACCTGGTTCGGTGGCGAACTCTGGGTGCCCAGCGCCTGCCGTAACAGCGAGAGGACGATGATGATGCGCGTGAAGCTGGTCATCATCAACAGCGCAGCCGGCAGAAAACTGAGCGCCGTCAGTGTCAGCAGGGTCTGGATCGACAAGGTGTAGGTCTGGCTGCCACCGGTACCCGGCGTACTGGTCAGCATCGGCAGTTCGACTGCCTGAGCCCAGGCAAACGTTGGCGCGGCGAGTGCGAGCAGAAGAAGCACCCAGGGGGTGTGTTTAACCGCCTTCATTCTTGCGCTCGGTGATCTGTTTGAGCCACTGCGCAAAATGCCGCTCGCCATCGCCGGCTGGTTTGAGGTCGCCTTTCGGCAGCGTGTGCAGGGTCCGGATCTGGCCGGGCACGAGGCCGACGACGATCCAGGTGTCGCCGATTTCAACGAGCACGATACGTTCGCGGGTGCCAATCACCAGACCACCGACGACGCGCAAGGGGCCACTGCTGCCGAATCCGCGGCCACCATTGAGCTTGCGCAACAAAAACGCGGCAAGAAACAGGATGCCGATGACCAGGATCAGAGCCAGAACGGTCTGCAGCAGCATGCTGGTTGAAACGCTTGGCGGTTCGGCGGTCTGCGCGAAGGCGCTGCCCGCATACAGGGTGAACAGCAATAGACCCACCCTGCGGGTGCCGTGACGGCCAATGGGTTTGCAGTGTCGAATCAAGAGGGTCGGCCAGATTTGGTGACAGGTCACTATGTTAAAACAAGTGGAGAGAAGGTCAAAACGTCGTGATCGGTTAGAAAGACGCTCGACAGAGACGCTCAGTGCCCGATTTTGCGCGCCCGTTCCGAAGGAGTCACGATATCGGTCAGACGAATGCCAAATTTGTCGTTGACCACCACCACTTCGCCCTGCGCGATCAGCGTGCCATTGACGAAGACATTCAGTGGTTCACCTGCCATGGCGTCCAGTTCGACGACCGAACCGTGTGCAAGTTGCAGGAGGTTCTTGATGGTGATTTTGGTGCGCCCGAGTTCGACCGAGATCTGGACAGGGATGTCCAGGATCATGTCGAGTTCGTTCATCATCGAAGTCTTGTGGTCCGAGTCATCAAAACTCGGGAAGATGTTGGCGGGTTGTGCCCTGGCGGCTGGTGCTGCTTCAGCCATGGCCTGTTCAGCCATCGCTGCAGCCCAGTCATCTTCAGCGTCGTCGGTCGTCGGAGACTCGAAATCGTCTGTTTCTTTAGCCATTGCCTTCTCTCACGGAAGCCTCCGCGATCTCGGAGGCGATGAAACGCTCGATCTTGAGCGCGTACTGCCCACCTTGCTGTCCGTAGCGGCATTCCAGCAGGGGAACTTCGTCGACCAGCGCGGCAATTTTCTCGGGGACTTCGAGAGGAATGACGTCGCCGATTTTCAACCTGAGAATCTCGCGCAGGGTCACGGTCTGCGTGGCCAGTTGAGCCGTGATTTCGACTTCAGCATGCTTCAATTGATTGCGCAACATGATGATCCAGCGTCGATCGGTTGACAGCTGATCGCTCTGCATGGAACTGTACAGCAGATCGCGAATCGGTTCGATCATCGAGTAAGGAAAACAGATGTGCATGTCCGCGCTTGAGCCGCCGAATTCCAGCGAGAAAGTCGTTGCGATGACAATCTCGGACGGTGTGGCAATATTCGCGAACTGCGAGTTCATTTCGGAGCGGATGTACTCGAATGTGAGATCGTAGACCGGCTTCCATGATCGGCCATACTCGCTGAATACCACTGTCAGCAGTCCATGAATGATGCGTTGTTCGGTGGCGGTGAAATCCCGGCCCTCGACGCGCGTGTGAAAGCGGCCATCGCCGCCGAACATGTTGTCTACCACCAGAAAGACCAGACTCGGATCGAAGACAAACAGGGCCGTACCACGCAATGGTTTGGCAGCGACCAGATTCAGGTTGGTCGGTACCACCAGGTTACGGGTGAACTCGCTGTATTTCTGCACACGTATCGAGCCAACCGAGATCTCGGCGCTGCGGTGCATGTAGTTGAAAAGGCCGATGCGGAGGTAACGGGCAAAACGCTCATTGACCAGCTCGAGCGTCGGCATGCGTCCCCGAACGATTCGTTCCTGCGTTCCGAGATTGTATAGACGGGGACCCTCGCCAGCCTCTTCAAGCTCTTCGGGTTCGTCGGCTTCGCCGCTGACGCCTTTGAGCAGGGCGTCGACCTCATCCTGGGAGAGGAAATCGGCGCTCATTGCGGTTTATTGGATGATGAACGAGGTGAATAACACATCTCTGATGGGTCCATCGCGGTTCTTCCCTTTGCCGGCCGGGTCGAGAACACCGTTCATTTTCTCCATGATCTCCTTCGCCAGCTTCTCCTTGCCTTCGGTACTGATCAAATCCGAAGCTTTCTTGCTCGACAGCAGCAAGGTCAGGTCGTTGCGCAGCTTTGGCATGTAGGCCTTGAGCTGGTCACCGGTCTGCGGATCGTCGACCTCGACCGACAGGACCAGTTGCAGAAACTGATCACCACGTTCGGGGACGAGATTGACGGTAAAGGCATCGAGTGCGATATAGACGGGCGGTGCATTCCTGTCAACTTTCTTTTTCTTGACCGGTTTGACTTTTTCCACGGCGACTTCGCCGTCATCGTCGCCCTGCTCCGGGGAATGCCTCAACATCAGAAAGGCGGCAACTCCGCCGATGCCGAGAACCAGCACCAGGATCGCGATGATGATGAACAGTTTCTTGTTGTTTTTTGCTGGTGGGGCGTCCACGCCCTCGGTTGCGGGCTTTGCATCCTTGGCCATGCGGCAGTTCTCTCCCTGGGTGTGCAGCCTGGTCCATGCCGTTACGCGAGCTTTGTCCCGGCTGGACGGCTATTGCTACGCGAAAATATCGATCAGCCCGCGGCCACGCTGCGCGACGAAGGACTTGCCTGATAGCAGGCCGTTGGCGGAATCGCTGTCAAGTATAGCGTTATCAGCCTGTGGTCGGGGTCGGTGCGACGATTCCCGCTGCCCGTCTGGCTGCTGACGAAACGATTCGCTGCCGATACTGACCTGTCCGAGTTCGATTCCCGTACCGGCGAACATCTCGCGCAGGCGTGGCACCGCAGTTTCGATCGCGCCCCGCACGTCGGCGTGGGGCGAGACAAAGTGCGCGGTGGCCGCGTCCTTGTCCAGATTCAGGGTGATCTCTATCGACCCGAGTTGTGGTGGATGCAGGGTCAGTTGGGCGAGCTGCTTTTCATTGCTGGCAAACCACAACAGTTTCTGACCGAGGTCGCCTGCCCAGGACGGGTCCCGCAGCGGTGTCCGAAGGTGGTCAGTGGTGCCGTCGGTGACTGTTGCACCACTCACGGCATTGCCGGGGACGGCTGCCAGCGTGCTCAGGCTGCTGGCCGGATCGCGCAGCTCGGTCGTGTTCGACCCAGGCTCAGGGAAGGGTATTGTGGAGAGCGTGTTCGGCTGGCTGGCCGGATCGCGCAGTTCGAATGTCTTCGTTCCGGACTGTGTGGGGGAAGCCATCGCTGCGAGCGTACCTGGATTGCTGGCCGGATCGCGCAGTGCAAAGGTGTTTGACCCGGACTGCGTGGGAGAGGGCATCGCCGCGAGCGTACCCGGGTTGCTGGCCGGATCGCGCAGTTCGAAGGTGTTCGTCCCGGCTTGCGCGGGGGAGGGCATCGCCGCGAGCGTACCCGGATTGCTGGCCGGATCGCGCAGTTCGAAGGTGTTCGTCCCGACTTGCGCGGGGGAGGGCTTCGCCGCGAGCGTGCCCGGATTGCTGGCCGGATCGCGCAGTTCGAAGGTGTTCGTCCCGGCTTGCGCGGGGGAGGGCATCGCCGCGAGCGTGCCCGGGTTGCTGGCCGGATCGCGCAGTTGAGGCGTATTCGTCCCGGATTGCTTGGTGGAGGGTATCGTGGATTGAGAAACGGCAAATTTTGCCGGTTTGTCGTCGGCAGCCAATAAGGTCGATGCCAATTGCTGCCGGTCATTGCTGCTCTTCGCCCTGATTTCCAGGGTGTCTGGCCCGAGTCCGGAGAACCTCGATGGCAGCGGTGCCTCGCTGCGAATTGGCAGGGAAGGGGCAATCTCAGGATTGCTTGCAACTTCTGAACGGTCTGGCGATGGCAGATAGCCAAGAGTCGCAAGGAATTGTGGGTCGGCAGCAGCGGTCACTGTGCCGGCGTCATCAATGACCTTCTCGTGGTTGGCTGGTTTGTCATCTTCGGGCAGGGGACCGGTGGCAATGACCGGCAGGCCGAGTAGGATGCTGGCAAAGTCGAGGCCGTGCTTCTGGGGGTCAGTCGCCGGAGGGTCCGTGTCCTCAACCGACTTTGCCTGGAGGGGTGGCTGGAAGGACGCTGAAACGACGGCAAGGGTCATGATCGATCACTTTCGGAAGGAGTTGCAGCGAGATAAGCAAACATCGTGCCAAAGTTTGGTCAGCGGTCTTCCTCGCGGTTGTTGTGGCGGGCAGCAAACTCGTCCTGGGTCTTCTGCTCCTGGCGAGATTCCCACCGTGCTTCGCTGGCGCGATGGCGTTCGGAGAGCGCGTCGAAAGCCTTCAAGCGCTTCTGCTGCTGCCGCCACTCTGCCTGACCGGCGGCAGTATGCGCCTCTTGCAGGCTGACGGACTGATGCTGCTGAGTGATGGCCTCATCGAGCCGGTTCAGGAATTCCTGGAAATTGCGCCATTCGGGTTGCCCCAGTCCGTCCTGGGCAGCTTCCCGGAAGCGGGTGGTGTATTCTTCCCGATACTGCTGCAGCATCGCGAGCTTCTTTTTGGCGTCACGTTCGGCTGCCAGCAGACGAGCGAGCGATTGTGTTGCCTCGTCGTGACGATTGCGCATCAGATCGAGCACCATCTGTAGGGAAAAAGGTTTGGCCACGCCGAGTCCTCTGAGGAATGTGAAAGCCGCGCCAGCGACTCACGAATCTCATTTCGCTCGCAAGCGGGAAGGGGTCGGGGATAGGAGAAACGGACATGACTTTCCTCATGGGGGGGCCTGGAAAAATCATGACCGTTAGGTTGCTTTCAAGGTCATGTCAGCGGCTCACGCAGTCGGCTCGAACAAGGCGCGCAGGCGCGCGACGCTGGTGGTGAAATCCGAGCGTTGGCTGAGGTTTTGCTGCAGCAATTCCTCGAATCGCGGATAGATGGTGATCGCCTGGTCGAGCTGGGGGTCAGAACCCGCAGCATAGGCACCAACGCTGATCAGGTCGCGCGATCGCTGATAACGCGAAAAGAGGCTCTTGAATTTGCGGATGTACTGCAGATGCGCCGGACTGACGAGATTGACCATGGCGCGCGAGATCGATTGTTCGATGTCGATGGCCGGATAGTGGCCCGCATCGGCGAGCATCCGTGACAGAACGATGTGGCCGTCAAGGATGGCTCTTGCGGCATCGGCGATGGGATCCTGCTGGTCGTCACCTTCGGCGAGTACGGTGTAGAAGGCAGTGATCGAACCTCCGCCTTCGAGGCCGTTGCCGGCGCGCTCGACGAGTTGCGGCAAACGTGCGAAAACCGACGGCGGGTAGCCACGCGTGACCGGGGGTTCGCCGATGGCCAGGGCAATCTCGCGCTGTGCCATCGCGTAGCGGGTCAGAGAGTCCATGATCAGCAGCACCTGCCGGCCGCGATCCCTGAAGTATTCGGCGATACAGGTCGCATAAGCTGCGCCCTGCATGCGCATCAGCGGGCTCACGTCAGCCGGTGCGGCAATGACGACCGAACGGCGGAGGCCTTCCTCACCCAGGATCTGTTCAATGAACTCCTTGACTTCACGTCCGCGCTCTCCGATCAGTCCGACGACAATCACCTCGGCCGCAGTATAGCGAGCCATCATGCCGAGCAGGACGCTCTTGCCGACCCCCGATCCGGCGAAGAGTCCCATCCGCTGGCCGCGGCCGATACAGAGCAAGGCATTGACTGCGCGTACTCCGACATCGAGTGGCTGGTTGATCGGTGCCCTGGACATGGGATTGAAGGGCCGACTCTGAAGCGGGCGAAGGGAGTTCGTGTGCAGGGGACCAAGCCGATCAAGCGGTCGGCCGGCGCCATCAAGGACACGTCCGAGCAGCGACTCACCGACCGGAACCAGTTTGGCACGGTCGATCCAGCGCCGGCGTGCGGGGGGTGGCCGACCGACCTGCGGGGGCGGGTTGGGTGTTTCGAGGGCGACCACCCTGGCTCCCGGCGAGAGACCGTAGACATCTTCCGATGGCATCAGGAAAAGTCGCTCGCCGTTGAAGCCAACCACTTCCGCCTCGATTGGCGAGCCGCCCGGTGGAACGATCCGGCATGAACTGCCAAGGGGTAGTTTGAGCCCCGAAGCCTCCATGACCAATCCATTGATGCGGGTCAGGTGGCCACTTGGCAGCAGCGAGTTGGCCTGGCTGGCGGTCTGACGGCAACCATTGAGGAAACCGTGCCATGCGGCAAGGTGCTGGTTTTCAGTCCGATCAGTCATTGTATTGTCCAACGGATTTTATGTCCGGGCCTTGAGCCATTCCTGATTGACGCCGATGGCTTCAATGACGCGTCGCCAGCGTGTTTCCAGGGTGGCGTCGACCTCGCTGGCACCGAGTTCAACTCGGCAACCACCAGCGCTGAGCGACTTGTCGTCAATGATTCGCCAGTTGGCATGGGCGAGCTGTTCGCCCAGATGGCTGCGAACCAGCGTTGCGTCATCCGGGTGCACGAACAACAGCGGCTGGCCATGATGCGGGTGCAGGGTAGTGACCGCCTCTTTGACCACCGGCAAGATCAGCTCCGGTTGAATGTGCAGACTCTGACGCAAGACCTGATTGGCAATCTCGATTGCCAGGACCAGCAACTGCTCGGCCACCTCCTGATCAATGGTGGCCAGTGCCTGTTGCAGGTGGTCCATCAGCGAGGCCATATCGTTTGCCACCGACTGTGCCGCCTTGATCCCTTCATCATGGCCGGTGGCGTAGCCGGTACTGTATCCCGCAGTGTATCCCGCAGTATGCGCCTCTTGATGGATACGCTCTATTTCCTCAGCTGTTGGCAGCGCCAGCGCTAGCTCCTGCGGCAGTGTTTCGATTTCGCTCACCACCTGCTCTATCTCGGCCTGGGGGAACTCCGGCAGAACCTCCGGCTGAACCTTCGGCGGAACCTCCGGGGGGGCCACTGGCGGCGGTTCGGGATCGAATGAGGCCAGTTCCCAGCGCTGGTAGGCGGTCATCTTCTCCTTCGGAATCGAGTGACTCATCGACATTGCAGGCTCACACCATTTCCTCGCCACCCGCCGAGCCAAGTACGATCTGGCCCTCATCGGCGAGGCGGCGGACGATCTTGAGGATTTCCTTCTGCTCGGCCTCGACTTCCGAGAGGCGAACCGGGCCGCGTGAATCCAGATCCTCGCGCAACATTTCCGAGGCACGCTGCGACATGTTCTTGAAGATTTTCGCACGTAGGGGCTCGCTGGCACCCTTCATGGCCAGGATCAGCGATTCCGACTGGATTTCCCGCAACAGTAGCTGGATACCCCGGTCGTCAAGATCTAGGAGGTTCTCGAAGACGAACATTTCGTCAAGAATTTTCTGCGCCAAGTCTGGATCGTACTCGCGGATCGAGTCCATGACTGCGGTTTCATTGGCGCTTCCCATGAAATTAAGCATTTCGGCCACCGTGCGTACGCCACCCATGGCTGACTTCTTGATGCTGGCTGATCCCGAGAGCAGGCGTAACATCACGTCATTCAGCTCCTTGAGCGCTTCCGGCTGAATGCCTTCGAGAGTGGCCACACGCAGCACCACGTCATTGCGCAGCCTTTCCGAAAACTGGTTCAGGATATCGCTGGCGTGATCGTGGGCGAGATGGACGAGAATCGTGGCGATAATCTGCGGATGCTCGTTCCTGATGAGATCGGCGACCGTCGGTGCATCCATCCATTTCAGGCCTTCAATACCATTGGTGTCGCCGGGTTGCAGGATGCGGGAGATCAGGTTGGAGGCCTTGTCGTCACCCAGGGCCTTGGTGAGGACCGAACGAATATAGGAATCCGTATCGACGTGCACCGCAGCCGATTCGTCGGCAGTTTGCTTGAACTCGGTCAGAACCTCGTCGACACGCGCGCGAGGAACCGATTTCAACGCCGCCATGGCATGACCAAGTTTCTGCACCTCCTTCGGGCCGAGATGCTTGAGCACGGCTGCAGCATAATCCTCGCCAAGCGAGATCAGCAGTATGGCGCTCTTCTCGAGGCCATCGTCAGCTGCCATTGCCGCCCATCCATTCCTTGATGATGTTGGCTACCAGTTGCGGGTCCGCTTCCGCCAGTTCGCGTGTCTTAGCTAGCTTCGCCTCAAACAACTCGGCGGCGGTCGGGACGTGCTCCTGCACGGGTTCTTCGCTCTCTTCCTCATCAATCACGTCAATCTTGCTGCCGACGATGGGGGGGCTTTCGGCAGGGGGAGCGGGGAGCATGGTCTTGAGCAATGGACGCACGACGCCGAGCAGCAGATAGGCAATGATGCCGGCAAGGGCGCCGTACTTGATCAGATCCTTGATCAACGAAATCATTTCGGGGTCACGCCAGATTGGCATTCCTTCGTCCTTTTCGATGACAGTGAAAGGCGCATTGGCCACTGAAATGGTATCACCGCGATCCGTGTTGAAGCCCATGGCTTCCTTCACCAGGTCGTTGATCTGCTTCAGTTCGCCATCCGGCAGTGGCTTGTTGGCCGGCTTTCCATCCTTGCCGATTTCCTTGCGCTGATTGACCACTACCGCCGCCGACAGGCGTTTGATAGTACCGACCGATTGCTTGACATGGCGGATGGTCTTGTCGATCTCGTAGTTGATCGTCGAGTTCTTGCTGGTGCTGATCGGCTGGCCGACATTGGCGATTGACGCCTGCACTCCGGCTGCATTGATCTGTCCGGGCACCGGCGGGGTGGGCGTTGTGGCGGCCCCGGCACCCGCAACCGGAGGTTGTGTCAGCGGCGCGCTGGCCGGTGCCGGTGGTTGATTGCTCAGGGCGCCGGGAACGCCCTGCGCGGCCGGGTTGGTGCTGGCGGTTTCGTTGATCTGTTGGCTGCGTATGCTGATCTCCGGCGGTGTCACGTTCGGTCGATGCGTTTCGGCAGTCTGTTCCGCCTGCGAGAAGTCGATGTCGGCGGCGATCTGGACACGGGCGTTGCCGGGGCCGACGATCGGCGCCAGAATGTCTTCAACGCGCTTGATGATGCTTGCCTCGACTTCCTGGATGTACTTGACCTGCGTCGGGTCGAGGCCGGCCTCGAGCAGCTTGCTCTTCATCTGCGACAGCAGCGTCCCGCTCTGGTCGAGCAGCGTGACGCTGGCTGGTGCCAGCTGCGGAACGCTGGCCGCGACAAGATTCTGGATGCCGGCGATCTGACCCGCATCCAGCGATCGTCCAGGGTAGAGATTGAGCATCACGGATGCCGATGGTTTCATCTCTTCGCGCATGAAAACACTCGGCTTCGGTATGGCCAGGTGCACGCGCGCGGCCTGAACCGCCGCAATCGATTGAATGGTGCGCGACAGTTCGCCTTCCAGACCGCGCTGATAGTTGACCTGTTCGGCAAACTGGCTGATGCCGAATTTCTGGCTCTCCATCAGCTCGAAACCGACCGCTCCGCCCCTGGGCAGCCCCTGTGAGGCTAGCCGCAGGCGCACATCATGAACGCGGCTGACAGGCACGAGGATGGCATTGCCCGAGTCGTTGAACTTGTAGGGAACGTTCATCTGCTCCAGCGCGGCGATGATCGCACCGCCATCCCGTTCGGAGATGTTGGAGAAAAGTATCTTGAACTCGTTTTGTCTGAACAAGGTTCCCGCTGCAACGAGCAGGGCTATGATGGCCGCGATCGAGACCATCAGCAGTACTTTCTGCTTGTTGTCGAGGCGTCCCAGCGCCTCGCGAACGCGATCAAGCGGACTGCCCGCGGCGGCTGTCGGAGTGGTTTCGGCTGCTGACGGAGTGGTTTCGGCTGTCGCCATGCTTGTGATACGGTGATGAGCCTGCGATCAAGCAAGCAAAAAGCGAAAAAAGGCTGATAATTGCGATGCTATTGTAGCCGTTTATTGTACGGGAGCTGCCAACCGATGAGCGAAGTCGCACCAATGCCGGGTCACGAGGCACAGGAGCTGCAACGGGCTTTCGACGTCTTCAACCAGGTTTCACTGGCATTGACGCAGGCGTATCAGGGGCTGCAGCGGCGCGTCGAGTCGCTGACGGCCGAGTTGGCAGTCGCCAATGGCGAATTGCGCCGGCAATACGAGGAGAAGGAGGCACTTTCCGAACGTCTTTCGCTGTTGCTCGATGCCTTGCCTGCCGGTGTGGTGGTGCTCGACAGCGCCGCCTGTGTCAGCGAGGCCAACCCGGCGGCTTGCGAGATGTTCGGAGCGGCAATCATCGGTGAGTTCTGGCCAGTCGTGCTGGAGGCAAGGCTGGTGGCAACCGAAGCGCCGGGAGAATGGCATTTCGATGAGCGTCGCCTGGCCGTCGTCGAGAGTTCGCTCGATTCGGCTGGCGGGCGAATCCTGCTGATCCATGATGTGACCGCGGCGCACGGCCTGAAGGCCGAACTGGAACGTCATCAGCGCCTAGTGGCCATGGGCGAGATGGCGGCTACACTGGCACACCAGTTGCGAACCCCGCTGGCGACGGCCTTGCTCTACAGCGCCAATCTCGGTCAGGCAGATCTCGCCGATGCAGCGCGCATCCGTTTTGCCAGCAAGACGACGGCACAACTGCAACGCCTCGAGCGCCTGATTCAGGAGGTGTTGCTGTTTGCCCGCGGGGAGAGCGAGAGCATCGGCTGCGATACGATGTCTGCCGAAGAACTGCTGGGTGATGCCGCGCAGACCGTGCAGCCACTGTTTATGGAAAAACAGGTTGTTTTTCGGGTGATCTGCAGCGCTGCCAGGGTAATCGTCACCGGCAGCCGAAAAGCCTTGGCCGGAGCCCTGGTGAATCTGCTCGAGAACGCTTTGCAAGCCTGTACGGTAGGCGGACGAGTCACCCTTTGGGCCAGCGAGTGCGGCCGGCAGTTGCGAATCGGGGTGCGTGATACCGGTTCAGGGATCGCGCCCGAGGTGCAACTGCGCGTTTTCGATCCGTTCTTTACCACACGAGCGCAGGGCACCGGACTCGGTTTGGCCATTGCCCTTGGCGTGGTGCGCGCACACGGCGGGACGATCAGCGTCAGTTCGATTCTGGGCGAGGGTTCGGATTTCATGATCCTGTTGCCGATCGATACGGCGGCAGCGCAACGGCACTGACGATCATGACTTTGCAAGACACCTACGATGATGAAAGGCGACTTTCACATTAACGGCCATGCTTTTACATTAAGGAATAGGGACATCATGGCTCAAGGATTGCCGATCCTGGTGGTCGAAGACGATGCCGCACTGCGTGAAGCGATCTGCGATACCCTTGAACTGGCGGGGCAGAAGGTGATCTCTGCTGGTGGAGGTGAGCAGGCGCTGCAACTGCTCATCAGGCATGCCGTGTCGCTGGTCGTCAGCGACGTGCGCATGTTGCCGGTCGATGGCATCGCCTTGCTCAAAGAAATCCGCAACCGCTTCCCGTATCTGCCGGTGGTCCTGATGACCGCTTTCGCCGACGTCGACCGCGCTGTCGAAGCCATGCGGGCAGGTGCCTGTGACTTTCTGCTCAAGCCTTTCGAGCCAAAGGCGTTGCTCGAACATGTGCTGCGCTATCGCTTGACGGAAGCACCCGATGATGGCCGGGTGATCGCCATCGATCCGATGACCAGCAATCTCTTTGCGCTGGCCAGGCGAGTCGCACAGACCGACGCCACGGTTCTGCTGAGCGGTGAAAGTGGAGTGGGCAAGGAAGTGGTGGCGCACTATATTCACCAGCACTCGGGGCGCTGCAAGGGCCCGTTCGTTGCCATCAATTGTGCGGCGATTCCGGATAGTCTGCTGGAAGCAACGCTTTTTGGTTATGAAAAGGGAGCCTTCAGTGGTGCTCAGCACGCGCAGGCTGGAAAGTTTGAACAGGCGCAGCATGGAACATTATTGCTCGACGAAATCACCGAAATGCCGCTTGGCCTGCAGGCCAAGCTACTGCGCGTTCTCCAGGAGCGCGAAGTCGAACGTGTAGGCGGCAGCAAGCCGGTCAGCCTCGATATCCGTATCGTCGCCACCTCCAATCGGGATATTGCCGAAAGCGTGGCGAAGGGCCTGTTTCGCGAGGATCTGTACTATCGGCTCAACGTCTTTCCGCTACTGATCCCGGCCCTGCGGCAACGAAGCCAGGACATCATTCCCCTGGCGCGTCATTTTCTGGCCACCCACGGCGGTCGATCGGGTCGTCCGCACTTGCGCTTGTCCGCCGCTGCCGAGGCCGCCCTGCAGTCCAATACCTGGCCTGGCAATGTCCGTGAACTGGAAAACATCATCCAGCGAGCGGTCATTCTTGCCCCTGGCGACCTCGTCGACGTCGATGCACTGCAACTCGCGCTTGAACGTCGCGTCGATCAGACGCCGGTGAGCACCATACCCTGCCGGACCCAGCCAGCCGAAGACTTGCGGGACGTAGAGCGCGAGCATATCCTGCAAACGCTGGAGGCGGTGGGTGGTTCGCGCAAACTGGCCGGGCAGCGTCTCGGGATGCCTGAGAGAACCCTGCGTTACAAGTTGCGACAGTATCGCCTGGAGGGCTTTCTCAAGGACTGATGGGGCCGGGTCGATGGCCGAGTTGAGAGGGATGAATCAGTTGGTACGTTTTTTGCTTGGAGACCTCGGAGTGCGTTTGGAGAAGTGAATGGATACCCAGGGTATTGATCAGATGTTGAGCATGTTGCGCGCGAACTCGGCGGCGGCCGGTGGGCGTGTCGCCGAGGCGCAGAGCGCCACTGGCGGCGGGACCGACTTCGCCCAGGTATTGCAGGCTTCGATAGCCAAGGTTAATCAGACGCAGCAGAAGGCCGATGCGATAGCGGCAGATTTTGCCGCTGGCAACAGCAGCGAGAACTTGCACGATGTAATGATCGCGCTGCAAAAGGCCAACATCTCTTTCCAGGAAATGATTCAGGTCCGCAACAAGCTCGTCTCGGCCTACCACGACGTAATGAACATGCAGGTCTGACACAAAACAGCTGCACGCAGCGCTTGTGTTCAAGGGTCACTGTCCCCATAATGGCAGGCATGGTTGTAATTCCGGCAACCCGGAAGCGTTCTGGACGCGGGTTCGATTCCCGCCACCTCCACCACTGCGGGGGTGTACTGGTTTCGACAGGGTGACAGATG
>WBZL01001013.1_pt1 | contig 30620 bp, 20 predicted proteins | sample 5204291 | NCBI WGS metagenome assembly WBZL01 (sample SAMN12344345, study PRJNA552823) | activated sludge metagenome | biome: Activated sludge suspended growth; feature: Nitrification reactor; material: Wastewater; isolation source: activated sludge from nitrification reactor of wastewater...
CCGAGGCGCCGGGGTGAATTCTTTGGGCCCTGGCTAACGGGCCGGAGCTACCTGAGGCTTCCATATAGGGCCTCAGGGAGTTCTCCGACAGGCTCCTAGCCCGCAGGCTTACCTGCGCGCCGTCGCCATAGGCTTTGGCCGCCGGTGACCGGCCCGCAGGGATTGAGCAGCCAATTACCGGATACCCCGTACCCGGCTTACCAATCGGCCTGTCCTTGAGGGCCAGCCTCGCTTAGTAATCCGCTTCACGAAAAAAATTCCGGTGGTGTGGTGGGGAACATACCGGCTTTTTCCGGCTTTGGCCAAACGGAGGCGCTGAGTCATTTCGATTATTTTGTTATTTTTCCAGGGAAATTTCAAAATTGAAAGAATGGAGTCTGGTAATAAATACACATCGTTGGATGGCTGAATAAATGACATGATCGCAAAACTCCACATACCCGCGCCACCGCTCGACCGGTTCGTAGAAAGCTTCTTCTACTATACCGGTTTTCAACCAGAGCACGCCGTGGACCGGTTCATACCCGACGGGAATGTGTACATGATCTTCGACCTGACCGACCGGCCCAAGTACATCTATGACAACCACACGCTGAAGGAGATCCAGTCATGCAAGCGGGTCTGGTTCTCGGGGTTCCGGACCGAACCGATCACCATCCCTTCCGGGGCTGAGAGCGAGATGATCGTGGTGAATTTCCACAAGGGCAAGGCCTTTCCGTTCCTGTCGCTGCCGCTGGGGGAGGTGACCAACTGCGTCGTTGACGCTGAACTGGTGCTCAAAAACGATATCCTCGACCTGCGCGACCGGCTGGTGGATGCCCGCTCCATTGACGCCAAATTCCACATCCTGGAACAACACCTGCTGGGGGATTTCCTCAATCACCTCCAACTCAACCCGTTCGTCGATTTTGTCATTTCCAGCATCGAAAACTCACCCCACCGGCTCAGCCTCAAACTGGTGGCCGACAAGGTGGGTTATTCCCAGAAACACACCATCAAGCTGTTCCGGGATCACGTCGGGGTGACGCCCAAGGAATTCCTCCGGATCGTCCGCTTCCAGAAAGCCATTGCAGAGATCGAACAAGGCGGCTTTGTGAGCTGGACCGCCCTGGCCGACGATTGCGGGTACTACGACCAATCGCATTTCATCGCCGATTTCAGGTTTTTCTCCGGTTTCACGCCTGTTGAATACCTCAGCCAACGGGGAGAATTTTTGAATTATTTGCCAATTTGAAAACGATTTTTGATTGTTCGATTGATCCGCCACGCCGCGGCGTGGTCGATTTTGGGCGTCCGTCGGTTGGTCAACTTAATCGATTCATTCGACTTAATCGGCTTAATCGGTTCAATTTTTCGATTCCTCAGTTCCTCAATTCTTCAATTCTTCATTCCGTCCTGGTAAATTTTTTCCTATCCCATTAAGCCACATGTCCCCACCTTTGCAATAAAAAACGATGGAAAACATCAACCACTGGGCCGTACTCGCCTGCGCTGTCTTCAACATGGTCCTTGGCGCATTCTGGTACTCGCCGGCCCTGTTCTACAACGCCTGGAAAAAGGAGAACAACCTCACAGACGAACAGCTCAAGGCGGCCAACCCCGCCAAAATCTACGGCATGAGTTTCCTGCTGGCCTATCTGATGTCCTACAACATGGCTTTTTTCCTCAGCGGGCCGGAAACCGACTGGCAATGGGGCGCCACAGCGGGCTTCCTCACCGGCTTCGGATGGGCGGCGGCCATTTTTACCTCCATCGCCCTGTTCGAACAAAAATCCTGGCGGTACATCCTCATAAACAGCGGATATATCGTTATTTACTTCACCGTGATCGGATTCATTCTCGGGATCTGGAAATAAAACCAAATTGCCATGGCTAAAACATCAGGTGAAATCGAACAAGAGTTCATCGAAGGGTTGAAAGCTTCAACGGGGAAAAACCTGGCGGACTGGCTCACCGTCATCCATAAATCCGGAATCGGAAAACGCAACGACCTCGTCAACTGGCTCAAGACGGACAATGGGTTCGGCCATATGAACGCTTCCATGCTGGCCGGTATTCACCTCAACGGCGGCCAACCCGTTTATGCCAGCGAAACCAACCTGCTGGATAACCAGTTTGAAAAATGCCCGGAAATGCGACCTTTGTACGATCATCTCCAGGCCACCGTGCTTCAATGGGATCCGAAGGTAACCTTCCTGGCCAAAAAGACCTACGTTTCTATTATGAAAAAACGGGAATTCGCCGCCGTCAATATCCGCAAAGGAGAACTCCGCCTGGGTTTCGACCTAGGTGAAATGCCGTTCTCCGACAGCCTGGAAAAATCAAAACTCACCGGCCCCATGACCAGAATATCCCATATGGTCACCATCCGGTCGGAAGCGGACCTGAACGAGACCGTGTTGGCGTTGATGAAAACGGCGGATGAGAGGGTGAATTAGGAGAGAGAGGGAGAGAGAGGGTGAGCCCGACTTCGCTGAAGCTTCGTCGGATGGGAAGGGTGAGAGGGTGAGGGAGAGAGAGGGTGAGAGAGTGAGGGAGAGAGAGGGTGAGAGAGTGAGGGAGAGAGAGGGTGAGAGAGTGAGCGTATAGAACAGGTCCAGCGGACCGCAATATCTGTAACCGTAACATGAAGCACAAAATACCAAACCAACAGGTCCAGCGGACCGCAATGCCTGTAACACCAAAGTCCGCCCCCTACAGGCTCCTGCCCCTCCTGCTGCTCATCCTCACCGGATGCGGCACGGTAAAGGTTCAAACCCCGGACACCGGCTACGACCTCTACCTGGCCCGGATCTCCACAGCGGAGGCGCTGCTCCAACTCAACAAGATCAGTGAGGCCAGGCAATACCTGGACGCCTGCGCCTTCCGGTACCGCGATGTAGAATGGCAATTCCTGGATGCCTTCCTGGATCAGAGCACTTCCACCATAAAATTGCCGGAAGACCAACACTACGCGGCTGTCGCCATAAGTCCGGACGGCAAAACCCTGGCTGCAGCCGGTTCGGACACCCACATCACCCTGTACAACTGGCCGGCGATGACGACGCAAGGGCAACTGAAAGGCCATACCTCCGCCGTCAGTACCCTCGCTTTCAGTCACAACGGAAAACAACTGGCCTCAGGCGGCCGCGACCACGCTGTCATCCTGTGGGATCTTACCACCCGAAATCCCATCTGGAAAAACGACGACGCCTTTTCCCGGGGCATCTACCAGGTCCGTTTCAGTCCGGATGACCAATCCGTCGGGGTCGTCTCCTGGGAACTTCGCCAGATCTCGCCCAGGGTCATGGGCTTCGGTAAACTGCTGAATTCCGCTACCGGGGCGGAACAGCTGAAGGTCGAAACAGAACCACACCCCGCAGCGGGCATCCTGTTCAGCAGCGATGGAAAGCGGATCATCATTTCATGCTGGGGGGAGGTGGTCTCCGCCTTCGACCGGACTACCGGCAACAAGGTGTGGACCTACGACCTGTCCGACCCCGAAGAGTACAACGCATTCCACAGTGTCGACCTCAGTCCCGACGGCAGGACGATCCTCCTGGGCAGCACCGACCACCGGCTGCATTTTCTGGACAGCGAAACCGGCAATCTCCGCCGCCGCATCGAGCCCTGGGAAGGTCATACCAAAACGGTCAAGGCCGTGGCCTATACTCCGGATGGAAAACAGTTCGCCTCCGCGGGTGAGGATCAAACCATCTATATCTGGGACGCCGCTTCCTGCAAGAAGCTTTTTTCCCTCATCGGCCATACCGGCACGGTTGCCGGGTTGTGCTGGTCGAAAGACGGCCGCACGCTGATCTCCGCCTCTCTTGACGGCACTTTGAAAACATGGGATCTCACCAGACCCTTTTCGACCACTTATGAGGTCTGTGACTACGGTCCGTGGCAGGCGCCCGTCACCTCCGACCGGCAAACGTTCGCTGCCGCTTGTTCGGACGAAAAGCTGATCCTGTACGATATTCGCACCGGCAAGCCCCGCATCGACCTGGGGGCTTACAAGACCCTCAGCGCGGACATAAGCCTGGATGACCGCCGTATGGTCACCGCCGGTTTCGACGGCATCGTCCACCTGTGGGACCTCGGGAAAGGCGTGCGGGAAAAGGCCTTTGAGGGGCATACCGCCCGCGTGGACGGCGTGGCCTATCTCAATAAAACCGGCCGAATCCTTTCTGTCGGCGATACCACTCTGCGCATATGGAGCCCGGTCAATGAACAGCCGGAGCAGATCATGCCGTTGGATAATGCCCCGTTCCGGGTGGAGTTGACGCCGGACGAAACCAGGGCGATTGTCGGGTTCGGCGACGGCGAAGTGCGGATCTATGCAACGGATACCTGGAGGGAAGTCGTCCGGTTAAAATGCTCATCCGACCTGGATGAGATGGCGGTCAGCCCCAACGGACGGTTATTGGCGTTGTTCTCCGGAAAACATATTGAAGTTTGGGAAATCAACAAAGGAACGCTGCATTCCCGGCTCAAGGGCCACGACCAAAGCGGCTACGGCGTCGGTTTTTCACCGGATAGCCGGTATATCATTTCGGGTTCCTACGACCAGACCTTCAAACTCTGGAACCTTACAACCGGACAGTGTACGCTGACTTTCCACGGGTTTGACGATGTTATTTATACCACCCGTTTTCTGAGCGAACATGAATTTTTTCTGGGTACAGCCCAGGGAAGGCTGTTCTACTACAATTTCCACCCTCACTTGCCGGGGACTTAAGTCCCCGGCAAGTGAGGGCAAGTGAGGGTGGAAATGATTATTTCTTCATTCTGGCATACTTCTCCCTGAACTTTTCATACAGCACCTTCTGCTTGTTGTTCAGGTCGATCTCGCGGCCCTGAATAAAGGCGTGGGTGACCATATCGCTGCGGGAATCCAGCGCGTCGCCGTCGCTGACAAACAGGATGGCGTCTTTACCCACTTCCAGGGAACCTGCACGATCGGCAATACCCAGTATTTTGGCGGTGTTCAGTGTAATGGCCGCCACCGCTTCTTCGTACGGCAATCCGAATCCCACTGCCTGGCCGGCCTGGAAGCTGAGGTTGCGATACTGCCAATAGCCTTCGTGGCCCAGGCAGTAGGTCACGCCGGCCTCGTGCAGAAGCCTCGGAGCCTTGAACGGCAGGTCGACATCGTCGTCGATACGGCCCGGGAGAGCCTGTGTCGACCCCAGGATCACCGCCACGTTATTGGTTTTGAGCTGTTCGGTCATCATCCAGGCATCGGCGCCGCCGACAATGACCAGCTTCATGCCGTATTCTTTTGCCATGAGGATGGCCTGGGTCATGTCCTGCGCAGAATTGGCGTGTACAAAGAAGCGCTTGCTGCCGTCGAACAGGCCGCACATCGCTTCCAATTTCAGGTTGATCTCCTTGCCGGCGGATTTGTTTCCACAATAAGATTTGGCATCCGAAAGGAAATCCTTGAGCGATTTGATCTGCTCGTCGTACTGCGGGTTGTCGTCCAGCCCGAAGGTTGCAAAGGAAAACCGCTGCCGGTTGGGAAAACTGACGTGCACTCCGTCGTCGGCCAGATAAGCGGCGTCTTCCCAGTTCCAGGCATCCAGTTGCACAACGGAGGATTGCCCGCTGAGGACACCGCTTGAAGGTACGATCTGAGCGATGAGCACACCCATGCCGCGAACGGTAGGCGTAACCTGGGAGTCCGTATTGTAAGCGATCAGCGCCCGTACGTTGGGGTTGATGTCCCCGATCTCGGCATAGTCCTGGGTAGCGGGGGTTTGCCCGATCTCGATCAGGCCGAGGTTGGTATCCGGCGCGATGAAACCCGGGTAAACGTGTTTGCCCTGGGCCTGGATCACCTTGTATTTGGAAATATCCTGACCCGAGAACGGCGCGACAACGGTGATTTTGCCGTTCTCAAATGCGATCAGGCTGTTTTCGATGGCCTGGCCTGTTCCCAGGTGGGCCGTCGCTCCGACAATGGCAATGGGCTGCGATTGAGCCGGCGCCGGTACGGGAGCCTGTGCTGCCAACGGCCATGCGAGGACCGAAAGGCAGAGGATGGAAATATATTTGAGCGTATTTTTCATCATAATTCAATTTGAAAATGTTGATCTGGTGATTTGTTGATTCGAATCAATCGAACAATCGAACAATCGAACAATCGGATCAATCGGATCAATCGGATCAATCGAATCAATCGAACAATCGGATCAATCGGATCAATCTTAAAATCGAATCAATTTTCCGAGATTTCATCGTCCAGGTCGTCGCAGGTGTATTCCGTATTGAAACGGCGGCCGCGCGGCGCCTGGGTACCTTCACCGCCTTGTTTGGCGGCCAGCATTTTCTGGATCAAACGGTTGCGTTCGCTTGCCACTTCCTTCTGCATTTGGGCGTCCTCTTCGCGGTCGAAGAATTTGATGCCGTCGACAAAGGTTTTTTCGGCTTTGGCATAAACCGACAGCGGGTTGTCCGACCAGATGACCACATCGGCGTCTTTACCCGGTTTAAGGCTGCCCATCCTTTTGTCGAGGTGGAGTAATTTGGCCGGGTTCAGGGTCACGAATTTCCAGGCTTCTTCTTCAGGTACGCCCCCGAAGATGACCGCTTTGCCGGCTTCCTGGTTGAGGCGGCGCGCCATTTCGGCGTCATCGGAGTTGAAGGCGACCGTAACCCCCTGGGCATTCATCAATGCGCCGTTGTAGGGAATAGCCTCGATCACTTCGAATTTATATGCCCACCAGTCGGAGAATGTGGAGCCGCCGGCGCCGTGTTTGGCCATTTTGTCGGCCACCTTGTAGCCTTCCAGGATATGGGTAAAGGTGTTGACGTGAAAATGGTGTTTTTCGGCCACTTTCATCATCATATTGATCTCCCCTTGCTGGTAGGAGTGACAGGTCACGAACCGTTTGCTTTCCACCACTTCCTGGAGGGCGTCCAGTTCCAGATCCCTGCGGTAGGATTTACCGGATTTTTTCAGGGCCGCGTATTCCTCGGCGCGGGTAAACATGTCATCAAACACCTGTTCGACCCCCATCCGGGTCCGCGGATAGCGGGTTGAAGCATCAAAACTGGATTGTTTGACATTTTCCCCGAGAGCGAATTTGATGAACCCGTCGGCGCCTTCGATCTTCATTTTTTCAGGCGCATACCCCCAGCGCAGCTTGATGAGGCCGGACTGGCCGCCGATCGGGTTGGCGGACCCGTGCAGGATCTGGCTGGCCGTTACGCCGCCGGCCAGTTGGCGGTAAATATTGATGTCTTCCGTATTGATCACATCGCCGATGCGCACCTCTGCCGAGCTGGCCTGGGCGCCCTCATTGATCCCGCGGGAAGCCGCGATATGGCTGTGTTCGTCAATCACGCCGGAAGTGATGTGTTTGCCGGTAGCGTCGATGACGGTGGCGCCGGCTGCGCTCAGGTTTTTGCCTACCTGGGCGATCTTGCCGTCGCGGATCAGCACGTCTGCATTCTGGAGGATGCCGTCCGCTTCATTGGTCCACACGGTGCCGTTTTTGATCAGGTAAGTACCTGCCTGCGGCAGGGTTTCCCGGCCGAACGCGATGAACGGGTAGGTGACCTTGGCCATAGCGCCTTCTTCTTTTTTCTCACCGCCGCCTTGCGGTCTTCCCCTGCGTTCACCGGGCGCTTTATCGGCGTTGGCCGGGGCGGCGTCTCCCTGGCGAACGGCATTCCAATCGAGCCAGGCGCCTGAAGGATCCTGCCCGCGGCCGGACCATTTGCCTTTTTCACCGGTGCCGGACAAGCGGACCAGGCCTTTTCCTTTTTCGGGTTCGAAAGACAGGGTAAGCGCCCCGTTCTTCATGGTTTGTTTGACAGTGATGCTGGAGGTATCGCTGACCACGATCTTCATATCCGGTTTTTCCGGCGTACCCGTCACATTGAGCTTATAAGCCGTGCTGCCTACCGTCAGGGTATACTGACCTGCCAGGTCCGGCGCGTCGATGTCTTTGAGGATAAACGGTTTGCCTTTCACCCAGACGTGATAGATCTGTGATTTTTCGTCGAAGACCGGGCCGCTGGTGATGAAGAAGTTGGCCAATTTGCCTTTTTCCAGGCTGCCCAGTTCGGCTTCAACACCGGCCATTTTTGCGGGCGTTTCGGTCAGTGCCCTGAGGGCCTGCTCTTCCGTCAGCCCCTGAGCGATCGCCTTGCGGACATTGCCGTAAAAATCAGCAGGACGACGGAGTCCGTCAGCGGTAAGCGCGAAGTTGACGCCGGCTTTGGCCAGGCGGCCTGCGTTGGTCGGCGCCAGTTCCCAGTGCTTCATTTGCGCCAGGGTTACGGATTGGGCTGCGAAGGGGTCTTCCACATCAAAAGCATCCGGAAAATTTACCGGTATGATGAAGGAAGAGCCGGTTGCCTTGACCTCGTCCAGGCGCTGGTACTCGTCGCCGTCGCCTTTGATGATATAGGTGACGCCGAATTCCTTTCCGATCTTGGCCGCCCGGAGCGCTTCCTGCCAGTCGCGGACCTCAAAAACCTGCTTCAGGCCCAGGTTCTTGTTCCAGGCCTCCAGGGACAGGTTGACCTCCTCATGCTGGTTTTTGTACCATTGCCCGTCGTAATAGGTTTGGCGCAAGAGGGCGATCGCCCCCATCAGGGAAGTCGGATAGGATTGCCGGGAGGTCCCCTTGTTGAAAGAGAAATGCTGGGCTACTTCTTCATTGACGATCATCTCGTGTTCCTTTTCCTCGCCTAGCAGGACGACAGCCGAGGTGCCCCGGCAGATACCGTCCATTTGATGGGTCAGCACTGCGCCGAAACCAAGGTCGCGCTCCCCTTTTGCGTCCTTGGCGCTGACGGTAAAGTTCTCATAGGCGCGGAATTCCGGTTTCAAAGCCTTGTTCCATGCGTAGGCGCCGGGTTTATCCGTTTCGAATTGTTGCGTCCGGTTGAATCCGCGCCCGCCGCCGGCGGCATCCCGGCGGATCTCAGGCGTGCCGTAGCTGCTGTACAGGTCGATAAAGGCCGGATAGACGTACTTTCCCTTGAGGTCGTAAACAATGGCATACGACGGTACGGTAACATTGGCGCCTGCCGCTTCGATTTTTCCATCCCTGATCAGCAGGGTGGCTTTCTCGATTTTCTGGTTGTACTTTGTGAAAAGCGTAGCGTTTGTAAAGGCATACAAGCCCTCCCGCTCGTCTTGTACCCCGTTGACCGGATAGGTTTCCTGCGCTTTCAGCATAGAAACCGTCAGCCCAAGGTAAAGGACGGCGAGCGATAGCCGCATCAGAACTCTCATGGTTAGCTGAATTAAGGTGATCAATAATTTCGGGGTTGAAAATGGACATTTTTTGAAACAATGCAAAGAAATAGGAGGAAATTGGTGGATGGTTTTATGGCTGAGCGCCCGCCGTAGCTTCGACTGCGCTCAGCTACCGGACTTCGCCCAGCTACCGGAATGTCGCCTACACCGACTGACCACTGACCCCCTCCTCCGCTGAAGCTACGGCGGGCGGAGACTGACAACTGACCACTGACCACTGTTACCAGGACCACATAAAATAATTTGCTTTGCCAGTTAAAAAAAATTAATATTGCCGGTAATTCTCCGGATTTTCAACATTCAATCTCCGTTCATTATCATTTACTGAATCCAGCCTGCTGCTAAAAAACTTGATATTTTCAGAAAATGAAACCGATATTAATTTCCTTTTTGCTCCTATCCTCTTTATCCGGCCTGAATGCCCAAACCATCAAGGCCATGACCTACAACCTGCGGTACGACAATCCCGGCGACGGTGACAATACCTGGGATAAACGCAAGGGCAAGCTGGTAGCCCTCGTCAATTATTACGCTCCCGATGTGCTGGGCACGCAGGAGGGGCTGAAACACCAGCTCGACTACATGCAATCCAACCTGAACGGATATGCCTATTATGGCGCGGGTCGCGACGACGGCAAGGAAAAAGGGGAATATTCCGCCATTTTCTACCGGAAGGACCGGTTCGACGTATTGGAAAGCGCTACTTTCTGGCTCTCCCCTACCCCCGACCAACCCACAAAAGGCTGGGATGCCGCCTTGCCACGGGTTTGCTCCTATCTGTTGTTGAAAGACAAGCAGTCCCATAAAAAACTGTGGGTTTTCAACACCCATTTCGACCATGTCGGCAAACAGGCCCGGGTGGAATCCGCCAAACTGATCCTGGAGAAAATACAGGCCTTTACCGCGGGTAAAAAGTACCCCGTCATACTGACCGGAGATTTCAACCTGACACCGGATGAAACGGCAATTGCAACCCTCAAAGCTGGCTTGCTGGATGCGCACGACCTGGCCGGCAAAAGCGCGTACGGCCCTGAAGGGACTTTCAACAGTTTCGAGTTCAACAAAGCGCCGGAACGCCGGATCGACTACGTGTTCACCGGCAAACAGGGATTGACCTTTCTGCGCTACGCCGTCATTGATGACTTTTACGATTTCAAATACCCATCGGATCATTTGCCCGTCCTGGCGGAATTCAGGATCGGAAAGAAGTGAAGAAAGGAACTGTCCGGCCCGGGAATCGGTTCTGCTGATATGAACGATTTTACCCGAACCATCCTGGAAAAAGCCGGCGTTCCGGACTTGTTGGACATTCTGGACCGGCGCATCAGCTCCTCGGAGCTCAATTCCCTGTTATTGGCCCTGTTTGACCGCAAAACCGCCCAACTGTCGCCTGCCGACCTGATGCGGAACTACGAAATGAACCGCCTCGTCAAACCGTTTGACCTCGACCCGGTGGCGTTGAAGGCATTGGAGCTGGACCTGTTCCGGGTATTCGCCGGCGCGGGCTTTAATCCCATTGAATTGTCGCCTGTTTCACCGCTCGGCGCCTGTTCCGCGATCGGCAAGGTCGACCAGAAAAAAGTGGTATCCGGCCTTCGGGGCGCTGAAGTCATGGCCGATGCCACCAACGCCATTGCCCTGCACATCTGCCAATTGAAAAAAAGCCGCCGCCCGGGTCCGGCATTGCTTCGGTTCTCGGCTGTCGAACGGCATCTCAGGGCCCAACCGCCGCCTATGCAGGGGTTTACCGCTCATTTCAAAGCAGGTTGCCTCGTCACTTCCGGCCGGGATACGGGAAATCTGCAGTTTGAGAAACAATGCCTTACGGAGCATGTCCGAACGTGGGACGCCGCCCTCCGGACCGTTGCCGGAGTATCTGTCATCCGGGTCAACCTATTACCGCGTGAAGGGTATGCCGATCCTGGTTTCAGCGAAAAACTGAGGCTTCACCTGGCATCGGAATTCCCGGATATTGAAATAACCCTTACCTCCTCGCCGACCGAAAACCATTACTACCAAGGCATCCAGTTCAAACTCATCATCGCCGCAAACGGCCGGGAAATCGAGATCGGCGACGGCGGCTTTACCGACTGGTCCCAACAACTCCTCCAGAACAGGAAGGAGCGCATGCTGTGCAGCGGTTTGGGTGTGGAGTTCCTGTTCAGGCTCCTTGGCAGGCGCTAGTGGCGCGAAATCTAGATGCTACTTAAATTTCGCGCCAATAGCCTTATTTGATTTTAAATCCGACTCCCACGTTTATCAGGGAAATGCCGGTGCCCGCTTCCCCCAGAATATGGGCGCCGGGGCTGACCGCAAACCGGAAACCGAGGCAAGCGCCGTACTGAAAGCGCGTTCTTTGGGGACGAATGCCGATCAATTGCTCAATGGCCCCAAAGGGACCGTCCAGGGAACGGATCCGGACCATCTGCGTTCCAAACCGAAAGCCGCCGTAAATATCCAGGTTATCGCGCCGGGTAAAATGGGCCAGGGCCCGTGTCATCACCAGCAAGGTTTGGTTGTCGTAATGCCGCATGTCCGTTTCACCCGCGGGCAGTTTTTCCATTTGATAATGCGAATAGCCCAATTCCACGCCCACGCTGAACTGGTCGCTGACCATCCAGTCCACCCCGAGGCTGACCGGCGGAACCACCATCCTGGAGGCGTCTTTGGCATAGGTCGGCAGCAATCCGGCGGATGCCCGGATATCCGCCTGCCCCTGTTTGAAAATCCGGGTTGGCTTGTAATATTGCGCGGAGAGGTCATTTGCAATCGCCGTTGACAGGGCGAATGCTGCAAGCAGTAGACATTTTTTCATGACAGTCGGGTTTTATCTGGAAAGGGTCGGGCGCCATTGCCCGACCCCGATTCCAAATTTAATATAGGATTAAAAATGAAAGCCGTATCCGAAAAAGACGGTCTGCATGCCGAACAGGCTAAGACCTGACAATACAATGCCGGCCAGGATCAGCAGGAACGGCGCGTAGACCAGGGCCCGGACCAGGCGATTGGTCCACCCCAGGTGGTGCATCAGGGGCAACAGGGCAAAAGCCAGGCAGAGGCCGAAAAACGAGATCTGGAACATGAATATGCAGACGACCCCGAAAATGAGGGCGCTGGCGATCTCGAAACCTTGTACCGGCCAGGTATCCGGGTGACTGCGCTGAATAAACCGCTGCCAGGATTCCTTCCACCTGCCCCGCCACCCGAGGTCGGTTGCGGCGCCGTAGTGGCCGGCTTGTTGGGTATCGCCGGTTACCAGAAATATGGCTTTACCGGAAATCATATAGGTCAGCACACCGATGGCCGACAAAGGGCCAAGCGCGGCATAGGCAGCCGTGCTATGGCTCAGGAATCGGAACAACTTCACCGGCCGGTGGGCCAGCCCTGCAATAAAACAGAGGACGGGAGCAAAGAAGGTCAGCATGGTGATGAGGAAAAAATCCAGGGAATAGATCCTTTCGAAACCTTCACCCAGGCTGAAAACCGGGAAAGTAAATTCGGTACTGCCCCATACCCACGTCAACACCTGGCTTTTGCCGAAAAAGTAGGGCAGCAACAGGTTGGCGTCCACCATGAAAAAGAAGTACAGGATGGTCAGCGGGAGGTTCAGGGTCGGGAACAGGATGTCCAGTTTTTCCGACCAGGTAATGTTCTTTGCGCGCAGCAGCCACCCCATTTTTTTGGCCAGGAATTCGCAGGTACCGCGGGTCCATTTCATGTGGCGGATCCGAAATGCCCGAACGGTATCCGGAAAATCCTCGTAACAGACCACATCCTCGATGAAACGGCCGCGGTAACCCAGTTCGCGTATATGGATCGCGTAACCGAGGTCTTCGCTCACGATCTCAGGGAATCCGCCGATCTCTTCCCAGCATTTGCGCCGCAACAAGGCGCCATGCCCCAGGAACATAACGAAACCATAATCATTGCGGAGGGGTTGGTACCATTTCCAGTGCAGGTCGATGCCGACACCCAGGTCTTTGGCCAGCGGGCTTTCCGCATTTGGGTTGGCCCGGTGGTTGGCCTGTACGAATCCGCACATCGGATCGGCTTCCATGACCGGCACCAATTTGGTGAGGAAATCGGGCGGCAGGATTTCGTCGGCATCGGCGATGGCAAAGTAAGGCTCTTCTGTCGCAACCTTACCCAGACCGTAATTCATGTTACCCGCTTTGAATGCGCGGCGGTCGGGCCTGCGGACCACTTTCACCCTGCCTGGAAACCGGTTGGCGAACCGGTCAACCCGCAGTTGATAAGCGGGATCGCTGCTGTCATCCAGCATATAGACCGTGAAGTTCGAATAGTCCTGGCGAACGCAAGACAGCACGCTTTCTTCAACAAAATCGTTACAGGTGGTATAAAGCAAGGCCACTGCGGGCGCCTCCTGGCCGGGGCTCAGCCGGATATTGCCTGTTTTTCCACTGTTACCCGGGGTCAGTTTATAGCCCCAGGCAAAGAACACCACTGCCAGGTTGTACAGGCCGTAAAGCCAGGCCAGGTCGATGAAGAAGATGAAAGAAGCCAGTGCCAGCCAGCTGGCTGCGCTATAGCTCATATCGAGCAGGGACAACAACCTGGGCTGAAACCAAACCAGGGCTCCGACCCAAAGCACAAATACGGTGAGGTACAGCCAGGGTTTGGGTTTTGCGCGTTGCCGAACAAAAGTATGTGTTTCAACTTCCGTGCGAGGGGTTGCAACAGGCGGCCAGGGCGCGTCCAGGAAAGACCCCTGTAATCCGTTTGTTTGGTGTTTGCTTTGTACCATTTTTGCTTATTTTGGGGCTGCCGGTCCTAATGTCCCGGCAGCCAATTGTGAGGGACCAAAAAGAGTTTATGGAGAATTGTCTGTATGCTGCTGATCAGCGGTCTTGTCCAAGCCTGAGTTTGAGGCCGAGGCTAACGGCGCTCAGGTCGTCAAAGAATCCTTTTTCATAGCGATAGGAAAACATCAGCCAAAGCGGCCTGCTGACCGGCGCCAGCGCAAGGATGTATCCGCCGGAAAGTTTCCTGGTGTTTTGCTCGCCCTGGAGTTGGGCCCAGCCTGCGAGGGCGCCGGCATTCAATTCGTACCCTTTGCCCAGCTGCATCTTGCCGTTGAGCACAAGCCGGTGATCATTGCTGAAACTGGAGAGCCGGGTGAAGAAATAGGTCGGCTCAATCGCAAACCAGGAGGTCAGCGGGATATTTCCACCGCCGAACAAAACGTATTCAGTAGGTTGATCCTTGGAAAACCCGGCCATCAGCCCACCTTTGATATGTGCGTTATTGGGCAGAAAATAGAGTTGCTCCGCCCGGACGGTGAACTGGGTGTGCTGATCGGAAAACTGCCGTACGCTGGTCTCAAGGTTTGTTCCGGTTTCCGGCGTCCAGTTATAGTATCCGCCGAGGCTGTATACGTTTCCGCTTACGTCCCGGCTGAGCAGATCGAGGTTATCCACCGACAGCGAGCGGTCATATTTGGCGAATAATCGAAGCTGGTCAGTCACCTGGCCGGCCAGTTGTACCAGACGCAGGCCTTCCGATCGCATCTGGCCCACAGTAGAGACCCCGCCCCAGATATCTACCTCGATCGGCGTACTTTGGCGCCTGAGCAATTCGAGTTGACGCGCCGGTTCGGTCTGTTCAGGCGCCATACTTTTGGCCTTCTGGTAGGCCCGGGCAGCCTTCCCGCTTTGGCCGGAATCCCGAAGGGCGTTGCCCAGCGCGATCTGGTACTCGTAGTTTTCGGGGTAGCGGTAGGTCAGGTTGTAGAACTGACGAACAGCCGCAACGCTGTTACCCGACCACAGTGCGGTATAGGCCAGCCCTTTGGTGGCTTCTTCATTACCGGGCGATTGCCCCAGGGCAGCCTCAAAAGTATTAGCCGCTTTTCCGAATTCCTTGTTCCAGGCATAGGCGTACCCCAACCCCAGGCGGGCATCCAGGTCTGCGGGGTCTCCTTCAATCGCTTTACCAAAGGATCGGATCGCGTCCCGGTTGGCGCCTTTCCAGGACTGGGCATACCCCAGGGCTCTCCAAACCCGGAAATCATCGGGATGGGAATTGAGCCATTGGGTGTAGACGTCCGCCGCTTGTCCGTACAGACCGGACTTCAATAGCGGTTCGGCAGATTTCAAGGGGTCATTCTGGGCCTCGGTTTGCAGGATGGCCAGCAGGGAAAAGGCGGTCAGTAAGAAGGTGTTTCGCAGAAATTCCAGTGTTCTCATTTCCTTGTGTTTTGATAGGTGCAAAGAAAGGAAGGGAACGGACCTGGAAAAAATGTATATCACTGAATGGGAATAATGAGGAGCTGAACCGGATTCCGGGTACTGTTTACAGGAAGTTTCCCGCCGAATGCTGAAGTTCATTGCAACAATCAAGCAGAATTTACGGCGCCGGACTTACAACTAAAAAACCCGCCGTTCCATAAATCAACATATATAAACAAAAATGATCTGTAACTTTTCTGCAAAAAAGCATTACCTTTGGGTACAAAGTCATAATCCCTCATCCCTGTCAAAAGCCCGGAAACGGGCGGGGTAAAATACCCACTATGAAGCGTTATTTACTCGCTACGACCTTACTTAACCTGCTTGCAGTAGTTGCAGGCGCTCAAATTACGCTGACCAACGCATCCTTCCCTTCGGTTGGCGATACCCTTTTTACTGCAACCGACAATCTTCCATCCGGTATCAGCATCGGCGCTGCGGGAGGGCCCCAGAACTGGGATTTTACCACCCTTCAGGCGCCGTTCACCCAGCAAAATATCGTCAAGCCCGCTGACCAGGGGGAAAATGCCGCCCTTTTCCCGGATGCAGACGCTGTAATGGGGTTTACTACCATCGGGGAAGGTTACTACAAATTCGACGATCAACAGATCCGGCTGATCGGCGTTGCCGGTCAGGATATTTTCAACCTCGGCCTCAACCTCAATACCCGGTTGGCGCCTTCGCTTGTCGACCGCCGCGCGCCGGTCAATTACCAGGACACCTACAACGACCAGACCAGCATCCGGCTGCCGTTTGCCTCGGAGGATCTGCCCAGCTTCATCCTGGACTCACTGCCCATCACCCCGGACTCTTTCCGCATCCGCATCACCATCCAGCGGACGGATGTAGCGGACGGATGGGGCGCCATGACCATTCCCGGCGGGATCTATGACGTGCTGCGCATCAAAAGAACCCAGATCCAGTCGGCCCGCATCGATGCCAAACTCAGCTTCTTCGGATGGCAGGACATCACCGATATCGTCCTGCAGTTCCTCGATGGTTTCGACCAGTTCTTCGGCGATAACCTGCTCAATCAATATCTTTTCCTGAGTAATGAAGCCAAGGAGCCGATAGCGGTCGTCACGATGAACACGGATAATACCGCTCCGGCAAGCGTGGAATATAAATCCAATTTCCTCATCAATAAAATTGAGGAACAGGGCCGGTTCAGGCCCGGAGTGACCGCCTACCCCAACCCGGCCGTCATCAATGTCCGTTTCGCATTCACGCACCTCACGCCGGGAGCCTATACCCTGAGCATTTACAATGTGCTCGGCGCCGAAGTCTTCCGCCAACAATACGATATCTGGGGCGACCAGACCGAAAGGGTGGATGTATCGCGACTCAGCCGGGGCGCCTACCTCTACCGGTTGCAGAACAAATCCGGCCGAACCCTCATGACCAAACGACTGGTGATCATCCGACCGTAAAGTGCCCGTACTCCAGTCGACGCCAGCGTCGTAAAATTTTACCTCGACATGCCATATGTTCGGTCAAACAGCAACATGCACGCCACCGGGATAAGCGAGTCTTTGGCCGGCAGCTTCCGGTAAAATCCAGCTTGCCAGTTTCCAGTCTTTCAGTTGGCTCCATAGGAATCCCTTTGGGACAGTTGGCAGTCCGGTTCACCAGTATCCAGCATCCAGCATCTAGTATCCAGCCTCCAGCATCCAGCATCCACCACGCCTCAGCGTGGCAGCCTCCAGCCTCAGCGTGGCAGCATCCCCCGTCCGCCATAGCCCCAAGGCGACGGCGGGCAGCATCCACCACACCTCAACGTGGCAGCCTCCAGCCTCAGCGTGGCAGCATCAAAATCCAACAACCTCCCCCCTCCCGGAAACGCCACCTTCCCCCAGCGCCTCAATCGTACAGAAATAAGCCACATCGCGGTTCAGGCCCCGGAAATGGTACCGGGCGGAGTCATAAACCATGATAGCATTGTACAATTTGTCGGGTGCGATGCCGTAGCGGAGCTGGTACGCGTATGCGCCGGGTGAAGCGGCCCAGGAAAAATCCGCTTCCCGGGTATCCGCGCCGCGCTGTACCCTGAAGTCTTTCACCGGGTCGGGCGCCGGGTCGCCGGACAGGCCGAACACGCGGAAGCCCGCCACCGCAAATTTGCCTTCCGCCATGTGGACGTTCACCAGCTTCAGGTAACGGGCTTTGACGGGGCGTTCCATTTCCACATAATCGTGGGGGACATCGGTTTTGTTTTCGCTCTTATCCACCATCAATTTCCAGTTTTCGCCGTCGCGGCTGTACAAAACCCGGTACTGGTGGTAAATATCAAATTGCTTGTCGTAAAGGTGGGCATCCTCATCCGCGTAGTTGACCTGGAAAGCATATACAGCACAAACCCTGCCCAGGTCGACCGAAAGGAATTCGCCCGGATCCGCCGATGCGGCGCTCCAATAGGTGCGGATGTTCTCGTCAAAGGCCAGTTCGGCGTTCTTCCCCGGCAAAGCGGAGGAAGATTGACAGCTTTTCCGGTAGGACAACATCATCCAGCCGGTGAAAGTGCTTTGGAGGTGATCCCGCGGGCCGGTGGGCAGGAATTGCGGATAATCCCCGAAAGCGGTATTGCAATACAACTGGCCGCCGGGATCGAAGCCGGCCGGAAACAGGACCAGCCGCCGTTCAAATTTGTACTTGATCCAGTTCAGGCCGGTGGCTACATGCCAGAAATTGCCCCAAGGATCGGGGAAAGTGCTGCCGTGGCCGGCGCCGGTTATGAATCCGCCCGGTTTGAAGGAAAAAGGGTTGTAGGGGGCATAGGTAAATGGTCCCAGCGGCCCGTCGCCGACATAAACCCCATCGGCATAAACATTGAATTCGGTTCCCGGAGCCGCGTACTGGAGGTAGTACTTCCCGTTGTGTTTGTTCATCCAGAGGCCCTCGCTGTAGGCGGCGATGGTGGTATCGCCGTTGTTTTCGCCGAACCGCTCCCAACCGTGTTCGGCGGGAAGCATGCGGACCAGTTCATGGGTCGGTCCTTTGGGGGCATAATGCCTGGCCGGGTCCAGTTCTTCGCCGTACAGCGGATAAAAATTGCTGGAACCCCAGTAGAGGAAGGCACGGCCGTCGTCATCCTTGAAGAACGAAGGATCCCAGGCATGCGGCTGCGGGAAGGAATCGAGCAATTCCCCCCAACGGGCATTTGCGGGGTCCGTGCTGACGTACAGCGGGATATGGTCGTAATCCATATGGGAGGGCATAAAGATCATGGTATCCCCCCAGGCCCATACGCCGGGTGCGCAGACGTTGTCGTTGCTGCGGTTGATCTTGAAATCCTGCGCTGTGAAATGCCATTGCGCCATATCGGCCGTCCACCAATAACCGTTCTGATTGGTGGAGAAAAGGTATACGGTATCCCGCAGATTGACCGCTGCGGGGTCGGCCGTAGAGCGGTGGGATTCATCGCGGCCGTAATAGGTATGCCGGCTTGGGATATAGGCGTAATCCAGGTTCATGGGGTTGCAATAGGTGGTCGGGACCGCCTTCCATTCCGGACCGCGGCAAGACATCAAAGCTGAAAAAAGCCATAGGAAAAGAAGCAAACGAAAGGCTTGGCGGGTCGGCATGAGAAGTTGGTTTTTGTTTCTGTAAAAATGCAAATTATTTCAGGAATTCGCCAGAACAGGCCTTTCCGATAATAAATTTCGGATTCTGTTAATCCAAAATCGATTTCGCGGGTTTTCTTATTTTACAACAGGCCCCGTTATTAAATACGCGATCCCTGATTATCTTTGGCAGTTGATTCAATAAACCGGTTTTCAAACCCGAAAACCACGGGTTTTTGCTTTCCTAAAACTGCTCTAAATGAAGAAAAGAACCGTTCGTACGCTGTCCCTGATCCTCGCATTGGTGGTTTTTGCCGGCGCATTCTACATCTACCAGGCCAAACCATTTGCCAAAAATGCGGAGCCTGAAGCCTCCGGCCCCACCGGGGGCAATGCGCAACAGGGGTCTTTCATGGGACAGGGACCTACTCCGGTAAACGCCATGGTCATCAAAACCGGAGAGCTCCGCGATGTCATCAACGTCAATGGATCAACCGTTCCCGAGGAAGAAGTTACCGTAACCAGCGAAGTGCCCGGCAAGATCACGAATATCCTTTTCAAGGAGGGCGCCCAGATACAGCGAGGCGCCTCGCTCATCCAGCTGGATGCCCAAGAGCTGCAGGCTGAAAAAGAGCGGCTGCTCGTCCGGAAAGAACTGACCCAGAAGATCGCCGAACGGCTCAAGAACCTGTACGACCGCGAAGGCGTCAGCTTGCAGGAATACGAGATCGCCCAGGCCGAAGCCGAGCAGGTGGTTGCAGAACTGGAGGTCATCAATGTCCAGATCGGGAAACGCACCATCAAGGCGCCGTTTTCCGGGTTGCTGGGCCTGCGCCAGGTCAGCGAAGGCAGCTATATTTCCCCGGGGACCCCGGTTGTGTCCCTGGTGAGCATCAATCCGATCCATATCGAATTCGCCGTGCCGGAAAAATACGGCAATACCCTCCAGACCGGCAAGACCATCCATTTCAGTATCGACGGGATGAATGACGACTTCCTGGCGACCGTCATTGCCCGGGAGCCGAATATCGACGCCGCTACCCGGACCCTCAAGCTGAAGGCCTCCGCTCCCAACCCGGGCGGCAGGATCCTGCCGGGCGCCTTTACAAATGTCACCGTCAATCTTCAGTCCTTCGATGATGCCATCCTGGTACCCACCGAAGCCATCGTTCCGGAACTGGGCGGCAAAAAAGTGTACGTTTATCACGGCGGAAAGGCGGATGCGGTGGATGTGCAAACCGGTATCCGCAAAGATGCCTATATTCAGGTCCTCCAGGGGCTGACCCCCGGGGACACCCTGATCACAACGGGGTTGCTGCAGATCAGGCCGGGCGCTCCGGTGACCATCTCGGAATTTCAGACTGCTCCTTGATGGGGTTTTATGGTTTTAGGGTTGGGCAGCCGCCGAAAAGGCAACCGACTGCAAACTGGAGACTGCGGACTTTTTATGGCTAAATGGTTTCAGGGCAGGCAGAGGAACATACCCGACCTATACCGGGCAGAACAGGTTTTATTCAAGCAAAACAACAAATTGAAATGAGTCTTTCGTCCATCAGCATAACCAGGCCGGTACTCGCTACCGTGATGTCCATTCTGATCATTCTGTTCGGGCTGATCGGTATGAACTATCTCGGCGTCCGGGAGTACCCCAGCGTGGATAACCCGGTGATCACGGTTTCCACCACCTATGTCGGCGCCAATGCGGATATCATCGAATCCCAGATCACGGAGCCGATCGAGGAAGCGGTGAACAGCATTTCCGGCATCCGGTCGGTGACTTCGGTCAGCCGGGACGGAGCCAGCACCGTGACCATCGAATTCAACCTTTCGGTGAACATGGAAACGGCGGCCAACGACGTGCGCGACAAGGTATCGCAGGCCGTACGCCGCCTCCCGCCGGACGCCGAACCGCCGGTTGTGTCCAAAGCCGATGCCGACTCATCGCCCATCATATTCCTCAATATCCAGAGCAACCAGCGCTCCCTGATGGAGCTGACCGAAATCGCGGAGACCGTCTTCAAGGAACGCCTCCAAACCATCGACGGGGTGAGCTCCATCCAGGTTTGGGGCGCCAAGACCTACTCGATGCGCCTCTGGATAGACCCCACGAAATTGTCCGCCTACCAGCTCACGCCGCTCGATGTGCAGAATGCCCTCCAGCGGGAGAATATCGAACTCCCGAGCGGCAGCGTAGAAGGCGCTTCCACCGAGTTGACCGTGCGCACGCTGGGCCGGCTGACCACCCCGGAAGAATTCAACAACCTGATCGTCAAATCGGAAACCGGCAGGATCGTCCGTTTTCGCGACGTAGGCTATGCCGAACTCGGGCCCGAAAACCTGCGGACCATCCTCAAGCGCGACGGGATACCGATGGTCGGCAACGCCATCGTGCCGCAACCGGGTTCCAACCATATTGACATTGCCGACGAATTCTACCGGCGCCTTGACCAGATCAAAAAAGACCTGCCGCCGGATATCAAACTCGATATCGGTTTTGACAATACCAAATACATCCGCGAATCCATCACGGAAGTGCAACAGACCATCTACCTGGCTTTCGGCCTGGTGGTGCTGATCATTTTCCTGTTCCTCCGCGACTGGCGGACGACCATCATCCCGGTGGTGGTGATCCCCATTTCGCTGATCGGGGCCTTCTTCATCATGTATGTCTTCAATTTCTCCATCAACGTACTGACCCTGCTGGGCATCGTGCTCGCCATCGGCCTGGTGGTCGACGACGCCATTGTGGTGCTGGAGAATATCTATTCCAAGATCGAAGGCGGGATGAAACCCCTGCACGCCGCTATCCTGGGTTCCAAAGAGATCTTTTTCGCCGTAATCGCAACGACGGTAGCCCTTGTCGCTGTGTTTATGCCGGTTATCTTCCTCCAGGGGATCACGGGCAGGCTGTTCCGCGAATTCGGGATCGTGATCTCGGGCGCTGTAGTCATTTCCTCGTTCGTGGCCCTCACTTTGACGCCGATGTTGTCGGCTAAGATCCTGAAAAAGCGGGCGATCGAACCCTGGTTCTACCGGTTTACCGAGCCTTTCTTCCTTGGATTGACGGGCGGTTACCGCCGCTGGCTGAACGCCTTCATGAAGGCGCGGTGGCTTGCCTTTGTGCTGATGATCGCCTCCGGGTGGATGATCTATTACTACGGCGGCCAACTGCAATCGGAACTTTCGCCGCTGGAAGACCGAAGCATGTTGCGCGGCCAGGCAACAGCCCCCGAAGGTTCTACCTTTGAATACATGGGGGATTATATGGACAAGCTGCTGGCCAGGGTCGAAGAAGAAGTGCCGGAACGGGAAGGCATCATCACCATTACCTCTCCGGGATTCGGCTCTTCCTCCTCCACCAATACCGGCATGGTCATCCTGATCCTGAAAGATGCAGACCAACGGAAAAGATCGCAACAGGAAGTGCTGGACGACCTGATGCCTAAAGTAGGCGAAATGACCGGTGCGCGCACTTTCTTCAGCCAGCAACCCAGCATCGGCGGCCGCAGAAGAGGGCTTCCGGTACAGTTTGTCATCCAGTCGCCCAGTTTTGAAAAATTGCGCGAGGTATTGCCGCAATTCCTGGACGAAGCGCGCAAGGACCCGACTTTCAGCGTAGTGGATGTCGACCTGAAATTCAACAAACCGGAGATCCGCATCGAGATCGACCGCCAGAAAGCGCAGGACCTCGGCGTTTCCGTGCTGGATATCGCCCGGACCCTGCAACTGGGCCTCAGCGGCCAGCGGTTCGGCTATTTCATCATGAACGGCAAGCAGTACCAGGTCATCGGCCAGGTACAGCGCCAGGACCGCGATGACCCGTTGGACCTCAGGACCCTTTACGTGCGCAACCGCGACGGCAACATGGTCCAGCTGGACAATGTAGTCCGCCTGGAAGAACGCACCACGCCGCCCATCATCTACCGGTTCAACCGGTTCATTTCCGCGACGGTATCCGCCGGTCTGGCCAAAGGGAAGACCATCGGCGAGGGGATCGACGCTATGGAGAACGTAGCCGCCAAAGTGCTGGACGATTCTTACCTGACCTCGCTTTCGGGCGACTCCCGCGACTTCCAGGAAAGCTCGTCGAGCTTGTTGTTCGCCTTCACCCTGGCCCTGGTCCTGATCTACCTCGTGCTGGCGGCCCAGTTCGAGAGCTTTGTGGATCCGTTCATCATCATGTTCACGGTACCGCTGGCCCTGGCGGGCGCGGTGATCACGTTGCGTTACTTCGGGCAAACCCTGAACATCTTCAGCCAGATCGGCATCATCATGCTCATCGGTCTGGTGGCCAAGAACGGCATCCTGATCGTCGAATTCGCCAATCAGCGCAAGGAACAGGGATTGAGCCGGCTTGAAGCCATCAAGGACGCGGCCGCATCCCGTTTCCGGCCCATTTTGATGACCAGCCTGTCGACCGTCCTCGGTACGCTGCCGATCGCGCTGGCGTTGGGCGCCGGTTCGGAAAGCCGGATCTCCATGGGCATCGCCGTTATCGGCGGCCTTATCTTTTCCACGCTGCTGACCTTGTTCGTGATCCCGGGGATCTATTCCTATTTCTCCAGCAAGGAGGCCAACAAGAACCTGGTCAATGTGGAAGCGATTGAGAAGGAATTGGCGGAGCAGGGGGTAGAGTGACGGTAGACGGTGGACGGTGGACGGTAGACGGTGCCCGACTTCGCTGAGGCTTCGTCGGACGGTGGACGGTAAACAGCGCTGCGACGGAAGATTTATTTATGCGGCGGAAGATTTTCCGTCGCTACGGACAACTGTTTGGTCCTTCAAATTTTCCTCAAATTCCTGTTTTATCTTTGCTCCGGTATGAAACTGCTGATAGTTGAAGATGAACAGGAACTAGCTGACAACGTATCATCCTACCTTTCCAGGGAGGGGACGGTCTGTGAAACGGCCTATTCTTTCCAGGAGGCGGAGGACCGGTTGTTGTCGTTTGAATACGATATCGTGCTGCTCGATATCATGCTGCCGGATGGGAACGGGTTGAATATCCTGAAAGTCCTGAAACAGATCCGACCGGAGACCGGGGTGTTGATCATTTCGGCTAAAAATGCCCTGGATGACAAGGTAAACGGGCTGGAACTGGGCGCCGATGATTACCTGACCAAGCCTTTTCATCTGCCCGAGTTGAACGCCAGGCTCAACGCCATTTACCGCCGCCGGAAGTTTCAGGGGCAGAAAACGATCGAATTCCAGGATATCGTCATCAATCCGGAAACGCACGATGTAACGGTGTGTGACAAGCCCCTGGTGCTGACCCTAAAGGAATACGAGCTTCTTCTCTTTTTCGTTACCAATAAAAACCGGGTACTGACCAAACAGTCCATTGCCGAACACCTATGGGGCGACAATGTGGATTTTCTCGATTCGTTTGATTTTGTCTACCAGCATATCAAGAATCTGAGAAAAAAGATCACGGCCGAGGGCGGCGCCGACAACATAAAAACCATTTACGGGCTGGGCTACAAGCTCAGCGAATCCTGACGCATGAACCTCATCACCAAAACAACGCTGATCTACCTTTTTGCCGTCCTCGTCATTCTCAGCGTAGGCGGCGTCCTGACCTACGACGGCGTTGAGAATGAGGTAAAGCGGGAAACCGATTTCGATCTGCGGTTCCATTTCCGGCAATTGTCAAAGGCGCTTGAAGAGGGCATCCCGGCCAGCATCCTGCTCGACGACCGGGTCCATATCTCGGAGGTCAGCGGACTGTCAACGCCGCAGGATACGATCCCGGTCTATTCAGATACCCTGGCGCAACACCCGTACCTGCCCCGCCAGGAGATGCAGCGCAAGGTGGTCGGGGTCAAAGAAGTGAAGGGTAAATTCTACCGGATCCAGGTAATGGATGTCTTCATCGAATCGGATGACATCTACGAAGGGGTGGTACAGGCCATGACGCGGTTCTTCCTGTTCCTGGGCGGCGCGTTGCTGTTGCTGAGCTTTCTCATTGCGCGGTTTCTGTTCAGGCCGTTCCAGAAAACCCTGGAAAAGATCCGGACCTTCGACCTGAAAAAGGATGCTCCGCTGCAGCTGACCAAAACCTCCACCAGGGAGTTCCGGCAATTGAATGCCTTTGTGGAGCAAATGGTCGACAAGGCCCGGCGGGATTACCGGTCGGTCAAGGAGTTTTCCGAAAATGCCTCCCACGAGATGCAGACGCCGCTCGCCATCGCCAGGGGAAAGCTGGAGCTGCTCCTGGAAACCGAAAATCTGGATACGGAACAAACCCGTTTGATCCAGTCGGCGCAGCAGTCCCTCGGCAAATTGTCCAAACTGGGTGAAGCCCTGGCGCTGCTGACCAAGATCGATAACAAGGAATTTGCGACCCAGGGGGAGGTGGATTTTTCAAAGATCGTAAAAAACTGCCTGGTCAATTTCGAAGACCTCGCCCAGTTGAAAAATCTCGAATTCAAAAAACAGATCGAAGAGCATGTGCGGCTCAGAATTGACCCGGTGCTGGGAGATATCCTGGTGAGCAATCTGGTCAAGAACACCATCCGCCACAACATCGAAGGGGGTTGGATCGAAGTTTCGCTTACGGGCGATCAACTCGTCATTTGCAATACCGGCGCTGCGCCGAAAGTGCAGCCGGACCAGCTTTTTGAACGGTTTCAGAAGGGCGCGGGCAGCAACAAATCACTGGGGTTGGGGCTGGCCATCGTCAAAAAGATCTGCGAGGTGAACAACTATAAAATCGATTACCAGTTCGCCGACGGTGTCCACCTGATCAGCGTCCATTTTTGAAAAATCAGAATTCCTTCAGAATTCCTACAAAAATGCCTTAGGATTGAGCCGTACCTTTGCAGCGAAAATCACCCGATTGCGCAATCGATTGAACACCTACAAGAGAATAAAATGAAAAATCACCGGCAATTTTTAGTAACAATCGCTGCTCTCTTTGTTTTTTTTAGCCTTTCTGCCCAATCCGGCCTGATCAAGGGCCAGATCCTCGACAAGAACAACGAACAAGCCCTCGGTTACGCTACCATCAGCCTCTATACCAAATCCGACAGCGCCCTGGTCAACGGCGCAACCACCGATGATCAGGGCGTATTCACCATGAATGCCGACCAGGGCAGTTATTACGCCGTAGTCAGTTTCATTTCCTACAAAAACCTCAATATCCCGGATATCGAGGTCACCGGTAAAAGCGCCACCGTCGACCTGGGGAAGATCTTCCTGGTTTCCGACGCCACCGTCCTGGCGGAAGTGGAAGTCCGGGCGGAAAAAAGCGTCATGCAGATGTCCCTCGACAAAAGGATCTTCAACGTCGGGAAGGACCTGGCCAACAGCGGCGGCACGGCAGCCGAAGTGCTGGATAACGTACCCTCGGTGGTGGTCGATGTGGAAGGCAACGTCAGCCTTCGCGGCAGCGGCAATGTCCGCATCCTCATCAACGGCAAACCGTCCGGCCTGGTCGGCATCAGCGACGCCAACGGCCTGCGCAACCTGCCCGCCAACCTGATCGAACGGGTGGAAGTGGTGACCAACCCCAGCGCACGCTACGAAGCCGAAGGCATGGCCGGCATCATCAACATCATCCTCAAGAAAGAAACCAACCAGGGCCTCAACGGCTCGGTCGACCTGAACGCAGGCTGGCCCAACCGCTACGGCGGGGCCGTCAACCTGAACTACCGCTACAAGGGCCTCAACCTATTCGGCAGCTACGGCGCCAACTACCGGAAAAGCCCGGGCCGGGGTTCCAGCTACCAGGAATTCGTGAAGAACGATACGACTTTCATCACCGAAACCGAAAATAATCGCAAGCGCGGCGGTTTGTCCCACAATTTCCGCGGCGGCATGGACTTCTATTTCAACGAAAAAACCGTCCTGACCGGATCCATCAATTACCGGATCAGCGATGAGGACAACTATACCCAAAACGAATACCGCGACTACCTCCAGAACCTGGGCAACCTCCAAAGCATCACCGTCCGCCGCGACGATGAAGCCGAGGACGAGACCAACCTGGAATACGCCCTGACCTTCCGCAAGCAGTTCCAGCGGGACGGCCACGAGCTGGTCGCCGATTTCCGGTATCAAAAAAATGTAGACGAAGAGAATTCCAATATCAGCGAAAAATACTTCACGCCTGAATTCGATGAGTCGGGCGCCCCCAATCTGTTGCAGCGCTCCGGCAATACGGAACGGCCGAAAGAGATGATTGCGCAGATCGATTATGTGCACCCGTTCGGCAAGGAAGGCAAATTCGAAGCCGGTCTCCGGTCCTCCATCCGCAAAATCCGGAACGACTATCTCGTGGAAGAATTCGACAATTCGGAGTGGGCATCCCTGCCGGGACTGAGCAACGAATTCGAATACGACGAGAACATCCACGCCGGCTACCTGATCTGGGGCAACAAGTGGGGTAAATTCTCCGTACAGGGCGGCCTCAGGGCCGAGTTGTCGGACATCAGCACCCGCCTCATCCAGACCAATGAAGTCAACGACCGCAACTATTTCAACCTGGTGCCCAGCGCACACGTATCCTATGACCTGCCGGCCAACAACGCCGTACAGATCAGCTACAGCCGCCGCCTCAGCCGCCCGCGGTTCTGGGACCTGAACCCGTTCTTCTCCTACAGCGACGCGCGGAACTTCCGCAGCGGCAACCCGAACCTGAACCCGGAATACACCAACTCCTTTGAGATCGGGCACCTGAAATACTGGGATAATGCTTCGTTGAGCTCCTCGATCTATTACCGTCATACCGACGGACAAATCGACCGCATCCAAACCCTGGACGATAACGGCAACACCATCTGGTCGCCGCAAAACCTGGCCACGGAGGATTCCTACGGCCTGGAATTCACCTTCTCCATGAATCCGGTCAAGAACTGGGATGTGGACGGTTCGTTCAACTTCTTCCGCGCCATCACCGACGGCGGCAACATCAATCCGGACCTGTACAGCGATACCTACTCGATGTTCACCCGGTTGAATACCAAGGTGAAGCTCTTCAAGTCGGTAGATGCCCAGTTGCGGGGGAATTACCGGGCGCCCCGGGCTACCACCCAGGGCCGTTCAAAAGGATCATTCTACACCGACCTGGCCATGAGCAAGGACGTATTCGGCACGGCTGGTACGATCACTCTCAGTGTCCGGGATATTTTCAACTCCAACCGGCACCGCTACATCACCGAAGGTCTGAACTTCTATCGCGAAGGCGACTTCCAGTGGCGCGCCCGGCAGATCATGCTGTCGTTCAATTACCGCATCAACCAGCAAAAGAAAAAGCAGCGCGGCGAGCGCGGCGAAGGCGGTGACTTCGAAGGCGGCGGCGACGACTTCAATATGAGCCCCAATAAAAAGTAATTTTTTTTGGAAAAACTGCCAAGATTCTGCCCGTCCGGTCTTGATCGGACGGGCTTTTTTTTGGATTCGAAAATCGGCTTCTCAATCCCGGCTCTGCCGAAGGTCGAACCTGGGCTTAAGAATCCAGGCCGAGCCACCGCAGGGTGTTCCCCGAATAGATCCCTGCCTTCACGGCATCGTCCAGGTCCATTTCTTCGATGAAGGCGCCGATCTCCAGGTCGCCCAGCGGGAACGGGTAATCCGACCCCAGGCACACCTTGTCGGCGCCGGCGGTATCCAGGATATATTGCAGCATTTTGGCGTCGTGGGTGATGCAGTCGACCCAGAAACGGCCGAGGTAATCCGTCGGCGGTACCGGGTTGTCGACGGCTACGAGGTCGGGGCGGCAGTTGAAGCCGTGTTGCACCCGTCCGATGGTGGGCAGGAAGGAGCCGCCGGCGTGGGCAAAACAGGTGCGCAGCTTCGGGAGCCGTTCAAATACGCCGCCGAAGATCATGCTGCAAATGGCGCGCGACGTTTCCGCCGGCATGCCCACCAGCCAGGGCAGCCAATAGCGCTGCATCTCTGAAAAACCCATCATGTTCCAGGGGTGGACGAACAGGGCGAGGTCCAGTTCCTGCAAAGCCTCGAAAATGGGAAAAAACACGGGCTCCGACAGGTTCAGGCCGTTGATATTGGAACCGATCTGTATACCAAGCAAGCCGATCTCCCTGATGCGTTCCAGCTCCTGAACAGCCAGTTTGGCATCCTGCATCGGCACGGTCCCGAGGCCCATGTAATGCGCCGGGTAATCCGCAACCAATTGGGCGATATGGTCGTTGAGGAACCGGGACAACTCCAGACAATCCTTGGGTTTGGCCCAATAGGAGAACATCACGGGGATGGTGCACACGACCTGCACCTGGGTATTGAAACGGGCATACTCCTCAATCCGCTCGCGGGCATCCCAGCAATTGGCGAGGATCTCCCGGAACGGCTGGTCGCCCTTCATCATCCAGGCCCGGCCGGGCGCGTGGTGGTGCAGTTTGATGAAATCCCCGTACCCGAATTTTTCCGCGAAGTTGGGAAGGTGTTCGGGAATGATATGGGTATGCATGTCGATCCTGGTCATGGCAGCAATGATTTTTTGACGCCCTCAAAGGTAACAGATCAACCGGTAAAGGGAAGATCAACCTGCCGATTCCCGGAATTTGTTAATTTTGGTTCAAAACCGATACACCATGACCCGCAATACCTTACCCGTTTTAGCCGTCCTTACCATCCTCCTCTATTCCCATTGTAAAACAGCTCAACCGGAGGCGCCCTGGACCGACCTGTTCAACGGCGCCGACCTGCAAGGCTGGGATACCTACCTGGGGCCGAAGTTCATTGTCCGGGACACGGGCGGCGTCCGTCAGGATAGTGTACCGGTCGGCTTGAATACGGACCCTGACGGCGTTTTTTCGGTGGTTTCCGTAGACGGTGAGCCGGCTATCCGAATTTCCGGTACCGGGTTCGGCGGGATCTCCACCACCGGGGAATTCGAAAATTACCATTTGCGATTGCAGTTCAAATGGGGGCAGCTAAAATCCCCGCCGCGCGATCAGGGCAAGATGGACAGCGGGGTATTGTACCACGCCGTCGGTCCGCATGGCGCCGATTACGGATACTGGATGCGCTCCCAGGAATTCCAGATCCAGGAAGGGGATTGCGCCGATTATTGGGGCGTTGCCGGCGGCCTGTTCGATATACCGGCCACGTTGAACGCCGACAGCGCCTGGGTGTACGACCCGAAAGGGCAACTGCAGACCTTCAGCGCAGACGGCCCCAACGGCCGCCATTGCATCAAAAACCCGGATACCGAAAAACCGACCGGCGAATGGAACACCATCGACCTGTATTGCAGCGGCGATACGGCGGTCCATATGGTGAACGGCGTCGTCAATATGGTGCTCTACCGCTCGCGGCAATCGGATGAGGGCCGGGAAACACCCCTGGTACGCGGCAAAATCCAGCTGCAATCGGAAGGCGCCGAAGTGTATTACCGGCGGATACAGGTACAGGCTATTGAGCGGCTGCCGGAGGGGTTGGGGGGAATTGAGGAATCGAAAAATTGAACCGATTAAGCCGATTAAGTCGAATGAATCGATTAAGCTGACCAACCGACGGACGCCTCAATCGGATCAATCGGAAAATCGAACAATCGGATCAATCATTTATTGAGGAACTGAGGAATTGAAG